>ERZ1034980.473-NODE-473-length-29323-cov-94.314541_pt1 | contig 29323 bp, 43 predicted proteins | sample MGYA00520622_ERZ1034980 | MGnify/ENA primary metagenome ERZ1034980 (study PRJEB33766, sample SAMN09781791) | gut metagenome | biome: gut microbiome | host: Homo sapiens | place: Madagascar | study: EMG produced TPA metagenomics assembly of the PRJNA485056 data...
TGTGCCAGCTCTGCACACTATGCAGCAGCACCCATGTTGGGAGCATCGTTGTTTCGTGCGCCTCCCCATGCAGAAGGAACCTCCATGTATCTGCCCATACCAGCGCTGCCAGAAAATCCGGATCCTCTCCGGCCTTCTGCCACACGTTATTCTCTGCTGCCGTCACCCTTGTCTTCCTCCTTCTTCTGGTTCGTCCGCTCTGCCGCTTCCTCGATCTTGGCGAGGAAGTAGCCCTTGTCAAACTCGCTGAGCTGCGGGAATCCCTCCCGAATCACCTCAGCCATTTTCTTTTCCTGCTCAGACATACTCTGTCCTCCTTTCTTCTTGCTCCGCCTCCCATCCCGTGGTAAAATCCCATTGAAAGGAGGTGATCTCATGGATAAACTGTCTCGCGCTGTCCTCGACGATGTGTCCCAGCGCCCGGACGAGTATAAACTCTTTTACGTCCGCGATATATTGGATTCCACCGCCGAAACATTTCATGTGGAATCGTCGCGTTTTCAGTCTTGCGTCGAAGACTTGGAAACCAAAGGCTACTTAAAATTCCTGCATAACGCAAACGGCGAAATCCTCGGCTTTGCACCAACCTACAGTGGCTACCGCTGGAAAACTCTTACCGTTCTAAAGGTCCTGCGTTTTATTGTTTTCAGCGTTTTAATCCCTATCGTCGTTTCCTTTTTTACTGCTCTCATTACGGCCTTAATATCTTCGTAAAAAGCGCAGTTGCAACTACGGTCACAGCAATTTGGACGATCAACCCGATTGTGTCCCACTTGTCCCATTTCTTCGGCGGCTCGTTCCAGTCATTCCACATCTCCGCCCCTCCTCTCCTCTTGTTCTCCCTCCATCCCCGTGGTAAAATCCCACTGGAATGAGGTGATCCAAATGCCCCGCGACATCGAATCCATTCCCAATAACACAAACCAGCAGCTTCGTCGTTCCCTCTCTGTTGCTTCATCCGCCGCCCGCTCCGCTTCTAAATCTCCTTCGCCAGAATCAGTTATGATTTCAGAGCTGAAAAAGCAGGTTGAGCTTTTGTCGAATTCCGATAAGAGTTCTACGTTCTATTCCCGTATCTCAATCGTGCTTTCTGCGCTTGCCCTTCTGGTTGCCGTGCTGACGTTCGTTTTCTCTTTTTTCGTCCAGCTGTAGCGCGATAAGATAGACTAGATTGCACGCACACATTCCCACCGAAAACGCCGATGTCGAAAGCATGATTTTCTGGTTGATTGCAACGCCGCTGTTTCTCCCCAGCGTTGCCGTGACAATTACCGCCGCGATTGCCGTCGCACAGGCGATTCCTGTCATGATGTATTTAATCTTCTCTTTCACATTCCCCCTCCTTCCTCTTGTTCTTCCCGCATCTTTGTGCTACAATCTCCCCGAAAGGAGGTGTCAATCATTGCCTGCAAAAAACTCTGAATTTCTAATGAACGAACTCGCCGCCATCTACACCGCGCTTGAAAGCCAGATTGAAGACTGCGAATCTTTTCTGTCCGATTCATCCGTTTCCTTGTCCGAAAAACGCGCTGTCATGGATTCCCTGAAATATAGCAAGTCTGCACTCCAGAAACTCGACGCTATTTTTTCTGAGAACTCATACGATCTTCTGTAATGTTGATTGACAGGATACGTTCCAGCTTTTTTCTTTTTTCGCGCTCCCGCTGCTCTTGCAATTCCACTACAAGGTCAGCAATTTCTTTTGCCGTTCCATTGATTACTACTCTCATTTTCTCACCCCTCCTTCCTTCGTTTTTACCTTACGCTGTTATCTTATACCGTATTCTGATATTTGTCAATAGCTTTTTCTGATTTTTTCTTGACTTTTTTACCGTATGGTGTTATTATGTGTTCAGACAGGAGGTGATTTAATGTCTCTTGGCAGCAGAATCCGGTTCGTCCGATCCCAGACTGGTTATAACCAAACCGAATTTGGACGTGAAATCGGAGCTGCGCAAACGTCTGTTTCTGCATGGGAAAAAGACATTTCCGTACCTGTCGATTCTGCCATCATCAGTATTTGTCGAGTTTTCAACATTTCTGAGGAATGGTTGAGAACCGGCGAAGGCCCTATGGAGGTACAGCGCCCGAAGGATGAAGTTATCATGAACTTTTTTAACTCCGTCCTGGAGGATCAGCCGGATTCCATCCGGAAGCGTTTCGTTTCTTCCCTGGCCGCTTTCACCCCGGAGGACTGGGAAGCCGCCGCCGCGCTCATGCAGAAACTTGTAAAAGGAATGGAGTAGGGTTCGCCCTGCTCCATTCCTTTTGTTTTTTGACCTGTCGATTTGTCCCCATCTGTTGCCATTTTTGATTGTTTGTGCTATCCTCGTTGTATCAAATAAAAAGGAGGGATGTAACATGCCCGAATATCGTCCTCTTGATGAGAACTATCCTGATCCCGGCAGCCTGGTCGCTTTCGTCATTCAAAAATCCGCCTATGTTGTCGGTATCGCCGGTGCCATTGGTTCCGTTATTTTGTCCGGCTCCGCTTACGGGTTTAATTGGGGGCTTTTTATCTCCTGCTTAGTTGTCGTTATTGTAAGCGCCTTGCTCTTGTATGGTTTCGGCGAGTTGATCTCTATCAATTATTATTCTCTGCGCAAGCAGGAAGCCATTTTGACCAAACTCGAATCCCTGAAACCCGATTCACATGAACAGGAGCATAAATAACATCAAAAAAGGAGCGGGAGGAATCCCGCTCCTTTCGTTTATTCTTTTTCCACCCGCAACTGCGTAAATCGCAGGATCAGCCACAAATCCCGCTCGTCCTGGCACTGATCCACCAGCCGCTTGATCTCCTGTCGGTATGTCTCCATTTCATTTTCTCCATATTTTTCTTTTTTATTGTCGGATTTGTCGATTGCGTAAAATATCGGATTTTGCTATAATATTACTCAGTGATATTCCGTGGTTTCTCCTTGCCGGTTCTCCCTCCGGGGCCGCTTCCGGCGGCGGGTAATCCTCATGGCACTGCATCATCGTGTCCACCTCCCCGCAGTGTCCCTTGATGGTTCCATCGTACCACGGTTGCTGTTTCCATTCAATACCATTTTTGTACCATTTAGTGTTCAAATTGCGTTCAACTTTGCACTTTTATGTGCAATATTTCCATTTTTTGAAATGAGGTGTCCATAATGTCCGTTCAGCAGATAGAACTGCTACAAAAAATACGTAAAATGAAGGAAGCAAAGTCTTTGACCTATCAGCAGATTGTGGACGCCTGCATTTCCGCTGGCGAACCAATCAGCCTGAATACCGTCCGTAAGATTCTTACCGCTCCGCTGGAGGAGGCGGTGCAGTGCCGCCCGGTTAATATTCAGGCGGTTGCCCGTGCGGTCATCGGGAACGCCTATGATCCTGATACCGTCCCCCGTGAGGATTTGGACGCTCTCCACTCTCTTCTCGCCGCCCGGGAAGAAATTGACCGGGAGCGTCAGCATGGAATCGCCGAGCGTTCCGCCCAGATTGAGCATTTGCAGCATACCATTGATGAGCAGCAAGCCGAGATTAAGCGAAAATCCCACACGATTAAGATTATGATCCTCTGGGCGGCAATCGTCACCGTTCTGTTAATTGGAGTGACCGCCTGCCTGCTCATTTATCTCATTTGGGACATCATGCACCCAGACGTTGGGATCATGCAGTAAATAAAAAAAGACCGTCCCGGCGGTGGGCGCCGAAACGGTCTTGCTTTCCAGTCGTCGGGGAGGACGCCAAAACATAGCCTGTTGAAAACCATGTCTTGGAGGAATCAGCATCTTTATTGTATACAATGTCCTCCGGTTTGTCAACGAAAAAATGTAGAATCTGGATACATCGTCCAAAATGATGTCCATGATCGCGTGATAATTTTAGGAGGCTTGTATGCAATGACGCATGGCGCTTATATTTTAGCCCGGTACTCCACCGAGAACCAGTCCGAGGCCAGTATTGAGGTGCAGGTGGAGCGATGCCGGGAATGGTGTGAAAAGCAGAATCTTCCGGTGCTGGACGTATTTGCAGACCGCGCAATTTCCGGCATGAAAGAAACCCGCCCGGAGTACCAGCGCATGATGCAGCAGCTTTATTCCGGCGGCGCGGATACCGTGGTGATCTATGACCAGTCCCGGATGTTCCGGAACATGGTCTTTTGGTTTCAGTTCCGGGAGACATTGCAGCGGATTGGCGTACACGTTGTGTCAGTCACACAGCCTACAGTCGGCGGTGATTTGAGCGACCCGGCTGTTTTTCTCAACGAGGGCGTAACCGCGCTGTTTAATCAGATGTGGGTGCTCCAGACCCAGCAGAAGGTCAGGGAGGGCGTCCGGCAGCGGGCAAAATCCGGCAAGCATACCGGCGGCATCCCGGCTCTTGGATACCGCGTGGAAAATGAGCGCCTTGTCGTTGATGAGTCCGAAGCGGAGACCGTCCGCCTGATTTTCGGACTGTACGCCGCCGGTCAGAGTTACATTGACATCATTGCAGAGTTAAATCGGCGCGGTCTGAAGACCAAGCGCGGAAATGCGTTTGGGAAAAATAGCATCCACGATCTGCTGAAAAATGAGAAGTATGTAGGCAGAGCGTTGTTTGGTGGGAAACCGGTCAGCTATGACGGCACCCGGAACGCCCACGCCGCACGTGGCGAACACCTGGAGGTAGCGTGTCCGTCCATTGTCTCGGAAGAATTGTTTGATGCCGTCCAGGCGAGGCTTGCCGCAAACAAGCATCAAAATACCGGAAAGAGGGTTACAGCAGTGGAACAACCGTTGAAAGGAAAAATCTTTTGTGGAACGTGCGGCGGTGCTATGACGATCCACTATAAATATCCCGCTCGTGGTGGCGAACGGTATGAATATTACAAGTGCGCCACAAAGCAGCGCGGAAAGGGTTGCTCCGGCATGAGCATCCGTAAAGACGAGCTGGAGGATACCGTAGCAAATGCTGTGCTTGCTATGTTAGGTGCCCCAAAATCCCGTGACAAGCTGTTGAGCGTCCTTAGAGACCAGCGCGATAACATCATAAAAACATCCGCCCCGAAATTAAAAGAGTTGCAAGCCGAGTATGACAGCCTCGCATCTCAGATTGAAAAAGCGCTGGATGCCGTCATGGCTGGCCTGACCTCCCCTGCGCTGATTGAGCGTACAAATGCACTGGAATCTAAAAAAGCCCAGGTTGCGGAAGAAATCGCTTTGTTGAAATCAAACGTCGAGCACTCTAGCCTCCGTGACGAGCAGCTTGCCCCGCTCCTGGATAAACTGATAAAAAGCGCGAAGGAAAACCCCACTGCAATTTTGGCTGCCGTCCTCCGCGTTGAGGTCTACCCCGATACGATAAAAATTTGGACGATTTTTGACGACGGCCCCGCCCCAGGCGACGGCCCAATCACAAAATCTAACGTTGCGTCCCTCGTAAAATCACCCGATACCGGCAAATGGTCTTTGGGTACATTTATTGGTACCGCATCTGGCGTACCATCAAATGTACCCAACATTTTTGTTGTTGCGGCGTTTACTGTTTTGCGCGAACGTAAAAATAAGGAGAGGGTTTAACCCCTCTCCTTATTTTTATTCCGCCACAATCCCGTGATAATATGCCGCAAGTTTTGCTTCCGGCCCTGGCCCATCTTTGTCAAATAAAAACGCCTTTGCGAGGTCTGCGTAAAAATCCACCTTACTGCATCCGTGTTTTGTTGCCACGCTGCAATAGTCGGAGTACATCATATTCATTGCGGCATTCCATTCCTCCGGCGTGATGTGCTCCATCACTACCCCTGCGGTTTTTGCCGCGTCGGTTGTCTGGGCTACCGTCCAATGTCCGCCGGTGCTGCCATCGTCGTTTTTCATGTGGGCGTTCCACTCCTCTAGCGCGTTGCCGTCGAGCTTCTCCGCGTGGCATACACAGCCCTCCATGTCGTTGACGTGCTCCCAGCACTCAATCATAGCGTCAACAGCCGCCATAGATCGAGTGCCTACAGGCTGTGCCAGGTACTCGGCCAACTCATGTTCCAGTTTGGCTTTGTACTCCCTCAATTTGGTTTTCATTGCGCTGCCCCCTTATGCCAACTTGACCGCACTAGCGCAGACGTGTGAGATGGTACCCGCCACGCCACCGAGAGTGGCGCTGATTGTCGGCGTTCCGTTGCAGCACACCGGAATATAAATGGTGGTCTCTGCATGGATCGTGTACACAGAGCCAGCAGCTACCGTTTCCTGCGCATTGAGGCAAGGCAGCGTTGCAGTGTCATTGAGTCCCTGGAGAACCGCCACGCCAGCGGCGGACGGCGTGAAGGTCACATCATAGGACACGCGGTAAAGTCCGGAGGCGTTGATCTGGAAGCCCCCTGTGACCGTATCCACAGAGCATCCGGTATCTGTGTTGAGCACACCAAGCACGGATACCGGCGTACCGGTAGAAACAAACGCCTGAGATGCATTGTTATAGGCGTTCTGAGCGCTCTTATAGTGGGGATTTTTAAGATTTCTGTTGCAACTCATGTTGTCCTCCTTTCAAAAATGCCCGGGGCAAATCCGCCCCGGGCTTATCGCTGTTAGAGCGGTTGATTATTGGTTATGCGCACCCGCAGCCGCTATTGCAGCCGCAGAAAGGGGAAGGGCCTGCAGTGTAGGTATAGCCGTTAGGATAACGGACAACGCCGTACATACGGTTGTCCGCTTCCAGCGCGGAAACCTTGTCCCGCAGCTGCTGAATCTCGTTGGCCTGCATCAGTGCCCGGGTCTGCTCACCCTCGGCGTGGATCGCCGTAGTGATATCGCATGTCTGCCGGTCGATCTGTGCGGACAGGTTGGCGGTTGCCAGTCTGTTCTCGCAGCAACACTGGGCAATCTGAGACTGGATGTTGTTACCCGTCTGCATGATCGTTGTGTTGGTGCCCGCCTGCGCAAGCGCAACCTCTTTGCCAAGCTGCCCGATGTTGCTCTGCATCTCATACCCTAGGTTGCATACGCCGTTGCCCAGGTTGTTCAGCCGGTCGTTGATCTGGCCAAACTGCTGCCCGAACAGAATCTCCTGCTGAGATGCCGCAGTTGCATAACGGTCAAGCTCCCCGCTGTTCTGGCGGTTAAAGCCATTCCAGCCGCCGCCCATAATGACAAACAAAAACAGGATGATGATCCACCATGCACCGTTTCCTGCCATTCCGTCAGCGTCCTTTGTTACCGCTGCCAAATCGGAAAGACTGTAGTTTTCCACAAAATCACTCCTTGTCGTTAGATTTTATATAACACCGTAGCGCTCCGGGGTTATTTCAAAAATTCTGAAAATGCCGCCGCCTGCTGCTTGAGCTGCTGGAACTGCTCCTGCGTCATTTGCCCGCTGGAAAGCATCTGCTCCACCTGCTTTTTCGCTCCTTCCGGAGTCATTCCGGCGGCGAATTTGCGGAACTCCGAGATCATAGCAAGCGGGTTATTTGCTTGCTGTTTTTGCGGCTGGCTTTGCCGCAGGAATTGGCTCATTGGGTTTGTCATTGATTGCTGCCTCCAATCTTGCGATTCGTTCTTCAAGGGCTTTCACGTCAACTTCCGGTGTCTCCTGATGCAGAGATATATCAAACGGCTGTGTGGTTCTGCACCCTGCTCCGTCAACCTGACAGAGCCACACAAGCGGCGCTGTATCGTCCATTGCAACAACCCCGCTATTGGGGGCCATTTGGTTAACTAGCGTATTTGCCCCGTCCTGGCCTTTGACATGGACTAACTCATATTTCTGCATCTGCTGTGGTTGCTGGCTGTACTGGTTGTAATAGTTGCCATAGCCTTGATACGGCATATATCCACCATAGTTGTAGGCCATGCCCTCACCTCCTGACTCTATCGTACCGCGCTTCCAGAGCATCCACCATGCGGAAAAAATCCCATAAAAATCTCTTAAAAATATCATTTTCCTCTTGACAGTTACACACGTGTGTAATATAATAAGGGCAGTTAAGGGAGACAACACCACACAACAGGAGGAAATAACAATGAAACTTTACTACATGAGCACCAACGGCTGGAACGCAGTCCTGGCAATCGACGGTGACAGCGCTTGCTATTACACGGACAGCTATGAGGACGAAAACGCGGTAGACGAAAACGGCGAAATCATTGCGTACTACCCCGCACGGCATCCCGATTGGCGCGGTTGGACTGCGGATGAGCATGAGGCAGCGGCAAAGAAATACCTCGCGGCTCTTGCTGATTGGTGCAGTTTTGGCGATTTTCTGCCCGGCACATGGGAAGGCCCCGTGTCCGAGCTGAACGACTCCGAGTGGCCGAATTGGGAGGCCGACGTGGTTGCAGAGTACGACACGGAGGCAAAATGATGGAATCCGCCGAACAAGTTAAAGCGTTGCGGGCCGCCATCGGGCTGACACAAAAAGAGTTTTCAGCCCGGTTTGGCATCCCCCACCGCACCCTCATATCATGGGAGACCGGAGACCGCACCCCGCCGGATTATGCAATCAACCTCCTGCGGGTCGCCGTGTATAGCGTGATTGAAAAACCACGGTGGCAAGCAGGCTGTGAGCAGATTGTTACCATGCCATACATGGAGTTTTGTGACAACTGGCACAAGTGCAAAACCATAAAAAACAGCTACAGTCCGTCACAGAAGACGATTGACGTTTGCATACCGGAATATCTTTATGATCTCTGGCAGGTGATCCCAACGTGGAATATAGAGGATTACCGGCAAACCCTCATAGATAGTGGTCATCCTGAGCTTGCCACCACACAACACGTGCTAGAAATTTTTGCTGACAGTATGCGTGGAAAAACCATGGACGACTGCACCGCCACCTCTGAGGATGATGTCAAGTGGATAAAAAGAGCCCTTGATATCGCAAACGGAGATTGGAGAAATTAAAAGGAGGAATTACTATGGAATCAAAGGCCGACGTATTGGAGCGCTGCAAGGATGAAATACTTCTTTATTACGAGAATTTGAATCAAAATCTCAGTGTTGCCGCCGACGCAATTAGAGACAGCATCTATAATTACAATCGCTCTGTTTTCGCCGACAAATCCATTGAGAACACTGCACGAAACGACATGACCTCGCATTATTTTGAGGTAGCGGGTGAGGTGCGCGCCCAGCTAATCAAGGAACACCGGGACGCATACACCAAGTTGGAGGCTCTGCGCAAATACTATTTCCGTGAGGGTCTCGCCCTTGTCAAGCGGCTCTTTGACAGCAGGCCCCAGGATGAAAAGGACGCGGAGGCAGAACGTGAGCTCAATGACGCATACTCCGTTTGCTATGAGTGGATCAACAGCAAAGAATCCCCGTGATCCTCAAAAAACTACTTGACAGTCCAGCGTAACCATGCTATACTGCCAGCGTAGGGAGACCTACAACTGTTGCATATGCCAGTCATAACCCCACACCTGTGGGGATGAACCTAAGATAGATTGGAGTATGCAGCGTGTCAGGGCTTACGCCCTGTGGATTGAAATATAGATTATATCTTGATCGAGCAAAAATAATCTCCGTCAAAGGCGGAGGTTATTTTTGTTTGGCTACTTGACAAAATCGCCTTTTGATGCTACTATAAATTTGTCTGGGGGACAACCTCAGTGGATTGAAAAGTGTACTTTGTTTAGATTAGTTGCAGCTCGGTCTACCGATGCACAGTCGCAAAAATTCCTCTCCATTTTTGGAGGGGAATTTTTGTAAAACGCCTTGACAGGATCATGTTTTGATGCTATCATGTGTTTGTCAGGGCGTAAGCCCTGTGGATTGAAATATATACTTTATTTAGATTATTTGTATCATGCAAGCCGCTGATGCATAATCGCAAAACTCCCCCTCCATCTCGGAGGGGGAGTTTTTGTTATACCCGTTTCATCTTATTTTTTACCCGCCCGGAAATATGCCGTATCCCGCCAATGGAATACCCCATTGCGTCGCAGCAGCTTTCCATCGTGACCCCTGCCGCCCGCAGGTCGAAAAACTCCCGCTCCAGGCTGGTAAAATTACAGGTTGCCCGGAAATGCTCCAACTCCGGAACTGTATAGTCCTTGATCTGCATCTCCGCCACCTCCTGTTATCGGCTCAGGATAATCAGCACCCTCAGTGCGCTCAGCGGCATATCCAGCACCATATCATCTCCGCTTCCGCCCTTGCCCTTAAGCTTCCCGGCGTCCACCAGCTTGTCCAGCTCCTTACGGTATCCCTTCGGCACCTCGCCCAGAGTGTGATACCACGGCTCCATCGGCTGGAGCTTGCCGTCTGCGCCAAGGCCTACAACCATGTTGGTCTGCATGTCTCCTTCCGCGCCGAGGTAATAGGTGTCACCCCCGGCCTCTACCTGCCACGTATTGCTCAACATGTAGCCCTCCTTGTCAAAGCTGTACCACTTGTCGTTGATCTTCGCCCAGCGCTCCTTGTAGTATGTGGTCTCGGTGTCTGCGTACCACCAGCCCTTATCATCCTTGTTCCAGCCCAGCCCATACTTCCGGCTGTTGGTGACGCTCCCGGAATTTTTAAGCACGCTGACATCAAACTTTCCGGAGCAACCGGCAATGGTGTAGCTGCTGGAATACTGCCAAAAATCCCAAGTAGTTGCCGATGCATTGGACGAATACTGCGCGTACCACTGTACGTATTTGCCGATCCGGTCAATGTCCACGTACCGTCTCAGATAGTCCAGATTGTAGTAGACACCGGCCCGATATCCTGCCGCCTGAATGGTATCGCAGAATGCCACGGTATGGGCGTTGAACGCCTCCTTGCCCAGAGTTACGCCCTGCTTTTTTGCGTAGTCCACAGTATCATACTCAAAATCAAAAAATACCGGTAGCACGATCTTGTCCTTGTAGGGCTTTATCAGCCGAAGGACATATTCCGCTTCTGCTTTTGCGCCCGCCGCCGACAAGGCGTATGAAAAATGATAGATGCCAATATGGATGCCCTGGGCGATCGCGCCCTCCATATTGCGCTTGAAGTAATTGTCAACGTGGCTCGTTCCATATCCGTCCCGGATGATGGCGAACTTGATACCGGCCTTTTTGATGGCGGCCCAATCCAGGACGCCGTTGTGCTCTGAAACGTCAATACCGATAATTTTAGCCATTGTTATCGTCCTCCTTCGTCCCAACGCGGAAGCACTTGTTCTCAAACTTTTTATATGCGTCCAGGTACACTTCGCCCCGGTCTCCGTTGTACGTGACCTCATAGTACATACCGTCCGGCACCGTGGTACTTAGTAGTGCTTTCCAGTTCTGGAGCGTCTTGCAGCTCCAGACCATATATACGTTGTCGGTGGTGATACTCTCGCCGTCCGTCTTATCCATGTGCTGGTTGGTGTAATCCGCCACCAACTGCAAGCACAGGTTTATAAACTCTCTGTCAGTCATTGTTATTGTCCTCCTCCACACTCACCTCCGGCAGGCCTGCAATGCTCGTCAGCAGGCTCACGATACCCGCCAATGCCGCAGTACCCACTACCGTCTTCCAGTCCACCGCGCCAATGGTCACGGCGGCGGGGATCATTGCAACTGCCGTCTGCGCCACGGTTTTCACGGCGCGGATACCTGCGGCCTTCCACCACATCTTTGTCTTAATGGTCATGGTCATGATTATCAGCCTCCAAATCTTTAATCCGATGGTTAATGACTTTGATCTGCTCTTCGACGACCGGCATACGCCGTGCGAAGCCATTGTGTTCCCTGACCTCCCTGGTCAGCTCCTCGATCTTCGTTTCCGTGACCGCCTGGTTTTTCTCCAGGTTCGTCTGCATCTTTTTTGCCGTGCTGCGGCTAGTAATCACCACGCCCACCAGCGCCAGCACCCCTGTAATGAGTGGCGGCACAATTGCAATCACAAGCTCCAATAATTACACCTCCGCAAAATACTTCTCGTCCTCAACCCCAGTCGGCACGCCGTCCTCCAGCGCGACATAGAGCCGTGTGCCGTCGGTATAGTGATACCCAGTCTTGACTTCATGCCCCTCCGTCCAGCGCAGCGGGTTTTTTAGGGTTCCCAGCGCGTCCGGATCCTCCACCAGCTCCCAGGCAAATCCGGCGGACGAGCTGTATATCGCCCGCCATTTGTAGCCGACCTTCGGCTCCATCGTCGGCACCGGATCCTCCGGAATTGCCGCCAGCATCAAAGCGAGTTTTGCGCTGTCCGTCAGCGGCGCAATATTTCGCTCCATTTTAAGTTGTTCGTCCTGCATGGCCACGATTTCATCGGCGGTCATGTCCCTGTATGCTCCGTTATAGTACGCTCTCACGTTATCGCCCCCATAAAGTAATCGTTATCGTCCCTGTATAGCTTAACGCAAAAGATTTAAGCTGCAACTTGTCATACACGGGGGTTGCAATTGGCGATATCCCACAAACAACGTCGCTTGTGTTATATTTAGGGTCGACAAAAAAATCTGATCGCCTAAAAAACGTTTGCCACTCGTTCGCATCAGCAGTTTTGACCACATCAGCGGTTGCGATGCACGTTTTTCCCTTCGTGGCATCCCCAACTCTGCCGTATCCAATTGACATAGTGCCAACATATAGACTTAGATTGTCGTTTTTATTCTCGGCCCCTGCTGTCTCGTTTGCAGTCCATGTGATTTTCGCAATCATTTGCGTCATGCCCTCGCACGATACCAACAAATCGGCTTCAACTTTTTGAGTGTCCTCAACCGTTATGGCTCCGTTGTACAGCAATATATAGTCACCACCGCCGCCCATATCCACCGGCACCCACGCTGTCGGTACCCCGTTATCATCCACGGCAGAGATTTTAACGGTCTGGCCCACGGTGGCGCCGGTGACATTCAGCCCGGCCCCAGCGGGGCCTTGTGGACCGGTAGCACCGGGGTCACCCTTTGGCCCCTGAGCACCGTCAAACTCTCCGGACGCTTTCGCCTGCGCTAGTGCGGCATTGGTGGCGGTCTGTAGCCCGTCCTGCGTAATGTAGTCGCCCTTTGGCTGTTTTGCATCAAACAATGGCTCCAGCGTCTTCTGTGCCTCGGCCCAGGCACTATTTACAGTGGACGTAACCTCATCCGGCGTTGCGGCTCCGATCCCGGAGGCTGTGATTGTTACAGCTCCGGTCTGACCGTTGACGGAGGATACACCGGCAACGCCGCCGCCCTTTTCCAGCGCTTCAATGCGCTTGTCCAGTGCCTCCCACGTTTTGATCTCCGTTGGCGTGTATGCGTATCCCGCCGGTTTCGGCTTTTTTTCTACCGGGATTCTCGCCGCGTCCAGGGTGTGATCCTCTTTGTAAGTCCAAAGCAGGATGTCCTTCCCGGTTTGCAGCAGTTCATCTGGCACTTTGACCCACCGGTCTGCTACCGGAAACCCCCGCGCAAAACTCCCAAACTTAAAGTGCACCGTCGGCACATTCTCCGGTACCTTAACTTTTTGCTCGGTGTCCCACTGCCAGAATTTTAACTGTCCGTTTGATAACTCAATTTCCATTCCCTCACTCCTTTCATATCCTGTACAACTTTGGTTCCGCCGAAATCCCACTCACGTCCATGCTGCTTGTCAGCCACATATTCGCGTAAATTCTCGTCGTCTTTGTCATCGTAAACGTCGCGCCGCCGCCAATATCCCACACCGGCGTTCTCTCCGCCGTGCTGGCCCCGTCGCTGCTGGTTGTCGTCCCGGTGATCCCGCTCCCGGTGTCTGCATCATAGAGTCGGATACCCCACATGGAATGGCTTGCATTTTTTGTGTTTGTCCCTGTCCCGTTGACAAATCCGGATAGCTTGTAGGCCCCCGGCGGCAGCTGCACCGGGCAAGATTTTGAAATCAGCGTTTTTGTAATTCCGGACGTTGCCTGTCCGCTCAGGCTCAATTTTTTCCCGGTCAGTATGAACCTTAGCCCGTTTGTGGTGCTGTTTCCTTGCGGTATTCCCGACCATACGTCAGGGATGAGGTCTGTTGCCCCGGCGCTTAAATCTCCGCGTGCACCGTTTTCCAGTGCCCCGTACAACGGCCTTGCGTATAAAAATGGTGCTCTTGCCGACGTGCTTGTTACAATCAGGTTCCCACTTGCCGGGTAACTGGTAATGTTTAAAAATTTGTCCTCGCTAATCATCATACCAACGTGGCTGATCCCAAAATACCGCTTCGGGTATACCAGTGTCCCGTTGTCGTTTGTTTTGTAGAAAAAGCACAGGTCGCCGGGCTTCACGTCTCGTTCCCCGGGCCAAAAGGTCAGTGCCATTCTGGCATAATAGGCCGCAATGTCCGAGGCTGTCACAATCCGCAGGTACCCATCCGCTGTCTTGTATTTGTCCCCGATGTATGCAATATCTGCGTCCATCGGTTGTTTGTCAAAAAACTGCTCCGCCCATGCGTCATTTGTTGCTTTCACGTTTTGCGGTGCATAGGACTGGTTCGCCCCGGTGATCCCCGCAAACGGGCTTTTTAGATACCCGATCCCCCGCAGCACGAATCCGGTGTACGACGAGCAGTCCATTACGCCCGCCCCACTTTCGTCGGATAATCTCCCGGTTCCGTCCGCATTGGTCGGCTTCATCGGGCCGAATCCGTCCTGATATGCAAACGCCCTTGTTCCGCTTGCCTTTGCGTTCCAGTAAGTCATTCCACAAACCGCCGCCGCCATTGCCCCGTCAAAGTTCGAGCTGTCCGGTGATACCCCACCGTTGGTGTTGATGTTCGGCGGCTTTGCCCATATCGTTTCAATTTCTGCCGGGATATTTTCCCCTAGGATCGTTTGCGTCCTGTGCGTCTTCTCTCTGATTTTCTTTGTGATTGCTGTTAGCGTCTCCCGCTTGATGGTGTACATTACGTTGCTACCCCCTCAGCCGCCGTCATCCGCTCCCAGACCTTTTTCACGATCTCCTCCGGTGTCGTGGCCTCCTGCTTCTCTTTTGCAATGCTTTTTGTCAGCTCCGTTTCCGTGGCCCCCAGCGTTACCGTGCTTTTGTCCGGTGCCCCCGGCTCCAGATGAATTTTTAGACACGGCATATCCGTCTCCAGATCGTGCGGCGCTGACCTCACGTGTACGATTTCCCCTAGCTGGATATCGTCAATCTCAATGTTCACGATGTGCAGGTCTACGGCGTTCAGTTCGATCGTCGTTGTGGCCTTCACCTGGTTTTTGAGCCACGTTTTCGCCTTGGTCAGTAGATTGCTTGGCAGCGTCACGTCATCCCATACGTTTGTCCCCCAGATTTTTCCCCAGACCTTGATGCCGTCCGCGTCCTCCACATACATGGTTCCGCCGTTGGCCTCCCGCACCGTCACCCGGTTCCCGTGCCACAGTGTCAGCCCGGATGTTTCTGGTTCTTCTGTATATTTGTCGTAGGTGTTTTCGTTTGTTCCGTTTTCTTCGATCCGCGCCCCAAACGGGTATAGCACCGTCACAATGTTCTCTGCGTCAATGTGCTCCTCCAGGTCAAGCAGATTTTCTCCAAATTCCACGGTCTGGTTGCTTTTTTCGGTCAGCTCCGCCAGGTAGTCCACATAATATTTCCCGTCCGTCTCCCTGACCATTACGTAGCCGCCCAGCATATCAATCAGCCGACCCGAAACCGCCTCCCAGCTGGATATGCTGGACTCGCTGGAGCGTACCAGCACCCCGTTGTTGTCCGGGTCTGTCACCGTCACAGTCCCCAGGTATAGCTTTTTGTAATCCTCCACCTCGCTATTGTGGGTGTCCAGGATAAAACGCAAAAAGCTTGTCACGGTGCCCTTGTAAGCAAACGGCGGCAGCATAGAGTCACAGAGGAACGCCAAGTGCCCCTCGCAGTACACCTCCACATTGTTGTAAAAGTCCCTCGTGGTGTCCGCCACCCGCCCCCGAAATACTTTCCTTCCGCCGTAGGTTGCAATTACAACCGTCCCCAGCTGTGTTGCCGTATCATACCCAGGGTTTGTAATCGGCACCGTGAACTTCATCGACCCATGAGCGTTTACCTCCAGATCAATTTCGATGTCCGCTACCACTCGCCCTTGATCGTACAGGTTCGGGTGGTCAATGCATACATCCCCCGCATAAATCGCCCACAGCGCCGGGTTGCTGTTTACGTTCACAGGCTTCCCCTCCTGTACCGGATCGTCACAGTCTCGCCGCCGGTCACTGCATCCTTCGCCGCAATTGCAAACGTCACCGGGTCATTTCGGATTATAATATTTTCGTTAAAATAGGTTCCTTTTGTCACGTCATATCCCTGCCCGTTGACCGTAATTTTTACGTCTGCGGTAGTCTCAATGGTTGGAATTGCTGGTTTGGCCGACCCTTCTATCGTGATCGTCGCGTTTGCTTGCAGCGTCCCGTATATTTTTACGTTGCTTACATCTCCCTCCACAGTTACTCTGTAGATTTTTTCCCAAGCGATTGTCGTTTTTGCTTTTTCCAGCGTCCAGGCGTTATGTGTGCTCTGCACCTGCTCCACGCTTCCCGCGCCTGGCCCTTCGGTACTAACTGTGATTCTTACTTTTCTCCCCGCTTTTTTGTCGTATTCCACCGTCAGCGCCTTGAAAAGGCTCCAGTCAACGCTCCGCACGTTCTTTGACCCGAATACAATCACCGTTTTCTTTGCGTCCCCGCTCCCGGAGTTTAACATATACATATCGTTCCTGACGCCAATCAGCCTGATTTTCTTTTCACTCTCTGCCGACAGCTCCACCGCATATTCCCGCTCCGTTTTTTCAGTCTTAAATGGTCTTACCGTCGCCCGAAGCGTCGGAAATGCCATTGTTCCGTCCGCGTCCCATTCGTCCACAGTCACCCGTCCCTCATAGGTATATTCCGGATCGTCGCTGCACGTAATCTCGCATTTTCTGCCGTGTACCGCGTTCATCACGTCCGTGTAGATTTTGTTCCATTCCCTCCGCTTCTTCCGGCAGAGGAACGGAAACTCAATCTCCCGATCCTGATAGGTCACTGTCCCGATGGTGCTTTCCGTCAGGTCGAGGCTTCCGTTCCGCCCTGGAACCTCCACCATATAGGTGTTTGGTTCCGGGGCGGAGACCACCACCGGCTCCGTCAGGTACAGCCCCCAATCCTCATAGGAGTTGTACGTTACCGTCTCCCCGTTTGCCTCCCTTGTAAAATCCACCGAGTGGTAGTGATTAGTTGCCACGGCGCTTCCTCCGTTCTTTGTTGCCGAGATCGCTGTCGATATACGGCGCTACCGCCTTCGCCAGCCCCTTTGCAGTGATCCCGCTCCCGTTGTCCATCTTTTCTACGATTTCCGGCAGGTACTGCTCCAGTATTTTTTCTAGCTTCTGATTCCCGTTGTCGTTGCCCGCGCTCTTTTTCGCTGTTTCTGCGCGGCTTCCTGCTCCGTAAACGCCCGTTGCGCTTTCCCGTGACATCCGATTCGCCGCCTTTGTTACCTCGCTGATATGCTCCGTAATGCCCTGTGCAAAGCCCTCGTCATAATACCGGCCTACCTCTGCCATGACCCGGCTCGGAGACCGAATCCCCAGCTTGTCTTTTGCCGCCTCGTATGCATTCTGCGCAGCATTTTCCGCCGCTTGTTTAATCATCCAGCTATTTGCGTTGATTCCTCTCGCCACGCCCGCTGCAATGTTGTATCCAACGTTGTACCAGCTCACAGAGTTAAACTGACTTGCCGCGCTTGCCGCTATGGTCTGCGCCGCCACCTTGACGCTTTCTTGCTTGCCAAGCATCCCGATTTTGAACTGGGTGATCGCGCTCCCGCCTGCGTCCCTGTATTTGCTCTTTTCGCCCTCAGCAGCGCCCGCACCGGCGTCCGAAACCGCCTCCGCAGCCGTTTCCACGGTCCCGGTCTGGTCTTCGATTCCGCCCGCGTAGTCCTCTGCATTGTCCGCACCGGCTCCTTCATAGTCTCCTGTCTGTGCTTCCGTTGCACCGGTCGTGCTGATTTCGTTCCATACGCCTGTGGCGCTTTCTTTGCTCCCTTCGACTCCGTTGTAGTATCCGGTTGCGCCCGCCTGACCTGCCGCTTCCATGTCTTCAGCCATGTCCCAGAAGATGCCGGACGTATCGTCCCGCATGGCCTGCACCTGGGCCGCATACCCTACGCCAAGGTCTCGCATCTGGTTTACCAGGTCGATTGCGCCCTGATCGTTCGCATCAACCGCTTGTTGCATCAGGTATGTCAGGTTCTCGTCCCAGCTCTGGTATGCCTGCACGTTGTGTTTCAGGTTCGCCGCCATTTCCGACAGTGAGATTTCTGCGTCCGTACTCAGCTCTTGGAACCCGTTTACAATTCCGTCCTTGACGCTGTTTACGCCTTCGCCCCATTCCTCCGCGCTGATCTCGTTGTTAATCAGCCATTGACTGAGGCTTTCCAACGGATAGCCCAGGCTTTCCACCCCGGCCACCAGCCCCGGATACTGCGTAATCAGTTCCTCGTTGGTGGCTCTCAGGTTCAGTGCCGCCAGCTGTATTTCCGCTGTCTTTACCGCCGCCTCCGACGCGGTGTCCTTGTACTTTTCGAACTCGCTTTCCAGCTCGTTATAAACGTCTCTTAGGTCTCCGCCGGATTCCGTTGCCTCTGCGGCCTTGTCCGTCACGTCTGCCAGCGCATCGTTAGCTTCCTGCATTTCTTCAGTCAGCTCTTCAGCTGCCCCAGCTGTGTTTTCTGTTGTGTCTCCCAGTTCCCCGGTTTGGTCGCTTGCGTCCTCCGTTTTTGAGTTGTATTCTTCGATCTCGCCAGTAATACTGTTGTACTGGTCTTCCAAGGACTCATAGGAGCCGTTCACATCGTCCAGTGAGGCCTGGAGTTCATCACACTTTTCTTGTGCCGCAACCTCTCGGCTGTGCATATCGTCATAGGAGGCCGTTCCGTCTTCAATCGCTTTATTCGTGTTTTCCTGGGCTTCTGCCAATTCTTCCTGTGCATCAGCCAGTTGTTTTTCCAGCGTGTAGCGGTTGCTCTCCAGCTGTACCATTTGGTCTACAATGGCTTCTGCCTTTTGCTGGAGCATTATTGTCCTTACGTATGCTTCGAGTGCCTCCGTTGTCATGTTCAGTTTGTCGGTCTCTTCGTCATAGCTAAGGTTTAGCCCTTCAACGGAGTTATTGAGTTGGTCAACCGTGGTCTTTATCTGCGCTGTCTGTGCAGCTGTTTTGTTCTCCTGCCCGGTTAGCGATATGAGGCTTTGCATTAGCCCCAGTGTCTTCTCTTGGCTGGCTTCCATCGTTTCTTTGGTTTCTTCCCAGCCTTCAATTGCGTTTTTCGCGTCTTTCACCGAATTTGCCCATTCGGTTGCTTCTCCCTTGCTCCCGATAAACGCTGTTGTTACCACGCCAAGCACCGTTCCCAGTGCTCCTACTGCGATTGCTACCGGGTTAATAACCCCGCCTAGCGTGCTCGTCACTAGCTGGAACACCTTCACCGCCGTAGTTGCCACAGTAATTCCTGTTGTAAACGTTGCCAGCGCCGCCACAACGCCGGTTATCACCGGCACTGCCTCTTCATTTTCGTTTACAAATTCCGTCATTCCGGTCAGCACGCCCGTAAAGCCCTCTGCCAGCTCTCCCAGCGCCGGTGTCAGTTTGTCTCCTACCGCGATTTCCAGCCCTTCCAACGCGCTTTGCGTCAATTTTACCTGCCCGGTGTAGGTGTCCAGCTGGATATTGGACATATCCTCCGCCGCGCCGGAGCAGTTTGCAATGGATTCCGTCAGGTTGTTCCAGTCCTCGTCACTGGCATTGACAATAGCCAGCAGACCCTTCATGCCCCGCTGACCCGCCAGCATATAGGCGTTGTTAATCTTCTGCTCCTCGGTCATCCCCGCGAAGCTGTCCCGCAGCTCCCCGAGGAACTGTCCCAGCGGCTTTGCCTTCCCGCTTGTGTCAAACATGGTAAGACCCAGGTCTTCCATGGCCCCGTTCGCCGTCTCGTTTGCGCCGGACATTCTGGTCAGCGCCGTGGTCAGCGCCGTGCCGGACATCTCCGCTTTGAGGCCGTTGTTTGCCATAATTCCCAAAGCTACCGCCACGTCGTCAATGCTGTAGCCCATACCGCCCGCTGTTGTAGCACAGGCCTGGAAGCTGTTGCCCAGCAGGGCCACCGAGGTGTTTGTGTCCGCCGAAGCTCTTGCCAGCACGTCCGCAAAGTGTCCCGCTTGATCCGCACCATAGCCGAATGCAGTCATAGCGTCCACAACAATGTTGGTCGTGTCTCCCAAATCCTCGCTGGAGGCCGATGCAAGGCTCATGGTGCCCGCCATGGAGTCCAGCATCTCGTCTACCGTCCAGCCCGCCTGACCCATGACCTGATAGGCGTTCGCCACGTCCTGGGCCATAAACACCGTGGTAGATGCATAGTCCTTCGCCTGTGCCTCCAGCTTGCCCATTTCGTCCGTGGTCGCGCCGGATACCGCTTGCACCGTCGCCATGGTGTAGTGGAAATCTGCCGACACGTCCACGCATTCTTTCAGCGCCGACGCAACCTTGCGGATTCCCTCAGCAACGCCGGAAGTAACTAGTATGGAGGACAGGGTGTCAAAGGATTCGCCGACCCGGGACGCGCTGTCTGCGCCGTCCCCCATGTCCTCTGCCGCTTCTTTGACTTCCTTGCCCATCTTGTCAATGGAGGTGGCGCAACGATCAGAGGCGTTCTTCGCTTCTTCCAGATACCCGTTTGTTTTATTGATTTCAACAGTCAGATTCGCTTCCTCCGCTTTCGCGGTGTTTAGCTGCTGCTGCCATTTTTCTGTTTTGTTTGTTGTGCTCTGGAGCTTGTTTTCCTGCACTGTAAGGTCTTTTGTCAGCTTTGCCTGTGTCTCCAGCAGCTTCCCGGTTTCCTCCGCCGCGCCGTTTGTGCTGGTGTTCAGCGCGTCCATTTTCCCGTTTAGGTCGTTGATCTCTTTTTCAAGTTCCGCTTGTTCGCTGGATGTATCCTCAGTCGTGTTTTTCAGCGCTTCCAGCTCCGCTTTTGCTGCATCTAACCGGTTTTTGTAGGTAAGCCACTGCTTTCCGCTCTTTTGCGTCGCCGCGTCCGTGGCTTCCAGCTTTTTTCTGTTGTCTTCCAGCTGGTTCTTGGTGTTTTCAATCGCCGTTTTCAGCTGGTCTTGTGCCGTCTTTCCTGCCTTGATGGCATTGTTCAGCACTGTGATTTTTTCTCGCTGTTTTTCTAGTGTACGGGTGAGGACGCTCAGTTTTGCACTAAGTGCTTCCTGCGAGTTGGCATTGGTCTGGAACGATGCCGTAACCGCTGTCATTTCCGTTTTCAGCGTTTTCAGCGCCGTGTTGATGCTCGTCACCGCAGACCTGTACTGTTTTTCGCCCTCAATTGACACCTTGGTCGCAATACTTCTTCCGGTGCTTTTTGCCATTCCTCCGCCTCCTACGCTTCGTCGTCCTTAATCCCGTGTGACTGCTTGTAAATCTCCCAAAGGTCGGTGATGATCCCGACTGGGTACTGCAAGGTCTCCTGGATGCTAAGGCCGCACCGGACGCCCACCGCTATATAGCTTGCCGCCGATAGCGTGTCGTCCGGCACGGCACCCATTTCACTTAGTTTTTTTTTAACTCGATCGTGTCAATGTCCACCATGTCGCTTTCCTCTGGTTTGTAGTCCCGGTAGGTTCCGTACATAATGGCCGCATTGATGCTGTCAATCGCGCTTTGTATCTCCCAGGGCCCCGCAGCGTACCGGAGATATTTTTCCAGTTCTTCCGTGTCCGGCACCGGGTCTGCGTCGTAACCGTAGACGCTGCAAGCGGCGGATGCTTCCCGCGCCATCAGGTGCATTATTGCTGCCACCCGCTCCGGGCTTTCCATCCCGAAGTCCTGGTCTTCATCCGCTTGCTGTGTCCATTCAATCATGGCCCGTCCGTTCCACAGGAGCCGGAATTTCCATCCGCCGAGTGTCACCCTCGGCATATTCAGTACGCCGCCCATGGTTTAACCCGCCTGACCGGCCTTGGTCTTGAGCCACTCCACCGCCTCATCCTCAGTGTCAAACTCCTGATAGCTTCTGGTGGGGCCAAAGCTCGGCTCGATTGCGTTAAAGGTCACAGCGGTAGAAGCAAGGGTCAGGCTGGAGCCGCCGGAATTGCTCTCCTCGTCTCCCTGCACCGCCTGGGCTTTGTAGTAGTAGTAGGCCATAAAGGTCTTCTTGTTGGTCTTGTCTGCCATTGTTCGCAGATAACCGATGCCGACGTAAGGTGCAATGTCCTCCATCTTCTCGTCCACCTGCTTTGTGCCGGTGCCGGTCAGAGTGTGGCCGTACAGCTTGGCCGCAGTCTCTGCCGGTACTCCCCAGCCTGTCCATTCCACCGTCCAGACTGTCACCTGGGAGATGTTCGCCACCTGCTTATCGTCGCCGTCTGCGGTAGCGTTCGCCGTGGTGGGGCTGGCCTTAATCGCGTTGGTGTCGCCGATTTCCAGCGCTGCATCATAGGTGGGGATTGCCGTGTCTGTCTCCGCCTTCAGCGGAAAAATCATCATCCGTCTCACGCCCACGCCAAACTTATTGGTTGCCATCAAATCATTCCTTTCTATTTTTCCGTCAGCAGCACGTCTTCCATGCGCTGTACGATTGCCTGTTCTCCTGTCTCTACCGCCAGCCGGTTAAACGCTCTCGCCGGTTGGTGCCGTTTGCCGTACTCGTTGATAAATGCCACTTCCGCATTTCGGTTCCCCTTTCGGTTCCGCCCGGTGTAGGTCACGTAGCATTCCCAGCCATCCGCGCCTTTTTTCGGCGCTTTCACGGTCAGAGCCCTCAGCGTATCGCCGGTTCGCTTTACGCCCATGGCCCTGCCCTTGTTGTAGGTGTAGGTCTTCAGTAGCTTTGCCCCGGCTTCCACTGCCGCTTCCACGTTTTCTTCCCCTGCGTCCAGCGCCAGCTCAAACAGCTTTTGGGAGTTGCTGGTGAATATGATCTTCCCCACATCTACACACCGCCTAAAAATGTCACCGTCCAGATATACCGCCATTCCTCCCGGTCGTTGTCATATGCCATGCCGTCAAACTGATAATTTACGCCCATGTCATCAAGCGCCAGTTGGATGGTGCCCGGTACATCGTCGTATTCTTTCGCGGTGTAGTAGTCCAGCTGACACAGTGCCACGGTTGCCACCGGTGCATCGTCCCCGTAGCTGCTGTTCGTCTCCAGCTCCTGCCAGCACAGCACGGGGCATTCGTCGTCCGGGGCCGCCATCAGGTGGTAGACCGGCACGCTGACCGCCTCCACCAGCTTGTCCTTAAACTCCTGTACTGTCACCCTCGGCCACCTCCGTTTTGTACTGTGTCTTGCTGATCTCCAGCGTCACGTCCAGGCTCTCCGGGGTTGTCATGGTGTTCCGTGCGACTTTTTGTACCTTGTATTGCCGGTCATCCCCGGAAAGCGTTACAATGTCCCCGGATGGCTGAATGCCTGAAACGCGCGGGATTCTCACCACCTTCGAAATTCTGCTGTCCGCCTGCATGGCCGCATAATACCTTACGTCGCCTACCTTTTTTTCGGTAAACGGCACCCGGAGGAATTCCTCCATGGTGTATTTCGGTCTATCGCCCTTTCCGGCTTCATTTTTTGCCCGGTGGAAAATTGCAAGCCCGTCCGTGAACGTCTGCGGCCCCAGAGGTGTTTCAATGCTTCTCATGGCTACTCCTCCAGCTCCTCCCCGTTCACACCGTACAGGTTTCTCAGGCGCATCAGGTCGCGCTGATAGTTGATCTCAAACATCTCCGTTGCGTCGCTCCGCACATACCGGAGATAATCAAATAGGAGCGCTTGCGGCGTGCCCGGAACGTCAAAGTTGAGCGTTGTCCCGGCATATTCCTCCAGCAGCACCTTCCCCCGTTCAATCCCGCCCTCCAGCTTACGCTGGAGGGTTTTGTCTTCCCAGGTGATTTGGAGATACGCCAGCGCATCTTCCATCAGTGCCATTGTTTAGCCTCCCACCGCTTCTCCGGTGCTCTCCTGCACGATTTTATAGGCCAGCGCCTCCAGCGCGGAGATGTCCAGCACCTCAAAGCTGGTGTTGTCCTTGGGCCGTCCATTGCCAAGCAGCCGAATCTTGTATACCCGGTTGTCCTCCAGGAACTGCACGGAGTCATCATAGGTGACAACGCCCTTCTTGCTGCCCGCTCCCAGCATTCCGATGTACTGCTTTCCAAGGCCAACCACTGCCTTTCCCTTGGGGCATCCCTCGCTCTGAATCACCCTGGTGGGGAACGGGAGGACGTTAGACACGTAGCCGCCGGAAGGCGTCATATAGGTAGTGGCAGGCATAATCTTGGTAAAGTAGTCCTCCGGATTGCACACCAGAATCACACCACTGACCTTTCTGTTTCTTCCGGTTGGAGTCTTCGACAGCTTTGCCAGGATCGCGCCGTAAGTCGCCGGGTCAAGGCTCTTCACCTTGGTTGCGGTCTTCTGGGGATAGGTGGTCAGTCCGGTAGAGCCGTCTGTGCTACCCTTGTCCAGGTCTCTGGTCATGCCAACCGGGCAGTCTGCGCTGTCTGCGTTTCCTGCGCCGTCCACAATCGCAGCCTCCATGGCTGTTCCTGCCGCTTCGGTGAGAATTGCCCGCACGTACCGGTCAAGCCATGCCGCACCCAGGTCAAGATAGTCCTGGCTCACCGCCATGAATGCGGTCAGCTTGCAGGTGGTCACGCTGATTTTGCCAAACGCGCCGGACAGCTCCTTGGTGACGGCACTGCCGATTGCGCCCCACTTTGCGGTCTGTACGCCCTGCTTGTTGTAAATCCAGCTGGTCATGTAGCTGGAGTTTACAAAATCAATTGCGTCCAGCAGCTCAAAGTTGGACTTTACATCCTGCATCACCTGGTCGATGATGGTCTCCGGCATGGTGACGGAAATGTCAGTCAGCGCGTTTTTCACGCCGGACACGTCGGTTTTCATTGCCGCCGCCAAGGCTTTGTAGTATGCGGTTTCCTCGCTGGTCAGCTGCCGAACGCCCCTTGCCGCCAATACCGCAGTATTGCCCCGCTGCTCCTCTGTCAGGCTTCTCGCCTCCTGAAGCATTGCCGCGCACACGTTTTCGCTGTAGCTCTCCAGGCAGGCAATCATTTTCTGTTCGCTGCCCTCCTGCATGGCAGAGGAGTACGCAGCGCGAAACTCCTTCTTGCTGTCTTCCAGGCTTTTGGTCATTTTGATTCCCATATTCGCTTTCGCTCCTTTACATAAAATTTTGAAACATTTTTTGGAACGCCGTCTTTGGCGGTTCCGGTTCTTTTCTCAGCGCATCTCTGATGCACTGGAACGCCGAGGAATACGCTGCATCCTCCTGCGGTTTCTCCTGCTCTACCGCCGTGGCAAATCCCCACTGTACGGCCTCCTCCGGGTCAATCCAGCTTTCTGCGTCCAGCAGTTCCTCCAGCTTTCCGTCTTCCAGGCTTGTGTGTTCCCGGTAGATGTTCGCCGCAGTTTTGCTGATTTTATCCAGGTCATCCGCCGTCTTTCGTAGTTCTGCCGCGTTCCCCGCCGCATTTGCCCAGGCGTTGTGGATCATGAGCAGGCTTGCGCCCCGCATGAGCCGTTTGTCCCCCGCCATAAACACCAGGCTTGCCGCCGAGCAGCAGAATCCCTCCGCAATGGTGGTAACGCTTACCCCGCAATTTTTAAGCATGTTGTACATGGCGATTCCCGCCGACGTGCTGCCGCCGTAGGAATCAATGTGGCAGATTAGCTCCTTTGCGCCGCATTCCCCCAGTTTGTCCAGCAGTGTCACCGGACTGCCTTCCCCGGGCCAAGTCCACGCGCCCTCCACGATGTCTCCCAAAATATACAGGTGAGCCGGTTCATTTCCCTGCGCCGGTGCCGCAAACTGATATGGCACGATCATGTTGTCTCACCCCCTTCCGGTATTTCGTTGTCCTTAGAGCCCTGTGCCCCGTCTGCGGCTTGTCCCGCCGCTTCATCCGGGTTTTCCAGTAGACCGTAGTTTTTGGTAATGTAATGCTTCTGCGCCTCCGGAGTTCCCAACAGCGGCTCTCCACGCAGGTCTCTAAGCTCGTCCACGCTGTACTGTCCGCAGCTGGTCATGCGTTCGCAAAACTGCGGCAGAGCGCTGGTGTCCCCCAGCTGGATTGGCAGTGGGTCAATAAACAGCCTCGACCCCCGTGTGTATTCCTTTTCTCCCAGCCGCTTTGCGTTGTATTCCTGTTCAAACGCCTGGGCAATGGGCCGGATTCCGAACATCACAAGGTCGGTTCTTGCATTTTCCGTGTTCTCTACGCTGCCCTTCATCAGTGCCACCGGAACCCGCAGCGCCAGCCCAAGCCGTTCTGCAAACTCGTCCGTCATATTGGCGATATCGTTCATCTCGCTTGTGTTCCTCGCCGACGTTGCAACCGGGGTGTAGGTATAGCCCGTATTCAGGGTCAGAGCCCCGTTCTGGCTGTTGAAAAACGTTTTGAGCTGGGCTTGCAACCGATTCATCAGCGCCGTTCGCTGGGCTTCCGTGCCGGATTCCAGCCCCACGATGTTTAACACACCCTTTGTCCCGCTCTGCCTCCGGTATCCGCCGTATGCTGTCCCAATCATGGTCTCATACTCGTCCCCGATGCTGCTGAGCAGCGGTGCCAGCCCCGTCCAGTCCATCTTGATATGCATGACTTCCGCTGCGCTGAAGGTATATGTCCTGGTGTCGTCGTCCACGCTCACATCCCTGTAGATATCCGTCTGTGTCCCCCGGCGCTCCACGTTCCAGCTGTCTGCTACATAGAGGTCTTTCCCGTTTGGCGAGAACACCAGCGCCTCGTTTTGCATCGCCAGCCAAAACACCAGCCTTGCGCAAAACTCCGCTTTGCTTTGGTTCCCGTTTGGCCGGTTATTCAGCCGAAAAAACTCCGCGCCCTTCTCCTCTTTGCCGTCCTTAATCGTGCGCCACCGGCACATAGACAGCCCCGCCGCCAGGTATCCCGCAGCGCTTGCCATCATAAGCATTTTGATATTCAGTATTTTTTCTGCCGTTTCCGCAGTCCCTGCCACAGGCTCCGCCTCGATTTTGTAATCTCCGGTTTTTTTGCCCGACAGCCAGTCCACAAAATTTTGGAATGCTCCCATACCGGCCTCCTTGCCTTAGAATGTAAATACGCCAAACCCCATGGCGCTGTTTGCTTGCTCCAACTCCAGCCGATCCACCATCGTCACCGCAGCCACCGCCGCCATGAAGCCGTCCGTTTTCCGCGTCTTTGGCTCGATTTTCCCGAAGGTGATGTTCCCCCGGGTGTCCAGTAACTGCTTGGTGTTGTTGATGTACCACCGCATCAGTGCATCGTCTCCGAACGCCACCTGCTGCCGGTTCAGCTGGGCAATCAGTCTTGGGGCGATTTGCATAATGTTCCGCCCCTTGACCTGTAGAATGTTACCGTCTTTCCCTGACACAAAGCCGACGCCCTCCAGCGCCTTTTTCATGATTCCAAATCGGTAATCGTCGATTGCCACGCCGATCACCCGTTTTTCCGCCATCTGTTCTGACAGCCATTTGGCCGGTAGCTCCGGCGGTATCTCCACATCCTCTACCCAGGTAATAAGCCCCCGCTCCACAGCGTCTTGAATGGGAAACTTGATCCGGCTCAGGTCTTTGCACTGACTGCAAACCCATGTGTGCTGCTGCCAGACCCATTCATCCCCAGCCAGCCCGAACAGCACCACGGCCACAAAGTCCGTCGTGCGGGCAAAGTCCATTCCGGCCACCCACACATCCGGCTCTCGTTTTGCCGGTCTGCTGCAAGCCACAATGTTCTCCCAGGCCGTGACCTCGGTTTCCATGCTGCCCTGCGGGATGTTCATTCGCTTGGTCATAAATGCGGCATTCCCGATGTTGTCCATTTTGTAATCCGCATACTCTCGCCGCAGCTCGTCCAGCAGGTTTGGAAAGTACCTCAGGCTCGGGTTGGCCTTGTACCAGTTCCGTTCCTCGTTTACCTCTTCTTTCGTATCCAGCTTGCAGATAAACGGCAGTAACCCGTTGTCCGGAATCGCTCCCTGTAAAATCTGCTTGCTTCTGGCCAGCATATGATCCAGAGGGCCGTCCCGCACATCGCCGTCCGTTGTGATAATCGTGCTCCGTGGGAATTCCTTTTTGCCCAAGCCGGTCTTTGCGACCCGCACAACGTCATAGTTTTCGTAGGCATGGAATTCGTCAAAATCTACCTTGCCGGGCCGTCCGCCGTCCTTGGTTTTCGCGTTGGATGTCCGAAATCGCAGCTGTGATCCGGTTTGTTTGGATGTGATAACCTCGAGATTCCATTTGAAAAACTTCTGCAATTTCCGCTCGTTCCGCTCCATGACGTTGTAAACATCCGTAAAGGACGTTTTTGCCTGATCCTCGGAGTTGGCGAAGATGTCGATGTGGTAGTCCTTTACGCCGTTTACCGGCGTCAGCAGGCAAAAATCCTCGAAAGACAGGTATCCGTTCTTGCCGCCGCCGCGTCCCATATACAAAAACGCCTCCGGGAATCTGAGCAATCCGTCCTCCCGGTATACGCAGTTGTGCAGCGTGAACATAAAGATTTCCCATTCAAACAGCTTGTATGGAAAATACTTTTGATAGCCTAAATATTTGCTTAGTTGTTCACGATTTATGCTTAATTTTTCGGTTTCGAAAACGTTTTTTACGAAATTTCCGAGCATTTTTTGCTCTTTGCACACGGGGTATTCCCCGTCGTGCTCAATCATGTCGAGATAGGTTGTGATTTCTGGGCAATCAATTCTCAAAGCTCATCATCGTCCGGATTTGTGTACCCCTTCACGGTGATTTCCATGGAATCAAGCGCATCCTGCATGGCCTTCGCAAATGTCACAATATCTCGACTCGCCGTGTTGTCCTTTTCGTACAATTTCCCGGAACTGGAGGTTGTGAAATAGCTTCTGCCCCGCTCCCGGAGGCTTTTATTTGCCTCCTGAAAAGCGTCCCACAGCGCCAGGAACTGAGAAATCCGATCTTCAAACACCGGCCCGCCCAAGCCTTTGGCCTGCAACTGTTCCCGGATTTCCGCCTCGATCTTCTCGCGGCGCTTGGTGGTCTCATTCAGCCCCATTGCGTTCATGAGTTTCCCCATGTTCGCAATTTCCGTTGCGATTTTGTTTGTCTCCGCCTCGTCGTACTCGTTCCATCGGTCAATGTAGGCATCTTCCAGATGCATGAGCCTGTCCCGCGCATCCAAATACTGCTCCATTAGGTCTTTGTTTGCCGCGTCGCAGGCGTTCATTTTTTTCAGCCGCTCCAGCAGCGCTTTTTTCACTGCCGCCCGTGTCGGCTTCCCTGTAGCCATTTCGTTCTCACCTCTTTGTTTCCATTTATTCCCAGCATCCCTACGATTTTTTAGCGCACACCCGATGTTCTCCATCTTTTGTCGAGAGGGGGCACGGTCTAGGGGCGGCGGAGAAAATCCGGTTTTTGGCAGTGGGGGTATGTTATGTCTACCCGCCCCGCCGCCGAAG
>ERZ1034980.478-NODE-478-length-29093-cov-9.419140_pt1 | contig 29093 bp, 20 predicted proteins | sample MGYA00520622_ERZ1034980 | MGnify/ENA primary metagenome ERZ1034980 (study PRJEB33766, sample SAMN09781791) | gut metagenome | biome: gut microbiome | host: Homo sapiens | place: Madagascar | study: EMG produced TPA metagenomics assembly of the PRJNA485056 data set...
GCATTTTCATCTCTGTCCATGACGGCTCCTTTTGTTTATTTGTGGATAATTCTATTATGACAGCAAAACAAAGCCCGGATGATCCGTAGTTTCGAATCATCCGGGCTTTTTCTTCCAAGAGTCATTCATAATTATCCACAGGACTCCATCCTGTGGATAATTCTTTCAAAAAATTCTTCCACAGGCTGATATGTGGAAAACCTGTGTATTAACCGACACAAGCAGAACGCCAAACTCACACTTACTTCAGCACCTCATCCACCCTGGACGGCATCTTCTGACTTTCAACCTTGTTTACGTTGTAGTACTTGCCGTCAAACGAATGCAGCGTCGTGAACTTCCTGCCTGAAGCAGATGCGACGACGGTGGTCATCTCAAGTCCAAATGACTTCGGCTCATATGTCTTCCGGTCCACATGAACGTTGAACGTGGCATTGGTGAAGCTGACGTTCTTCAGATCCGTGCTGTAGAGTCTCTTCGCCGTGGCATCAACTCTGCCGAGAACCTCGAGCAGTTCCTTTTTAAGCCTTTCGGAAGGATTTTCCGGTACCCTGAAGACCAGCGCATATTCGCCGCCTTCTTCCTTGAGATCGAACCGGACCTTGTTGTCACTCATGACCTTAAGATAATCCCTTGCGATGTTCGGATTCTGAACAATGAACCTGTAGTTTGACTGGGCGCTGTCAATGGCCTGCCTGTAGCTTCTGCCCTGACTAAGGCCGATCATCGTCGTGTTGTAGAGATCCTTGCCGTCGTAGTACAGAATGTACTTGTTGTCCCTGGCTCCTTCCTGGAAGCGGATTGCTGCGTTTGACTTGAGCGTCACCGGTTTTTCCGTGTATTCCGTTTCCGTTCTGTACGAAACCGTGTTGTCGTGGTCTCCGCTCGTATGCTTGACGAAGAACCTTGTCTCGACCTTGGCGCTCTTGACCTTCTCTTCGGCACTGACCGCTTCCGACAAGACCCGGTCCTTTTTTGAAACCTTCTTTTCCGTGTCAACGTTCACGTCTCCGGAACTGCCTGTCTTCTTTGCATTACCGCTGCCTGCGCAGGCGGACAGTCCGCATGTCACAAGCAAAGTCACAGCCGTAATTACCAGCTTTCTTTTCATTTATCTTCCCCCTGTTGAAAAATGCAGTGCTACTTCTTTCGGTGATTCTGATCATAGTCGATGTACGTTGTCGGCATCTTGATCTGTTCAGTCTGATTGACCGTCTTTTCGCTGCTACCTGCGCCGGATTCGCCTGACTTTCCGGTGCCGCAAGCACCTTTTTGAGCGTCTGTGTTTCCTTTGATTCAGTCTTTTTGACAGTCTTTTCGCTGCTGCCTGCCCCGAATTCGCTCGACTTTCCGTTTCCTCAGGCACCTTTTTGAGCGTCTGCGATTCCTTTGATTCAGCCTTTTTGACAGTCTTTTCGCTGCTCCTTGCCCCGAATTCGCTCAACCTTCCGTTTCCGCAGGTGCTGAGTCCGCCGACTGAAAGAATCATTGCAGCTACCAACAGTAATCGTTTTTTCATCAAAATTTCCCCCGTTGATAAATGCAGTCCGTCTAGTTCTTTCGGTGATTCTGATCATAGTCGATGTACGTTGTCGGCATCTTGATCTGTTCAGTCTGATTGATGGCGCTGTATGTTGCGTCAAACGACACCGCACGCGACCTCTTCATTCCGTCGGTTCCCGTCCTGACGGTTACGACGTTTGCCGTATAGCTTTTTGGCTGATACGATTTTTTATCAATATGAAGTTCATATATGTATTTTTCAAACTTATATCGACTCAGTTCTTCCTTGGAATACTCAGCATACGTATTTTCCATCGGGCTTGAGATTCTGAAGGTTTCCGTCTTGAACTTATCTGACATCTTGGTCTTTGAAGCGTCGCACTTGATTACGTATTCGTCGCCTTCCTCTTTCAAAGTAACCTTTGCGCCGTTGTTCTTCATCGTTTTCAAAAATTTCTTCGCGGTATTTGCCGCATCCGTTGCAAACTTGTTATATCCGATTTGACCATGCAGCGTGCGCCGATATGTCTTTCCGCGCGCATAGACGTTCGAAAGCTGCAGGTACATGTCCTTGCCGTCGGTCATGACCGACGAATGCGAAACTTCGCTGTTGACCACCGTGGTCACGCTCGCCTTGGACCCGAACGGATCTGCATGGTATTCCACCCCCATGTCCATTTCAACGTTCTTCGTCTGACCACTCTCCACTGTCTTGACATGCACGGTGTCCTGAATCTTGGCTCCCTTAAGCGCGGAAAATGCGTCAAGCGCCTTGTTCACTGCCTTGTCCTCCCTTGACTCAGCATTCCTGTGAACCGCATTTTTGACCGTACCCGTACTCTTTTCACCCTTGTTCCCGCATGCGGAAAGTCCCCCGGAAATCAGTACAAGAGACGCTGCCAATAACATTTTTTTCTTCATATTTCTTCCCCCGTTTTGAAATATTTGTTAAGTTAACATTAACAGAAACCGTTATCTTTTTCAATAATTATTTTAATATGACTTTTTTCTAATAATCAATCATCTTTTACAAAATGCAGAAATTCCAACGAGTATCCGTGCTGAAATCTGCCGGGCCATGCATGACGATGCATTGCATTTCACGAAAATGACCTCAATTTCCCTGTAAATTTCTCAAAAAACGGCTTCTTTACCGTAAGCAGCGGCTCCAAGGGTCCGCACCGCCATGCGCACTGCATCCGACAAAACAAAACCCCCGAGCCAAAATGACCCGGGGGTTTATCAAAGTCAGATTCCCTTGAACCGATACATCTTTGATGTGTAGTCCTGGTGGACAATCGGATCATAGAATCCAAGTTCCATCAGCTCATCACCGCCAAAGATTTCATGTGTTTCAAGATTTTCGTATTCAAGCTCAGGATCAAGCCCGAATAATTTTGTCTTTGTCAAACAAGGCTGCGCAAATGCGAGAACCTGGAAAGTCATGACGCAGACGTCGCGCTTATCGTCCGAAACAAACATCCAAGCTGCCTGATTTGTTTCAACCGGAGACTTCAAGCGGTAAAAATTGCCGTATTGTATGAGTTTTCGAATCTCCTTGTAGCAAGCTACCTGTTCCTTGACCTGATCCTTATCTTCCTGACTCATCTTGGTCAAATCAAGCTCATATCCGAAGACTGCGCTCATTGCAGCATTGCCGCGCGTTTCAAATGACGTTTTGCGTCCAGTTTGGTGATTAGGAATTGCCGAAACGTGCGCGGTCGTCATGGAAATCGGATAAACAAGACTCGTGCCGTATTGAATCGTCAGCCGGGAAACGGCATCCGTGTTGTCACTCGTCCAGATCTGCGGCATATAATAGGCAAAGCCGGCATCGAAGCGCCCGCCTCCGCCTGAGCATCCTTCAAACAAAACATCAGGAAAGGCACTTGTAATTCGTTCCATCAGTTCGTATAACCCTAAAACATAGCGATGGTAAACCTCCCCCTGCCTGTCTTTCGGAAGGCTTGCCGAATAGATGTCTGACAGATGACGATTCATATCCCACTTGACGTAATCCACGCTGCCTTCTTTGAGAACCTTGCTGATCTGTCCGAAAAGATCATCAATGACTTCCTTTCGTGTCAAGTCAAGCACGTACTGGTTTCTCGAAGGGCTTGGCCTGCGTCCCGGAACCTGCATCAGATATTCGGGATGCTTTCTGTAGAGTTCGGAATCGTAGGAAATCATTTCCGGTTCAAACCAAAGACCGAACTTCAGCCCCTTTTCATGCACGTAATCCGCAAAATGCCCGAGTCCTGAAGGAAACTTCTTCTTGTAAACCGTCCAGTCGCCAAGAGAAGAATTATCGTCATCGCGGTGGCCGAACCAACCGTCATCTAAAACAAACATTTCAATGCCGAGATTTTCAGCCTCATCAACGATCGTTTTAAGCTTTTCTTCGTTGAAATCAAAGTAAGTTGCTTCCCAGTTGTTGACAAGAATCGGTCGATCGGCATGCTTGAATTTTGAGCGAACGATTCGTTCTCTGATGATCTCATGAAAGGCCTGGCTCATCTTGTTCAACCCCTGGTCTGAATAAGTCATGAGGACTTCCGGTGTTTGAAATTCAGAGCCGGCATCCAGTTTCCAGGAAAAATTATAATCGTTGATTCCGATTACCAGGTGCGTTTGATCAATCTGATCCTTCTCGACTTCAAACGAGTGATTGCCGGAATATGCAAATGCAAATCCGTAAACGTCTCCGGAAAATTCGTCCGTTTTCCTGTCAGCCAGGGCCAAAAACGGGTTCATCTGATGACTTGACGTGCCGCGGATGCTGCCGAATTTCTGAATGCCGTATCCGACCGATGACCGCTCAAGATGGCGTTCGTTTGCATGAGCACCGGGCAGGCAGATTGAATCGAAATCCCTGTCGACAAAATCAAGCTGAAGCGAGGCGACCTTTTCCAGGAAAACAGTTTTCTTCCCTGTATTTCTCACCTTAACGGAACGGGTGATGATGGAAACGTCACGATAAACAGTATAAAGCAAATCGTACTCAAGTCCCGTCAACTCATCTTCAAGCGTAATCGTCAGCGTCTGTGCCTCTTTTTCATTTTCAACGTAGGCTGCCGGGAGCCCTTCTAACTTTGGCTTGCCGTCTTCAATTTTGTAATTTTTATATTTCAGCATCAAAGCATTTGAGCCGTTTTCCTGACGAACAATCGTTGCAGGTGTATGATAGTCCATCTCACCCGCTCCGCTGTACTCTTTCGGCAGCGTGTCACGCGAAAACGTCCGGTCAAGCGATCCGGGAAGATTGCCCGAAAAGCCGCGGTCAACCCTTGGATACTTCAATTCGCCGTGATATTTCTGCACGCGTCTGCCGAAGTAAAGATGGCAGAGCGTTCCGCCTTCCTCTACCGAGAAGATGTACGAGATGTTCCTGTTGTGCAGGTGGAAGACCTGCCGTTTGCTGTCAAATTCAATTAAATCATTCATTTTGCTTCACCCTTTTTTCACTCTCAGTTCCATTGCATCATCCATTGCCTTGATTTCATATCCGCTCTTTTGCTTCAGCGTGAAGTCCTCAAACTTATCGGAGTTCGTCACCGTCACGATTACGGTATCGTCAAGACCGGCCTTTCTGATTGTATCATCCCAGAATTCCAGAATCTCATCGCCTTGACTTATCCTCTGTCCCTCTTCGACATAGGTTACGAATCCCGTGCCCTTGAGAGCAACGGTTCCAAGTCCGACGTGAATCAGAAGTGCCATGCCGTTGTCGGCAACAATGCCGACTGCATGTCTTGTCGAAAATACCTGGCGGACCGTTGCATCAAACGGAGCATACACTCTGCCGTCATTCGGCCTGATGGCAAATCCCAAGCCTGCCTGACCCTTTGAGAATACATCGTCATTTACTTCGCTCAGCTCAATCAGATTACCTGAAACAGGTGCCTTGACGGAAACCTTTTCATCCGATGAAGTGTTTTTGACACTGATGCCAAGATCCTTGCCCCACGTCTTTTCAAGTTCGGCAACGATTTGGGCATGACGCTCCTCCGTAAGAGTGATCTTCTTCATGAAGATGATGATGGAAATCATCAGCATCACTGCCGGAACGGCAAACATCATCAGCTTGAAATTCATTCTTCCTGCTGCAGTAATCGATGAAGCAGTAGCTCCGGTCGTCATCCCGGCCAAAATTGCAATCTGACCGACAACGCCATTTGACACGGCACCGCCAAATTTATCGATCAGCGGACGAATCGAAAGAGATAATGATTCATCTCTGTGACCTAATTTCCACTGGCCATATTCAACAGAATCCGTGATGATCATCAAAACGACTAAGAAAACCATTTGCTGCGGGAATGCAAACATTACGGCAGCAAGCAGAACAAGTGCCAGGTTGTTTCCAGCAATGGCGAACACTCCGATGCCGCAGAGCATGAAAACAAGACAACCACCGAATACGGTCTTTCTGCTGAATTTTTTAGACAAAATCGGGAACAAGGCAGCCGAAACCATTCCCAGGAAGATGTTGATCGTTGACAAAATTGAAAACGACTTTGGCTGCCCCATGATATACGTGAAATAGTAGACTTCAAGCGCTCCCAGAATGTTGATTCCGATTCCATAGAAAAGATACGCAAATGCGACCCAAAGGAGCTGATCGTTTTTGGCAACTGCCTTGAAAACGCCGATGACGCCAACTGTATCTTCCTTGTTTTCGCGAATCTCGCTGTTCACTTCACGTGTGCAGCAGCCGACAACCCAGGCGGAAACGAGTGCAATCGTGCAGATGATGAGAGCAAACATGAACCAGCCGTGAGCATCACCGGTCGAAGTCGTCTTTTCTGAAAAATAGATGACTGCCGGCATGACGAGCACGCCAACGAGACCGCCGCCGATAGTTGAACCGAAACGCGCAAAAGTTGCCGTTTTTTCGCGCTCACGCGAATCAGTCGTAAGCGACGGGAGCATTGACCAGAAACCGACATCCTTGAATGAATAGAAGATGTCCATCGTGATGTACATTACGGCAAAGATGACCAGATAAAGCATTGCATTTTTCTGATACAAATTGCCAAGCGACGTAAACAGACACAGCAGCAACACTGCAGAAACCGTCCCGCCGGCGACGACCCAGGGACGGAAATGCCCCCAACGGGTCTTCGTGCGGTCAATTGCGTTTCCAATAAATGGATCAATAAAGAGTTCTACGATGCGCAAGACCATGATGATCAGCGTCACAAGACTGATCATCTTGTTATCAACGGCCTGATTGCCTGAATTGAATAAGTGCGATGTGATGAACATGATCAGATAACCTGACAGCAGGCCGTAAAATGCATCATTGCCAAATGCGCCAAAGCTGTATGCAAGACGCTGTCCCATGCTCATTTTTGTTTTTCCTTCATTTGACATGAAAATACCTTCCTTTCGTGTATCCGCTTTCTTTACAGTCTTCAGTATATCCGAATGTAAGGCTTTTCAACATAGCTTTTTAATCATTTTAGATGTCATAATGTTCAGTGAACAAATTGACATCTTCTTTCAAAAAAAGTTATAATGACAAGAAAAAATTCAAATATAAAAAGTAATATTGACATTGAGTGACAGAAAATTTACACATTGGAGAAAAAAATGGAAAAGGAATATCGCGATCTGCAGAGCAGCAGCATCGAAAACGGAATCGTCTTCTACGGTCTTGAATGCTGCGAACCAAACTACATCTTCAAGGGAAATAACATCCGCGAAAACTACGTTATTCATTATATCAGGAAGGGATGCGGAACATTTTCGTCAGCCGGCAGGCCCGTGGTCAAACTGAAACAGGGAGACTGCTTCATTTTACCTAAAGGCGTACCCTGCTTCTATCAGGCTGATGAAAAGGACCCGTGGGAATACAGCTGGATCGGACTTTCAGGTATCAGGACCGGTGAAATCTTCGCCGCTTCAAGCATTTCAGAAAAAAATTACCTGTGCCAGATTCAGGACACTGAATTTAAAAACAGCCTGTCCAGGCTGTACGAATCGCTGCATTTGACGCACAACATGAAGAATAGCCTGCTGACCGAATCCCTGCTTTACAAAATGTTCCATGACCTGCTGGACGAGTTTCCGGCAGAAGTCACCAGAAAAACCAACTCACGAACCCAGTTCCGGCTTGCGGTGGAGTACATGAGGGACAACTACGACACAGGCTGCTCCATCCTTGACGTATGCCGCGGGCTGTCCGTTTCACGAAGCTACCTCTACAGCCTCTTCAAAAAATTTGCGGGATCATCCCCTCAGAAGTTCCTGACTGAAATCCGCATGGAGGAAGCAGAACACCTGCTCAAAGACACCGACAGAAGCATTCAGAACATCGCTGATTCAATCGGATACGGTGACAGCTTCACATTTTCGAAAGCATTCCGCAAGTCAAGAGGATGCAGCCCGACTGATTTCAGAAGGATGAGAAACTGACTTGTGATCCGGAAGCTTTTCACAGATGAAATGCAGGTCTTTTTAACCTAATGATGAATAAAAAAAGCAACCGCATGTTTCTAATGACATTCGACTGTGACTGAACAAAAGCAGATTATCAAGTTCAAATTCGGCGTCAGTCGGACAAAAAAGAGACTGGAAAAACTCTGGCTTAAATTTAAAATGCGTACGATTCATGGCATCTTTTATGAATCATACGCATTTTTGCTTTAGCCAGACATCCGTCAGGCACTCAAGCTCAGGGGCGTGACGGGGAAAGCAGACCATAATCGTGGATTTCATCAAAACCAGTCTACTTTGTCCTCCCGCCGCCGTGCCCGAACCTCCAGAGCCACACACTGAAGGAACTGCCTCAAGTTTAAAACCTGTCATAGCCGCAACAGGAATATCCACGAATTTATATGGATTGAAATTTCAACAGGCAAAAAAACGGGACTTTTTCCACGTTTCTTTCAGCTTATCTTACAACTTCAATTTCTCCTGTCGTTTCAACATCAATATTTTCCCCAACCTTGGATATCCTGACCTTTCCATATTCAGTGCGGTATTCAAGTTCAAAGTCCATCGAAAGATCGACGTCAGGATTTACGGCAATCATCCGGCCACCCGGTGTCCGCAGTCTGAGCCCGCACACTCTGCGGACGAACCAGTCAAGAACGCACCCCATCGCATAGTGGTTGAAGGAAAACGTCCCGACATGACCGTCCGGAGTGATGCATGCCCATGACTCCCAGATGGTCGTCGCACCTTTTTCAACTTCGTAAAGCCACGAAGGGCACTTCTTCTGCATGAACAACCTTGTGGCCAGTTCCTCATAGCCATTGTCACACAAAACGTCAAGCAGGTACGGAACTGACAGAAATCCCGTATCAAGGCGGCATCCGTTTTCAACAATCATTTCTGCCAGTCTTTTTGCCAGAAGCTTCCTGACATCATCCGGCACCATGTCAAATGCAAGAGCCAGAACATAGCATCCCTGATAGTCGTTTTTCAAACGTCCATCTTCCGTTACAAAGCGTTCAGTGAAAGCAGACCTAACATTTTCCGCATATTCGAAAAAGTCGGAACCGTCCTTTTCAAGCACTTCGAATATTTTTCCCAAAAGCTCCGCACTGTGTGCCAGAAATACCGTCCCGACAAGATCTCTTGTTACTTCCGAGGTCTTCATCGGATTGGGGTTTTCCATCATGAAGCTTGGAAACATCCAGTCACCGTAGTTGAACTTGTTGTCCCACACGTACCTGTCCGTTCCGGTCTTCCCCCCAGCTGCACTTCTCCGTTCGTATTCGTGCCACGAAACCATGGCGTCAAGGTTGTCTTCGAGAATCTTCCTGTGTCCGTAACGCTGATACATCGTCCAAGGAACCATGATGATTGCATCTCCCCATCCGGCAGATGAAAGTGAGCCCGTAAACCCTGTATTTTCAAGGAAATCTCGTGGTATCGGGGAATAGTCGGGGATTTCTCCGTCAGCCTGCTGATCCGAACGAACGCAGTGAAGCCAGCGGGAAATCAGCTCCTCGGTGTCGTAATAAAAGGTAGAGGCCGGAGCAAATACCTGCATATCTCCGGTCCAACCCATGCGTTCCCGCTGCGGACAGTCAGTCGGAATTGAAATCATGTTCCCACGCTGACTCCACTTGATGTTTTCAAGCAGGCGTTCCACATCGGGGTCACTGACATGAATCGATCCGGTTTCCTTCATGTCGCTGAAGATGACGACTGCCTTGATCTGATCCTTCTCCAGACTGTAAAGACCGCTTATCCTGGCATACCTGAACCCGTGGAATGTAAAAAGCGGCTCAAACGTCTCAAAATCTCCCCTTCCGACGACAACGTCCCTTTGATCCTTGTTTCTTCCGACGATGTTTGAAAAGAACCTGCCGTCTTCACCAAGCACCTCGGCGTGTTCAATGACTACTTCGCGTCCCTTGGGAAATGCAGCGCAAAGACGAACCCTTCCGGCAATCACCTGCCCGAAGTCCACGATGAAGCCGTCATCTTCCCTCCAGATTTTCACGGCGGAGAGAATCTGATGCCTTCTGACCTGGGGACCTTCCTGCGGGCAAAGAACGTCATAGTCGTCTTCTCCTTCAAGAATCACGGCATGTTCGCCTATCCCCTCGTCATTCTTCAGACCGAGGTCCTGCATTTCACCAATCTGGATGTCAGAATATCTGATGTAGCTGTCTTTGACCGTGAAATCACAGTCAGATCCGATTGTCTTGCTCCTTCCGTCAGAATACTTCAGCTCAAGGTCGAGAAGAAGCGCAGGAGTCGTTCCAAACTGAGCACTTCCTCCCTGAACGCTGATTCTTCCCGAATACCATCCGTCGGCAACCAGAACGTCAAGACAGTTTTCTCCCTGTCTGACAAGTTCCGTCACGTCAAGCACCTGGTACTGCAGAAAGCTGCCGTAGCTGGTGAAGTCCGGCGCAAGAACGGAATCGTCCGCTTCTCTTCCGTTAATCTCCGCATGATACACACCATGGGCCGTAATCGTCAAAACAGCCCTTGAAAGCTCACCTTCAACCCTGAATTTTCTAGTAAAATGCAGCACAGGCTTCAGCCTCTCTTCCGCCGGACTCTGATCCGGCTTTCTGCCGCTGAACATATCTTCCAGGGAAAACGGCGGCTCTTCACTTACCGCTGAACCGGACTTGGTGATGAAACGCCCCGCCCAACTTTTCTTTTCATTCTTCTTCATGTCAATGCACCTCATCTGATTGATAACGCCATTATAATCTTTAACCGTAAACTTGAACAATAAGTTCAATCGACGCAACTGAAGGAAAAGTGTTGATTATCGACTTCAATTCACGTTTATGCCAGAAAGAACTGGAGAAGGGGGGTGAAATGAGACTTGATTACGGGCAAATTACCGGTTTTTGATATTTTCCCGTAAAATGCAGTTTCCGACTCCTCCTGGTCATTTTTGCCATTACGGAATCTAGTCGCTGTATAGCTGTATACACAAAGAGACTGGTAAAAACTCTGTCAGACGTCCAATTTCAGAGGCGTGACATCCAAAATATTCTACTTCAGTCAAATCTAATGTCCCTCCCAAAGTAGACTAAAACATCAGAAAATTGAAAAAACAGTCTACTTAAAAGTCCAAATTCAGACCGCACGGACCCTAGAGCAGTCCAAAATACCAGATTTTTCCGAAAATAGTCTACTTTGCCACCCACATCCAATACACGTTCTTCCCAGACCACGCACTGAGGAATCTGACCCAAGCTTAAATCCGCACGCCTGTCATGAATATCCATAAATTCAAATAGATTGCAGCAAATATACTTTGTCCGGCATTTCAACAGATAAAAAAGATACCTTAATCCGGTTCATTCATACACAAAATCCCCGGATGAAAATTCATCCGAGGATTTTGCCAAAGACACGGTTTTTCCCGCTCTTCATTATCACTTATTCCAGTCAAGAAATTCCGGATTGCCGGTCACACCGAATGCATCCGCAAGTTCATGAAGCTGTTCGTCCGTAATTTCCTGCTTGACTGAGCCTCCCTGTGCGCAGATCTGGCTGTAAATCAATGCAGCTTTCTCAACAGTTTCAATCAGTCCGTATGTTTCATCAGGATCTGAGCCTACAGCGAAGATGCCATGATGAGGCCACATTACAACACGATAGTCAGCCATCTTTGCTGCTGTTGCCTTACCGATTTCATTTGTTCCCGGTGTCATATACGGGATGATGCCGATGCCTTCAGGAAAGACAACCAGCGATTCTGCCTGCATCTTCCAGAGCAGACGTGAAATGCTGCGCTCGTCCAGGTTCTGAGTAAATGAAAGGGCAACGAAGTTTGTCGGATGGCAGTGCATCACAACACGCTGGCTGCTGTCAGTTTTCAGACGTTCGATATGAGACATCAGGTGCGTTGGAAATTCGGAGGTCGGATGTGCCCCATCTTCAAACCCCCAGCGAAGTTCTGCCTTGCTGCCATCATCAGAAATTCTCACCAGACCGGCATCAAGCTCAGGACGCTTGATGACGTTTCTGAAATAACGTCCTGATCCTGTAACAAGAAAATACTGACCTGAAACGGCAGATGCATCAAATCCAAGATCATATTCACGTTTCGTCTCGCTGACGTCATCAAAGTCTCTCAAGTCGTCTTCCGTCAGGCGAATGCTTACATTGCCGCCGTTTCGTTCATCCCATCCGTGTTCATACGAACTGAACGTAATGTCGCAAAGATCCTTTAGGTATTTCGATTCTGAAAATAATGTCATTTTATTTACCTCCAAATTTAATTTCTCTTCAACTGAACATTTCTTTCATAACGAACGACTTCGTTCAGCCAGTCTGTCCCGACAGGAACGTTATTTCTCAGGCAATATTCATCAAACACCGCCCCGAAAGGATATGACTTCAATTCTTCTGTCACCGCCAGACGTTTTGTGAAATCATACTTTTCCTCTGCATGCTTCAAATCCTCAACTGGTGTAAGCAGAGCCTGAAGGAATGCCTTCTGAGTTGTCCTTGCGCCGATGACCCATGCAGCAATCCGGTTGATTGTAGCATCAAAGAAGTCAAGGCCAACGTTGGTTCTGTCAAGCAGATCGTCCCTTACCAGTGAGCGTGTGATTCTTGCCAGGGCATCGTCCATGATGACGACGTGATCGGAATCCCAGCGTACAGGACGGGAGACATGAAGCTGAAGACCCTTGCCGAACGCAAGAAATGCCGAAAACTTGTCCGAAACATCTTCCGTCGGATGGAAGTGTCCGGCGTCAATCGTCCAAAGTTTTCCTCTTGTCAGTGCATAGTTGGCATAGAATTCATGGGAACCTACCGTGTAGGATTCAATTCCCGTTCCAAAGAGCTTTCCTTCGTAGGCCTCGATTGTATTTGATTCCGGGAACTCCTCTTCAAGAATGCTGTCCAGTGACTCAATCAAACGCTGACGCGGTGAAAGCTTGTCAATTGGATTGTCCTTGTATCCATCAGGAATCCAGAAGTTGTTGACTGACTGCTGTCCAAGTTCGCTTCCGAAATAGTTGGCAATTCTTCTTGACTGCCTGCCGACCTCAATCCAGAAATCACGAACTTCCTTTTCAGGTGATGCAAGTGTGAAGTTGTTCTTGACCATTGGATGCGAGAAGAAGGTTCCGTTCATGTCAAGACCGACGTTTTCATTCTTTGCCCAGTCAACCCAGTATTTAAAGTCTTCCGGTCCGATTTCATCCAGATCCTTCTTCCTGTCAGTTACTGCATAAATTGTATGCAGGGCAACATTCTTTTTGCCTGGAATGATACCCATTGCCTCATGCAGATCATCGGTCAGCTCATCCGGAGTTCTGGCACGTCCGGGATAATTTCCGGAAACGGTAAGTCCGTCCGCAAGATCGACTTCCGGATTAATGAATCCATGTACGTCATCACCCTGCCAGCAATGCATGGACAGGCGGATTCCGTCAAGCTTTCTCATCGCCTCTTCTGTGTCAACTCCAAGTTCTTCATAGCGTTTTCTTGCCTCTTCATATGCCGTGTGCACTTGTCTTTCATCAGTCATTGTCATTTCCTCCTGTTGCCTTTTGATACTTTTCCATAATTTCTCTGTATTTTCCGGGAGATGGAACATACTCTTTGAGTTCAAACGAATCTTCAATCAGCTGTCGTCCTTCTTCGATGTTCTTCAAGTCCCCTTCGGAAATCATCGAGACGATGATGTTTCCGATAGCAGTGGCCTCTCCCGGACCGGCAACCACCCTGACTCCGGAAAGGTCGGCAGTCAGTTGGTCCAGAAGAGCAACATTCGACCCGCCGCCGACAATGTTCAGAACTTCAATCTTCTCTTCCAGAATCCGTTCAAGCTTATGCAGCTGATCTGCATAGAACATTGCCAGGTTCGAATAGACTGCCATTACGATTTCGCCGGGAGTTTCCGGAACCTCCTGTCCTGTTTCCCGACAGTAGTTTCTTATCTCGTCAATCATGCTTTCGGGGTTCATGAACCGCTCATCATTGACATCAATGAACTGACGAAACGGACTGACCTTTCCAGCCATATCCGCCAGTTCCGAAAATGTGTATCTGCCCTGATACTCACGATGAATGCACTGTACGATCCACATCCCCATGATGTTCTTCAGAAAACGGTATGTTCCGTAAGCTCCCCATTCATTGGTATAGTTTTCATTGAACGCCTGACTCCCTGTTTCGGGAACATTGAGTTCTGCTCCCAGAAGTGACCATGTCCCCGATGAAAGAAAAGCCCAGTCATGTCCCCTGCCCGGGGTACCGGCAACCGCTGAGGCAGTATCATGAGTGGCAACCGTCACTACGTTGGTTTTTGGAAGATCATATTCAAGACGAAGCTCTTCCTTGATTATCCCCAGTTCCGTTCCGGCCTCGACCAGCGGAGGAAATATTTCCTCCTTGACACCGGCTTCATGAAGAAGATCTTCGTCAAACAGTCCGTGTCTCAAATTCATCATCTGAGTGGTCGACGCATTAGTGACCTCAGTGACGGCGTTCCCAGTCAGAACATATCCGATATAGTCCGGAATCATCATAATCATGCTTGTCTTCTTGAGAAGTTCCCTGTCTTCACGGTAAAGTTGATACAATGTATTGAAATTCTGGAACTGAATACCGGTCTTTTTATAGATTTCCTTCTTCGGAATTCTTGTCGTCAGTTCCGCTACGGCATCCCTTGTCCTTCCGTCACGATAGGCAACGGGATCACACAACTTTCTGCCGTCAGACCCGACCAGAACGTAGTCAACTGCCCAGGTATCAATTCCTAACGTGACTTCTTCAATGCCCATCTTCCTGACCTTTGCCAACCCGCAGCAGATTTCCTCAATCAGCAGGTCAATGTTCCAACGGTCGTGGCCATCGACTTTCCTAAATCCATTTTTAAAGCGGTGAACCTCCTCAAGTGTCATTTTTCCATCTGAAATCCCGGAAAGCATCAAGCGGCCGCTCGATGCCCCAATGTCAACGGCAATATACTGGTTACCCAAGATTAACACCTTCATTTCCTTGTCATTAATTCTTTTACAAGTATATTGTATCCGATTGCAACCAGTGTTACAATGACACAAGAGCGTCACAAAAGTATCATATGTACATTCGGAGAGCATTCAAATGAAAAAGGAAATCATACGTAAACTGCATGAGCTGACACCGGTTGAGGAAAGACAGCGTAAAACCGGACTGTTCATCGAGGACATGCCGGCCGGTGCCCTTAACATGCAAGAAGGACACGGCCGGACACTGAATAATTATTTCTTCAGAAACAGGGAAATCTACCTGAGCAGACACAACCGCTTCGCCCCATATCCGCTTCACAGACATATGTTTCTTGAAATCAACTACATGCTGCGGGGATCAGCTGACCAGACCGTCGACGGAAATCTCGTCCATCTTGACCAGGGAGACCTGATTCTGCTTGATGTGGGAACCTCACACAGCATCTCAGCCCTTGGGGAAAACGACCTGCTTATAAACATCCTGTTCAGAAATACCAACATAAGCCTCGATCTGCTAAAGGAACTTAAGGGACAGAGAAGCGTTCTGTTCAACTTTCTGCTGAAGGAGGAGGACGAAGCAACCCGTGATTTCGTCGTCTTCCGAACCGACAACAACTTCAGACTGCGTGAAACACTGGATGACATCATTGATGAATATTTCACCAATCAGCAGTTTTCAGACCTCATGCTGAAATCCTACCTGAATATTCTCCTTGCACAGCTGATAAGAAACTACAGCGTGCAAATTCCAGAAAACGGAGCAACAAAGCAGCTTGTCGTTGACATGCTGTCTGACATAACAAATGAGTATGCGACCGTTTCGCTGAAGGAGCTGTCAGAACGCTACTGCTACAACAGAAACTATCTGAGCAACATCTTCAAAAAGGAAGTCGGGATAACCTTTTCTGAAGTCCTTAACAGACAACGGATAACAGAAGCACACAGGCTCCTTGTGACAACCGGGCTTCCCATTTCAGACATCATGGGGGAAGTTGGAATCACCAACAAGTCCTTCTTCTACAAAAAATACGAGGAAATGTATAAAATCACTCCCGGCAAGTCCAGAAGAAACGGGGGGCATGACTTCTTTTGATGACAGAAAAATGCAGGAAACCCGCTTCATGGGATTCCCTGCATTTTCAATTTCCAGTCACTTTCTCGTTACCTTTTTTACGGAAAGCATGCCGTTGCCATATGCATGTATTCCTTCGATGTCCCCGGTGTTCAAAGCGGCCAGGGCCTCGTTTGACAAGTTGATTGCGGAAGCCGTGAAGGACACGGACTGTGTTCCGGATGAAGCCGTGAAGATTTTCCTGTCATTTTCATTGAAAATCCTGAGTTCATCCGGCAGTCCGTCAAGATGTCCTTCGTTTCTGTCAATCTCCACATCGGCAACCATCTGTTTTCTGAAGACGTCGTATCCGCCTTCTTCAGCCTTACAGAAGGCAATCTCAACGTAATGTGTCGCATCTATGATGACGGCAAGACCGAGATACCCGTCACCGGTATCCGTCTCATCGGAAAGCTCGACTCTGAACATTTCCTGATGCTCCGCCTGGCGTACTCCGGCAAATGCAGGGGTACCCAGGTCAGACAGTCTGACATTGTTTCCCCAAAGCCTGAGACATCCCTCTTCAACCTTGAGACTTTCTCCCAGACCGTTTCTAAGCGTCAGCCATTCATTTGAGATACTTCCATTGGAAAAGTCATCACAGAATCCTGCAAACTGCTGTTTCCCAACGGCTTTTTCGTGTTCGGGAAAGCCGGTCAGATCGACTTCTTCAGTCGGCACGCCGTTATAGATTTCAGGCCAGTCCCCATCCCATCTTACAGGATAGAGAAGTGTTTCCCGACCGATGTTCGTAATTTGAGAAAACCCGACCTGTGCCGGTCTCGTTCCAAGACACGTCATCCACCAGCAGCCGTTTCCGTCCTTGAAAAGATCCGCATGACCGATGTTTTGCAGCGGTTCTTCTGCACGGTCCCGGTTCGTGAACAGAGGATTGACTCCAGGTTCATCCTCGTAGGGTCCCCAGAGATTCCTGCTCCGGAAGATTGTAATCATATGTCCCTGCCCTGTTCCTCCTTCAGCGGCAAGAAGATAGTACCATCCCTTGTTCCTTACGATGTGGGGACCTTCAACATCTCTGCCTCCTGTACCGCAGCAGATAACCTCGGGTCCGCGGAGAATGTCCCCCGTTTCCGGGTTGATTTCCACCTGCTGTAGCGCCTTTAACCCGTTGTCATTGACATATCCCGTAAACTGAAGATACATTCTGCCGTCTTCAAAGTAGACGTCCGGATCAATGCCGTTAACGTCAACTTCAATTCTGTCATTTTCCCAGACGATTCCGTCTCCTTCAAGTCTTCCGCGGATGATGAACGTCTTGAACTCGGCAAAGTTCGTTGTCACAACGTAAAACTGTCCGTCATGATGTCTGATGCAGACCGCAAAGATTCCTTCGTTCGGCTTGGAATTGCGCAGGTCAGCCTGAGACGTTTCAGCTGCAACTCCCGGAAGGTTCTCCCAGTTGAAAAGGTCTCTGCTTTTGGAAACTGAAATTCCGGGATAGTATTCAAAAGTTGAATTGACCATGTAATAGTATTCACCAACGCGGACAACGCTTGGATCGGGATACATGCCACGCCGGACCGGATTGACGTATTTCATTTCCGATGCACCTCTTTTCCCGATTACTTATTTGAGGGAATCGGACTGTCCTGAAGCAGGCTGCCGGATTCAACCTTCTTTTCAAATCCTGTGACAAGAAGTGCAACAACGACAATCGCTGAAAGAATTCCCGCAAAGACAAATGACGGTGCGCCGGCAGGAACATGAATCCAACTGATGAGCTTCGGCGCAATCGCAGAACTCAGTGCATTGATGAATGCAAATGTTGACATTACAATCGGCACCTGCTTTGGAGCGCAGAGCATCGACAACATGAAAGTCGAAGTTGACATTACGGTGACCATGGTTACGGCAGCAAAAACAGCTGCAATTGAAAGAGCGGCAACGTTGCTGAAGAAATATGTGAGAACCAGCGTGATGATCAGGAACGTAAAGCCTGCTGCAAGAGTTGCCGGTTTCGTGACCTTGCGGACATACTTGAAGCCGAGCCCGGCAAAGATGCCTCCGAATGTTCCAATTGCATTGATAAGACCGGTCGTGGCAGTGCCGCCCATATGCTTTGCTGCAACGACGATTGAAAGGTTTGCCATATATGCAGTGTATGCGATGCCCAGGATGAACACCGCCAGATATACCCAGTAGACATAGGGATTGAGTCCCTTGAAGATCTGCCATGTCGATTCTTTTTCAACCTTTTCATGACTGCCATTAAACGATTCCCGAATGACCTCATCCTTTGGCAGACAGAACAGGACAAGAAGGAACACCACGATGCCGAATGCAAAGACCCAGTACAGATGACGCCAGTTCGATCCGCCGAGAAACCCTCCCACACCGGTCAGGATCATCGTTCCAAGGGATGTCATACCTGTATTGAATCCCATCATTGACGAACGCTCTTCTCCTTCGAAATACTGTGTGAGAATCATCGGATTAAGCGTTGAAATGAAGCCGACGCCCATTCCCAATATAACCGAACATGCCAGAAGTCCGGCAACCGAGCTGTTCCAGAATGCCGGAACAAGGCCTCCCAATGTGACAAGTGCGACCCCCAGCAGGACCAGGCTTTTCTTCGAAACACGCATGGCCATCTGTCCTGCAACAAGCGTGATGATGAGCGATCCCACACCGGGAAGTGTGGACAGCAGCTGAATCGTTGAGATCGGCGTATCCGGGAATGACTTCGAGATGGCCGCAATTGCAGAACCTGCAACTGATCCTGACATGGCCAGCGTTGCCATACTTACAACACCTATTCTTGTTTTCATTTTGTTCATGACATTCATCCTTTCATAACTTTCTTGATTTGTCTGATTTACATATTTCATTATATTTTCCAGGAAGCGTTTTCTCCATATTCAAATTCTATCCGTTTAGTGTTCATTTCACAGATATGCTTTCTTCGGCATGAATCTTGTATGCTGAATTTTCAGTTCTCTTAACCATGGCAAGTGCTCTGCCGCAAAACAGACTTACTTCGTCAAGAGAACGTTTGGAGATATCAGAAGGGTTGCCATTTCCAAGTCCCACGACTTCTGCACCGCTTACCTCAACGGAAACGCGGACGTCATCCGTTGGAATGACGGTGCCGTTTTCATCAACCGATTCAATCATTACAAGATCCGTCGTTCTGCCGGAAAAGACTTTTCTCAAGACAAAACCTGCCCTGCTGCCGGCAGTGTCCTGCACGTCAGAAGCAGTTTCCCTGCCTTCATCATCATATGCCCTGACTTCAATTCCACCGGAAACATATTCAACGTTCCACTCGGCGCTGCAATCAGCAAGATTCTTTCTGCCGAAGCTTCTTCCATTGATGAAGAGTTCCGCACTCTTCTGATTCGAAAATACCCTGACCCGGGTCCTTCCATCTTCATCGATTTCAAGACCCTCACGATTCCAGTGAGGCATGACATGAATGAATGCCTCATCAACCCAGTGCGCCTTGTAATAGTAATAGTAATCCTTTGGAATTCCACACAAGTCGGCAATTCCAAACTGCGAACTGATTCCCGGCCATCCGAACGGAGACGGCTCGCCGAAGTAGTCAAAGGCCGTCCAGAGAAAGACTCCGCCCATGTATTCGTGGCCTTCAAGATATTCCATCACTTTTTCCGGTCTGGCAGTTCCGCCGACGCCGGGGTCTGACGGCTTTCTCCTTCCAGGGAGAACCATCGAATACATTGAACCGAAATTATTGCAAAAACACTTTTCACCATCATCCATGTAGATTCCCCTGGTTGAAAAGTAAGATGCATTCTCCGTGCTCATCATCGCAATATCCGGATGATTTTTCCTGATGAGTTCCGCACCGTCACCCATGACGCCGGCTTCAGGATAGTTTATCCCCAAAACGTCAAAGCTCTTCAAATAATCATCATCAACAAATCCTTCGGGACTGAGCAGTTCAGCGGAAACAATCAGGTGTTCCCTGTCAAGTTCCCTGACGATTTCCGCAAACTTCAGGACACTCCGTCTGCCAAATGCAGTGTTTCCAGTCAGTTCCTCGTTTCCAAGCGACCAGAATGCAACGGATGCATTCATCCTGCATCTTTTCAACATTCTTCTGAAGTCATCAAGGCGCCATGGCGAAGCCTCTGGTAGCCTGTTTTCGTCAATTAAGATGATTCCCAGGCGGTCACAGACATCAAGAAGATCTCCTGACGCGAAATGATGCGCGCTCCTCCATGCGTTTACTCCCATGTCCTTCATCGTCCTCACCTTGAAGTCGACAATGTCCTGGTTCAAGGCAACGCCCATTCCGGCAAAGTCCTGATGCTCGCATACGCCATGCAGGACGTAGCGCCGGCCGTTAAGCATGAATCCATCCCTGTCATATCCGAAGGTCCTTACGCCGAAGCTCTTCACTATTTCATCTTCTTCCATTGACAGTCCTGCCTGATACAGATGAGGATGTTCCGGACTCCAGAGTCTTGCGTCCGGAAGAATCACCTCTCCTTCGAATCTTTCAATTGAATGCTTCTTCAGAAAAACATTGAAATTTTTCCTGACTCCGGCCACATCAAGGCAGACTGAGGTGGAAACGTCTCTTCCAGTATCGTTTGTCACGCTGAACTCATATCCAAGAAGCGCACCGTTGTCACAAAGCTCCTTTGTGTAGACATAAAGGTCGTCTTCTTCAAAATGGACTAAAGGAACTGCGTCAAGGAAGACATTCCTGTAGATACCTGCTCCCTCATACCACCATCCTTCAGACCCACGCGTCGTGTCAGTCCTTACAAAAAGCGTGTTCTGACCTTCATCATCAAAGTAAACCATCCCGGATACGTCTAAATCAAAGCCGGTGTATCCGCTGTTTGCATGTCCGAGATAGGCACCGTTAAGCCAGACATCGGCCATCCGCATGACTCCTTCGAACCGAAGAATGAGCTTTTTCCCTTCAAGTTTTCTGTCAATTCCAAATCTCTTCCGGTAATATGCCACCCCGTCCTGCTTTGAACCTGACATAAGCGTTTCTCCGTCATTTTCGTACGGAAGATCCATCTTCCAGTCATGTGGAAGGTCGATTTTCCTCCATGTATCATCCATTTCACTGTCGAGGTCCGTTCCACACAGATTACGGAGTCCTCTTTCCTCATCTCCCTGTGCAATCAACCTGAGAAAGTGGCTGCCACCGGGGCTTATCGGAATCCTCTTCTGTTTTTCCTCCGGCAGACTTGCAGTAAGCCCTCCAAGGGAATAGGCTTTCCTGGCGATTTCATGCGGTCTGACCTTAAGTTCTCCGTAGTGGAAAAGCCAGTCATCATTCATGTTTGTTCTTGTTCTCATAAATATCTCCTCGCTGTCATTAATCTGTGATTATGTTTCCATGTTAATCAAAACGCTTTCATGATACAATGCAAATAAACAACCATTCGATTTTCAATACTGTGAAAAGTCGACTTTACTGGAGGAAACACACATGGATAAATATGCCGAAAAAATGCTCAAGTCTCTTGAAAATCCAGTGCAGACGGGCGAATACCCTGACTTGAAGAACAATGCCGACCTGGCCATGTTCCTTAAGCAGTCCGTTGAAAAAGGCATTCTCTACACCAACGTCCAAGACAGCAAAATAGTCTACTTCACTGCCGAAAACTATAGCCAGATGCACCAGAACACTGCCTATGAGCTGATGTACGTTCTTGACGGAACGGTCATCAAGCAGATTGAAGATAAAAAATATACCCTTCACACAGGCGAAGGGTATATCTTGAATCGCCGCATCACGCACAGCGATGATGTCCAGGACGGGTTTCTTCTGGTGCTTGACTTTTCTGAGGAATTCTTTAGAGAGGTCACAAGAAGCATTGACATCAGAGAGGATACCCACCCTGTATTTTCATTCATTGAAAAATGCGGCCAGGACTCTTCCGGATGGAGAAAAAGCTACCTCGAATTCAGTCCGACCGTTCCTCTTCCAAATGAACAATTCAGGACAGTCCTTGATTCACTGCAGCAGGAACTTGCAACAAAAAAGATCGGAGCTTCATTCCTTCAGAAGGGACTCTTCCTCAGGCTTGTCGAACTGCTTGAAAACAAGAAGATGTTCAATATCAATGCCATTGACATCCATTCCGGAAAGGAAGACTTCCTGGTAGAGCGTCTGACCTCCTACATCGTCAAAAAATACGGTAACGTCTCAAGAAGAGACGTTGAAAAAGACCTGCACTATAATGACGAGTATCTGAACCGCCTGCTGAAAAAAGCCTGTGGCAAGACCATCAACCGATATGCCGCTGAAATCAGGCTTGACCGCGCAAGGCAGCTTCTCTCAACAACTTCCCTCACTATAGGCGAAATCACCAACCTGCTTGAATTTTCATCCGAAAACTATTTCTATCACTTCTTCAAGAAGGCGGAGGGAATCTCTCCCAGCAGATACCGAGCAGAGCATCATGACTGAGAATCGTGCATCCTTTTGCGATACTCATTTGGCAGACACCTCATGTTCTTTTTGAACACCTTGTAGAAATATGACGGATTCTCATAGCCGACCTTTGTCGCAATCTGATCGATTGGAACGGAAGTGTCCGCAAGATAGCCGGCTGCAACGTTGATTCTTTGTAAATGAACAAGCTGAATGAAGGTCAGCCCCGTCCTCTTCTTCAGATAAGACGACAGGTAGTTGGGATTGAAACCGAATTTTTTGGCCATCCCGTTCAGAGTGATGTCCGCATAGTTCTTCTCGATGTAAAGAAGCATCTTCAAGATGTTTCTTCCGTCCTCGCCCCTTCCTCCACCTTCAAATGAGTCGGCTTCCTTGTAAGCATGCCTGATCAGCCTTGCAAAGATACCGAGAAGGTCGAAGTGAATGATCTGATTCGAATGAACGTCCCCGTTGTAGTATTCATCAATCACATCATAGATCAGACTGATGATCTTTCTATCATGCCCCGTCTTGAATACGCAGTACTTGGCACCGAAGTCACGGTCGCCGCTTAGAAGTGAGAACAGCAGACCGGAAACGGACTGATTCATGCCGGCATCAAGCATGAAGTTCAAGTCATTAGCTGGAAATGCAGTGTTTCTCAAGGCAATATTGACGACAATCACGCCGGCGTCCAATTCTTCGACACTGTGCGTTTCATCCTTGCCCATGATCATGATGTCTTCCTGATCAAGGGCGATTCTTCTTCCATTCACGTCAATCGTACAACAGCTTCCGAGAAGAGGAATCATCATCTCTGCGTAATTATGCTGATGATACGGAATATACGAACTGCATGGCTGAACCGTAACAGAGATTGAGTGGGCATTGACCTCAAGACTGTCGGTCAGAAGAGAATGGAACTTGTAGACCGGTTCTCCGTCAATATAGTCAAGTATTTCCGCCTTGAACCGGTTTTTCAGCTTCTCCCAGCTTTTCGGCTGGCTCTTCTTTCTCAGCATTTCAAGTATTTCAGGATTCATTACATTACCTCCAGTGAATATGTGAAATGAACACAGACAATATCTGATTTAAATATAGCACACAAAATGCTTCCACATTATAATGAAAACGTACACAAAAGATATGGAGGGCATTTTTATGGTAGATTTGAAGCAAAAACCATATTTCCTGAATGATGAGCAAATTAAATACATTGAAGACAAAATCAAGGAAATGAGCATTGAAGACAAGATTGGTCAGCTGTTCTTCGTCGTAGGCCAGGACAGTGATACGGTCAATCTTTCAGAATTCACGAAAAAGTATCGTCCGGGCGGCATCATGTACAGACCGGACAAGGCGGCGAAAATAAAGGATGAAGTAAGCAAGCTTCAGAAAGCAAGTGACATTCCGCTCTTTATTGCCGCAAACCTCGAGTCGGGTGGTAACGGAATCGCAAGCGAAGGCACATGGCTTGGAACACCGATGGAAATGGCAGCAACGGGAGATTTTCAGTCTGCATATCAGCTGGGAAGAATCTCAGGCTACGAGGCGGCGCAAGTCGGCGTGAACATGTCCTTTGCCCCGATTGTCGACATCGATATGAACTTTAAAAATCCAATCATGAACGTGAGAACATTCGGAAGCGACAAAAACAGGGTAATCGGGATGTCTTCAGCACAGGCAAAAGGACTTGAGGAGTGCGGCATCATCCCCGTCATCAAGCACTTCCCAGGGGACGGCGTCGATGAACGCGACCAGCATCTGCTGTCTTCCGTCAACTCACTTCAGGCAGATGAATGGATGGAATCATACGGACAGATTTACCATAGTCTGATTGAAGGCGGCATTCCGGCAGTGATGATTGCCCATATCCTTCAACCTGCCTGGGAAAGAAGACTTGACCCGGGAATTTCCGATGACAGGCTGCGACCGGCATCATCATCGAAGCTTCTCATTGACGGTCTGCTACGTGACACTCTGCATTTCAACGGACTGACCATCACCGATGCAACACCGATGATTGGATACAATGCAGCACTTCCAAGAGAAGAACTGCTTCCGACCACAATCAATGCAGGAATCGACATGATTCTGTTCAACAAAAACATCGACGAGGACTACAGCTTCATCAGACAGGCAATTGAAGACGGAACTTTGCCGATGGAACGCGTCAACGAAGCCGTAACGCGCATTCTTGCGACAAAACTTGCGCAAAATGTCATGGACACCAGAGAAAACCTCCTGAAAAAAGCACCGGAGAAAATCAATTTGAAGCGGGAGGAACACGAAGAATGCGCTGACAGGATCGCAAAAAAGGCGGTGACCCTGGTCAAGGACAGAGACGGAATTCTGCCGGTCACGCCTGAGAAGTATCCGCGCATCAGGCTCTATGTCTTAGGAGACAGCGATGACGGCGGCTTCAAGGAAGGCGGCCATGTGACACAGGAATTCAAGAAGCGTCTTGAAGCGGAAGGATTTTCGGTTTCGCTGTTTGACAGAGGAAACCTTGACTTCCATGAAGTCTTTGAGGAAGGGGTATGCGACATGAAGGACAAGTTCGACCTCGCACTTTACGTGGCAAATGTCGAGACCGCCTCAAATCAGACCACGACAAGACTTGACTGGATTCATCTCATGGCGGCGGACGCTCCGTGGTTCATGAAGTCCATCCCGACCGTCTTCATCTCAACGGCAAATCCATATCATCTCTTTGACATTCCGAACGTCTCGACATACATCAACGCCTACACAGGAAACCGTGCCACAATTGATGCAGTCATGCGCAAGCTGACAGGAAGGGAACCGTTTGAAGGAACAAGCCCAGTCGATCCGTTCTGCGGTCACTTCGAAACAAGACTCTGAACATAAAAGTTGATTTTCCCCATTGTCATGTACGGGAAAAATCGACTTTTCATCTGTTGAAATGCACGCTGAAAAACTACAATGACGATAGAACATGAATTTATGGAGGAATGACGATGAAGATATCAGAAATTTACGTTAACCACATGCACCATCCGGTCGGATTCGAACTGAAGGACCTGAGAATCGAGTTCAGCATTGAATCGGAATCGTTCAGAAAGATTCAAAAATGTCTGATCATCTCCACAAACGGCAGTGAAGTGCTGAACACGGGATTTTCAGAATACGAAGACAATTTCTTCACTCCCGAGCTGGAACTGAATCCAAGAACACGCTACGACGTTGAAATAAGGGTAAAGGATGAACAGGAAGAAACGTCTGCAAGGACATTCTTTGAAACCGGCAAGATGGATGAACCGTTTCTGGCAAGCTGGATTGGAAATGAAGACAAGGACATTCAGAACACGGTCTTTGAAAAGAGCTTCGAACTTGACGGCAACGTCAGGGAAGCCCGCCTCTATGCCACGGGACTCGGGCTTTATGAAGCATGCCTTGACGGAGAAAAGGTCGGAGACGAATATCTTGCACCGGGATGCACCAACTACAGGAAATGGGTTCAGGTTCAGACCTATGACGTAACGGAAATGCTGACTTCAGGTTCGAGACACAGTCTGACATTTTCACTTGGTGACGGCTGGTACAAGGGAAACATGGGCTTTGACGGAGGAAAGAGCGAAATCTACGGCAACAGACAGGCCATGATTGCAGAGCTTCACGTCAAGTTCGAAGACGGAACGGAAACGGTCATCTGCTCTGACGATTCCTGGAAGACAACTTCAGGAAAGATCACCAGATCATCAATCTACTACGGTGAAGACCTTGATGCAACGATTGAGCTCAAGAACTGGAAAAAAGCAGAAATTCTCGATCTGCCACGGGACGTTCTCTGTGACAGGCTCAGCATGCCGATCAGAATCGACGAAAGACTGGACGTTGTCAAGGTCATCTCCACCCCTGCCGGTGAAACAGTGCTTGACTTCGGTCAGAACCAGGCCGGATGGCTTGAATTCTACAACCGTGAGCCAAAGGGGACGGTCATTAAGTTTGAAATGGGTGAAATCCTTCAGAACGGCAACTTCTACCGTGAAAATTTCCGTGATGCCAGGGCGGCATTCCAGTATACATCAGACGGAAATGAAGGCTGGGTTCGTCCTCACTTCACATATTACGGCTACCGCTATGTCCGCGTGACCGGCAACACGCTTGACATCAATCCGGATGACTTCAAGGCTGCAGTCATGTTCTCGTCAATGGACAAGACAGGATCCCTTGAAACGGACAACAAGAAGGTGAACAGACTGTTCCAGAACGTCCAGTGGGGACAGAAGTCAAACTTCTTCGACGTCCCGACCGACTGCCCGCAGCGTGACGAACGGCTTGGCTGGACCGGAGACGCTGACGTCTTCTCGAACACCGCCGCTCTCAACATGAACGTCTTCGAATTCTTCAAGAAGTATGCCCGTGACATGGCTGTGGAACAGCAAAGCCACGGCGGCATGCTGACGATGTATGCTCCCTCCATGGGCGTTGACGACGGCGGTGCAGCCGTCTGGGGTGATGCCGCAACGATTGTTCCATGGAACATGTACCAGGCCTATGGTGATCCGGCAATTCTGCGCCAGAACTATGAGGCAATGAAGTCATGGGTCGACTGGATCACACAAAATACCAGAACTGAAAATCTCTGGACCGGATGCTTCCAGTTCGGTGACTGGATAGCCCTTGACGGTGAAAACCCGGCGCTTCCGACCGGCAAGACGGATGAGGACTTCATTGCGTCGGTATACTACTGCTACTCGGCAGGAATCGTCTCAAAGGCTGCCACAATCCTCGGCCATGATGAAGATGCTGCATTTTACGCTGAAAAAGCCAGTGCCATAAGAAAGGCCATTCAAAACGAGTACATCACGACAAACGGACGCCTTGCCATCGACACTCAGACAGGATATGCCCTTGCCCTTTACTTCAACCTCGTTCCGGAAAGCCAGCAGCAGCGTGTCCTGAACGACCTGACGGCACGGCTCGAAAAAGATGACGACCACTTGAAGACAGGATTCGTCGGAACACCGTTCATCTGCCAGGTTCTGTCACGTTTCGGCAATCACAGACTTGCAGCAAAAATCTTCATGAACGAGGACTTCCCGTCATGGCTTTATGCCGTCAACATGGGAGCGACAACCGTCTGGGAACGCTGGAATTCAGTTCTCGAGGACGGCTCAATGAATCCGGACGGAATGAACTCTCTGAATCACTACTCAATCGGTGCAATCATGGAATGGGGATACCGTTACCTGCTCGGCATCAGGGACCACACTCCGGGGTACCAGAAGGTGATCTTCTCACCAAACTTCGACTACCATCTGAAGAAGGTTTCCGGACACTATGACTCAAGCTACGGCAGACTGAACGCATCATACGAGATTGAAACGGATGACATGCACACAATCAAAATGACCATTGACGTTCCGTTCGGTCAGACAGTCACCGTCACCCTTCCGCGTGCGGAGAAGAACCCGGTATCAGTCAACGGTCTTGAAAAATCAGGAAGCTTCGATCTGACATGCGGACACTACGAAATATCCTACATTCCGGACCAGGATTTCGTTGAGCGCTACACGCCGAAGACACCTGTCTCGGACATCATGAAGGACAGTCTGCTGGTTGAGTCAATTTCAAGGGAATCGGATGTCCTGAACTTCTTCAAGAATCCGGAAAACCTTGCAAATCTCGGCAAGATGTCCTTGAACAAGCTCAATGAAATCCTTCCGTTCATCAACATCGAGCCGGACACCCTCGAAATAATCAACGGCATTCTTTCCTCAACACCTCTTCTCAGCGAGAGGGAAAAGGGGCTGAAATGATGAAGGGAGCACTCTTTGACCTGGACGGTGTAATCGCCGATACCGCATCACTTCATTTCAAGGCCTGGAGGAAGCTGGCAGAAGAAAACTTTGGGCGCAGTCTGCCGGATGATCTGGAACAAAGGACCAAGGGCGTAAGCCGCAGCGATTCTCTTGCCGCCATCCTCGAATACCTTGAGATCAAGGTTTCGGAAACGGAATTCAACCGTCTTGCAGAAGAGAAGAATCTGATTTACCGTGACTTCCTTAAAGACCTGAGTCCTGATGACATCCTGCCGGGGATGCGGGACTTCATTGAGGAACTCAAGAATCGAGGCATCATGATGGCACTGGCATCAGCCAGCCAGAACGGTCCGTTCATTCTTGAAAGGACAGGACTTTCAGACTGCTTCAATGCCGTTGTCGATCCTTCAAAAATCAAGGCAGGAAAGCCTGCGCCTGACATCTACCTTGCAGCAGCTGCTGCCCTCGGACTTTCCCCTAGGGAGTGCGTCGGCTTTGAAGACGCCGTTTCCGGCATCCAGTCCCTCAAGGCCGCCGGCATTGTTTCCGTCGGTATCGGAACCGAAAATGAAGTCGGACAGGCGGACTTGAGATTTGCGTCAACCGGAGACATCAACTTCGATGACGTCGAAGAAATCTGGGCTGAAATAACGAACAACGCATAATCACATCAATGGAAAAGAGGCTGAGATTTTCCCCGGTCTCTTTTTTTGTCGGGATTCAGAATCTTATTCTGCTTTCGACGACACCGAAAGCGGTTATAATTCCCTTTAAGTATACAGATGAAAAAGAAAATTCACTGTATGCCTGGAGGGCATTTTCATATGGGAAGAAAATCGAAATATTCTGCTGATTTTAAGCTG
>ERZ1034980.479-NODE-479-length-29091-cov-5.751412_pt1 | contig 29091 bp, 46 predicted proteins | sample MGYA00520622_ERZ1034980 | MGnify/ENA primary metagenome ERZ1034980 (study PRJEB33766, sample SAMN09781791) | gut metagenome | biome: gut microbiome | host: Homo sapiens | place: Madagascar | study: EMG produced TPA metagenomics assembly of the PRJNA485056 data set...
GGACCGCGTGGGCGGCCCCGGCAGTCAAAAATACTGGCACAACCTGATGGAGGATATTCAGAACGGCATCAATGCCCCGGGGGACAGCCCCATGTGGGACATTGCCGGGCGAACCATCGGCGGCTTTAAGGGGGCGGCCGTGGGAGCCAATATGCGCGTGGTCATCCAGCAGCCCACGGCGTTCTTCCGGGCGGCGGCAGTGCTGGATCCAGGGGACATGGCCAAGGGCCTGACCCGGGGCGTGACAAAGGGGGACGGCTGGAAAAAGGCACTGGAATACTCCCCTATCGCCATGCGGAAGGACGCAGGGGGCTTTGACATCGCCAGCCCCCGGCAGATGACGGAGACTTTGTTTGACAACCGCACTGGGGTGCGCAAGCTGAACGATGTTCTGTCCGCTCCGGCAGGGATGGCAGACGCGGTGACCTGGGGCAAGCTGTGGAACGCCTGCGAGTGGTCTACGGCCCGGGACCACCAGAGCCTGGAGAGGGGCAGCCGGGCCTTCTATGAGCAGACGGCAAAGCTGTTTGCGGAGGTGATCGACCAGACCCAGGTCGTAGACGGCGTGCTCCAGCGGTCCAACATCATGCGCTCCAGCAACGCGGTGGTGAAGCAGGCCACCAGTTTCATGGGCGAACCCATTATGAGCCTGAATCTGCTGATGCGGACCTATGACCAGGTGCACTACGAACAGAACAGCCAGAAGCGCGGCAAGGCCATCAAGACGATGGGTCGGGCAGCCACGGCCCTGGTGGTGACGAACGTGGTGAACGCCCTGGCCCAGAGCCTGATCGACGCCATGCGGGACGATGACGAAGATAAAAAATACTGGAAGCGCTTCCGCACCGCCTTTACTGGGGTGACCGGAGACGAGGAGACCTTCCAGGACTATTTGACCAACATCCTGTTGAGCGGCAACGTTGGCAGCAACAACAATCCCCTGGGGCAGATCCCCTTTGTCAAGGATGTGGTGTCCATGGCACAGGGGTACAGCGTGTCCCGCACGGACATGGAGGTTATTTCGGACATCGTGGACGCCTCCAAACTGTTCATCAGCAGCGCAAACGGCGGAAAGAAAACGACGGTCTATGCCATTAAGAGCCTGGTCGCGTCCGTGGCAAAACTGCTCGGCATTCCCGCCTCCAATTTGATGCGGGACACCTGGGCGGCAGTACGGACGGCGGCAGTAGAGACCGGCAACATCCCGCTCCAGTACGAAATGGAGAAGGCCATCTACAACATTACCAACAGCAGCAACAGCGGGCGGTATCTGGACATTATGTACCGGGCGCTGGAGCAGGGAGACATGGACAGCTACCAGCACATCCGGGAGGAGCTTTCTGACCAGATGGGCAAGAGCTTTACGGAGATGGACAGCGCCATGAAGTCACGCTATGAGAGGGCGAAAGACAAGGCCGGGGCATACACACTGCCCAAGGGATCGCTGGATCTGATCGGCATCCGGGAGCGGAACGAGACCGAGAAGGATAAGGGATTTACGGCAGACGACCTGACGGCGGCCCAGTATCAGAAGTATACCCAGCGAAAGGCGGACACTTACCGAAAAGCCATGGACAAGGGCCGGAGCACTAAGGGGTACGACATCCTGGACGAGGAAAAGCGGAACACCTTTGAAGGTGCCGTCAATACCTATGCCAAAGAGACGGCATTGGCGGCGGAATCCGGGGGGAAATATGAGATCACCAACGAACAGGTGAAAAAAGCCCAGGAGGCCGAGCGGAAGTACGGCATCTCCCCGGGCGAGTATCTGCTGATCCAGACCCGGGCATCCGGCATTGAAAGCCTGAAGGACAGGGACGGAGAGACCATCAGCAACAGCAAGGGGCTGCAGATCATGGAGCTGGTTTACGGCTACACCGGCCTGAGCGACAAACAGAAGGAGGCCATGTTCGAGTATCTGGGCGTCGGGAAAACCATCCGACACTATAACCCGGGCAAGGTGAAGCAGGAGCTGGAGAAAATGAAGAAGAAGTAAGGACGGCGAAAGCCCGCGCCGGGAGGCGCTCCGCAGGTCCATTGCAGAAAGGACATGCGATGGACAGTCAGCACAGGGCCATCCGGGCCCGCATCTCCGCCATGGCCCCCCGCAGGGCCGAGGCGTACATCAGATCCTTTGCCCTTCCGGAGGAGGAGGCGGACAGCCTGATCCAGTGCGACGTGAGGGGGCTGTCTTACATCCAGGCGGCCCAGCGGCTGCACGTCTCCCCGGAGTGCCTGAAAAAAAGGCGCAGGCGGGCGTTTGCCAAGATCGCAGACGACATTTTTAACCCATGACAAAGACCAGACAAGGACCTTTTTCAGGCCCTTTGTCTGGTCTTTTTTTCTGTATGATAGCACCAAAGGGGGCGGTAACCATGTATCAGCAGTACAACCCCAACCCCAAGGGGAAAAACGTGGGGGACTGCACCGTGAGGGCCATTGCCAAGGCCACAGGGAAGGACTGGGGGGAGGCATTTCTCAGTCTGGCGGTGCAGGGATATCTCATGGGGGACATGCCCAGCGCCAATGCCTGCTGGGGAGCTTACCTGCGGAAGCTGGGGTTTGTGCGGAAGATCCTGCCGGACACCTGCCCGGAGTGCTACACTCTGCGGGACTTTGCCCAGGAGTATGACCGGGGGACCTACATTGTGGCCCTGTCCGGGCACGTGGTATGCGTGGAGGACGGGGAGATCTGGGACAGCTGGGATTCCGGCGGCGAGGTGCCGCTTTATTACTGGGTAAAGGAGAATTGACATGGCTTTTACACCTTACGGATTTCAGAACCCCTATTATCCGCCGCCCATGCAGGACAACCTGATGCAGATGCGGCAGCAGTTCCAGCCGCCGGCGCCGGCCCCACAGCAGGGGATGATCTGGGTGCAGGGGGAGACCGGGGCCAAGAGCTACATGGTGGCCAGTGGAAACACGGTGCCCCTGTGGGACAGCGAGAACCAGACGGTGTACATCAAGTCGGTGGACGCAGCGGGGATGCCCTCTATGCGCATCCTGGACTACACCGAGCGCACGGCGGCACCCAAAGCGCCCCAGACCCCTGCGGTGGAGTATGTGCCCAGGAGCGAGTTTGACGCCCTGGCCGCCCAGGTGGCGGCGCTGAAGAAGGAGAAGGAGGAGCAGGATGGCTAACCCATTATTTCAGGCCCTGGGCGGGCAGATGCCCGGCCCCATGGGGCAGTTCCAGCGGATGATGCAGCAGTTCCAACAGTTCAAGGCATGCTTTCAGGGCGACCCGCAGCAGGAGGTACAGAAGCTGCTGCAAAGCGGGAAAATAAGCCAGCAGCAGCTGAACCAGCTGCAGGATATGGCGAAGCAGATTCAGAGCCTGATGCAGTGATCAATTCGCGGCCGCGATTTGATGAATAAATTGAAGGAGTGATTTTATGGCGATTTCTGACGGAACCCCCATGATGACTATGCCTGTGACCCCTGCCAACAACAGCGGCGGATTCGGCTTCGGCGGGGACGGGGCCTTGTGTATCATTATCCTGTTCGTGTTCCTCGGCTGGGGCAACAACAGCTGGGGCGGCGGCAGCGGCAACGGCGCTGGCGTGGTGGACGGCTATGTGCTGACCAGCGACTTTGCCAACATCGAGCGCAAGCTGGACGGCGTGAACAATGGCATTTGCGACGGCTTTTATGCCATGAACACCGGGATGCTGAACGGCTTTGCGGGCGTGACCCAGGCCGTGACTAGCGGCTTCTCCCGGGCGGAGCTTGCCCGGTGCAACCAGCAGGCCGCCCTGATGCAGCAGCTGAATGCCATGCAGATGCAGAACCAGGAGTGCTGCTGCGAGAACCGGGCCGCCATCGCCCAGGTGCGGTACGACATGGCAACCCAGGCCTGCGACACCCGGAACACGGTAAACACCGCAGCCCGGGACATCATCGACAACCAGAACCAGAACAGCCGGGCCATCCTGGACTTCCTGACCCAGAGCAAGCTGCAGGATCTCCAGAGCGAGAACCAGGGGCTGAAGCTGGCGGCGTCTCAGGCTGCCCAGAACAACTACCTGATCTCCCAGCTGCGGCCCACGCCCATTCCGGCCTATGCCAGCTGCAACCCCTGGGCGGGCGGCAGCTACACGGGATGCGGCACCTGCGGCTGCTGACAACTGCATAGCATCAGCTGTTCGGGATCTCCGAACTGTTCAGCCCCGTGCTGATACTGGAACCAACGCGGCGGGGCAGCAGTCCCGCCGCTTATTTTATGAAAGGACTGATTTTATGGCAGAATACACCAACCCCGGCATTTTGACCGTAGCAGCCGGCCAGAACGTGCCCCTGACCTCCGCCGCGGTAAACAGCAAGCCCTGCATCGTACACAGGGACGGGGCGGGGATCGTGACCCTGCGGGGTCTGACCAACCAGTGCAAGGCCCGCTTCCGGGTGAGCTTTGGGGGCAACATCGCCGTGCCCACCGGCGGGACGGTGGAGGCCATCACCGCCGCCCTGGCCATCAACGGGGAGCCGCTGAACAGCGCCACCGCCATCGTGACCCCTGCCGCCGTGGAGAATTTCTTCAACATCTACGTCAGCGCCATTGTGGAGGTGCCCCGGGGCTGCTGCCTGACGGTGGCCATGGAGAACACCAGCACGCAGGCCATCAGTGTGGCAAACGCCAACATGACCGTGGACCGGATTAGCTGAAAGGAGAATCGTTTATGGGTACAAGAACGTTATACAAGCTGAAGGACATGCTTTGTCAGGAGCTGGACGAGATCGCCGACAAGGGCGACCTGGGGGCCGGTGATCTGGACATCGCCCACAAGCTGACCGACACTGTGAAGAACATCTACAAGATCGAGGCGCTGTCCGGGCAGCAGTACAGCCGGGACGGATACTCCCGGGGGGAGTGGGCCGCAAGCAGGGGCAGCTACGGCAGGGAGAACTCCTACCGCCGCAGCCACTATGTGAGGGGCCATTACAGCAACGACGATGGCCGGGACCAGCTGAGAGAAAAGCTGGAGGGCATGGCACAGGGGGCCGACGAAAAGACCAGGGACGTGCTGATGCGGGCCATGGAGATGCTGGAGGAGTGAGCGTAGCAAAATCGTAGCAATATCTTCTAAAGCTGGCGTTAGACATGGCTTCAACCACAATATGTTGAATTAAATAGTTTTGTTTGACACTGTGTGTTGTGGTTGATAAAGATAGACGAGCGAGTGGGAATGATTGCAGGGTTTATAAACCGTTGCAAAACGTTATAAAAACGCAGAAAACAGGCTGAAAACTTAATGTTTTCAGCCTGTTTTGTTAAAAATTTTTGCTACGAAATTTTATGCGTAGCAAAATCGTAGCACTTTTGCATTTTTTCTAACTGGACGACCAGTTCTTCCTGCTTATTGGGATATAGGTGGGAGTAGGTTTGAAGGGTGGTTTCTATATTCTCATGCCCCAGGCGTTCGGCGATCATCAGGGGCGAATAGCCCAGCTCGATTAGCAGGGAGGCGTGGGAGTGGCGCAGGTCGTGAACGCGGATCTTCTTGACTCCGGAGCGCTTACAGCCGCGCTGCATTTCGTGGAAGAGGTATGACTTTGTGCTGCTGGGAAAGATCCGATCCGTTGGTCCGGCCTGATAGAGGGAGGAAAAGTATGCCTGCATCAGAGCGCACAGAGAATCGGTCAAGCGGATGGTGCGGCGGCTTTTGGGCGTTTTAGGCTCCAGGATCATGTCTTGTTTCCCTTGCCGGGCAAAGTTTTTTGTGATGCTGACGGTTTTGGCCTTCATGTCAAAATCAGACTGGGTGAGGGCAAGCATTTCGCCGGAGCGCATCCCGGTCCAGAACAGGAGAGAGAACATGACAACGGACTGAGGTTTGTCGGAGACGGCGGCGAGAAATTGATTGAACTCGTCCACCGTCCAGAACTGCATGGTATCGGCCCGCTTTTTCCCCATTGGTCCGGCAACGTGGCAGGGATTTGTTTTCAGACCGGCATATTTGATCCCGTAATTAAACATGGCCGAGACCTGGTTATTGACGGTTTTCAGGTAGGTCGGAGAATACTTTTTCCCATTTTCCTGGGTTGTGGAGAGCAGCTTATTCTGCCACTTGCGGATGGCGGCAGGGGAGACCTCACTGGCCGTCAGGTTCCCAAGGTAGGGAAGCACATGGCGGGTGAACAGCCACTCCTTGTTGGCCATAGTTGTGGGCTTCAGACGGGCCTTGCAATCTTCAATATACAGCTCCCACAGGCTTTTCACCGTCAGGTCAGAGGATCCGTTCAGCTTGGCCAGAAACTCCTGTTCGTATTCCTTGGCGTCAGCTCTTTTTGCGAAGCCTTCTTTTTTGTGCTGGACGGTTTTTCCGGCCCAGTCTTTGTACCGGATATACACGTACCAGCTCTTTCCGTTTTTCATTTTCTGAACAGACATTTTATCCCTCCCGACGCAATGCGACAGCATATTCGAATCCGCGGTGATAAAGTTAAAACGCAGGCGGGAAACCCCGCCCGCGTTTGATCACTTGGCCCCGCCGTCTGCTGCGGAGGGCGGCGGGGGCTTTGTTATTCATTTTCACCGAAAAAAATAATCAAAGCGCAAATGATCCCGATTGCATCTCGGAATAAAATGTTCCAGGAAAAAGCGTGATAAACAAACATTAGAATAATCGCGCAGAGGAAAAACAAAATGATCAAAGCCATTAACGGCTTGGAGTTTTTAGCGATAACAGCAGAGATCCAACCTGCGGCAAACACAGCCGAGGAAACCGGCATCACAACAAGAGCCCATGCCGCATCTGATGGATAATAAAGTATAACCCTTAAAAAGGGAACCCGGCCTAAAAGAGCAATAATAATGAAAACCAAAGAAAAAACCGCGTAAAAAACAAAAGCCCCAACAAGAACCGCAAGAACATTCTTTACTACTTTAGTCATGTTAAATCCCTTTCTTTTTCCAATAGTCCCATAAATTCCCTTGACAAGTAACGAACAAATGTTCTATGATACTGCCGTGGGGCGAGGCCCCATAGGTTAGGAGGCGGGCAAAGGATGGAACATAAGACAGACGCCGCATTGGAGCTGTTCCGCAGGCTTGGACCGGAGGAACGGGTTACTTATCTTGAGCGGCTTCGTGGGCTGCAAGCTGGCGGAGATAGGCCAGCTCCCGCTCCTGCACCTCCGGCGAAAGCTGCCGGAACAACTGCATAAATTCTTCTTCTCCCCCGTCCGGCTGGACGGGGGCTTTTTTTATGCCCGGATCATCGGTTTCACCCCGCAGATATTCGGGCGTAGTGTTCAATTCGTTGGCCAATATCCGGAGGGGTTTATCGGCAATGTTAGTGTTTTGTTTTTTGGCATCAACTAAATATCGAGAAGAAAATCCCATTACTTGACTTAAAAAGCTTCTCTTTTTGCCGCACATTTCGGAAAGTGCAATTATTCTGTCATATCGTACCAAAACAATTACCTCAAATTGTGAGTTTTACCAAAACCTCAAAAAATGGGCTAAATAGATTGACTTAACCCAAAACATGAGGTAATATTATATCAGCCCCACCGAAAAAGGGTACAAAAAACCCAGCCCCCACGAAAGCGGCTTTCTACAATGTCTTTTGGCGAGGCCATTGTATAACGGTTTTTGTGGCGTGTCAAGAATGAAAACTCATATTTATGGGCTATAGGTGGGGATTGACTGCGGCAGGGGTAGAGAAAGGCAAAATGAAAGCGCGGGCGTTACCGCACCCACGCTTTCGCCACACTTGGCCGCTGCACACCGCACCGCCGCAGGTACGGCGGAACCCCGGTAAAGGTTGCTTAGGTATGTTCACTGACTGGACGCACGCGACGCGCCTGCCTTGCCACAGGGCTGCTCAGTGATCTATAGCGGCACAGGGAGAAGTAGCATGAAGCCCGCTATGGCCGATGTAGCCTGCATGGGCATCACCACCTTCCCGTCCGGACAAGCGAAAGTGTAGCACAGACCCCCCGCCGCAGTCAATGAAAACTCATAAGGAAAGGGAGCGTGAAAGGATTGGATTTCAGACAGCTGCGCACACAGGCCGGGCTGACCCAGGCATTTGTGGCGAAGAAGCTGGACCTGAGCCAGGGGAATATTTCTCACTGGGACGCTGGACACTGGGCTCCACCCAGGAAATACCGAAAAAAGCTGGCGAAACTGTACGGTGTTTCGGAGGATCAGATCGAGGCCATGGTGCAGGAGGTACGGGAGAAGAACCGGGGGGAGGGACAGATCAATGGATCCAAAACAGAATGACATGAGAGATTGGGAAGAACCGTTCCGCGAGGACGCCGAGGAAAAACGTGATGACCGGAATTATTACCGCAATCTTATTCTGCGTTCGGTATCGACGTTCTGCATCGGTTCGATCCTGATGGCGTTCTTCCAGGCGTTTGGCCTCGGCGGCCTTCTGGTCGGCCTGGCGCTGTGCGGCTTCTGCGTGCTGTACATGCTCTGCCTCTAAGAGTTCGCTGCCGGACGGCGTGATGGACAGCTGGTCCAGATGGTGAAGATTATTTGGACGGCAGGACAAAAGACCGCGGGAAATCAACTCGTTTACAGCAGCTTCTGTCTCTTTGTAGACAGACATACCGAACTGCTGAAGGACGGAGGCCCTGGAAACAGGCTGTTTTTCCTGAACGAAGGACAGAATGTTGTAAAAAGCGGAATACAAGAAGATCACCTCTTTATCCCAACGATTCTATCACATTCTACACAAAAAAGTAAAGGAGGATGCAGGATTGACCGACTACGAAAAGCTGGTGAAGCACCGCCTGATCGACCTGGGGCAGACCCAGACCTGGCTGATCGAGGAGGTACAGAAGGCCACAGGGATGTACTGCGACAGCAGCCTGCTGCACAAACTGTACACCGGGAAGCTGAAGGTGCCGAAGATCAGGGCGGCGGTGGACGGCGTACTGGGCCTGGGATAAAAAAGCCCCGCCCGGCAAGGCACACCGGGCGAGGCACAGGGGAAAACGGATTCCTGCGGACAGTATAGCACATCCGCAGGGGAAAGGCAAGGTAAAAATGAGGTATCTTGACGTAGAGCAGGTGATGGAGCTGCTGAAGGTCGGTAAGACGAACGCCTACGCGATCATCCGCAAGCTGAACCGGGAGCTGGAGAGCCGGGGATACATGACGATCCGGGGGAAGATTCCGGAGGCATATCTGCGGGAGCGGTTTTATTCCGGAGGTGCCGTATGATGCGGGATCTGGTGGTGGCAGCCGCAGCCGTATGCGCGGTGAGCGGGTTGGTGCTGGCGGCAATGCCGGCCCTTGACAACAAGACGCAGCGCTGGATCGACGGGTTCTGCGCAGGCTGCCTGACGGCGTCCGTGGTGTGGGTGCTGGCGGCGGCGGTGCTGGCGTTTGTGTGAGGAGGACAAGATGAGAGTTTACAAGGGTACTGACAAGGACATGCGGTGCAAGGGCCTGCAGTATGAGATCGGGAAGCCAGTGACGGTAGACGGAGACGTTAAGCTTTGCGAACGCGGCCTGCACGCCTGCGAGATGCCGCTGGAAGTGTTGGGTTACTACCCCCCGGCGACGAGCCGTTATTTTGAGGCAGAGCTGGAGGGCGTGACGGATGAGAAACAGGACGACACGAAACGAGTGGGCAACAGGCTGGAGCTGAAGGCGGAACTGAGCATTGCGAGCCTCGTAAAGGCGCAGATCGAGTTCGTAAAAGAGAGGGCCACTCCAAAGGACACTGAGCATGCCACGGGCTACCAGGGCGCAGCCTCTGCCACGGGGGACCAGGGCGCAGCCTCTGCCACGGGCAACCGGGGCGCAGCCTCTGCCACGGGCAACCGGGGCGCAGCCTCTGCCACGGGCAACCAGGGCGCAGCCTCTGCCACGGGGGACCAGGGCGCAGCCTCTGCCACGGGCTACCAGGGCGCAGCCTCTGCCACGGGGGACCAGGGCGCAGCCTCTGCCACGGGCAACCGGGGCGCAGCCTCTGCCACGGGCAAATCGTGTGTAGCTCTGAGCACTGGAGTTAACGGTAAGGTCATGGGAGCAATTGGGAACGCCATCGTATGCGTGGAGCGAGGAGAATTTGATGGAAATACATATCCAATTAAGACGATCCTATCCGCCGTTGTGGATGGGGTAATCATCAAGCCCGATGTCTGGTACACAGTAGAAAACGGAAAGTGGGTGGAGGCAAAATGACAGACAGACGGACGAGGACCAGGCAGGAGATGCGCCTGGAGCGGCGGCTGGCGGGGCTATATTTCGCGGCCATCGCCGGGCTTCTGCTGCTGTCCCTCTGGTTTTGGGACGCTCTGCTGGCGGCCCTGGAGGCGGCGGCATGGTGAGAGACATTCCGGAGGCGGCCCTGGATCCCAGAGAGCCGGAGGAGATGCCCAAGTGCCCCTGCTGCGGGTGGGAGTGCAACACCCTCTACCGGGCGAGGGGCGGCGAGATCGTGGGCTGTGAGAACTGCATTGACGCGCTGGATGCCGTGGATAACCGGTATCTGGCAGACTAAGGAGGACGTATGGACGAGCATGAGAACGGGATCTTTCAGATCCAGGACGACCAGGGGGCCGAATGGGCCCTGAAGAAGATCCGGGAGGCCCGGGAGGAGCAGGCCAAGTGGACCGACTTCTACCAGGGCCGCATGAACCAGGTAAAGACCCAGACCCAGGATACCATCCAGTTTATGGAGGGCCTGCTGCGGCAGTATTTTGCCGGAGTGCCCCACCGGGTGACGAAGGGCGGCACGGAGAAGTACGCCCTGCCCAGCGGGGAGCTGATCTGCAAGCCCGCCGGGATCGACTATGAGCGGGACGAAGGCGCGCTGCTAAGCTGGTGCGAGGCCAACCTGCCCGAGGCGGTGAAGGTGACCCGGAAGGCCAGCTGGGAGAGCGTGAAGAAATACATCAAGGAGACCGGGGATATCCCGGAGGGCGTGGTGCCCGTGGAGACGGAGCCCACGTTCCAGGTGAAGTGAGGCAGCGTATGGAAAAGATGGAACTCTATGAGCAGAGCCGGAGATGCCCGGAGAACGCACAGCGGCAGATCCAGGCGGGTAAACTGAAGGGCAAGACGGACATCAACCCCATGTGGAGGCTGAAGAAGCTGACGGAGCTGTTCGGCCCCTGCGGCACCGGATGGAAGGTGGACAACACCGCCTTTTGGACCACCCCGGGCGCGGGGGGCGAGGTAGTGGCCTGGTGCAGCCTGGAGCTGCGGTACGCCACGGAGAGCGGCTGGTCTGACCCGCTGTTCGGCATTGGCGGCTCCATGCTGGTGGACACCCAGAAGGGAAACCTGACCACCAACGACGACGCCTACAAGATGGCCTACACGGACGCCATCAGCGTGGCCTGCAAGAGTCTGGGCATGGCGGCAGACGTGTATTGGTACCAGGACAAGACCAAGTATGACAGGCAGCAGGAGACAGTGAAGCCCCCGCCCATTCTGTGCCAGCGGTGCGGCAATCCCATCAAGGGCTACAACGGGAAGGCCGGGAAATTCACGGCGGAGGAGATCGCCGGGAAGAGCATGAAGGTCTACCACAGCAACCTGTGCTGGGACTGCATGAGAGCGGTGAAGAAGGCTAAGACCGAGCAGGCACAGGCGGAGCAGACGACCCATGAAGACGCCGGTTGATACGGTAAAGGGCCGGATCGTAGGCTACGACGAGCGCACCCAGGAGCTGCTGATCCGGGCACACTACGATGACTGGTACACCATGACCAAGCGGGGGTACAAGGAGTGCCTGGTGCAGCCCCTGGACGCACGGCCTTTGAGCGACCGGCAGCGGAAGATGTGCTACGCCCTGCTGCGGGAGATCAGCGACTACACCGGGCAGGACGTACACTCGGCGAAAGAATACCTGAAGCTCCGGTTTCTGGCGGATGACTTCGGGGAGACGGCGGACAGGATCTTTTCCCTGTCCAACGCCCCCATGAGCCTGGTATGTGCCTTCCAGCGGTATCTGGTGCGGTTCATCGTGGAGTACGACATCCCGTGCCGGGTGCCCCTGCTGGAGTATGTGGACGACGTACACGACTACATCTACGCCTGCCTGATCGCAAAGAAGTGCTGTATTACGGGCAGACCGGCGGAGCTGCACCACATCGACCGGGTGGGCATGGGCCGGGACCGGGACGACATCATCCACGAGGGCATGGAGGTGCTTCCCCTGTTCCGGGAGATGCACCAGGAGGCCCACACCATGAGCGACCGGGAGTTTTTCGAGAAGTATCACCTGCCCGGCGGGGTGGTGATGGACAAGACCCTGTGCCGGATCTACAAGGTGAAGGCGCGTAAGGAGAGATAACATGGCAAAGAGCGGAATTGATTACTTTCCGCTGGATGTCAACCTAAACGCAAAGTTTGAACTGATAGAGGCAGAATTTGGCTTGACAGGATTTGGTGTAGTCGTTCACTTGCTGCAAGAGATCTACGGCAAGGCGGGTTACTACATTGAATGGACAGAGGAGGTTGCGCTTTTGTTCGCCCGCAAGGTCGGGTTGGGTGGGAGCGTCGTTTCCGAAATAGTGGAGGCCGCTATCAGACGAGGGATGTTCGACAAGGAGAAGTATGACAAGTACCGGGTATTGACCTCTAAAGGCATACAGGAGCGGTACTTCGAGGCAGTCAGCCGCCGTAAAACTCTCGAAGTCGATTACAACATCCTTCTGGTTGATGCTGCCCAAATTTTGCCCAATGTTGACATTCGAGCGAAAAATGTAAACATTCTTTCCGAAAATGCTGACATTTCCAAACAAAGTAAAGTAGAGGAAAGTAGAGTAGAGAAGAGTAGAGAAAAGAAGAGAAAAGGAGATGCATGCGCGGAGCCGCAAGCGGCATCCACGCCCGCGGCAGTCGCCCTCATTCTGAACGACGGATCTCTTTACGATGTTTCTGAACGGGATGTAGATCGGTGGTCAACGCTCTATCCCAACGTGGATGTGCTTCAACAGCTGCGGAACATGGCGGGGTGGTGCGACGGGAACCCAACCAAGAGAAAGACCAGAGGGGGAGTCCGGCGGTTCATCACTTCCTGGCTGGCCAGGGAGCAAAACAAGGGCGGACGCCCCGCCCAAAAGAAACCGTTTGTCTATGACTACGGCAGCACGGAGGGCAGCCTATGAACACAGAATCCATCATAGAAGCCATCGCCAGGGCCAGCGCCCAGCGGCCCGCTCCTGGGGACTACATGAAAGACGGCCTGCTGTACTGCGGCCACTGCGAGACGCCCAAGCAGTGCAGGATCAAATTCCACTTTGGGGAGCGGATCGTGGGCTGTCAGTGCGCCTGTGAACAGCGAAGGATGGAGGCGGAGAAGAAGGCGGACGAAGCCAGAGCCTTAGACCTGAAGATCCGAACTTTGCGCGCCAACGGCATCCGGGACAAGGGGCTGGTGGACTGCACCTTCCGGGGGGCACGGATGACGCCGGAGCTGGAGAAGTGCCGCCGGTACGCCGAGCACTGGCGGGAGATGCGGGAGGAAAACAGCGGGCTGCTGCTGTGGGGCGGGACCGGGAACGGCAAGACCTACGCCGCTGCCTGCATTGTGAACGACCTGATCGACCGGGGGATCCCCGCCATGATCACCAGTTTCCCCCGCATCCTGAACGCCGGGTGGGACAAGACCCAGATCGCCCAGGAGATGCGGTATTATCAGCTGTTGGTGATCGACGACCTGGGGGCTGAGCGGCGCAGCGACTACGCTCTGGAGACGGTGTACATGGTGATCGACGAGCGGTACAAGGCCAGGAAGCCCCTGATCGTGACCACCAACTTGACCCTGGACGAGCTGTGCAAGCCGCCCAGCATGGAGTATCAGCGGATCTATGACCGAATCCTGGAGATGTGCGTGCCCCTGTCCTTCAGGGGGGAGAGCATCCGCAGGGGGAAGGCGAACGAGAAAATGCGGAAGGCAAAATTACTGTTGGAGGGATGACCGTGGAGAGAAACATAGACAAGATCAAACGGCTGGAGTATGAGCTGGAGCGTTACCGGCAGAAGGTAGACCGGCAGGAGGCGGAGCTGGCCCAGCTGCGGCCCAACGCCAAGACGGCCCTGGACGGGCTGGCGGCGGCCCACGCCACCATGAACGCCAACATGGCGGTGCTGGCCATGTGGTACGGCCAGAAGGAGGGGGACGGCTGGACGCTGAAAATGCCCCTGTTCGATCCAGCCAGGATCTTAGAGCGCTATAAAGTGAGCGCCCGGCAGGAGGAGGACGGCTATCTGATCCGGGTGACCGTGGAGACGCCGGAATGATCCGGTTTGAGATCCAATACCAACAGGGGAAGAAGGGCAAGAGCAGCTGGAACCGGCGGTTCGGCCTGAACGCCTACTACGCCGGGAAGAGCTGGCCGGAGCGGAAGCGGGACGCCGAGGAGCTGCACATGATCGCCCGGGCGGCCATGCACCGGGCGGGGATCACGCCGGGGGTGATCAGCAGTCCGGCACAGGTGCGGTTTTTCTGGGCGGACGGCCTGGATATTGACAACCACGCAGTGCTGGGAAAGGCCATTGTGGACGCCATGAAGGGGTATCTTCTGGCGGACGACGGGCCGAAGTATGTCCGTAAGGTCTCCCACGAGTTTTGGGAGGGGGACTGCATCCGGGTGGAGGTGGAAGCGCTCCATGGGGCGGCACAAAAAGGATGAAGATCATCCCGTCTACGGGATGGACAACAGGGACCTGGTCTGGCGGTGCCTGCACTGCAAGCGGCCCGAGTGCAACAACTGCATGGGCTCGTTTTACGCGGACGTGCGGGCGTGCATCCGGGAAGAGGCAAAGCAGGCCAGGGAAGAATACGAAAAGGAGCACGGAATATGTTAAATCACATTGTTATCATGGGCAGACTGGGCAAAGACCCGGAGCTGCGGCGGACCCAGAGTGGGGTTGCGGTGGCCACCTTCAATGTGGCGGTGGACCGGGACTTCAAAGACAAGTCCACCGGCCAGCGGGCCACGGACTGGATCACCTGCGTGGCATGGCGGAGCACGGCGGAGTTTGTGGAGAAGTATTTCGCCAAGGGCAGCCAGGTGCTGGTGGCGGGCCGCCTGCAGATGCGGGAGTGGACGGACAAGGACGGCAACAAGCGCATCAGCGCCGAGGTGCAGGCGGAGAACGTATACTTTGCCGGGGCCAAGACAGAAGGCGGACAGAGAGAGCTGCCGGAATTCGAGGTGATGGACGATGACGACCCCGACCCCGACCTTCCCTTCTGACACGAAGAACATCTACTATCCCTGCGACCTGTGCTACGTCAAGGACGACTGCCGGAGCACAGGCGGGTGCTGCCGCTGGAGGGCGTGGTTCCGGGCCTACTGGGCGGAGCTGAGGAGACGGTATGCTAAGAATTACAGTGGAGATTGACGCCCACAGGGTGGACGTCCAGGGTGCAAAAGAGGCCATTGCGGCGGATTTAGAAAAATACGGAGATGTGCGGGTGGTACAGGTGCAGGAGGTACAGCCCCGGCAAATGGAGGTTTGGAAATGACCAACTACGAATCGGCAAATGCGCTGCGGAGCATTGAGAGCCGCAGCAAACTGGCGATGCTGGAGGAGGAAAACGAGTTGCTGCGGCGCAGGCTGGAGATCTTGGAGGAGTTCGTGCTGCAGCAGGCCCGGCCGGAAGTGCTGCGTGTCCGTCTGGACGAGGGGGCCTATCTGCCCCAGCGGGCCCACGACACCGACGGAGGGTTGGATCTGCGCACGCCGGTGGACGCCTACGTCCGGGCCGGAGGCAGCACGGTGATCGACACCGGGGTGCATATCCAGCTGCCGCCCTGTACGGTGTGTATGATCAAGAGCAAAAGCGGCCTCAACATCAAGGACGGGATCGTGTCCGAGGGCGTCATTGACGAGGGCTACACCGGGACCATTCTGGTCAAGCTGTACAACCACGGCACCGAGGCCAAGCAGTTTAGCCGGGGGGACAAGATCACCCAGCTGGTGGTGCTGCCGGTGCTGTACGTCAAAGTGGAGCAGGCGGAGGAGATCCAGGGCGGAGACCGGGGCGACGGTGGGTTTGGGAGCACAGGGAGGTAAGACGTGAACATCGTATCTTTCGGCGGCGGTACAAATAGCACCGCAATGATCATCGGAATGTATCTGCACAAGATCCCCATCGACCTGATACTGTTTGCCGACACGGGCGGAGAGCAACCCCACACCTATGAGTTTATTGAGATATTCAACCGGTGGCTGGAGGAGCACGGACTGCCTAAAATCATTTCCGTGGAGTACCACGACAAGGATGGGAACCGGCTGACGCTGGAGCAGGAGTGCCTAAACAGCGGGACGCTGCCCTCCATCGCCTATGGGTTTAAGCGATGCTCGTTAAAGCACAAGATCGGAACGCAGGAAAAATTCTGCAACAACTACCAGCCATGCAAGGACGTGTGGGCCAGCGGACAGAGAGTCCACAAGTTTATTGGATACGATGCCGGTGAGACCCGGCGCGTCCAGCACGCAGCTCCGGCGGACGAGGCGAACAAAAAGTATGAGAACCACTACCCCCTCTATGTGTGGGGTTGGACCCGGGATGAGTGCGTGCGCGTGATCGAGCGGGCCGGACTGCCCAGGCCCGGGAAAAGCTCCTGTTTCTTCTGCCCCTCAATGAAAAAGAAGGAAATACAGGCCCTGTGGGAGAAGTACCCGGACCTGTTCCGCCGGGCGGTAGCGCTTGAGCACGGGTCCGCAGCAACCAACACGAGCGTCAAGGGGCTGGGCCGTAATTGGTCCTGGGAGCGCTATCACGACGAGTTTATGGAGAATAAGGCATTCGAGGACGCGCAAATCACCTTCGATGAATTATTCCCAGACAGCCCCGGCGGCTGCCTCTGCGGTGCTCCGTGCGGGTGCTGCGACGGATGAGGAGGCCAACCGATGAAAGTTTTAATAGCCTGCGAGGAATCGCAGACGGTCTGCAAGGCGTTTCGGGATTTGGGGCACGAGGCTTACTCCTGCGACATCCAGGAGCCCAGCGGCGGGCACCCGGAGTGGCACATCCTGGGGGATGCGCTGACGGCCATTCAGGGGGGGCAAGTGACCACCATGGACGGACAGACCCATGAGGTGGGGCGGTGGGATCTGCTGATCGCACATCCGCCGTGTACTTATCTCAGCAACGCTGGGGCGAGGCACCTTTGGAAGGATGGCGTATTAAACCCTGACCGGGTAAAAAAAGGCATACAAGCGAAAGATTTTTTCATGGCGTTTTATATGGCAAATATCCCTAAAATCGCAGTGGAAAACCCTGTTGCAAGCAGTATTTATTGCCTGCCGAAATACTCGCAGATTATTCAGCCGTATCAATTTGGGCACCCCATGAAAAAAAGGACCTGCCTATGGTTAAAGGGACTGCCAAACCTAACGCCAACTAACGTTATTCCTGCTGACAAATGTGAGAGCACAAAAGTGCCGGGAAACTGGTACAACAAAGGTGGGAAAGATCGCGCTAAAAACAGGAGCAAAACATTCCCCGGCATCGCCCAGGCCATGGCGGAGCAGTGGGGAGGATTGGAGGTTGAATGATGGAACGATTGACCTTTGATGGGAACTTTTGTGACATCGCGCAATGCAAAGAAATTCCGTGCCCATATAACGGCGCGTGCTCGGCGCGAAAGGTGTGGGAGCGGCTGAAACAGTTCGAGGATAAATGCGAATCGCCGGAAGTCTTGGCAAAAGCGATGGACATGGAAGAAATCCTTGGAGATGAATATTATTCCGTGGACCGGATGCTGGAATTACTCAAAGCCGACAAGGACGGGTGCGTGGTGGTGCTGCCGTGCAAGGTGGGCCAGCGGGTGTTCGCTTTGATGGACACGGATAAGCATATAAGCGAGTGCGAGGTCAAGCAGATTGGTATGGGCAATGGAATCGGCTTTATTGGCCTTGAGCCAATAGGAGCCAGAGGGCGGGAGTATGGCGTATCGCTAAACGGATTTGGCAAGACCGTATTTCTCACCCGCGAGGAGGCGGAGAAAGCATTGGAGGCGATGAAGGATGGCAATTAGCAAATCAAAGCGCGAAGCTGTTTATCAAAAATATAATGGGCATTGTGCGTACTGCGGGCGAAAAATTGCCTACAAAGATATGCAGGTAGATCATTTTCAACCGCTGAGGGCATGGGGTATTGAGGATGCCGGTACAGACGATCTCAATAATCTCATGCCATCCTGCCGGATGTGCAACCATTACAAGCGGGCGAACTCGCTTGAAACCTTTAGACGATACATTGAAGAAATCCCTCGCAAACTGCGCGAGAACTATATCTACAAGGTCGGTGTCGCATACGGCGAAGTTACAGAACGAGCTCATCCAGTTAGGTTTTATTTTGAGGAACAGGAGGGCTGACAATGGCGGAATACTTTGAGCGTGAAGCACTGATAGGCGACTTGACCGCTGCTATGGATCATCGCGGCATGGGACAGGTTATTGGACAAACCCTCATTAGGTATGTAAAACGGCAACCTACCGCCGACGTGGCTCCGGTGGTGCATGGGCGGTGGAGCACGGGCCGGTTCAATCTGGAAACGGGAAACTATGAGGAGCAGTGCACCCGCTGCCGGAATTTCTCGAAAGAGTACGACAAGCTTTACTGCCCCAACTGCGGGGCCAAGATGGACGGAGGTGACAGTGATGCGGTTAATTGACGCGGATACGCTCCCAAAACTGTTAGATGCCGAATATAAACAAACGATGAAATTGATACGGGAAGGGGAAAAGCATCTTGACACTTTAGCAGAGGGGTTTACGGAGGCCAGCCACATAGCAAAATATATTGCCCCCACAGTGGACGCTGTGCCTGTGGTGCGGTGCAAGGACTGCGCCCACCTGTACGGGGCGTTATGCACAGTCTGCGGCTTGCTGCCCCGCAAGCCCGACGATTTTTGTAGCTACGGCGAGAGAAAGGATGGTGCAGACCATGGAAAAGAAGAAATATGACCTTATCAACCACCCAAAGCACTACTGCCGGGAGGGCGGCATGGAGAGCATCGAGGAAATGGTGCTGGTGTTTGGCAGGGAGGCCGTGATGCACTTTTGTCTGTGCAACGTCTGGAAGTACCGCTACCGGGCGGCGGACAAGAACGGGGCGCAGGACCTGAAAAAGAGCGACTGGTACATGCAGAAATACCAGGAGCTGTCCCCCCAGAAAGAGCCGTATGACTAAGGCAGCGCTAAAGAAGGTGGTAAGCGACCAGATCCTAAGGCGCAGGACGGCGGCGGAGATCAGCCAGCCCCTGCTGGCCTATCGGCTGGGGGTGAGCCGGACCAATGTGCAGCGCTGGGAGGGGCGGGAGGTCCTGCCCTCCCTGGTGATGCTGTGCAGGCTGGCGGACATATTTGGCTGCACCACCGATGACCTTTTGGGAAGGAGCAAAGAGAGAGATGGCAAGCGGGTTTTTGGAGCGGCAGCGCCGGATACAGGAGGAGGCCATGGCCACGGCGGAGCGGATTACGCGGCAGTATGACATAGACTGCTGGCAGATCGCACTGGCCAGGTATGACAAGCTGGAGCTGGGCTACCAGCGGATCATGGAGCTGACGGAGCTGGCCCAGCAGGTGCGGCAGGAGTACGCCGGGGCGATCACCCGGGACAACGAGCAGGACTACTACCGGGTGCACATGGACCGGGAGCTGCAGGAGATCGCCAAGCACCACATGACGGTGATCCCCTTTGAGACGCGCTACCCCGAACTAAAACGCTACACAGGGAGATAAAGAGAATGAACCGCGAACAGTGCCGACGCTGCATCTACTACAAACAGTTTTCCTCGGTTAAGATCGACATGGCCTGCCACTACATGCTGGACACGGGGCTGGCCAGAGTGAGGGAGGGGGACAAGTGCTACTCCCGGCTGACATTAAAGCAGGCAAAAAAGCGGGGCTTTGACGCGCCCCTGACGCAGAGATGAGAAAAGAGCGTACCCGGTCAGGGTACGCTCTTTCTGTTTTGAAAAAAATTAAAAATGACACAAGTTTGCACATATTTTCTTGGAAGCCAGCATGGGACAATAGAGCTGGCGGTAGCCCATGCCGCCCATACAACCTCCTACGTCCGGGGTGCACTCCTTCCGCGCTCCGGGTCATACGCAGACATAGCTCAGATGGCAAGAGCCGCCGGTTTAATAGGACCGGGAGTAAGGGTCGCGGGTTCGAGTCCCGCTGTCTGCGCAAAGTCGCTTGATCCGTGTATGGAGCGGCGAGAAATAACACGGTTGCCGGGGAGCGTGCCGCCCGTCCGGCGGAAAAGGCGGCTTGAAACGGGAAATGTGCGGCCCCTCTGGGGCGGGTAGATCTGCTGCAGTGGAGCCAGGGGCGGGGGCCGGCAGCAAAAAACGATTCGAGGTGGTGGGAATGGCTGCGAGGCTGACAGACCGGCAGAAAAAGAAAATACTGGCGGACTATGTGCAGTTGGGCAGTTATAACGCCACGGCGAAGCTCAACGGGTGCGCCCTGAACACAGTGAAGAAGTTAGTGCAGGAAAATGCAGAGTTTGCAGAACTGTACGAACAAAAAAAGCTGGAGAACACAGCCGACGTGCTGGACTACATGGACAGCCAGAAGGACCTGGTGTGTCAGATCATCCAGAAGGGACTGGAGGCCCTGAACGACCAGGACAAGCTGGCCCAGGCCACACCCAGCCAGATCACCACGGCCATCGGGACGCTGATCGACAAGTGGACCATGATGGGCAAGGCGGACAGCTGCGGAGAGAGCGGCGTGGTGCTGATGCCGGAGGTCAAAGAGGATGGCTAAATATGGGGCCCCCGACGCGGCCCAGCGCAAGTGGGCGCGGTGGGGAGAGGACGAGCGACGGAATGAACAAGACTTCTCGCTTGCGAGGAGGCGAGAGATATGAAGTCCGCGAGGACGATTTGGAGGCCGCAGAAGAAGCAGGCCATCTTTATGGCCCGGCCGGAGTATGAGGCCCTATACGGCGGGGCGGCGGGGGGCGGCAAGAGCGACGCCCTGGTGATTGAGGCTCTGCGGCAGGTACACATACCCCACTACAAGGCGCTGATTTTGCGCAAGACCTTCCCCCAGCTGCGGGAGCTGATCGACAAGACCCTGAACTATTACCCCCGGGCCTATCCCAAGGCACGGTACAACGGCTCCAGCCACACCTGGACCTTCCCCAGCGGGGCCAAAATCATTTTCGGCAGCCTGAACCGGCCCCAGGACAAGATCCAGTATCAGGGGCAGGCATACGACTTTATTGCCTTTGACGAGCTGACCCACTTTACCTGGGAGGAATACAGCTATCTGTTCTCCCGGAACCGGCCCAACGGACCGGGGACACGGGTATACATCCGGGCCACAGCCAACCCCGGCGGGGTGGGTCACGGCTGGGTGAAGGAGCGGTTTATCACAGCCGCCGCCCCCATGACGCCGGTGACCGAGGAGGTGACCTGGCAGGAGCCGGGGGGCGGGACAGTGACAAGGGAGCAAAGGCGGATCTTTGTGCCGTCCAGCGTATGGGACAACCCGGCCCTGCTGAAGAACGACCCCATGTATGTACAGCGGCTGGCCAGTATGCCGGAGGCGGAGAAAAACGCCCTGCTGTACGGCAACTGGGACAGCTTCTCCGGCCAGGTTTTCACGGAGTGGCGCAACGACAGCAGGCACTACGGAGACCGGACCGACACCCATGTGATTTCCCCATTCAAGGTGCCGGGGCACTGGCGGATCTGGTGCGGCATGGACTGGGGCTATGCCCGGCCCTTTGCCATCTACTGGGCCGCCGTGGACGAGCAGCGGCGGATGTATCTGATCCGGGAGTATTACGGCTGCACAGGGACGCCCAACACAGGCGTTAAGCTGGAGCCCGCCCAGGTGGCCCGGGAGATGCAGCGGATCGAGGGGGAGGACCCCAACCTGAGAGGGAGGCAGATCAGCCGGATAGGAGACCCAGCCATCTGGGGCAGCCAGAGCGGGGAGAGCATCGGGGATCTGTTTGAGCGGGAACGCATCTACTGGGAAAAGGGCGACAACGCCCGGCTGGACGGCAAGATGCAGATGCACCACCGGCTGGCCTTTGACGAGGGCGGGGAGCCCATGCTGTATGTATTCAGCACATGCAAACACTTTATCCGGACGGTGCCGAACTTGGTCTATGACGAGAAGGACGTGGAGGACGTGGACACGGACGGAGAGGATCACGCCTACGACGCCTGTCGGTATCTGCTGATGGCCAACCCCATCGAGGCCAGGATCAAGGCGGAGCTGGTGGTCAGGGAGTTTGACCCGCTGGAGAGCGATAAGCAGTATGACAGGTACCAGTGGTACAGGAAATATTAAGCCCACCCAAGGGGCAAGCCCTTATAACCCCTGCGGGCATCGGGCCATACATGGTGTAGGCGTAGAGAGAAACTTGCACCGCATAGAGACCAAAGGAGGGACACGGAATTGGAAATGAACACGCCCAACAGTCTGGGCAAGACCATTATGGATTATCTCCCCATGGCGGCCCGGAAGCTGGGGCTGATGGACAGCCAGCCGGAGCCGGTGAACGACACGGCGGGCAGACAGGAGGCACCCACGGTCATGGGGGAGGGCCCCATTGACAAAAAGGCCGTGGAGCGGGCCATTCAGACCCTGAAGGACTACAAGGGGTGCAAGGCCAACCTGGAGACCCGGATCGTAGAGGAGGAGCGGTGGTGGAAGCTGCGGAACTGGGACGTGATCCGGGGCAAGAAGGCGCCCACCGGCCAGGAGGCCAGACCGGAGCCCACCTCCGCCTGGATGTTCAATTCCATCAGCAACAAGCACGCGGACATGATGGACAACTACCCGGAGCCCAACGTGCTGCCCCGGGAGCGCCAGGACGAGAGCGATGCCCAGACATTGAGCGCCGTGTTGCCGGTGGTATTTGAGCGCAACGAGTATGAGCACACCTATTCCCAGGCGGCCTGGTACAAGCTGAAGCACGGTGTGAGCGCCAAGGGTGTGTTCTGGAACCAGGCTTTGGAGAACGGCCTGGGAGACGTGGACATCCGGTTTATGGACATCCTGAACATCTTCTGGGAGCCGGGGATCACGGATCTGCAAGCCAGCCGGAACCTGTTCGTGGTGGACCTGAAAGACAACGACCTGCTGGAGCAGGAGTACCCCCAGCTGAAGGGCAAGCTGGGGGGCCAGATCATCGACATCAAGCAGTATGTCCACGACGACAACGTGGACACCAGCAACAAGAGCGTGGTGGTGGACTGGTACTACAAAAAGCCCGCGGGGCTGGGAAAGACGGTGCTGCACTACTGCAAATTCGTGGGCAGCCAGGTGCTGTTTGCCAGCGAGAACGAGCCGGAGCAGTATCCCGACGGCTTTTACGCCCACGGGAGATACCCCATTGAGCTGGACGTGCTGTTCCCCGAGGAGGGGACGCCGGTGGGCTTTGGGTATATCTCCATTATGAAATCCCCCCAGATGTACATTGACAAGCTGAGTCAGGTTATCCTGGAGAACAGCATGATGAGCGCCAAGGTGCGCTACCTGGCCAAGAAGGGCGCGGGGATCAACGAGGAGGAGTTCTTAGACTGGAGCAAGCCCCTGGTCTACTACGAAGGCGACCCCAACAACCTGCAGCCCATCAAGGTGGAGCAGGTGGGCACCAACGTGCTGAACACCCTGCAGATGAAGATCGACGAGCTGAAGGAGACCAGCAGCAACCGGGATGTGAGCCAGGGCAGCAGCAGCGGCGGCGTGACGGCGGCGGCGGCCATCGCCGCCCTGCAGGAGGCGGGCAACAAGACCAGCCGGGACATGATCAACGCCAGCTACCGCAGCTACACCCAGGAGTGCTACCTGGCCATTGAGCTGATCCGGCAGTTTTACGACGAGGCCCGCTCCTTCCGGATCACGGGGGAGACGGGGCAGAACGAATACATCCAGTTCAGCAATGCGTCCATTCAGGGGCAGCCGGTGGGCCCGGCCTATCCGGGGCAGGAGCTGGAGCCCGGATACGCCCAGAGCTGGCGACGGCCGGTATTTGACATTGTGGTAAAGCCCCAGAAGCGGAGCCCGTACAGCAAGATGAGCCAGAACGAGCTGGCCAAGGAGCTGTATCAGCTGGGCTTCTTCAACCCACAGCTGGCAGAGCAGAGCCTGACGGCCATTGACATGATGGACTTTGACGGCAAGCAGAAAGTGAAGGACAAGGTGCAGCAGGGGCAGACCCTGATGAACCAGCTGGCCGTGATGCAGGAGCAGGTGACAAAGCTTGGAATGATCGTACAGCAGCTGACCGGGGAGGACCTGATCGGCCTGGGAGACCAGGGGGCCGCAGCCCAGCCCATAGCCCCCAGCGGGGGCGGGGAGAGCGCCCAGAAGAAGGCGGAGACCGGCACCATGACATCCTACGGGGAGAAGCTGGCATCCAGAGCTACCCCGGATATGAACCGGCAATGATACGGGTACGGCACGACCAGGCGGGAGACCTGCACCGGCTGACCGTAACGGGGCACGCGGACTACGGACCCCACGGGGCGGACATCGTGTGCGCCGGGGTATCGGCCCTGACCTACGCCCTGCTGGCCAGCGCGGAAAAGCTGGGCGGGGACGTGATTGGATGCAGGGCGGACAGCGGAGACGTGGAGTGTGTCTGCCGGGGCGGCGACGGGGCCTTTACGGTGGCCCTGTGCGGAATGAAGGAGATCGCAAGAAAGTATCCACAGCACGTGGAAGTCATAGACGCCGCGCAAGGCGGCTGACTCTCGGGAAAGACCGTGAGAAAGGGGCATGGAGACATGCAGCACAGAAACACATTGCCCGAACTGGACCTGCAGCTGTTTGACGGCGCGGCAGCGGCACCGGCAGCCGGTGGAGAGACCGGCGGCCCGCAGGGACAGGAGGGCGCATTGCCAAAGGCTGAGACAAAGGGCAGGAGCGGAGGCAGCTGCCGCTCCAACACGGGCGAGTTCCAGAACGTGGTATTCGGCAGGCAGGGGGACGCTCCCGCCGCCGGGGCCGCACAGCCTCCCGACGCCGGGGAGAATGGCCAGGGCAAGGCCAAGCAGGCGGGGGTGGAGACCACCTCCAACACGCTGGAGGAGCGGAGGAGAGCTTTCGACGAGCTGATCGGCGGGGAGTATAAGGACATCTACGCCGAGAAGTTCCAGGAGGCATTCAACCGGCGCTTCAAGCAGACAAAAGGGCTGGAGGACAGCCTGAATGCGCAGAAGCCCATTATGGACATGCTGATGCAGCGCTACGGCATCGAAAACAACGATATCGGCAAGCTGCAGACCGCCCTGGAGGACGACAGCGCCTATTGGGGCGAGGCCGCCGAGGAGGCGGGCATGACCGTGGAGCAGTATAAGCAGATGCAGAAGCTGGAGCGGGAGAACGCCCAGCTGAAGCAGATGCAGAACCGGCAGGAGGGGGAGCGGCAGGCCAACGAGCAGCTGGCCCAGTGGTACAAGCAGGGGGAGGAAGTGAAGCAGCTGTACCCCACCTTTGACCTGAGAGCCGAGGCCACCAACCGGGACTTCCTTGGACTGCTGCACGCCGGGGTGAGCGTAAAGCAAGCCTATGAGCTGATGCACATGGAGGAGATCAAGGCCGCAGCCGCCAAGACAGCCGCACAGACGGCGGGACAGCAGATGGCGGCCAAGATCCAGAGCAAGGCCGCCAGGCCGGCGGAGAACGGGACCTCCAGCCAGAGCGCCGTGATCGTAAAGAATGACGTGCACAACCTGACCCGCGCGGAGCGGGCGGAGATTGCACGCCGGGTACAGCGGGGAGAGAACATCCGGTTCTGACCCGCAGGAAAGGAGATCACGAAATGATGAACGTAAAGGAAAATATCTTTGATTTACAGCTGTTTTCCGACCTGAACACCCAGACCACCCATTCCGACGGCCTGACCGACGAAATGAAGGTGTATTACAGCGACTACCTGATCGACAACGCCCTGCCCAAGCTGGTACACGACCAGTTTGCCCAGAAGCACCCCATCCCCAAGAATGGCGGCAAGATCATCGAGTTCCGCAAGTACAGCCCCCTGCCCAAGCTGCTGAGCGTGCTGCAGGAGGGCGTGACCCCCGACGGCCAGAGCCTGACCGTGACCACCATCACCAGCGAGGTGCGGCAGTACGGCGGCTACGTCACCCTGTCTGACATCCTGATGCTGACCGCCATCGACAACAACCTGGTGCAGGCCACCAAGCTGCTGGGCAACCAGGCGGGCGCGACTCTGGACACCATCACCCGGGAAGTGATGAACGGCGGCACCAACGTTATTTACTCCGGCGGCGTGACCAGCCGAGCAAACCTGGTGGGCGGCAGCGACACCGAAGCCAGCAACTGCTACCTGACCGTGGACGACATCAAGAAGGCTGTGCGGGCCCTGAAGACCCAGAACGCCGACAAGATCGGCGACAGCTTTGTGGGCATCATCCACCCCGACGTGGCCTATGACCTGACCAACGACCCCAAGTGGGAGAAGGTAAAGGACTACGACCCCAAGGACTGGTATGAGGGCGAGATCGGCCGCATTGCGGGCGTGCGCTTTGTGGAGACCACCGAGGCCAAGATCTTCAAGGCCGCTGTGCTGGTGGGCAGCGCCACCAAGGTGACCGCCAAGAGCACCACCTCTACCGCCAGCGACGTGGTGGCCATCGACGAGGCCATCACCCCCGAGGAGGCTATGACCATGGGCGGCAAGCGGGTGACTGTGGGCACCGGCACCACCCTGTATACCATCCTGCGGGCCAACGCGGGCACCGCGGGCACCGCCAGCATCGTGCTGGACAAGGCCATCACCACCACCGACGGCGACGAGATCAAGGCCGAGGGCGGCGGCAGCGGCGGCCGGGCCGTATACTCCACCATGATCCTGGGTGACAACGCCTATGGCGTGACCGAGATCGAGGGCGGCGGCCTGGAGCACATTGTGAAGCAGCTGGGCAGCGCCGGTACCGCCGACGCCCTGAACCAGCGTGCCACCGTGGGCTGGAAGGCCACCAAGACCGCAGAGCGCCTGGTGGAGCAGTTTATGGTGCGCATCGAGAGCTGCAGCACCTTCGACTCCGCCAGTAACTGATGATTTTATTCCCCCCGCCCATCCGGGCGGGGGGAATCGGGACAGAAACTGAGCGGATAGGACATTGACCCAAACCCCCGCCCTTCCTGGGGCGGGGGACGGGACGTAAGGAGGAACCAATATGGCAGACAAGAAGAACCCCACCATGGACGAGGTGCAGGAGCAGGTACGGCAGATGCTGGAGATGGCCAAGGCAGAGGCCGCCAAGATCGTGGCCCAGGCCAAGGAGAGCGTGGGCATGGACCCCCAGCTGGAGGAAAAGCGCAAGGCGGACCTGGCCCGGGGCGAGGAATATGTTGAGGTAAAGCTGTTCAAGGACAATGGCCGGTACAAGGACCCGGTGTTTGTGGCCGTAAACGGCGAGAACTGCGTGATCGAGCGGGGCGTGCGGGTGAAGATCAAGCGGAAGTTCGCCGAGGTGCTGGACAACAGCGACAACCAGGACTATGAGACCAGCCGCCTGATGGACGCCAAGAGCGAGGAGTTCAACCGCTCCGGGCTGTAAAAGAGAATAGGACCGCGGAACAGAGCTTTACTCTATGACACGGCATAGGGGCAGACCGGACAGGACGGGACTGCCCTTTTCTTTTAGGCAGGCGGCGCTTTTACAGTGAGGTGACAAAATGGACAGAACAATCGAAGTAAAAGTAAACGGCAGCTACATCACCAAGGACAACCGGAACGCAGGGGTGCAGCATGAGGCCAACAGCACCAGTCTGCGGATCCAGTTTGACCCAAGCTGGGACAGCTACGCTAAAAAGATCACCTGGTGGAACGCCAAGGGGGAGGACCCGGTGGAGATCATCCTGGGCACTAATTTGCTGGAGGACGCGGCGGCCAGCACCAGGGTCTATCTGTGCCCCATCCCCGGAGAGCCCCTGGCGGAGTGCGGCGAGTGCACCTTTGTGATCGACGGCTATGTGGACGGCAAGCGCCAGCGCAGCGCGGCAGACCGCTTATGGGTAAAGGAGGCCCCATTCCGGGAAAACGCAGCCCAGCCCAGCGACCCCACCCCCAGTCAGGCGGAGCAGCTGCAGAAGGAGATCGACGACATCAAGGGGACCATCAGCCAGGCGGTGGCCAGCCGGGACGCTGCGGCGGAAAGCGCGGCCCAGGCCAAGGCCAGTGAGACGGCAGCGGCCAGCTCCGCGTCTTCTGCGGAAGCCTCCAAAACGGCGGCGGCAGACAGCGCGGGCACTGCGGCGGCGGACGCCAGCGCAGCAGCAAAGAGCGCAGGGGCGGCGGCGCAGTCAGAGCAGAACGCCAAAGCCAGCGAAACGTCAGCGAAGTCCAGCGCGATTACGGCATCCGGCGCGGCCGCAACGGCAGCGCAGGCCGAAACGGCGGCGGAGAGCGCCCAGGCTAAGGCGGATAAGGCCCAGGCGGCGGCGGAGAGGGCGAAAGAGGCGGCGAAAGCGGCCCAGGGCAAGGCGGAAAGCGCCCAGACGGCGGCGGAATCGGCTAAGACTGCAGCGAAGAGCAGCGAGACCGCGGCAGCGGCCAGTGAAAAATCTGCCCGGAGCTGGGCTGTGGGAGGAACAGGAACCCGGGAAGGGGAGGACACCGACAACGCAAAATATTGGGCGAATCAGGCGGCGGCCATTGTGGGCGGCGATTTTGCCACCAAAACGGAGGCAAAGGGCTATGTTTTGGAGCACAACCAGAGCCGCGCTGCCCATGCAGACCTGCGGCAGGCCATCGAAAGCAAAGAGGACGCCGGAGCAGCGGCAGCGGTGCAGCAGGAGCTGGACACCCACACCGGGAATGCCGCCATCCATATCACGGCGGCGGAGCGGACCAAGTGGAACGCCAAGGAGGAGGGCGGCGCGGCCGCCGCGGTGCAGAAGAACCTGACGGCCCACATCGAGGACACGGTGAAGCACGTGACGGCGGCGGAGCGGACCAAGTGGAACGGGAAGGCCGACCTGGTGAACGGGAAGGTGCCCAGCAGCCAGCTGCCAGCGGCGGACGGTTTTACAAAGGAAGAGACGCTGAAAGCCGCCACGGCGGCGCTGTATGGCCTGGGGACAAGCGCGGTGCCGGATGATGTGCTGGCGGAGCTGGGAAAGTATAAGCAGTATTGGTG
>ERZ1034980.480-NODE-480-length-29023-cov-13.154619_pt1 | contig 29023 bp, 6 predicted proteins | sample MGYA00520622_ERZ1034980 | MGnify/ENA primary metagenome ERZ1034980 (study PRJEB33766, sample SAMN09781791) | gut metagenome | biome: gut microbiome | host: Homo sapiens | place: Madagascar | study: EMG produced TPA metagenomics assembly of the PRJNA485056 data set...
TCCTAAAATAATTCCTACAAATGAAGATCAAATAATAGATTTTCCCAAAATACAAAAAAAGAAGAGGGCATGAGATAATCTCATGCCTTCTTCCCTTTTGGTCCTTATTTCTTTACTAACTCCAAAATTTCTTTAGGAAGATATTTGGAAACATCCTTATTGTTCCTGAGCAATTCCATAACCATACTCGAACTGATATTTCCTAAATTACCTGCCCTAATGTAAACTGTGTCAAGTCCCGATATTTCCTCGTTAATAGATGCCATGTTTTCTTCGTATTCATAGTCCATACCATTTCTGATACCTCTAACCAAAAACGTAGAATTATGGTCTAACGCAACATCTACAGAAAGATTATCGTAGGAGATAACTGTTACATTGTTCAAGTTCTCGTGAATAAGCACTTGCTCAATGGCTCTTTGCATTAACTCCTTATCAAATCTCCGGGCTTTTTTTGGATGGACACCAATTCCAACTACCACTTTATCAAAAAGCTGGGCAGATTTTGCAATTACATGTAAGTGTCCATTTGTAAATGGGTCGAAACTTCCTGCATAAAAACCAATTTTCATTTATAAAGCCTCCTTCAATTGTTTGGAGGTTTTACCCTCCAAGATTTTATACTTTTTGGGCAACAAAATTTATATTTTTAAAGTATAGCACGTTTCACATTATTTTGCAAATTGAATATTGTTTTTAGACACAAAAAAATCAACCAGATTTTTATTTTCTGATTGATTTTTTCTCTCTGTTCTATTAGTTTGAACAGATACATCATTGGTGCAACTGTTGGTGCAACTGGAGGGATTCGAACCCCCGACCTTCCGGTTCGTAGCCGAACGCTCTATCCAGCTAAGCTACAGTTGCATCTCAATGTATAAAATTTTATATCATTTCTCCTTTACTGTCAAGAGCTAATTTCAATCTTTTATAAAGTTTTTATCTTTATTGATTAACAATTTAACTTAAATAATATAAACCAGGACCGTCCCTCTTTTTTATCTTCAAGGACCGTCCCAAGATTTAATTTAAAAATAAAAAGGTAATAGAATAAATTCTATTACCTTTTATTTTTTAATATATATTTCTCCTTTTATGCTCTTCTTTTTCTATCAACTCTTATTTTTTCTACTCCTAAAATTACTACTGCGAATATTGCTAATATACAATTTGCAATTTGTATTCCATATGTTATACCACCTGTTTTTACTGTTATCATAATCTGAGCATTATCTATATCATCTTCATTAGGATCTTTATTTCCTGGTGTAGAATCTATATCTGGAGTATCACTTTCGTTGTAATTTTCTAATATTTCAGCTGTATTTGTTTTTGTTCCTATGTTTGTTGCTGAATTATTCCATGTTAATACTAATTTAACTGTAGCTGTTTGTCCTGGCTCTATCATTACATTTTCTAACTCATCAGTAACAACATTTCCATCTTGTTCATACCAATTTACATTATCGTTTTTCTCAAACTTAAATCCACTTGGTAAGTAGTCAATTATCTTCTTAGCTGTTCCGGCTATTTCTCCTTCATTTTTAATTGTAATTCCATATTCTACTTTAATTACAGAACTTTCAATTTCACTACGTTTTAGATCAACTTTTGTTACATTTTTATTATTATTTTCAGCTGTATTTCCTGTTTCTTTTACAGTTTCTTGTCCGTCTTTAATTACAACTACTTTAGTTATATATTTACTTAAACTTAAGTCAAAGTATTTAACTTTTACACTTCTCCAGTCTTGATCATCTTCGCCTTCTATCCATTTACCTGGAGTTGAATCTATATCATCAACCTTTTCTCCATCTTTATTTACTTGGTTCATTATTTGAGCTCTATTAGTTACGATTCTATCGCTATTTTCAGGCTCTACAACTTTTAGAACAATTTGTAAATCTTTATAATCAGGAGAATCCATATTTGTTGGAATAAATGGACTTAATATATTTTCTTCTCCATTTGCTTTAGAAAGTAAAGCTGTTCTTACTGTGTTATCTTCTGTTTTTACCCAACCATTGGCAATATTTATTTCATTATCTTCTACAAATTCTAATCCTTGTGGAATTATATCTTCAACAAGCTCTGCATATTGATAAATATTTCCTTCATTGTAGACTCTTATTGTATATGTAATTAAATCATTATCTTCTACATCCAATACTTCATCTGATCTATTATAAGTATAAGTTCCATCAGCTTTGTTTGTGAATCTTGGAGTTTGTGAAGTTATTTCAGTATCATTTACTTTTGTAATAAATTTCTTTAAACTTAAATCTGGTGTTTGTTCAACATTAACAATTTCAATTTTAATATTATTATCAATAACTTTAGCAGTTACTGTTGTTGTAGCACCATTTTCTAATTCTACACTACGTATTACACTATCATTGTAAACATTTCCATCAAGTGATATTCCTGTTACTTTACATTCATTTTCAACTCTTTGTTTCTTAATATGTAGATTTAATTCTTCTTTAAGTTTAATATATTTTTTATTTGTTATTGTACTTGTATCTGAAATTTCTTTTATCTTAATTACTTCTTCAGAATCATCGAAAATTTCTTTTCTATCGATAATTACAATTTTACCATTTTTAGTTGTTTCTTCTTCTTTACCATCAATTTCGAATTTAATTCCACCAACTGCAAATCCTTTATCATCAACTTTTGATAGTTGTAAACTATAATTTCCTACTACTTCAGTATTTGTAAATTCGTATGAATCTTCGTTTTTACTCATATTTGATTTTTCATCAGATAAATAGTACCACTCTAATCCATTTTGATCTTCAACTATTCTATAACTAATAGTTGCTCCTGTGTCATCCATAATTGGTAAATTGTCAATTTCATATTTCCAAGAATTTCCATTTACACTTGAATTCTTTGTATCTATTATTATTTCTTTAGATGTTGTTGTGCTTCCTACTGTTCTATATAAAATAAATTTAATACTTTCTGGTCGTTTTTCATATGCATTGTTATTATCATCCCATTTCTTTGTTATGATAATTTTCTTTGATTGTAATTTGTTTATTAATTCTACAGTATCTGTATTTTTATCTTCTGTAAGTGTTACTGTACCATCACCCTTTACAATTACATAATCACTATTTTCTTGTGTTAATTTTTCACCTTTATCATTTGTTTCTGTTACAGTATATGTTTTATCCAATAATAAGTTTTTAATTTCTGTAGCTACACCATTTCCTGTTGCAACTGATAATACAACTTTGCTTCTATTTAATTTACCATTTGCATCAACATAATATGTTATACCTTTTTCTACGCAAGTTACAGTAAAGTAATATCTTGATTTAATTGTATCAGATATATTCTTTTCTTCTCCATCCTCTGTTACATTAAATACTGTTTTTGTAACATTAAAGCTTCCTGTTACTTGTTCATTTTTAAATATTACATATTTTTGATCACCTGTATAATTTGATTTTATTTCAATTAATTTAAAGTTTTTAATTGTATCTTCTGTTACTTCATATGAAATTTCTTTACCTGTTTCAGAATCATATTTAGGTAAGTTTTCAATTATATAATTCCATTGTGTTCCAGCAGAATTTTGATGTGTCTCTTTATCAATTGTAAATTTGTTTCTATATACTTCTTTACCATCAACATTTCCTACAACTTCTATTACAATTTGATTTGGTATAGTATCTTCATAATTATCCATTATATTTGTCCAAATCTTTTGAACTTCGATACTAACTTTATCATCTGGTACATTAAATGTATTTGTAATTCTAAAGTTATTTTTACTTGTTTCCGATGCCTTTTTAACAGTTTCCCCATTTAATAATGTTGCCCCTGATACATCATAGAACTTAAAGTCATCATTGTTTGGTATTACTTCATATACTTCATAATTAATTTCATATAATGCATCATTATATTTTAATAAATCATCACAAGTATATGTCCAATTCATTTCTGCTGTTATATTTACTCTTCTAACTTCTTCTTTTGTATCTGTTCTTCTTATTATGAATGTAATATATTTTGGTCTATGGCTTGTTTCATATTGATTTCCAACCCATTCTTTTGTAATTGTTAAACCAACTTTTTCATTATTTTTAACTGGTGTATTTGTTATTGTTAATTTTCCTTGATCTACAGTTGGGTTATAAAATCCTGTTTCATCTGCATCTTCACCATATTTTAAGTTTTCTTCTGATATTGTATAAATAATCTTATTACCTTTTGCATCGTATTTTGGTAAGTTTTTAAATGTATATGTCCAATTGTAATCATCAACTTTATTAGCTTCAGTTAATGTTACTCTCATTGCATTTCCATTTAAATCTTTTGCTGGAGCAGAATTTGCATATAGTACAACATCTATTGATATTGGTCTATGTTCAATATTCATATCTTTATCATTCCATACCTTTTTAATTGGTACTTCTGTGATATCAGAAATTTTATTTCTTACAATTACTGTTCCATCTTTTATTTCTTTTGTTAATTCAACTGTTTTACTATTATATGAAACTGTAAGGTTTATTACATTTCCATCTTTATCTGTTATGGTAAATCCATCTTCAACTGACTCACCATCTATATTAACCTCTGTTACAGTATATTCATCTAATGCAACATCACTTAATACTTTTTGCTCATTAGCTTTTACTGGAATTATCATTGGTGTGTAATGTTCTTTTCCATCAGCATCTAAGTAATGTCCATTTGAATTTCTTTTTACAATAACATAATATATTTGATCAGATAATTTATCTGAAACATCTTCAATAACTTTTCCTTCAGTATTTAATAATTTTTTGATTATATTAATATTTCCAGTAACCTCAGTATTTGTTATTACAAATTCATTATCTCTTACTTCTTCAATTGTTCCTTGTTCGTAATTTTTAATAGTTGAAGTATCTTCTTCTACTGTATATATAATTTTATCAATACCATTATCTCTATATTCTGGTAATCCAGCTATTGTTATAGTCCAGTTATTTTCTTTTCTTAATGTATATGTATTATAAACTTCATTATCAGCTTTTAATGTTACTTTGATGTCACCTCTTAAATTATGGCTTTCATCATCAATCCATTTTTTAGTTATTCTTAAAGATCTGCTCTTTAATTTGTTTGTAATTGTTGTATTTACATCTGAATCTGATATTGTATTTGTTTGATTTATATAACTTACTTCAAAATTAGAATTATCAGTAGTTATTTCATTTCCATTTTCATCTGTTTCAATTACTTTGTATGATCTATTTTTAGTTAATCCATTTATTACTTTACTAAAGTTGTTATTTACATTTGGACCTATTGTTAAATTAAATACAGTTTTATTTGATGATATTCCACCTTGTTCATTAACATATCCTTCTGATGTTCCATTATTTAATTGTTCTACTATGAAATGGAATGTTACTTCTGCTGTTCCTGTTATATCTGTTCCTAAATTATTTAAATATTTTTTAGTTACAGTTAAACTTCTTAGCTCTTCTGTATTTGTTATTGTTACACTATCATTTGTTGTTCCTATAACATTACTATTTAGTTTTGTATCTTTTGTATAGTTTGTTGGAACTACAATTTCATCTGCTGTGTATTTTATTTCATTTCCATTTTCATCATATTTATCTAAGTTTTCAAATGAAGCAGTCCATGTATTTGCAGATTTATTATCATCTGGAGCAGTTATTTCTTTTGTAATATTTGTATCAATTTTTTCTCCATTTGGACCTATTTTATATAATTTAACAATTATTTTTTCTGGTCTTAAACCATGTAGATTGTTACTATCATTCCAAATTTTTGTTACATCTAACTTTGTTTTCTCTATTATTTTGTTATAAATAATAACACCTACGGCTTCTGAAGAATCATTTATCGTAACTTCTTGGGTATTGTTATTATAAATAATTTCAAATCTTGATGTAAATTGGTTATCATCAGCTTTTGGTTTTCCAGTTACATCTGTTTCTGTAATTTTATATGTTGTTAAAGGTATATTTGTTATTGTTACAGATTCTCCAGCATTTAATTGAATAACTTTCACAGCCTTTGATTCTTTTCCATCAGCATCAATATAATTTCCATTATCTTTTCTAACTACAGTTACATAGTATGGTCCTTTAAATGCATCTGGAACATTTGTTATTGCATTTCCTTGTGAATTTAAAACATATTTACTAATTGTTAATCCACCTAGAACTTCTTTATTTGTTAAAGTTATAGTAACTGAATCATTTGTTGTTTCTGTTGAAACTGGCATTTGGATGTAATTTTTAATTGATTCATTTCCATCTTTATCAAATTCTTTAACTGTATATGTTACTAAATCTGTTCCGTTTTCTTTATATTTTGTTAATCCTGTCCATGTATGTGTCCAATTACCTGATTCATCTGGTAATTTTACTTTTTCTCCAACAGCTACATTATCAGCATATAATTGAACTAATATAGAATCTGGTCTAAATCCATTTGCACCATCATTATCATTCCATACTTTATTTGTAATAACATCTATTGTATCAAGTCTATTTTTTACTGTAGTACTTGCAGATGTTTCAAGTGTTTTTAATGTCATTGTTTGATTATTGTCATATTCAACTATATAATCAGAATTTTGTTTTGTAGCTTCATTTCCATCAGCATTTACCTCTATAACTTTATATGATTTTTCAACAGCTAATCCAGATATTGTTTTACTAAAGTTAGCATCACCATTTGCACCTGTTTTTATAGAGAATATTGCTTTTGCTTTATCATTTGTTAGCTCTCCTGAGCTTGTAACATATCCATCAGATACGCCATTTGTAAATTGCTCTACTATAAAGTAGAAAGTTCTATCAGTTGTAGCTGTAATATCACTATCATTGTTAAATACTTGTTTTGTGATAGTTACACTACCAGTTATTTCTGTATTTGTAACTGTTAAATCTTTTTCTTCTTTTGTATAATGAGAATCTAAATTAATTTCTTTTACTGTATATACAATTTCTGTAACTCCATCGTCTTTGTATTTTTTCAAATTAGTAAATACATATGACCATTTATTTGAATCTGTATCAATATTATCTGCAGTTAGTGTTACAGGATCACCATATGCTACTCCATCAGCATATAATTGAAGTGTTACACTTGATGGTCTTACATTATGTTTGTTTGATGAGTCTTCCCAAATTTTGTATACTTTTTTCTCTGTTGTATTTAATGTATTTATAATTGTTGCATTTCCAGATACATTGTCTTTATCAATTAATATATTTTCATTTTCATATGTAATTTGATAATTTACTTTACTTGTATCTATTTCATTTCCAGCTTTATCAACTTCTATAATTGTATATGTTTTTCCATATGTTAAGTTAGAAATTGTTTTACTATATGTAGCTTGGTCATAAGAACCTGTTTGTATAGAATATATACAAGTAGAATCTTTGTATGCTTTTACACTTCCGTCGCTTGAAACATATCCATCATTACCTTGTTTTATAACAAAGTAATATGTTCCATTTGCTGAAGATGTAATATCAGCACCATAATTCATTACTCTCTTAGTTACTGTAATTTGACCAACTTTTTCTTTATTTGTAATTGTTTGACTTATTGTTGAACCATCATTTGTTGTGTCTCCTACAGTAACTGTATAATTAGCTTCTAGATTATCAACCTCGGCTACTGTATATATTATTTCATTTCCTTCATCATCTGTTTTTCTTAGGTCTGTAAATGTATATACCCATTTTGATAAATCACCATTTAATGCATTGTTTGCAGAAATTGTTATTGTTTTACCATCAACAGGTTTACCATTTGCATATAATTGAAGTGTTATTTCTGTTGGTCTTATATTATGTTTGTTTGACTCGTCATCCCATACTTTAGTTACTGTTACATTTATTAATTTTAATGTATTAATTACTTCAAATTTATATGTTGTATTTTCATCTATAATATTATTTATTGATGGGTTATATGCAACTAGGTATTTTGAATTTGAATTTGTAATTTCAATTCCACCTGCATTTGTTTCGATAACTTGATATGTTCTTCCTAATATTAAATTATCTATTTCAAGTTTATTGTTTTCACTTGGATTAATACTCCATAATACACTAGCAAAATCGTTATATGTACTTAATGAATTTATAAATACATATGAAGAAACTTTGTTATTGTTATCATGTAACACATATTTGTTTGTTGTTGTATCTTTTATTACAAAATAGAACTTTTCATTTGTTGTTGAAGATACATCATTTTCTCTATGTTTTACAGTTTTTATTAATTCAATTTTTCCTGTTCTTTCTTTGTTTGTTATTGTTACTACTTTATATCCATTTGAATCTGTTGATTCTACAGAGTCGCTTGTTACATAATTATTTATGTTTCCTTCATTATTTCCATTTTCATCAACTTCTACAAATGTATATTCAAGTAAATTACCATTTTCATATTTAGGTAATCCTGAAACTACTGTTCCCCAAGTATCACCATTTCCAGAAAGTTCTATTGGATTTCCATATGCTACATATGCATCTGAACTTCCAGCTGTACGTTTCATTAATTGAACTTTAATACTTGATGGTCTAATTCCATGGAAGTTACTATTATCATCCCAAACTTTATTTACTGTAATTTGAGTTTCTTGTTTTTCAACCCATATACCAACTTTTGCAGATTCAGCAACTAGCGTATCGCCAACTTCTCCTGTTATTTTGTTAACAGTTGTTCTATTGTAGGCAAAGTTGTTCCATGCTATTTTTCCTTCGCCTGAAGCTTCAATCCAGTTGCCTGTTGGTAATGTTGCTTTAAATACTATTTTTATTGTTTGATCTGTATCGAGTTGTATATCTTCATTAAATGCAATTCTCATATTTACATCAGAATTACTATTATATGTAGAATGCCATGTTGTAATTTCACTGCTTCCTTTATTCCAATCTGACCTATCTGAAGATATTACTCCTTTGTAATCAGAAAAATCTATTTGATATTCATCATTTCCTACTGTTTTAATTATTTGATTATTTTCATTAACAATTTTTATTTCTGCTATCTCTTTAAATTTAAGACTAAATGCAGATTCTCTTCCTGATGTTGTTTCTGTTGATAAGTATTTATCTCCTACATATGGTAATCTATCAATTATAACTAACTTTTTAACATATGAAGGTGAGTCATTTTTTATATTTAATGTATATTTAATATCTTCTCCAACTTTAGCCTCAATTTTATTATTGTCTGTTTCTGCACTAGAAGCTTTTTGGTAACCGTCTTGTTGCTCTTCATAAAGCTCTACTTCTTTAGAAGCTGTCGTAACATTTGCTGAACCAACTATTACATAATCTTGCGCATGCAATGCCTTTTTACCTTCAAAAGTTGTAACATCATCATTTGAATCCGTTTCATAATCTCCATTTATTATTAAATATGTATCATTAACTGCAACACTTGATTTTGCTGTGGTTCCAGGTAATTTACAAGAAATTAAAAATTCTATATATTCACCAGGTTCTAATTTAAACTCCTCATCTGTAAAATGCCATGAAATTACATTTCTTGTTTCTCCATCTATAACAGTTGTAGAATGTGTTGGCTCTACATATGTACCATCATATGCACTATATGTTTTACTTCCTGTCGATTTTACGACTGTAAATGATGGATAATATATAGTTTCATTTCCTGTATTATTACTATATAAATTGTCATATTCATATCCTACTGGTAACACATCTGAAATTGTGTAATCTTCTATTGCTTTTGCATTTGATGCTGTATCATTAACTGCTTTGAATGTCCATACTAAACGGCTATTTTCGTTTGCATGTTCATTTAATTTTGGATTTATACCATCCATTGTTGTAGTTGAAGATCCATATGCACCTTTGTATTTTTTAGTTAATCCAGGATATGCTTTTTCTTTAATAACATTTACTGTAGCTGTATCAGAAATAGTATTATTATTGTATTGTATTGATGCTGTATTTTTTGCACTTAATGTATCTAATGAAATAGCTCCGTTAGATTTTACTAAATAATAAATTGTAAATTGACTTTGATAAAAATCTTTTCTATTTTTACTTGGTTTAATTTTTATTGTCATATTGTTTCCATTTGCTGTAACTGAATATTCATCAGTTGTATCTTCAGCATCTGTATCATTATCCTCATCTTTTACAAGAGTAGCTGTATTCCATGGATCTAAAACATTAGTTATTGCAACTATTGGCAATCCATTATATCCATCAACACCTTCTGTAACATAACTAAAGTTATTGTTTAAAACATCTTTTATTTCTATTTCATCATTTACCCAACCTTTTGTATTAAATGTAACTTTATATATTAAATAATTATCATCTAATTTACTTGCTAAAATATCCAAAGTATCAACAAAATTTTGATTTGTAGAAACATTTTCTTTTGATGTTAATGCTACTGTTTTATCAATATCATTAACTGTTTTCTTACTATATAAAGTTTCTGATTTTGCTGTATCATTTTCATTATAAATTGTATTAGTAACTTTTTGGAAATTTGTACTTGTTGTTACTAATGAAAATTCGAATGTTTTTGTTTCATCAACATCTAGTGAGAAGCCATTGCTGTCAACACCTTCTGAATACCATAATTCGTAAGCTATATTTCTCTTTTTATAATCTTCAGTTGTTATTGTAACTCCTCCACCCCACCAGTCAATGTGAGCTGTTGTAAATGTTCCTTTATATACATTGTCTTTATCATAAACATTTATTCTAATATGAGCTGCATCAGCAACGCTATCTGTACCAGTTATTACATTACCACTTACTGGATCGTAATATTTTGTACTTAACCCAATTTGTTCTCCATTATCAGGTTTTTCTGTTAGTTTTACTTTTTTTATTACTTCTCCACTTGTGTTCTTAACTATTGTTCTATATACAACTGTATAATTTTCTCCAACAAGAGGTATTTTAGATTGATCTGTTTCTAATGTTCCACTTGTATTTTCATATATTTTATTTCCATTTTCATCAAATATTTTATACACATATTTTTCAAATTCAATTTCTTTTGTAGGTTTAACTTTTATAACAGCTGTTGATTCTTTCTTTAAGTTTTCGATTTTAGCTGTATTTTTTATTGTTGTTATTGTTGTAACTTTTCCAGTATTAACTGTTCCAAATACGTGTAATGTAACTAATTGACCATTTGCTAATATTGAATTTCCATTAACTGAATCAATTGTCCATGTTAATTTTACTCCGCCTTCAGCATCTTCTGTTGAAATATTTGCTGTATAATGAGTATTTTCATCATCTCCTATTGTATAGTATACATTAGAAGAATCCCATGATATTGTTGAAGGAATTACATCAACCATTACTACATTGTTTCCAGATAAATCGTAATCATCACCTTTATTTTTTAAATACATTGTATATTCTATTGAATCACCATTATTTGCTTCTATCTCGCCTTTTGGACTTGTTACTCTATTTCCATTTTCAATTTTATTTACATATTTTGAAAAATTAAATGGATCTTCTACAGATATTCCTTCGTCATCACTTTTATCTATAAATACAGCAGTATTTGAAATCCATCCAGTAACAGTTCCATCAACTTCACATGTTATAGTAAATTTTTTGCTTTCTCCTGGCTGTAAATTAATTCCTGTAAATTTAATAACTCCATTTTCATAACTTACACTAACATCTGTATTTTCACCAACACCTGCGGAAATATATTTTACACCATTTGGTAATTCATCTGTTATTTCTTTATCAATTAGTGGCCCAGCACCTGTGTTTGTAACAGTTATTGTATATGTTAAATTTCTATCTTTATCATTTGCTGGAAAATAATTTTTATCTACGCTTTTATCAATTGTATAATCTTCTAATTTTTTTACTGGTATTGATACAGTTTTATCAAAGAATGTATTATTAATTTGTTGTATTTGTTCTGATGTTACTTCTACAGTCATTATTAATACTATTTTTCCATCTGCTCCTATTGTGGCTGTTCCTTTTACTGATCCAGTATTTTCATCATATTCCCAAGTTGCATTACTTACATTTTTACTTAAACTATTGTCAATACTTGAACTTATATATTTTGTATTAGCTGGTATATAATCTGTATAATTAATTGTTCCTGCCTCTAGTCCAGTATTATCAATTGTCATTCTATATGTAATAGTATCTCCTTTTGTTACATAGTCAGTTACATTTCCATCATTAACAGATATTATTTCTTTATTATAACTGTATATTGGTCCTTGATCTTTTCCAATAGTAGTTGAAGCTGTAGATCTATCTGCAGTTATTGTATCAAATTGAGTAATATATTCTGAATTTAAATCATTTGTTAATGTTACCTCACTACCTTTAGCAATATTAGTTCCATTATTTTTTATTAAACTTGCTATATCAAAATCAATAGTATAATTATTTGAATGTGTAAAATCATTTATTTCATTTGCTGAATCTAGTGTATATGTTATCTTTAATTTTCTTATATTGTTTGTACCACTATCAGCTTGAATAATTGAATAATCTACATTACTATCAGATAATCCTGTTCCCGAAACAGTTAAATAGCTTTTTAAAGTTCCTAAATCTGATATATCTATCCCAGCAGGGATATTTATAATGTCAGAAACATTCACCTTTCCATTTATTGTTGCATTTGCAGAATTACTTATATCAAGATTTCCTCTTAATATATATGTAAGTTTTTCATTCAATTCATTTCCATTCTCATCTCTTATTACTTTTCCATCAGATGATATAGTTAATTTATTGTGATTAACAATCTTTGTATTTGAATAATTTATATCTCCATATGCTGTTAAATCTGCTTCAATTAAACCACCATGTGTTGCAGAATTTGTAACCATTGTTACAGTAGTTTTATTTTCGCTATTTTTATGTCCACCTAAATCAAATGATAATGATGTACCATTTTTCCAACCTGTAACAATTAAGTCATATGCAGATTTATTACTATTATAACTGATAGTTACTCTAATTATATTTCCATTTGAATTTAATTCAATATAATCTCCATTCTTGCTTAAACCATCAATTACAAAATCAGCATTATCCATTTTAATTACATAATCTTCTCCACTATGAGATTCTGCTGATGTAGTAAGTGCAACATGTAATGTTACATCTTTTCCTACCGGTGCAGTATTAATAGTTACTCTTTGTCCACTATTATCTACAGCTTGGAACTCAAGAGTACCATCAGCAATTTTGTCATTTCCACTTCCAGTTGCATCTGAAGTGTTCTTGCTAACTTGTGTGAAAACAGCTATGCCAACAACAGCTGCAACTATTACTGCTATTAACACAATTGCTTTCACTTTGAAATTTTTAATTTTTTCCATTGATATAGCCTCCATATTTTTTATTTTATAAGACAATTATAATTATATTTTTTGCTTTGTAAAATCTAGTATTTTGTCTAATTTTATTGTATTTTTTACGGAACGACTTATTATATCAATTTATTACAAATTTATTATATTTTCATTACACTTTATTTACACCTTCATGTAAATGTGAATTCTTTTCAATGAACTTTACCTTGACTTTATATTCCCTAAGTGTTTTCGTTTTTATGCATTTACTAAACCTAAAACTAAAATTTCAATATTATCATTATAAATTTCATTGAATTGTGAAATCGGTAGTGGATTTTCTCCTAATCCAGCTTCTACTGTATATCCTGGTCTAATATACTCTTGTATAAACCAATCTTTATATCCAGCAAAACTTGAATTGTATGGTACTTCTGTTAATAAATATCCACTTACCTTTGCAAATTTTTCACCAATTATTTTTGCACTTTCTGGTGCTAAATTTTGAAAATTCCAATATATTTCTTTTCCCTGTGTATGATACGCAATTACTAATTTAAAATTATTTTTTAATGTAAAATCATATATTGCCCTAGATTCTGGCTCACTAATTGGTGCTGTTCCAACATAGTTTTTAGGAGCTGGCATTATATACCCTTGCGAAAATTTTATTTTTTTTGCTTGTTTCCAACCAGCTGGAAATTGTAAGTTTAAATCCACACCATTTATATTTGCCTTCCAACCGCCTGGAAATGGAATCTCTGGAAAATTATCTGCAATTTGAACCGCATTTTTATATGCGTTTTCCACATTTTTTATACTACCTGTGACTAAGTCCACTCCATCTGGATTAATCATTGGAACTATATATAATGAAGTAGCATAATACAAAGCTTGTGCATTATATCCAAATATATTTTTATTTTCCACAAAAGCTTGTGCATACTCTTCCAAAAATTTCATAAGAACAGGACTAGTTATCCATTCGTTTGCATGGAATGCAGCTGAATAAAAGACTTTTTTATTACCATTACCTATTTTTATATATGGTATAGATTTATTTAAAACACTTCTCCCAATTTCACCGATTTCTAAAAATGGATATATCAATTTTAAGTTTCGAATATCTTCTTCAAGAATATTTGAAGTATACTCCACTTTTGTATTCACAATACTCCCTACGGGGATAACAATTTCCATTCCTGGCATTATATTATATATATTTATCTTTGGATTTGCGCTAATTATTCTTTCTATACTTATATTATAATTTTCAATTATTTTATAAATATTATCACCCTGTTCTATTTTATAAACTATATATCCCAATTTAATATCCTCCTATATTTTTAGTATTTACTTAATATTATTCATTAAAGATATTAATAGCACAAAAAATAAAAGACCTCATAATGAGGTCTTTTATTGCATAGGCATTTTACTTATGTTTTTTACAATTGAGGTGTCATTTTATACATGGACTTGCAAAAATCGTCAAGTTCCATAATTACAGTTCCTGTTCTTCCGTTTTCCTTCATGATTCTGTATTTATCTCTCCCCAATTTTTCGAGAATAACAAATGTGTCTCCAAGACTGATTGTCTCATTTTCACCAGAATCATCTACTTCAAGTGGAATTACAAACACTCCATTATACCAAAAAGCAATATCTCCTATATCTGGATAAGTGTAAAAGCTCATATACGTAAAATGTCTTACATCATAAAGATACACAAAAGAATTATAATTTTCAATTTTGATATAATATATACCAGCATCATAGCTAATCATATATTTATTATTCCCTACGGATTTCAAAACTGTAAATACATCTCCATTTGTTAAGAATTTCACGCATTTTCCACTTTCATCATAAAGCATATACAACGATTGTGTACTGTCATACTGCACCACTTGTCCAAATTCATACCGAGCAGGTGGCCATTCTATATCACTATGGCCTGCTGCTTTTTTTGCATAATATTGCAATAGCAAAATAGCATCGTCAACAGAAATAACTCCGTCATAATTGACATCGTATAATTCTTCTGTAACACTCTCGCTAATGCCCGCAGCCGTTTTAGCATAATGCTGTAAAATTCCAACAGCATCATCAACATTAATCTCATTGTCACAATTTACATCACCAACAACAAAATCATCTGCTAAAAAAGCATACGCCTTTGTGCTCATGGTAGAAACCACTGTCAAAAAAATAAGAATCACCATCAAAATACTCAACAAAACTTTTGCCTTTTTTTTCATTTTACTCTCCTTTTTAACATTGCCTATGCGGTTTGCCTGAACAGACTTTTATTATATCACTATTTAACATAATTTGTCAATTAAGCAATACAAGTAAAACCACATTGTGTCACAACACAATGTGGTTTTCATTTATAAGGTTTATTATTTCTTACTTTTTCTTTTTAGAATGATTATTAAACTAATTGTTGATACTGTTAATACAACAACTGAAACAATTATAGTATCTCCAGTTTTTACAGCTGTTTTTATATCTCTTATTATTTCTTTCGAATTTCCATTTTTAATATCATCTATTACATCATTTACTGTTTTATCAATTTTAAGCTCTACTACTGCATTATCTTCATTATCTTCAAGTGTTGTTTCATCAAAGTTTGCTTCATTTTGAGTATCTATTATTTTAACATTATTAACTTTTTTACCTTTATTTTGAGTATCATTTTTCCATTTTAGTACTACAACATATTCTTTAGATTCCCCTGGATTTATTAATTCAGTTTCTAATACATATTTTCCATCAACCAAATTCCATTCATCTGCATTTTCCTCTGCAAATTCAAATCCATCAGGTATATTTTCTTCTATTATTGCATTTCCAGCTAATTTTTCTGTATTTGTAACTTTTATTTTATACTCAACTTTTATTATTGTATTACTTACATTTTTATATTGTAATGTTATTATTGGCATTCCTGATTCAATTGTCTTTTCTTCATTATTTACTATTATTTTTTTCGATTTTGAAATTAAATTTAACTTTTTTATAATAATAAATTACTACAGTTTCTTCTTCAGACAATTCACCTTCACTATTATTTGGATATTTTTCCTCAACTAATTCATAATATTTTATATTTGATGGTTGTGTTTTATATTTTTCACCTATATATCCACTTTCAGTTATATCTTCTGTTAACGGTTTATCAGTTTCATCCTCTAAGTTCTTTACAATAACTTTACCTGGAATTCGTTTAAACTCTACTTCAATATGTTTATCTTTTTGCATATTTTTAAAATACTCTTCTGGTATTCTTACATTTTTTCCATCCTTAGTCATATTGTCATCATTAATATAATCAATACTTACGCCATTTATTTTTATTTGTTTTATTTCAAATCCATAATCAGGAATTATATCAATTGCTTTTGTATTATTATTACCGCGTATTACAGATTCATATGGCATTTCATCTTCTCCAGTTATTGTTCCACCCTTTTTCACTAATATATTTCCATCTTTATCTACTAGCTTAATTTCTATTACATCTGTTGTTATCTTAAATTCTTTATTATACCAATATATTACAGTTATATCATCTTCTGTCATTTTTCCTTTATTATTTGTTGGCTCAGGATCCGCTGGTACATAACCTTCAATATTTGGTCTTGTTTCATTATAATCATCATTCACAAATCCATTAATAATTTTTGTATCAATTTTATCAATGTTTTCTTTTGTATATGCATCCTTATATTCAACAATTACTTTTGCTGGTATTCTTTCAAATTCTACTACTACATGTTTATCTTCATTAACATCTTTAAAGAATGCAGTTTCACTACTATTATCTGTTCCAGATTTAATAATTACTTTTTCACCATCTTTTTCTAGTTGATTTAAATCATATTTAATACCATTTATTGTAATTTCTTTTATTCTATAACCTTTATCTGGACTTATTTCTATTTGCTTTTTATTATATCCCATCTTGTTTATTTTTTCATATATTGTTTCTTTTTTACTTCCATCTTCAGATGTTATATATTCTTTAGAAATAGTTCCTCCGTCTACCTTCTTCGTCTCATATTCATTTGTTTGATTATTAAATATTTTTTCATCATGTGGTTTTACTTCAGTAGTTACATTATATTGTTTTTCATAATAATATCTAACTTCAACAACTTCATTTTGTTTACATATAACATCTTTATTGTTTTCATCCTTTGATATTATTACTATATTTTCTTCCTTAGTTTCTGGTCCATTTACAAAAATCATATTTTCGTAATTTTTTCTAGAAGTTTTTATTGCTTCACCTACATATCCAGAAATAGTTTCTTCATCAAGAATTTTTCCTTTACTCAATGTTAAACCATCTTTTATATCACTTTCATCTATTTCAATATGTTTTACAATTATTCCAGATGAAATTTTTTCATACCAATAAATTATAGTTAAAGTATCCGCATACATTGTACCATTTACATATGTTTTATCATTTGTTTCTACTCCATTATATTTATTCATTGCTTCCTTAATATCATCTGTTATACTATTAGATTCTGCTGTTTTATAATTTGTTATGGCTTTTCTTGAAGTTTCAAAGTGCTCTCCTTCATATCCTGTTATTTCTTCATAATCTTTTCCATCTGATGTCTTATATAATACATTTTCTGTACCTTTTTCTAAATATTTTATTATTACATTAGATTTTTTACGGAATTCAACTTCAATGTGCTTATCACTTTGCATTCCATTATTTCCATCTGTTAAATATTCTTTTGGTAATATTACACTGCCATCATCTTCTTTTGACAATTTTGTAATATCAACCTCTACTCCAGTAGTATCATCTTTACTGTTTTTTATAACTATTTTTACTACTTCATATTCAACTGTATTTCCTTGATCATCAGTTGTTTTTGATGGTGTTATTTTAATTTCTTTTTGTGGTATATCTCCCTTAAATACTTTTTCATAAGGTGCTTCATCTTCACCACTTATTTCTCCACCTTTTACTGATTCTTTTTTATCACCATTTTTATACACTTCAGAATGTTCAATTACATCTGTTGTTATTTTAAATTGCGATCTATAATATACATTTATTCTATTTTGCTCTTCATTTTCAGTTATAGTTAATTTCGTTTTATTTCCATCACCTGCTGGTGTTACTTTTTCAAATACATAACCTTCTGCTTTATCTGGATAATCTGTTATTACAGTTCCATATGTTGCTTTTTGATCTGTTATTGCATTTGATACCTTTTCAACACCATCATAATAATAGTGGATACTGTAGTTGTATGATCTATAATTATAATAATAATATATATTAATTTCATCATTAGTATATTTCCCACTTGTTTTACCAGATACTGATTTCAATTCATATACATTTGCCACATTATTGCTTTCTTTTGTTGAATATACTTCTCCAACATAGTCATTTTTTACTTCATTTTCTACAACTTTTCCATCTTTAGAAGGAACTTTAACTGCAGTATTGCCATATTCTTCACCAGTACCTTCTATATAATGATGTACAGTTACTGTTCCCATTGCTGGTTCAAATTCTACAATTATGTGTTTATTTTCTGTTACATTTGTAAATAGTTGTTCACCTGATGTTTCAGAATTTACACCATTCAACTTTATACTTCCATCGAGATTTTTTATATATGATATTTCAGCACTCTTGTCTTCATTTTTACCATATACTATTGTTTCTGTTTTTTCTCCATCATTATTTGTGCTTTGTAAAATAATTTGCTTTATAGTATATCCTTCATCTGGCGTTGCTATTATTTCTTTTGTACTGTCTTTTCCATCTTCAACTATTTCATATGGACTTTGATCTTCTCCTGTTATTGTTCCGCCTTTTACTTTAATTTCCTCTTTTATATTTGTTAATGAATTTGTTCTATTTTCTATATGTTCCTTTACTTCCGTAGTTATAATATGATCTTTTAATTGATAATAATATCTTAGCTCTGAATTTCCTGTGAATTTCAAAGTATCATTACTGTCCAAAGTAGGAACTGAAGAGCTCTCTATTCTAACTAATTCATATGTTTTTATTAAATTTTTATAGTCATAATTTGTATCTATTTTATATGTTCCTTGCGTTGTTATCTTATAACTTCCATCTTCATTAAATAGAATTTCAGAATTAAATTTTTCATTTTTTTCATCTGCTAATTTAATATCTGTTCCATCTATGTAGTGATTTATTGTTAAATTTATTGGCTTGACTTCATAGTAATATGTAACTTCTATCGAATTTTCTGAATATGTTCCAGTCGCATTTGTCGGAATTATATATTCTCCATCAATTTTTTCAAGCTCTAATCCTTCCAAATCTATCTTTGGTGAAGTAACATATTTTTCACCTATATTACCTTCTTGTTTTTCATCTTCTGCGACTTTCAAATTTGTGTAAGTTCCGTCTTCTTGCTTTAAATAATGGTGCACTGTTAAAGTTGCCTTATGCTTATTTGTTATTGTTATAGTATTTTCTCCATCAGATTTCATTTCGTATGTTATTTTATCACTATTTAAAATATATCCTTTTGGAGCTTCAACCTCCGTTATGCATAATACTGCACCAGCCGGTACTGATATTCTTATTTGGCCATATTCATTTGTTGTAAATTCACCATAAAGTTCTTCATCTTTATCAATTTTAAATTTTGCACCTTCTAATACTTTACTATTATCATTTTCATCTACTTTATTTATAATAAGTAATCTATCTAATGATTCATATGTTACCACTATATGTTTGTCTTCTTGCATATCTTCAAAATATCCAGGCAATATTGTGTATGTTCCATCTTCTTTTACTTCATATGGTATATTTTTGCCATTTATTGTAATATTACTTATTGTATATCCTGAATCAGGTGTCATTGTTATTTGATTTTTATTATCTTCATGAATTTTTACTGTTTCATATGGTTCTTCATCTTCACCTGTTATTGTTCCGCCTTTTACACCATTCACTTCTAATACATCCGTTGTTATTTTAAATTTCTTTATTGTATTTTGTATTGTAAGCTCTGTAGATTCAACTACATCAGCTATACTTATTAATATTGGATACTCATTGTTTTTATATCTCCAAACATTGTCTGTATTTAATTCATTACAGAATTCTATCGATTTCATATGTTTCTCTGATGCTGGTATACCATTAATTCCAATTGATATTCCTGCTATATTTATTGATTCTAAATAATAACAATTATTTGTTTTAACGCTACTGTCTCCTACTATTGTCCCTGCATAACACCCATTTTCTTCTGAATTAACATTATTATACACATTTCCAGTATTATAACAATTATTTATTATTGTATTTACTTCTCTATATCTTTGTTTTGCACCAGCAATTCCTCCTGCATTATTAAAATTGCCACTTTCACTACTATTAATACTTATATTAGCATTGTTATAACAATTATTTATTTCTGTTTTTCCTTCTTTCATTTCACCAATAATCCCACCTACATAATTATAATAATAGCTTGAATTATTACAACTTATATCTCCTATATTATAACAATTATATATATTTCCACATCCTGAACCAGTTATTCCAGCTACAGAAGCTGACCCTTTTGTATCGTTACTACTAGTTATACTTCCCAAATTATAGCAATTTATTATTTTAGTAGCTGAACTGCCACTTATTCCTCCAACTTCACTATCTTGTCCTTTTGAATTTATGTCACCGATATTGTAACAATCATTTATACTTCCTCCAACTATTTCCCCAACTATTCCTCCAGTATAATTAATATAATTTATACTTACAGAATTTATTTCACACATATTATAGCAATTACTTATATCACATTTATATGCATATCCGATTATTCCTCCTGAAAAACTTCCAGTTGCATTAATCATTTTGTTGAAGTTAATCTTTCCAGTTACTCCAATATTTTTAATTGTTCCATTATCCACATATCCGAATAAACCTACGTATGATTCCATACTTGGCTGATCTATTTCATATCTCTGTCCATTAAAAGTTCCAGAAAATCTTTTAATACCATTTCCTATCGGCGTAAATCCACATCCATTTTTATTAGTTAATTCATCCTTAATTCCTTCAGTATCATTATTTCCGTTTAAATCACCAAAGCTTATATCATTTGGATTTTTATATGAAGATTCATCATTAAAATCAAGTGTTCTCATTAATTTAACTGTTTTACCTGCATAACTATTACCTGCATTTACTTCATTTGAAAGTTTTACTAAATCTTCTATATAATTAATTTCTATAGTTTCAGTGGTATCTTCAATATTTTCTTTTTTATTTACCTTAAATATTTCTACTACACTATTCTCGGTATATCCATCTGGATATCCTACTTCTACGATCTTATAAGTACCACCTCTTAATGGCAATGCAATAATTCCATTTTCATTTGTAGTTACTATATATTCCCCCTGTTGATTTTTTTCTCCTACATAATTTTCATTTACATCTTTTGCATAATCAATTACTTCTGCATTTTCATCTATTTCGTATATGATAAATTTCGCATTTGCAAGTTTTTTGCCTGTTTCAGAATCTATTTTTTTTATTCTAAATATTGGCTTATCTTGCACTACTATTTTTATTGTATTTTCTTCAACAGTTGCTGATTTTATTGTTGTCAAATTATCTTCATTTTCTATATTAATTGATAGTGTATTATCTTTATTTTTAATTACTCTAAAATCTATTTCTTCTGCATTATTTGAATATCCTTCAGGTGATTTTGTCTCTTGTAATGTATATTTTCCTGTTATATTTTTACCTTCAACATATGCATATAAATCCGATATATTTATATACCCATTTTCATCTGTTGTGTACTCTTTCTGTTTTTGTAAATCTGTGCTAAATAATTTAAAACTTGCCCCTGATAATGCTGTAATTTTTTCGTTTTTTCCATCATTTTCTTCAATTTTTAGAATTTGTAAATTATAAGTTGGAATTTTTTCATTTTGTATGTTTACATTTACTTTTGCTTGTGCACTTTCCTGTGTTTCATTTATTGTTGCATTTTTTAAATCCGTATCTTCTGATATAACTTCTAATTTTCCATCATCATTTCTTGTTATAGTAAATTTCCTTGGAGTCAAATCTACATAGTATCCATCGGACTTAATTTCTTGTAGTTCATATTCTACATCTGGATATAATCCAGATATTTCAATTACTCCATTTTTATCAGTCTTATATGTTTTACTTATTTTTTCGTTTTCATTTAATTTAAACTTAACTTCTTTTAATTTTTCGCCATTTTCATTTGTTTTATTAATTAATAATGTATATTTTGCCTCATCTTCTACTTCTGCTGTAACTAAATAATTTCCGTTTTCATCTGTTGTTATTTGAGTTCCATTTTTGAAATTTCCCTCTTGTATTTCAACATCCAACTTTTCTTGTTCATTTATTTTTGCAATAAATTTCACTTTTGAATCATTTAATATATAATCTTTTGGAGTTGATACTTCTTTTAAAGTATATATCTTTTCCACATACATTCCACTAAATTTTAATATACCATTTTTATCAGTTGTTGCCGTTTTTACTATTTCTTTTCCATCTTGATCAGTTGTTGTTATACTATATGTTGCACCTTTTACAAATGTTGTATTATTAGCTTTTTTATTTTTTGTTAATTGTAGACTGTATTTTGATACAACTTGAATTCCAACTTTATTTGGTTCTGTTTGTGTTGATAATTTTCCTTCCTCTGTATCCAAATTATAATACACTGCATGATCACTGTATGATACAGTATTGTATCCTAAACCAGCTGGTACCTCTACTTCATATGAGAACACTTCATTTTCTGTTTTTGTAAGTGTATACTTAGTTAAATCAATTAAATAAGTTTTTATTTTTGACCAATCTGTTATATCTTTAGCTAGTTTCCAATCATTTGCTTTGTCATCTATATTATTTGTTGCAGTTTCATTTGTTGAATAATATATGGTTGTATATTCTTTTAATTTTTCAGGTATCTTTATTTCATTTTTTATGTTAGCTGTAAATTGTGAATTTAACTCTCCACCATTTAATACATATGTATTCCCTTCAAAAGGTATTTTCCCTAATATTATAACATCACTTATTGTTCCATTATATCCATTTGTAATACTAACATTTATTGTAGCAGTCCTTTTTTCTGTTGATTTTTCTATATCGGCTATATTGGGTGCTATTGTTGTATTTCCATGATCATCATAATTAGTTATATACTCTGTTGTTAATAAACCTGATGGTGCTATAAGAGACATTGTAGTCTTACTAAATCCTACATAGTCTGTTGTTTGTCCATCTGAATCAACATCATATTGATCTTGAATTTTATCATAATAATTATCTCCATTTTCATTATATGAATATAATTTTAAATTTTGCGTCTCTGTTGGTTTTAATGGATTTGCAGCTATATCAGCATTAATCTTTATTGTGTATATTGCCTCTTTTTCATTTAATGTATATATTTTAATGAATTTTTTTCCTTCGTTTTCGACAACTTCATATGCTGAAATTTCTATATTATCATTTGAAGATGTTATACTTTTTATTTCAACATTTATTATATCTTCTGGTAATTCTATCAAAAAAATACCATTTTTCCACTTTTTTTCAAACTCACTTACCGATATTGTGTTAATCGAAAGTTCTACATTTTCTGTTTTTTGATTTGTTATTTGGTTTGGTGTCATCGTTATTTCAGCAATAGAATATGGCATGTCATAATATGCATAACCTGATTTATTTATTTGTGATATTTTTTCTCCATTTTCATATGTTATATCTTCTGGGGCTTCTATTGTCCCTTGTAAATATGTATAAATATATTGTAACTTATTAAATTCACTCTCTGTAAAACTTTGTGATACTTTTTCGTCATCCATTTCTTTTATTTGATATACATTAAAAGTCGTATTTGCTATTGGATTACTAGTTTCAATTTTTATTGATTTTACATCTACTGAATATGGTTTACCTTTTGTGTAATTATACCAATTAGCTGATGTAAATGTTTCTATTAATGATCCAGTTTCCGCATTATATAATTTAATCCAACCTTGTTCCCCTAATACATTTGATGCATTTGTGAAATAAACTCCTGTTGTTTTTATATAATCATACATGCTTGTATAAATTCCTGATGTATTTAAAAATTGATCTGATTTATTACCATCATTTTCTTGCTGTTCTTGTAATGTTAGCTTTTGAATTGCAGTATAATCACCTATTACTACTTCCCATTTTACAGGATATGTTGTGACATTATCCTCATATTTGTTTCCATTATATATATTTGCCACTGCTTCTTTTGAAACTTCATATTTATATGATAAATCCACTCGCTCTTGATTTCCTACTGTTACATCAATATTCCATATATTACCAGATGGTTTCGAATATGTGACTGTAAATACTCCTTCTGCGCTTGATATATGTGGATTTTCAAATTCCTCATTTGGATTATTGTATCCATAGTTATATCCTACTATTGGAATATTTAACACAATTGAATCAGCCGATGCTTGGTCATATGCTTCTAACGGATATTGTATTTTTATATTGTTTATATTATTTCTAGAAATACTACTTATTAATTTACCACTTTCTTCATCCACTATTGAACTTCTTATTATTGTCAATTTACTTGTTTCTTCATTATAGTTATATTCTACACTTTTGTCCAAAACAGTAACTAATGTTGGTTTATATCCATTTAAATTTGGTATTGATAGCTCTGCTACTTGTTTTTGTAACAACAATGTTTTATTTGTTTCTGATATTGCTGCCTTAAAATTTAATTCAATTCCATTTTCCGTTACTATTTTTGATATATCAAGTAATTGATTATCATATGATGAATAACCATTATTGTTATAATAATATCTATTTACAGATGTTTCTGTAGTTCCATACCAATCTACCATAAAATCAACTGTTTTTTGTATTTTTGTTTTATTCCCATCGTCATCCACATATGTTCCTGTAAGTGTCATACTACTTATTTTTGAATAATTATTTATGTTATTTCCAATATTTTGACTTATAGTTCCCCATAATAACTTTTGGCTACCATTTTGTACTTGACTTTTTAATTTTATTTCAGATGTTTCTCCAATATAGTCTCCCTCTACTATATTATCTGATACTATTGCTGTTTTCCATTTAAAATTATTTGCATTTAAAGTAATTTTACCGTCTTCCAAGTGTCCTTTTGTTAATACATTTACTTCCGCATATAATGTATCAGTATCACTTAAATTTTTACAAGTTCCATTTAATCGCTCTGCATATCCATCACCATCTAAATCTCTTGTAAAAAATGCACTAAATTCTATAAAATTACATTCATTTCCTATTGTTCCATCTTCATTGATATAATTCACATAGTTTCCCGTGTCTTTTATCTGTTCATAATTCATCGCTCTTAATGTTTCAGAATCTAACTTTGCATATCGATTATCCACATGTTTTGCAATTAATGTGGATAATATCGCTATTATTAATATTATTGTACTTATTATAAATATTTTTTTCCATTTTTTTGATATAAATTTCATAAAAGTCTCCTTTTTCATATTTATTTGCTATAAAATTATTATTTTATAATTTTCCGTTATTTTTTTTATATAGTCAAATGGTAACTTATATGACTTTTTATCTTTTATTCTTAGGGGAACTAGAAAAAATAGAATTATTATATTTTTTTTACATTTTTATTACATTATAAATAAAAAATAAGATCTTTAAAGTGCAAAAAAAACGATTATTAATAAATTAATAATCGTTTTTTTATTATTTATTCATCATCAGAAACTACCATTTCTTCATCATTTACTGTATCAACATCTTGTGACATTTCATCATCATTTGATTCAGTAGTTTCATCATCTTGCTCTGTTTTTATTTGTGTATCTTGATATATCTTCATACCTGTTCCAGCAGGAATTAATTTACCTATAATAACATTTTCTTTTAGACCAATTAATTCATCTGTCTTACCTTTTATTGCAGCTTCTGTTAATACTTTTGTTGTCTCTTGGAATGATGCTGCAGATAAGAAACTTTCTGTTGCAAGTGATGCTTTTGTAATACCAAGTAATACTCTCTTACCTGTTGCAGGAGTTTTTCCTTCTGCTATAACTCTGTTGTTTTCATCTTCAAAGTCATACATATCAACTAAAGATCCAGAGAACATATTTGTATCTCCATTATCTTCAACTCTTACTTTCTTAAGCATTTGTCTTGCTATTAATTCAATATGCTTATCATTTATATCAACACCTTGGTTTCTATAAACTTTTTGAACTTCAGTAGTTAAGTATTCAAATACTCCTGTAGGTCCTTTTATTGCTAAAATTTCTCCAGGATTTATAGAACCTTCTGTAATAGGATCACCAGCTAATACCTCGTCTCCTTCTCTTACACGTAATTTAGATCCGAATGGTATTACATATTCTTTTGCTTCATGTTCACCTTTTATAACTACTTCTTTCTTGTTCTTTTCTTCTTTAATTCTTACTGTACCATCAATTTCTGAAATTATAGCTAATCCCTTTGGTTTTCTAGCTTCGAATAATTCCTCGACTCTAGGAAGACCTTGAGTAATATCAGCAACACCGGCAACACCACCAGAGTGAATTGTTCTCATTGTAAGCTGTGTACCAGGTTCACCAATTGATTGAGCAGCTATAATACCTACGGCTTCACCAATACTTACTTCTTGACGAGTAGCAAGACCCATACCATAACATTTAGCACAAACACCATGTTTTGTTCTACATCCAATAACTGAACGAACTGTAACTTTTTCAATACCAGCTGCAACAATTTCAGCTGCTATCTTATCATTAATCATTGTATTTGAATCAACTATTAATTCGTTTGTTTCTGGATTTACTATATCATTTAATGAATATCTTCCTACTAATCTTTCCTCAAGTTTTTCAACAACTTGATTTCCATCTTTTATTGTAGATACTTCAAGACCATCTTGAGTTCCACAATCTTCTTCCCTAACAATAATATTTTGTGATACATCAACTAATCTTCTTGTTAAGTATCCTGAATCGGCTGTTCTTAGGGCTGTATCAGAAAGTCCTTTACGAGCTCCATGGGCAGCGATGAAATATTCAATTGGGCTTAATCCCTCTCTAAAGCATGATGTGATTGGAATTTCAACAGTTTTACCTGTTGTACTTGCCATAAGTCCACGCATACCAGCAATTTGTTTTAACTGGTCTAAGTTACCTCTGGCTCCAGATTCACTCATCATGTAAACTGGGTTTAATTTTTCGAAGTTATTTTTCATTGCAATTTTAACATCATCTGTTGCTTTACTCCAAATTTTAATAACTGCATTATAACGTTCATCGTTAGTAATTAAACCACGTTTATATTGTTTTGTTATATTATCAACTTGTTTATATGCTTCTTCAATAATTGTTTTCTTTTCTTCTGGAACTTTAACATCACTAACTGAAACTGTTATAGCACCAACAGTAGAATATTTGTAACCTGTTGATTTAATATAATCAAGTAATTCTGCTGTTTCACTTAATCCATGAACATTTATTGAGTTTGCAATTATTTTACCAAGATTTTTCTTTGTTACTACAAAGTTTATTTCTGGTTCAAATTCTGTTTCTGGATTTGTTCTATCTACAAATCCTAAATCTTGTGGAATTCCTTTGTTATATATAATTCTTCCAACTGTAGTTTTAACTTTTCCAAATCTTTCTACACCATTTTCATCTACTTTTCTCATTTTTACATATATACTTGCATGCATTCCTAAGTCATGGTTTTCATGAGCTATAACTGCTTCTTCTGGAGAACAGAAATAGTTTCCTTCACCTGGTTCGCCTTCTGTTTCCATTGTTAAGTAATATGCACCAAGAATCATATCTTGAGTAGGTACTGTAACTGGTTTACCATCTTGTGGTTTTAATAAGTTGTTTGTTGAAAGCATTAAATATCTTGCTTCTGCTTGTGCTTCTGGTGATAAAGGTAAATGTATAGCCATTTGGTCACCATCGAAGTCAGCATTGAATGCTGTACAAACTAATGGATGAAGTTTAATAGCTCTACCTTCAACTAATACTGGTTCGAATGCTTGAATACCAAGTCTGTGTAGTGTAGGAGCACGGTTTAACATTACTGGATGATCTTTTATAACGTCTTCTAATATTCCCCATACTTCTGGGTGCAATCTTTCTACCATTCTTTTTGCATTTTTAATATTATGTGCTATTCCTCTTCCAACTAATTCTTTCATAACAAATGGTTTAAATAGCTCAACTGCCATTTCCTTTGGAACACCACATTGATATATTTTAAGCTCTGGTCCAACAACGATAACTGAACGTCCTGAATAGTCAACACGTTTTCCAAGTAAGTTTTGACGGAATCTACCTTGTTTTCCTTTAAGCATATCTGATAATGATTTTAAAGGTCTGTTTCCAGCACCTGTTACAGGTCTTCCTCTTCTTCCATTATCAATTAATGCATCTACAGATTCTTGTAACATTCTCTTTTCATTTCTTACTATAATTTCTGGAGCACCAAGCTCTAATAATCTCTTTAATCTGTTATTTCTGTTTATAACTCTTCTATATAAGTCGTTTAAA
>ERZ1034980.481-NODE-481-length-29005-cov-10.595751_pt1 | contig 29005 bp, 22 predicted proteins | sample MGYA00520622_ERZ1034980 | MGnify/ENA primary metagenome ERZ1034980 (study PRJEB33766, sample SAMN09781791) | gut metagenome | biome: gut microbiome | host: Homo sapiens | place: Madagascar | study: EMG produced TPA metagenomics assembly of the PRJNA485056 data...
TCATGGTCTGGGCCTCAGCCGTGGCGTCCATGCCGTAGAGCTCGACGTTGATGCCGGCCTCGGCAGCCTGCTCCTGAATCATGACAGCCGCAGTTGCCTGCAGGGAGTCGTCGGCGGAGTAGGCGAACTTGAGGGTGGGGTTGGAGACGCCGGCCTCGGAAAGAAGCTGCTTGGCCTTCTCGACGTCGCGGTCGTACTTCTCGACGTCCTCAGTAGCCCAGGAGTTTGCCGGCGGCAGGAACGTGTAAGCCAGCGCGTAGTAGTCCTCGGAGAGCACAGCCGCATCGGCGATGGCCTTCTTGTCAAGCGAGAAGAAGAAAGCCTTGCGCACCTTCTCGTCGGTGACGCGCTTGGCGTTCATGCAGAAGTAGGAGACGCGGTTCTCGCTGTAGGGCGTCACGGTGAGGTTGTTGGCCTCGGGGTTGAGCTGCTCGACCTGAGCAGGCGTGCCGATCCAAGCGTTGACCTGGCCAGTCTGGATGGCGGTCATGCCGGTGTTCTCGTTGGTGACGATCTGGAACACGACGTTGGGGATGTTGGGCGTGCCGCCGAAATAGCTCTCGTTGGCGCTGAAGGAGAGGTACTGGCCGATCTGGTACTCGTTGAGCTTGTAGGGGCCAGTGCCGATGCCCAGGCCGTTGACATCGTTGTTCTCGAAGTCGGTGACGCCCTCGTAGATGTGCTTGGGCATCATGAACTTCTCGCCCGACAGGGCCTCGAGGCCAGCGGGGTTCAGGAACGGGAAGGTGAACGTGACCGTGTAGTCGTCGACCTTCTGGATGTCGACCACGCCGTCATCGCCATAGTTGAGGTCGGAATAGCCGTTGGCAACCTCGGTGTCGCGCATGGTCTCGTAAGAGAACACGACGTCGTCGGCCGTGAAGGGCTCGCCGTCGTTCCAGGTGACGCCCTGACGCAGGTGGGCGGTGTAGGTCAGGCCGTCCTCGGAGACCTCGTGGGACTCGGCGAGGAAGTACTTGGTGCCCTCGTTGGTGATGTCCCACAGGGGCGAATAGACGAGCTTGAGGGTCATGAGACCGAAACGGTCGGAGGTGGTGACGGGGTTGGGCGAAACGCTCGGGTCGCCGGCGATGGCGTAGATGAACGTGTCGGAAGCGGCATGCGCAACGGTGGGCATGCCAAACTGCGCCAGGATGGCGCTTGCGGAGATGGCCGCACCGGCGGCGATGAAGCTGCGACGGGAAAGGCCCTGGGAGAAGATCGAGGTGTCGGCCATGATATGCTCCAATCAATGGATGCGACGCGCGCTGTGCGGCTTGATTTGCCGAAGCGCCTGGCGTCGCGGGTTGGGCAAACTATGCAACGAAACCGGGGGTGATGTCAATTACCCTTTTACCTAGTATGTTTCAAGGGTTATTTCTCCACATAGTTGTAATTTCATGCAGGTTCGTACATATCACGCCTGGTAGCGGCGTTGTAGCTTTCTTAAAGCGCAATGCCGCCACCAGGGCACCTCGGCATGGGTAATCGTCAAGCGGGGCTGACGGGCAGACAAACGGATGAGCAGCGCGGACGGCCGAGATGCGTCTTGGCGATCGATGGGCGCTTATACGACTGGGGTGCATCTTGGCGATCGGTGAGCACGCATGTAACCGGGCGCGTCTTGCCGGTCAGTTAGCAGCACATGCAGCTGGGGCGCGTCTTGCCGATCATGATGTTGAGGATCTCGACGTCGGTAGAGGCCATGCCCACGCGGCCCACGTAGCCCATCGAGGCGATGGAGGACTCCACGTCCTCGCCCACCAGGCCGTCGCCGGCGCAGAAGTCCTCGCCGAGCATCGCCATGGTATGGCCGAGCATGGCGGCGTCCACCGCGCTCGATATCTTGGCCGCGCAGCTCGCCTTGGCGCCGTCGCACATGATGCCGCCCACGTTGGCGATGGTGTTGACGACCGTGGAACCCACCTGGGCATCGGTGCCGCCGGCCAGGTAAGTCACTGCGGCGCCCGCGCCGGCCGCCGCACACACCACGCCGCAGAAGGCCGAGAGGCTGCCGATGTAGCGCTTGAGGTGAAGCGCCGTGAGGTTTGAGATGCACAGGGCGCGCAGGAGCTGCTCGTGGGTGGCATGAACCGAGGCAGCGTACTCAATGACGGGCAGCGACACCGTCATGCCCTGGTTGCCCGAACCCGAGTTGATGACCACAGGCAGGGAGCAGCCGCCCATGCGCGCATCGGACCCTGCAGCCGCGCGGGCGCGCATACGCGTCGTGACATCGGCCGGGTGCATGGCGAGAATCGTGCGGCCGATCTCGCTTCCCCAGTGGCCGCGCAGACCCTCTTCGGACACGGCGGTGTTGCACTCGATCTGGCGCTCTAACAAGGACTTCACGCATGCCAGGTCGTCCTCGCGGGCAAACGCGCAGATGTTGGCCATGGAGAGACGACGGTAGACTTCCTGGCTGTAGGCGTCGTCGTCCTCGTCGTGGGCGTCGCGCTGGATCGTCTCGCCGTCGCGGGTGACGTCGACGACGTTGGTGTGGCGGTCGCGCAGCGTGACCGAGGCGGTGTGGCCCGCGCCCGACACCTCCACGACGATGAAGAGGTTCGGCACGCCCTCGACAAGCTCGACCTCGCAGAAGCCCTGCGCGATGAGGGCCCGGGCGCGCTCGACGACCTCGGGCGTCACCGACTGGAGGACCTCGAGCTCGCGGTCGGCGTCGCCGCCGAGAAGGCCGAGCACGGCCGCGACCTCGACGCCCTTGAGGCCGCCGGAGTTGGGCACGACGACGCTCTTGACGTTCTTGATGATGTTGCCGCTGCAGCGCACGACCATGTGCTCGACGGGCTCGCCCAGCGTGCGACCGGCAAGCGCCGCACCATAGGCCAGGGCGATGGGCTCGGTGCAGCCCAGTGCGCACACGAGTTCTTTGCCGAGCAGCTCAACGAACAGGGACGTGGTCTTCTCATCGGGCGATGCGGCCATGCGGGTGCTCCCTCTATATTCAAACCATACCTCAGGGTTGAAGAAATCCCATCATCTACCTGGGTATTTGCTTGCAGGCACCATACTATATAGCAAGAGAGGCACCCTGCGCTCACTAGTGGAGCAAATCGCCCCAGGATGTAATAATGACACCCGCCTGCGCCTGGATTTCGTCCGTTGGCTGCGTGGCCTGGCCATTGACATGGCCCGCGCAGGCCATGTCCGCCGCCTGCGCCGTGCGGATGGCCGTGAGATGGTCTTCGAAAACGACGCACTCGTGCGGCTCGACGCCCAGACGGTGTGCGGCCTCCAGGAAGATGTCGGGGTGCTCCTTGGTGTGGTGCGCAACCTCGCAGCCGTGCACGCGTGTGTCGAACAGGCCCGCCATGGGCACGCGCGGCTCCATGGACGAGACGACCTGGGGGTCGTTGGTCGTGGCGATGGCCGTGAGGATGCCCTGCTGCTTGAGGGCGCGCACGTATTCGAGGGCGTCGGGGAACATCTGCACGTCGTGGGTGTAGTGCTCGCGGCCCATGCGGTTCCACTCGTCGCAAATCTCCTGCGGCGACTCTGCCAGGCCATATGCCTCGACGGTGTAGCGAGCACCGTCCTCAAAGCCAAGCAGCGCAAGCGTCTCGGCGTACTCCGGGCTGTAGGCAAGCCCGCGGGCCGCAAAGAAATCGCGGTCCACCTGCGCCCACACGTCGCAGGAATCGGCCAGCGTGCCGTCGAAGTCGAAGATGGCCGCGCGGAAGGCAAACGAGGATGGGCGGAGCTGGTCGAGACAGACACGTTGAGCTGGCATGAGGTCGTATTCGCTTTCGGTAGAGGCGGGAGGTAGTGAGGCCGGACAGAAAGGGTCCGGCAAAACGATATTGTACGGTCATCCTCGCGTTGGGAACGCTGTCATTTCCGCCCCTCGCCCGTGCGCACAAGCAGCAAGCAAAAGGCCCGGCACCGCATGTCATCGGTACCGGGCCTGCAAAATCACGCAGCTCATAGGCCCCATCTCAAGATGAGCCCATGCGCTTCAATCCGCCGAATCCCCTACTCGAGAATCGTGTGGCAGCTCACGCAGTCATCGGGGGAGAGGTTGGCCGTGAGGTGGTTCTCGGGAAGGCCCTCAAGCGAACCAGACTCGATGGCGTCCATGACGGCCTTCGGCAGGTCGGGGGCCTGGAACTCCATGCCGTACGTCATGGCGTAATCCCCGGGGGCACCGTCGACCACGCCCTCGAGGGGTTCGAGGTTCTGCGAGACGACGGCGCCCACGGCACCGCCCGCGATGCGCTCCTGCTGGAGCTTCTCCTCCTCGGAGCCCTCGATGGCCACGCCGCCCGAAGCGGCAGCCTCTGCAGCGGGGTCGTATACCGCAAGCTCGCCCTTCTCGGCCGTGTCGTTGTTGTCAAGCGTGTTGCCCAGGGCAGGCGCGCCCTCGGCGTCAGCGCTCGTAACACCCGCGATGCCGCCCGCGTACCAGGCGCATGCGCCAGCAAGCACTGCGGCAACCAGGATGCCTCCGGCAACCAGCGCCTTCGTCTTGGTTTCAGCTACCATGGTCGTTCCTCCTTCTTTGTCCATCAATCACATATCAATACATTTGTAGAATCCAAGCCGCGCATGCAAGGGTTTGGCCGCCAGGCTTTATGCGCGCAGCGTGGCTGCAATCTCGTCGAGCAACGCTGGGGCAAAACGGCAGGCAGGATCTGCGTGGCGCACATCCACGGGAGCCACCGTGGGGTCGTCGAGCATGCCCTCAGGAAACGCTGCAGGCTGGGATGCGCCCGCATCAGCGGCCGCATCGAGTGCGATCACCTGCACGGGACGGCGGGAGCGCACCGCGTTGACGCGCTCGACGAAGGCGCTCACGTAGGCCGGGGTGGCCATCTCGCGTGGCATGAGCGCCTCCACCGTGAGTGCGGGCGGGACCAGGCGTGATTTGTCGCGGTCGGCGACGAAACCCACGGCGTCGACGCTTGCCAGCTCCCACAGCAAGAGCACGCGATGCGTCATGAGGTCGGTCGTGTTGCCGCCCGAGGAGTTGTCGCGGCGCCGCTTGTTCTTAAACCCATAGAAGTCGAGCTCGTGGGCGGCCTCGCTCTTCATGGCGAACACGCGACCGTCGGCAGTCTCAAAAACCGCCTCGGGCAGGCGCAGCGTGGGAGAAGTCGCCTGGCTTGCGACCTCGACCCGCGCCGTGGGCACCGCATGGACCGACTTCATGTCGACCGTGAACACCGCATAGAACGTGCGGGGCTCAAGACGGCTCACCACCCCGTAATAGGCCCACGCCTCGTAGGCGTTGCGATAGAGCATCTCCACGTGAGGCACGAGCACTTCCTGCGCCCGCGCGCGCAGGGTCTCTGCGTCCTGGCCCGTCTGCAGCGCGTCGAGCACACAGGCAAACAGGGGCCGCATGGCCTCGGCCACAGGGTCGGCCATAAGGCTTTCGAGCATGGAGGCGAGCTTGAACTGGGTCAGGCCCGCCTGGGCGCACAGGCCCTCACGCACCTGGGCGCATTTGCCCGCGGCCTCGATCAACGCAGGCAGACCGCAAGCATCGCTCGCCCCACCCTGCGTGGACGTCGACGCGGCGCCGCCGAGAACCTCCTCGGCCAGCTCGCGCTGGACACGCCCCACACGCGCATAGAAATCACCGCGCACCTCACGGGGCACCGACAGGCTCGTGGCCGTCATGCGAATTTCCGCATGCTCCGCGACAAACGCGCGCAGCTCTTCCAGGCTCTGCTCGAAAGCCGTCATGGCTCTACCCCGCAATCTCGAGAAGCGTGCGCTTCACAATGGTGCGCGTAATCTCGACCTTGTACTCGTTCTTGGGCAGCGCCTTGGCGTCCTTGACGGCGGCATCGCCGGCAGCGGCGGCGCTCTCCTCGGTCACGCCGGCCGCGACGGCTTCCTCGGCGGCAGCGCTGCGGATGGGCGAGGGATACACGCCACCGAGCGCGACCTTGACGCTGCCGTCCTCGGTCTGAGCGACGGCGCAGTTCACCACAGGGAAGTCAATGGACTTACGCAGGGCGAACTTGCGGAAGGAGCTCTTGGCGACCTTGGGCACGACGATGTGCGTCAGCATCTCGTCCTCGTCGAGGACGCAGGAGCGCACGCCGTTGATGTGGAAGAAGTCCTCGGCAGACAGCTCTCGCTTCGTCGTGACCATGGTGGCGCCCAGGGCGATGAGGGCAGGGGCGCTGTCCTGCGAGCTGGCGGCGAAGCAGCCGCACTCGTCACCGAAAATGGAGTGGTAGCGGTTGTCGCCGATGCGGGCGGGGCAGTAGTTGCCGCCCTTGCGCTTGCAGTGGAAGCGATCGTCGGGCACGCGGAAGTACCAGCAACGATGCATCTGGCAGATGTTGCCGCCGATGGTGCCCATATGGCGGATGGTGGGCGACGCGACGCGCGAGCACGCCTTGGCCAGCGCTGCGGCACCTTGCTGCACGGTCTCGCTGGCAGCCACGTCGGCAAGCTTCACCAGGGCGCCGATGCAAATCTGGGAACCCTCGTCCTCGATCTGGTCAAGGCCGACAATGGTCTTGAGGTCGATCACAAGCTGCGGGTACGTGGGCAGCAGTTCGTCTTTGAGCGTGCCGAGCAAGTCGGTACCGCCAGCGATGAACATGGCGGAACCCTCGACGCCCGTAGACTGGAACGTCGCCGCAACGTTGCTCGCCGCCTCCTCAGCCGACCCCGCCTGCATATGAGAGAAATGCTTCATTGGAGAACCCTCCAGGTAGAGTGTGAATTACGTCTTGTTACCAAGGTCTTGACCGTGCCCTTACGGCCTTGGCCTCAAGGTCTTGACCTCATGATCTTGACCTTGCCCTTGACCTTGACCTTACGCCTGTCACAGTGCGACAGCTGCAAGGCGCTTTGAGGCGTGGTGTACTGAAGTACACGAGCCTCAAAGGAACGCAGCAGATGGCGTGCTGTGGTCAGGCGCCTACGCGCCTATGCGCCCCAGAGCACGGAGGACCTTATCGGGCGTATAGGGCGGGCACTCGATGACCTCTCCCCCAATCGCGTTCTGGATCGCCAGGCCCACAAGACCGGGGTTGGCATGAGCGTGGGCCACGCCGGTCGAGCCATAGGCACCGCCGCCGCAGCGGGTCTCAACAGGAACGGGGACCGTCGGCGGCTCGTCGAGGGCCGTGGGCACCTTGTAGTCGTACATGTTGCCGTTGAGCAGCACGCCCGTGCCCTCGTCCCACACGATCTCCTCGCCCAGGGCGCGGCCGGAGTTCATGCACACAGCCGTCTCGATCTGGCCCAGGGCCGACGAAGGACGAATGACCTTGCCGAAGTCATGGGCGCACACATAGTCGAGAATCTCCACCATGCCCGTCTCGGGGTCGACTGCAACCTCGCAGAAGTCAACGTTCATCGTGCGGATGACGTCAGTCTGGAAGGGAACGCTGGGCTTTCCGCAATAACCCACGGCGAGCTGGCCGATACCGACCATGGAGACCTGCCTGGAGGGGTCGGCCTTGAGGCAGATCATGGAGTCGATGATGTCGCACTCATCCACGGAGGCGCCCAAAAGGGCAGAACCCGTTGCCAGAATCTGCTGCTTCAGCTGGTTGGCGGCCTCCTTGGCAGCCCAGGTGCACGTGGCGCCACGGTCGGCAGCGTCGCCCTCCTGCCAGTTGTTGTAGTTGGGCGCATAGTACACGATGACGTCCTCGAGCTTCATGCCGAGCTCCTCGGCAATGACGAGCTGCACGGCGTCGGGCCAGTACGTGCCGATGAGGGCCTCAGCGTAGGGCATGTAGATCTTGCCGTCGATGCCCATGCGCAGGTTGATGTTGTAGCTGATCATGCCCCAGGTCTGCGAGGCGGCATAGCGCACGGCGACGCCGTGCATGCGCCCGTCCTCAAGCGTGTGCTGACCTGCCAGGTGCCACTTCTCGTCCCAGCCGAAGGCCGCCTTGCCCGCATCCATGCAGGCAGAAAGCGAGGGGTCGGTCACAGCGACGTTCTTCATGATGACGTCGCAGGGGTCCATGCCCAGCGTGTCGGCGATCTTGTGGAACGCCAGGTTCACCGGCTCGTAGCCAGCCTGACCGGGGTCAGCCGTAGTGCAGGCGCCGTTGGTGACGTAGTAGCCCATCTCCGAATAGATGTTGGGGCACGTCGTCTGCTTGAAGCTCTGGGCGTTGGGCGGAAGCACCAGGTGACCGTGCGTCTTGTCGCCGTAACCGCCGCGGGCGCCCGTCTGGTGGACGTTCTTGGACTGCACGGCAAGCAGGTTGCCCTCATCGTCAAAGCCGATGCGCACCGTGAGGTAGGTCTGAGGCACGGCGGCGTCGAACGACTCGCGGCGCGTCTGCACGTAACGCACGGGAACCCCGCCCAGGCGCTTGGAGAGCACAGGGGCGAACTGGGCGCCGCGCTTCTCCACGAAGTCGCAGTAGCGGGAGGCCATGTAGGGCGTGAGGGCGCGGTACTTGTCGGCGTAGGATCCGTTGCCCATGAACGCGGCCACGAGCGGGCCATTTGCAGGGAAGTGGGCGTGGTTGGTGACGTAGCACATCTTCTCGCCGTCGGGGTTGCCCCAGGGGTCGTCGGCCCAATAGGAGAAGTATGCCGGCGGCATGGAGCGGAACTGGCTCCACATGGGGCGGCCGTAGTTGATGACCTCGACGTGGTCGGACTCCTTGAAGCCCTCCTCGGCGCAGCCGATCTCCCACTCAACGGCAGCGCCGAACGTGTTGCCGGTCATGTTGGAATCGGGGTTCATCTCGGGGCGCAGGATGGGTGCACCGGGCTTGGCCGCCTCGCGCGGGTCGAGCACGAAGGGAAGCACCTCCCAGTCGACCTTGATGGCGGCCAGGGCGCGGCGGCAAACTTCCTCGTTGATGGCTACGACGACGGCGCCGACCTCGTCGCCTTCAAACTCGGCCTCGTCGCCCAGAAGCGGGCTTCCGCCGAACTCGTAGTAAGACGGGCGGTACTTGGGCATGCTGGCGAGTTCCTCGTCCTCATAGGTGAGCACGAGCTTGACGCCCTCGATCTGCTCGGCCTCGGAGATGTCGAGCGACTTCACGCGCGCATGGCCATAGGGGCTGCGCAGCGCCATGGCGGTAAGAGTGCCGTCCATCCACAGGTCGGTGGGGTACTTGGCGGCGCCGGAGACCATGTCCCAGCTCTGGCGACCCTCATGACCCCAGGTGCCGACGACCTTGAAGTCCTCGCGGTCCTGGTTTACACCCTCAAGCTCCCACGTAGAGGTTGCTCCCATGATTTATGCCTCCCTTGCAGTCGCGGCGTTGATGTTTGCCACGAACGTCTCGTCGTCGGTCTCAGGCAGGTGCTCCTGACCCTCGGCGATGGCGGCGGCAGCCTCCTGGATGGCGGCAACGTGACGCGAGTACGTACCGCAGCGGCAGATGTTGCCCGACAGCTCCTCGCGAATCTGCTCGGCTGTGGGCTGGCCGTACTTCTCGATGATGTACTTGGCCACCGTGAACTGGCCGGGCGTGCAGTAACCGCACTGGGCGGCGTCGTACTTGGCATATGCCTCCACAAGCGGGCGCCACTTGGGCGTGGCGGCAATGCCCTCGGAGGTCTCGATCTGACGGCCCTGGACCTCAACGGCGAGCGTGGAGCAAGAGAGCGCAGGTACGCCGTCGATGAGCACGCTGCACGAACCGCAGCCACCGCGGTCGCACATCTCCTTGGCGCAACCGGTGAGGCCCACGGCGCGCTGGAGCGTCTCGCGCAGGGTCCACTGGGGCTCTACCTGGACTTTCACCTCCGTGCCGTTGATAGTGAGCGTCGCGCACTCAGGCACGGCGGCCTCGGGGTGGTTCTCCTCGAAGTGGACCTTGAGCGCCTCGTAGTCGGCGGTCTTGCGGCCGCAGACCGGACAGGTGTAGACAAAGTCTGTGACGGCGGCAACCTCGGCGTGAGCCTCCTCGGGTGCGCCGATAACCGAGTTGATTCCCAGGCTGGCCGCCAGACCGGCAACGCCGGCGCCGCCAACCGTGAGGAAGTCGCGGCGTGTTACTTCTTGCGCCATGTGCATCTCTCCCCTACTAGTTCGTTTGCATGGATGACCACGCTGAACAATCTAGACGCGTGAGACGGGGGCGACATTCCCCACGCGGGTAATCCCACGGGGAATGCCACAGGCCGGCAAGGTAGTAGCCGTGGGGTTTATCAGGGTGCTTACCAGGTAAAACGTCAGTTGGGTTCCATGGTGGGAAGAGACAAGCGCACCATATACCCCCCGAGATACCCCGGGCGGGGAATGGGGGCCCGATGCCCCTTGAGCCTAACCTGGCACCTGTTGAATTGTGCGGATCGCACTGAGCGCAGGACGAGGGGGCTGTGGCGATGAAGGAACCCATTGAGAGCATGGAGCGCTGGTACCGCAAGGGGCGGCGCTTTGCACTGGCCCAGGTGGTTGGCACCTCGGGCGGCACGGGGCTGCGCGACGAAGGCGCCCTTATGGCCGTCAACGAGCTCGGCGATGTGGCAGGGTCCGTGTCGGGCGGCTGCATCGAGGGGGCCGTGTTCGAAGCCGCACACGAGGTCATCGAAAATGGCCAGGCAAAGACCCTCGTGTTCAGCGAGTCCGAACTGGACGCCTCCCCCGAAACCTGGGGGCTTGACGTGCCGTGCGGCGGGTCGTTCGAAATACGGGTTCGCCCCTTCGACGACGAGGTGCTTGCCCTGATGCGCGCGGCGCGCCAAGCGGAGAAAGCCGCCCCTCGCATCGTGTGTGTGGGCGCGGCCCACATCACCGCCGCCTTGTGCGAGCTTGCGCGCTGTGTGGGATACCGCACGGTGGTGATCGACCCCCGGCGCACGTTCACGCAGGCATCGCGCATCAAAGAGGGAACCGACGAGCTGTTCGAGTCATGGCCGCAGGAGATAATTCCCCAGCTCAACCTGGGACCTCAAGATGCCGTGTGCGCCCTCACGCATGATGCCAAAATCGACACCCCCGCACTTGCCACCGGCCTGAAGAGCAACGCCGGCTACATCGGCTGTCTGGGCCACGCCGAGACGCTGGCCGACCGCCACACAGCGCTGCTGGCCATGGGCTTCGCCCCCTCCGACCTCTCGCGCGTGTACGGCCCCATCGGCATGTTCCTGGGCGGGCGCGAACCTGAGGAAATTGCGCTCGCCGCGCTTGCGCAGATTCAGGCCTCACGCACAGGAAGGCTTCAGCACACTGATGACCTGCCCGGCTGCACGCTCGACCTCTTCGCACCCACCGAGGTCGCCCGCATCGCCGCATGCCGCGAGGAGCTTGCCGCACGCGGCGAGAAGCTCGGGACGTACCGAGTCGCCAAGGAAGACGGGCACGACCGCTCGCATGTGGGACAGGGGCGTTTAGACAACGAGGGCGCCGGCACGCAAAGGAAGGCGGTGGCCACATGCGCATGAGCTGCTGGACACCCGACATCCTGCGCTTTATGGAAGACGCCGACAGGCTGAGCCCCTATTTCCGCGACCTGGCCCGCCTTGCCGCCGCACAGTGCCCGCGCGGTGGCCGCGTGATTGACGCAGGGTGCGGCATGGGGCAACTGAGCCTGGCGCTTGCCGAGCATGCCGGGCACATCGATGCCGTCGACCGCTCCGAGCAGGCGATCAGCCATCTCGCCGAAGAGGCGCGTCGCTGCGGGGCGACCAACGTGCATCCCCATTGTGCCGACATGTTCAGCTGGAGCATGGGAAAACGCGAGGTGCACCTGCCCGCAAGGTCTGGAAACAGGCTCTCCAAGCGAAGCCCACGCCATCGTGCGTGGGACCTAGACTCATCTGCGCAGCAGACTGTCGATACCTATGACCTGGCCGTATTCTGTCTGTCCGCCTCTTTTGAGGACGCCTACGCGGCAGCTTGCCGCGCCGGGGCACACCGCGTGCTCGTCATCAACAAGATTCACGCACACAACCCTTATGACCCGCGACCCGTTGTGGACGACTTTGCAAAGGCGCTCGAAAGCAATCGCGACATCGACCCGCAGACCCGCGGCATGCGCATACGGCTCGATTACGGCCAGCCCTTGAGGAGCCTCGACGACGCCGTGACGTACTTCAGCCTCTTCCGCACACGCACCTATCCCAACGGCGTGACCCGCGAGGAGGTGTCTGGGCTGCTCCAGCGGCATGACGACCCGGACTTTCCCTACTACCTGCCCGTATGGCGCGACCTCGCCGTCTTCTCCTGCGAGACGAGCGAGCGGCGCGCGGTCCAGGGCATAGGCTGGGACGGCCTGTGGGACGCCACGAATGCCCCTGTTGAGCCGACATCCCCCGCGCCGAGCGGCGCAGCAATCTGAAAGGTGCCGTAGCGGGCGGTGCCGCACGCACGCCCGCTACGGCATCGCCGCATGCCCACACCTACAGCACGCCGCGCTCGCGCAGCAACGCCACCGCCTGCATCTTGGAATGAACTCCCAGCTTGGCGTAGATGTTCGCCAGGTGCTTCTTCACCGTCTCGCGCGACACCACCATATGCTCGGCGGCCTGCGCCACCGACAGCCCTGCCGCCACGAGGCGCATCACGTCGACCTCGCGCTCGGTGAGGCGGGTGTCGCCTGCCTGCTCCGACGAAAGCCCCGGCGTCCCCGTGCCTTCGTACAGCCTGCCCAGGCTCGCCACGACGCCCATGTCGCGCGACGTGGCGAGCAACCTTTGCGCTACGGGACGCAGGGCCTCCACGTTCTCGGCAAGAAGCATGGGCGAGCTTGTCTGTGCGGCCAGGGAAGCCGCCCGGGCCAGGCACGCGTCGGCCCGCACAGTGAGGGCCGCCTGCTCGCACAGCATGGCGCCGGCCACATTGGCGTAGATGTAAAGCGCACGCTCGCCTTTGTCGATGCCCTCGGCAAAGGCGCAATACTCCTCGCACATGTCCGGGGCGGCTTCGCCCAGACAGTACGCGGCGACGGCGGCAAGCGCGCGCAGGGCGCCGCGGTGCTCGTCACGCGCGGACAGGCAGGCATCCACCCGGCCCTTCACCACGGCGGCGCAAGGCTTGACAAGGACCGCGCCCGGAAACGCCTGCGCCGCACCGGCGACGCTGGCGTTCAGAGCACGCGTGAACGCGGCCTCGGCACCCGGCATGTCGCCCCTGCAGACACGCACCTTCGCGCGCAGCACGCATGCCTGCGCCACCATCTCGGACGTGCCTCCCTGCAAATCGGTCAGCCGCCTGTAGGCGTCGAGGTCCCGCTCGGCCTGGTCAAACCTGCCCAACTGATGCGCCACGATTGCCTGGGCGAGCCAGGCATAGGCAAGCATCGGCTTGCAGGCGCCCTCGGCCTCGCTGTAGAGGCCCAGCGCCGAGGCGGCGTGCATCTGCGACTCGTCGTACAGCCCCAGATTCGCGCAGCACATCGCAAGGTTGCCCAGCGCCGAACACGTCAGGTTCCTGTTGCCGAAGGGCTCCTGCATCTGCAGGGCCTCATGAAGTAAGGCACGCGAGCGCAGCGGCTCGGTCGGTGAGTACGACGACGCCAGCACCTGAAACATCATGCCCCGCAAGTAGTACTCCTCCTGCGGCAGGTACTCAAGCGCGCTTTCGGCAAACTTGCGCATGTCGGCGAAACGCGCCCTGCACGCGGCGAGGAACGCCTTTTGCACCATGCACATGGCAAAAAGGAAGTCCTCGTTGGGCTTCAGGCGCTCCACCGCATGCATGACCAGGGAGTTTGCCAGCTCGATTTGCCCCGCAATGGCATAGGGCATGGCGAGGACCGCGCAGAGGAAGGGGCTGTCGAGCACGCGCGCCTGTGGCATCTGCGAGGCCCAGCGCACGAGCGTCTGGTGGGAGTCGGTCATATAGAGCGACTTCCAATTGGCGACGACGAGGTCGCGCAGACCGTCCCAGTCGGTCAAGACCACGCACATGGAGACCGCCTGATCGAGGTACCCGTGGCGGGCGTACCAGTCGCGCGCGGCCTTGCGGCACCCCTCAAGCTCCTCGGGGGCGAGCGCCGCGGCGCGCGTCGCGAGCATGTCGGCAAAAAGCATGTGATAGCGGTACCAGCTCTCAGACCCGCCCTGGTCGATGCGAGCGATGAAGAGATCACCCCTGGCAAGCGCCTCTGCCATGCCCGCGGCCTGAGGGCAGGACATACCTGTGAGCGCGGCGGCCAACGAGGGGCAGAACGAGTCAACGACCGACGTCTTGACGAGGAAGTCGCGCTGGTCGGCGGGGAGCGCCAGGAAGACCTCCTCGAAAAGGTAGTCGTTCATGCCGGCGCGCACCTGGTCGTGCGCGCCCCGCGCGTCATCGGCGTCGCCCAGCATGGCGACGAGCCGACAGCCTGCGGGCCAGCCGTGCGTGTAGGCCTCGATGCGGGCGAGGCCGTCGGACGTGAAGGCGCAAGCTGCGGCGGGCGCCTCGAGCGATTCGGGGGCGACGCAGCCTGCACGGGAGAAAAACTCGGCCGCCTCGTCTGCCGTGAAACGCAGGTCGTTCTCGTCGATGGCCATGAGCTGGCCTGCCACACGCAGGCGGGCAAGCTGCAGGGCAAGCGGCCGGCGGGAGGTCACGACCAGATGCATGTTCGCAGGGAGGTTTTGAAGGAGGTACTGCACGCTTTGGGCGATGTCGGGCTCGTCTTGCACCACATGGAAGTCATCGAGGACCAGAACGACCCGGCGTGGCAGTGCGCCTGCGGCGACGATGAGGCAGCTTATCGCGTTGCGCAGCAGGGCCGGGTCGTCGGGAAAGCTCAGGTCGGCAAGGGCCCGGTCGAGCTCGGCGTCCGCCTCGCCCAACGCTGCGCACACATAGCGCCAAAACACCCCCGGGGCCGAGTCTTGCGCGCTCACCGCATACCACGCGACGGCGCACCCGCGACCGACGCCTGAGACCCACGACGCGACGGCGGTGGTCTTGCCGTAACCCGCCGAGGCGACGACGCTCGTGAGCCTGCACATCAGGCCGCGGTTGAGCTTGGCGCTCACCTGGGCGCGCGCGACCACGTCGCCCCTGCACGCCGGAACGCGGACCTTGGAGGGGAGCAGGGTGTACGGGATGCCCGCCGGCTGCCTGCCCGCCTCGTCTTCTACCTGCAGCATGCCATCGCTCCCCCTTGACGCCCCATACGCCGCCTCGCACCTCTCGTTGCATGCAAGAATACCCCAATCGGGGAATGCCGGCCAAGGGCGGGGCAAGGCGAACGCAAAGGCTCATGCCTCCTTGGGTGTTTTCTTAGGCATTTGCGAAATAGTGCAACGATTTGTTGCACAAATACCCTGGGGACATGTCCCTGAACGGCCCCGCGCTGCCGCGCGGGGGACTGGATACCGATGGTGGGATTCTCGTTCTCCAGGCGCTCGTGGCGGTCGTAGTAGTTCATGTACAAGTGCCGCTCGTCCTCGTTCCCGATGCGCATAAGCTTGAGGTAGTGGGACCAGCTCAAGGGGAAGACCGGCAGATTGGTCAGACACCGTCTGACCAATCTCGTCTTGCGAGTACAAAAGGAAGAAGGAGCGCATTTGCTTGAGGTTGGTTACCGAAAAGCTGCGCTTATAGCGTTGCGTGAGCATCTCTGACAGACGAACGATGACCTGCTTGCCGTACCCCGCCCGTGCGGCGCCCCCTTGCTCTTCCTCGACGATGCGACGTCCCAGCTCGTAATAGCTGTATACCATGGCGGTGTTGACAGCCCGGTACGCATGCTTGCGCCCCGCATCTATGTGAGCATAAGGGCACATCCATGCAACATAGGATGGTCGACGATGTGATACCGTGGGCGTGGGCGCGGGCACAGATCAATCCCGGCCGCGTCTCCTATGAGAAGGAAGGTCAGACATGGGTTCCTCTATACCGAGCGGGCGGGCGGCCCGCGTCCTCGTCTGCGTGCTGGCGGCTGGGGCCTCGTCACGCATGGGGTTTCCCAAGCTACTTGCGGCCTTTTCAGGGTCCGACGGGGCCGGCACCTGCCTGCTCGCGCATGCCTGCGCCTCCGCGCTGGGCAGCCACGCTGCCCAGGTCGCCGTGGTGACCGGAGCCTATGCAGGCGAGATGGCGCCGGTGCTTGAGGGGCTGCGCGAGGGATTCGGGGACTCCCGCCAGTGCATCGCAGGGACCGGGTCGGCAGATTCCGCCTCTGCGCGCATGCCCCGCCTCGTCGAGCTGCGCAACGACGCCTGGTCGCAGGGGCAGGCGACCTCCGTGCGTCTGGCCGCGCAGTACTCTCTCGCATACGACTTCGATGCAATCATCTTCATGGCAGCTGACCAGCCGTTTGTGGAGGCAGGGCATCTCAACGCCCTCATCGAGGCGTTCGTGAGTATGCGGGCCGCCGAGACTACCGAGGCCACAGCCGTGCCGTTTGCCCTGCGCTCCCGCTGGGGCACGCGCCAAGGCAACCCTTGCCTCTTCCCCCGCGAGACGCTCCCTTTGTTCGAGACGCTCACCGGTGACGAAGGCGCCCGCCAGCTTTTCCGTTCAGGCGCCCTTGTGGCCGTCCCCGCCGACATCCCCCCGGTTCCCGGGCACGACGTCTTCTGCGACCTCGACACACCCGATGAGTTCGAGCGATTCCGGCAGGCAAGGTGTTAATCGCGCAGCACCGCTAGCCATAGAACTCGTGGAAGTCTCCCTGGTAGGTGCCCCTGTGGGGGAAGCCGTCGCGCACGAGGTGCACGAGCTTGTCGGAGAAGCCGTAGCGCGGCAGATCCTCGACGGGCACCATGCGGGCAGCCGCGAAGTACTCGCCCTGGCCGTCCACATGCGGGCCTTCCAGGAGCCCGCCGCCCACCCGGCGCACCAAGAAGCTCATATCCACCGTCTGCCTGCCCAGGGAGCGGAAGCGGTCGCACACGTAGAGCAGCTCGCCCACTTCCACCTCCAGGCCGCACTCCTCCCGCATCTCGCGTCGCAGGCACTCCCCCAGAGTCTCGCCGGGCTCCAAGGCGCCTCCCGGGAAGTTCCAGTGCGCCCGCTCCTTCAACACCTGGCGCTGCACAAGGACATGGCCGTCCTCCACCAAGATGCCCGTGAGCCGGATACGGGGCAGGGCCCCAACAGCCTCGGGGGCCTGTTTGACCGCTCCCGACGCACAGCACCCCACGACCTCGCCCGCGCCCTCAACCACCGCTAGATTCGTCGCCATAGCCATACCCCCTTACGCCACGCCCGCTGCGAGCCCGCCGCGCGGCAGCTCGCCGCACAGAATTCGGAACGACTCGCACGTCGCCTGCACAACGAGCGTCAGGTTGCACTCGCGCGCCAGGTCCAACGCCTTGTCGGTGGCGACTTTGCACGTCGCCAAGACAGGAATGCCCGCCCGCACGGCCTTCACCGCCATGTCGGTGGGCACTCGCCCGCTTGTAAACGCCACGCATGCGCGCAGGTCGATGCCGCGCGTCAGGGCCATGCCGATTGCCTTGTCCAGCGCATTGTGACGGCCGATGTCCTCGCAGCACACGAGCACTCCACCCTCGCCCACCAGTCGACAGCTGTGCGCCCCGCCCGTGGCGCGGTGCATGGGAGTGTCGCGGCGAAAGTCCCGGTCGGCGTCGAGCACCCATTCCGGCGACCAGGAAATAGGCTGCACGGGACGCAGGGCCTCTCCCTTGTTGAAATAGTCGTTGAACGTGCGGTTCATAGTGCAGCACGTGGGCACCGTCTCGATGTGGCGGCGCGACAAATCGACCTCGCGGTTTTTGAGATATACGTCGGCGCGCATCGAACGGTCGCATACGGACATGCAGTCTATCTCGTCAATCCCCGCTATCAGCCCCTCGGTGTACAGCCTGCCCACCACGAGCTCCACAAGCGATCCCTCACTGCATCCCACGCGCATGGTAAGGATGTCGTTGACGAAGACGTCAAGCAGTTGCTCGCGCTGGAGTGGCAGCTCCTCCTCGCAGAACACGCCGGTCGCACGATATGTTTGTGCTGGCACTGAAACAGGACGATCCTTCTTGTCCACGGTTGCAATGACTTCCACGGCAGGCTCCGTTCATGTCGCACACATCAATACGCAAGATGCCCTGCACGTCGTTTGGGGGACCGACGTGCAGGGCGAAACAAGGGGGCGGCGCGGCGGCTGCATCTGCGGGAGGGGCCCGCTGGCTTTTCGCCGCGCCTCAGTCGACCAAAGGAGAGAAACGCCTCAAACGCAGGCGGATTCTTCCTTAGGCGGGCAGGTTCAGGCCGTACTCCTCCTCGAGGCGATCGGCAATCTCGGTGATGCCGAGCTGCTCGTAGGTGGAGCGGCAGGGGTAACCGGTCTCGTGATCCATGCCCATAGCGTCGTAGAAACGCTCGAGCATGCCGTCGAAACGCTCGCGGGTAAGACCCGTGTCCATCTGGTAGATGCTCTTGTCCACGTTCTCGGTGGCGTACTCCTCGTACACCTCGTCGAACAGCTCGTCATCGGCGCGCGTGAGGCCCTGACGCATCAGGATGGAGCGCTCGAGCAGGTAGATGCGCCAGCCGAAGTTGTCCTCGTCCTCAGGCGTGAACTCCTTGCCCGTGACGCAGGCGTAGAGCTCGGCTGCAATGTGGTCGTCACCGGTAAGGTCGTCGGTGTAGTTGGACGTGCCGATGCCCGAGCCCTCCTGCATGAAGCAGAACAGGGCAGAGTCAAGGAACGCCTTGAAGCTGTGGCTCCACTTGATGTAGGTGCCGGCGTAGGGGCTCTCCCAGTTCCAGTTCTGCACGTCGCGCTGCGTCTCGACGTTGCCGAAGCGCTTCATGGAGTTGGCGTCGGTCCAGGCCTGGAGCTTCTCGTCGCCCAGGCTACCGAGCTTGGGGTTGACAGCGAAGTTCAGGTGCGTCTCGGAACCCGTGCAGCGGATGTCCACGGCGCACAGGTTGGAGGTCGCGAAGCGCAGCAGGCCGTGAGCCAGGTAGGCGCCGGGCTCGTACCAGTTGCCGCAACCGCCGCCGTTGTGCTTGGGGGAGTTGCGCACGCCGCGGATGGCGCGGTAGTAGCGAATGGACTCAGGCGTGCCCACGAAGTCCTCGAGGAAGTAGCGGTAGCCCTTAGCCAGAGCGTCGCCCACGTCGGTGCGGCGATAGGCGATGTCGTACATGAGCTTCTCGGTGAACTCGACCGAACCGAACTCGCTCCAGTCCATGCCGGTGGTCTCCTCGTTGAGGATGCCGGCGTCCACCATGGGGTCGAGACCCTGGAACCACAGCGTGCAGTCGGAGAAACCGAGGCGCTCGTTGAGCGTGAGGCGCTTGATGTGCGTGCGGCCCACGAACTCGCCCGTCTGCGTCATCTCGCCGTTGGTGGGGATTGCCTCGGTGCACTTGAACTGGCCGATGGAGATGTTCGAGCCGTCCTTGTAGCGCACCGTGTAGCCGCAGCCGCCGAACGTGCAGCCATAGCAGCCCGAATAGCCCAGCTCAAGCTTGCCGTTGGGGTCGCGGACCTCCTTGTAGAGGTTGGAGTCCTTGAGCGCCAGGCATGCCAGCCAGGAACCGAGGAACGAGTTGGGGAAGTTATGCTCGTCGTCGGTCTCGTAGAGCTTGCGGCAGGCAAGGCTCTGGAAGTGCGTCACGAACTCAAGCAGGCCCTCGGGGTCGGCGATCGGAACGCCGCCCGTGCCCTGCACGGAAATGGCCTTGAGCTTCTTGTTGCCCATGACCGCGCCGAAGGAGCCCAGGCCGGTGACGCTCGACTCGTTGCACAGGATGGTGGACATGAGGCACTCATGCTCGCCGGCGGGGCCGATGGAAGCGACGCAGGCCTTGTTGTCGGAGCGCTTCCACAGCTCGTTCTGCGTGGCGAAGTTGTCCAGGCCCCACAGGTCGGCTGCGTCGCGGATCTCGACCGTGTCGTCGCTGATGTAGAGGTAGACGGGCTTCTCGGACTGGCCGGTGATGATGATGCCGTCGTAGCCGGCGAACTTCATCTCGGCGCCGAAACCGCCACCGAAGGTGGAGCGGCAGAACGAGCCCGTGTCGGGATAGCCGATGGGGCTCACGGCCTGAACGATGGTACGGCCGCCATCGCACACGGTGCCCGTGACGGGGCCGGTCAGGAAGGTGATGATGTTCTCGGGATCGAACGCGCCCACCTCGGGGGAGCACTCGGTCCACTGGATGATGGAACCAAGGCCACGGCCGCCGATCCACTTGTCCACATCGTAGGTCGTGGTCGGGATCTTCTCGACGGTGGCGTCGGTGAGGTTGATCTTGAGCAGGGTACCTACGTACCCGTACAGCGCATCTGCCATGTCATTCTCCTTAAAACAATCCTCGAAATCGCTGAGACCGCGAACTCCTGCGGACTCGTCGCAAAGGGCGCTCCGTGTGCTCGGGCTCATGTACATCCAATACACTTCACCCTCGCGCGCCTTGTCTCAGCGATTCCTGGTTTTGCTCTAGACGAAGCGGTTGCCAGGAAACGGAGCGTTAGTACTCCTCGTCGACGCCGTCGACCCAGTAGCTCACGTCACCGGCGATGGTGACCACGGCAACCTGGTCGGCAGAAACGCCGTCGCAAGACAGCTCGAGGTCGCACTCGTCATGCATGCGCAGCAGACGGCGGACTTCGACGCTGGAGCCCAGCACGTTGCCCTCGGCGTCCTTGAATTCGGCATGCAGCGTCAGACGCAGCGCGCCACCGTCGCTGGAGCCCATGCGGCCCACGGCGGTCACGCCCGCGTCGCCCTCGACAAGCGCCCAGGGCTTGGCCTCGCGGCACTTAGCCGCCTGCTGGCCGCCGATCTCGCGATCGAACGTCACGCCCTCGACGCTGCCATCAACCTCATCGTGCTCAACATAGTCATCGATACCAGGGCGAATGATGTCGCGATACGTGATCCACGAGGACTGGCTGGCGCCAAGCGGGCAATACTGCACGCACTTGGGGTCGCCTCCGCACAGGTCGCACTTGAAGCAGGTGCCTGTCTCGGGGTTGTACTTGATGCGGCTCTCGCCCTGGCCGCCCGCGGCGAAGATGCAGGCGGAGAGACAGCTCTGGCAGCCGACGCACACGTCCTGGTCGATGACGCGGGCGCCCGTCTCGGGGTCGACGTGCAGGGCGCCGGTGGGGCAGGCCTTGAGGCACTTGGGGTCGTCGCACTGCTGGCAGTAGAGCACGTTCGTCACGTCGCCGGCCTGGATGTTCTTGTGCACGATGTTGCGCGCAAGCGTCGGCTGGACCTTGCCCTCATGCGCCAGCGTACAGGTGATCTCGCACATGCGGCAACCCGCGCAGATGTAGCTCAGATGGTTGATGTGACCCAGGGCCGGGGCAATCTCGCCATCGGCAGCCGTAGCGTCCTCGGCAAGCGCACCAGTGGCCGCGCCCATCGCGGCGACGCCAACGGCAGCGCCAACCCCACCAAAGAACCCGCGCCTGGAGACTCCCTCACGCTGGGTGTCGTCAATGGCATCGTTGTGTGCAACCATGTTTCTCCTCCCCATTACATTGTTCCGACTGCGGCATCTGGGCAACCCATATGCCCCTGAGCAGGTGATTCCCAGCACCTGCGCCGCAAGAAGTATGTTAGGGACAAGGGCTTTAAGACTCTGCTGCACGCCGCGCACTTTGAAGAGGCCATTTGTGTTGCCCCCATATCAATGTGGGCCTCGATCAATGCTGCTCCCGTTGCAATTCGCCTTTTTCTTCCCCGTTCGGGGAAGATGCCAGAAAGGCGCTCCGACCTATACTGGATGAGACAAAAGGGGAATGGGAAGGGGAGCCTATGCGCGTCAACAACGCCAACTACCAGGAAGAATCTCAGCTCGTTCATTGCCTTGCACGCACGATGTGCCCGCTGGGGCAGATGTGCGCCGCGCCTTGCTCCTCGGGAGGATCTCCCCTCTTTCCCATGGTCGCCACGCTTGAGCCCGGGGAGGAGCTTTGGGCCGACGCCCGCTTTGAGCAGCGCGTCTATGTTGTTCAGGAAGGGGTCTTTGCCTGCATCCCCAACGCTGAAAACATGGAGACACGCACGGCGGCGCTGTACGGGCGCGGCGATTCCTTTGGGCTGGTCGAACTGTATTCAGGGCGCGATGTCGCCAACATGTACCACATGCGTGCCCTCACACAAGCCTGCGTGTGTTCCGCCCCAGCGCGGACGCTGCGTCGCAAGCTCGAGGCGATGGACCCTGCCCAATCCCAGCAAATCACCTCCACTGCCTTTATGAACACATCATGCGCCATGTACTTCCAGTCGCGCGTGATAGCCCAGATAAAGGCGGCCGACAGGATCCACATGCTCCTGGGCCGCATCGCCCAGCTCGCCAGGCGCAGCGACGAGAGGTTCTGCAAAATCGCCCTGGGCCAGGCCGACCTGGCGCTTCTGGCCGACTCGGACCGCATGAGCGCGGGCCGTGCCTTGCATCAGTTCGAAGAACGCGGCCTCGTGCGCCTGGGGTACCGCTCGATCGAGTTGCTCGAACCCTTCTTTAATAACCCGCACCCCGAGCTCCTGGCGCTCGACGCGTTCAGGAGCCCGGGGATGTGATGCCAGCAGGCGTTTTTATGCGGGCAGGTTAACGTGCGAAGGACGCGAGCTCAATGAAGTGCAGCTCACCCATGAGGAACTCGCGCGCCTCATCGCCTGCGACCGGGCGTCCACAACGCACGCGCTGCACAAGATGGAGAAAGAGGGACTCATCGAGCTGGGGTATCGCTGCATCAGGCTTTTGCCGGCGCTCGATACCCTTGAAAACCTTCAAGCCGACGCCCAGGCCAAGTTTCATATGCCGCCGAAGTTGTAGGGCGAAAGATTGTAGCCGCTTCTTTTGGGAATCGGCCGTCATCGATGCTTGGCCGTCGCCGACGTTGCTCAGATCGCCGCAGAGGCGCGACTTCACCTGAAGGGCGATGGGGGCAAACTTCACGCCCCTACGCCCACTCGACAATCCAGGAATCGATGGTCTGGAGCTCACCCGAGAAGTTGACGCCCACCTTGCAGAGTTTGCGGCCGTCGCGTGCAAACGGCAGCATATAGCCCTTGTCTTCTATCTGGGCAAGGGCGGCCTCGGCGCTCTTGTCATACTTGAACTCAAGGACGAAGACGGTAGAGTCGGTGCGAATCACGGCGTCCACCCGGCCCGTCGCCGTCTTGAACTCCGTTTCTATCTGGATGCCGAGCAGGTCGAAGATGAGGAAGAACGTCGTCTCGAAGCCTCGCTCGTCGCGGCTGCCCAGGTGGTAGGGGATGCCCGCCAAGTAGGACTTCGTAAGCGCGAGCGCGCCTTCGATATCGTCCTCATAGAGCTTGTCGGCCAGGCTGTCGAGGAAGCCATAGTGCTCGTGCAGCGCTTCGGGGGCGGCATGCTGCACGAGGCGCTCGGATAGGCCCCGTCGCACCTCCTCGTTGGGAATGCCGAGCGTGTAGGCATCGCGACGCGGGTTGTATCCCTTGATGGTAAGGTAGCCGCCCTGGTAGAGCATGGGCAGCGGAGAAGTCAGCCTCTCGGCAGGCGCGTCAAACTCCAAGGCGCGGGCAACACTGCCCTCGAGCCCCGCGATGTCCCAACCTCGCGTCTCGAGGAGCCTAATGAGAAACGACGGCGTGCCGCTGGAGAACCAGTATGCAGATACATCCGTATTCGCCAATGCACTCAGCAGGCTGAACGGGTTGTAGATGTCCGGCGACACCTTACTGAAGTGGTAGCCGTCGTAGTTTGCCTTGAGCTGGGCGAACGCCTCGTCATATGTAATGCCCAAGCCTTGCGCGAGGCCTTGCACGCCCTCTTCCATCTGCCCCAGCAGCTCCTCCTCGGTGATGCCGCAAACGCCTGCAAACTGGGGCAACATGGAGATGTTCGTAAGGTTGTTGAGCTCGCTGAAGATGGAGAGCTGGCTGAACTTGGTGATACCGGAGAGAAAAACGAAGCGCAAAATCTCGTCGCACGCCTTGAGAGGGGCGTAGAACTCGCGCATGACCTCACGAAACGCCTGCAGCTTCTCAGCATCATGCGTCACGTTGAGCAGAGGCGCGTCATACTCGTCGACGAGGACGACGACCTGCTTGCCCGTCTTCGCATGCGCCGCGTTGATGAGGCCGTACAAACGCGAACCGGGGGTGTTCGCATCGGGGTCGCGACCCCAGACCTTCTCTATCTGCGCCAGAGTGAAGTCCAACAACTGCACAAGCTGCTCGTTATCAGTCGTTTTAACGGTGGAAAGGTCCACTCGAATGACCGGGTAGCTCTCCCACTCACCGTCCTCAAGCTCAGAGACAGCCAGCCCTTCGAACAGCTCGTAGCGTCCCTCGAAATACGCCTGCATGGTCGAGATGAGCAGCGACTTCCCAAAGCGACGAGGCCGGCTCAAGAAGAACGTCTTGCCCGACCAATGGGCAAGGTCGTATATGTAGCGCGTCTTGTCCACATAGACATAGCCGTTCGCACGAATCTCGCTAAACGTCTGGATGCCTACCGGGTACCTCAGCCGCCTTGCCATCGTGTTCGCTTGCCCCATACCTGCCACCTCTCTGCGCTCGTGTTTCACGAGCCAGTTTACCATCCAATGAGAGAATCAGACGGACAGAGAACACGTCGCGCATCGTCACAAACATATCGGCGCGGATGGAATTGGAGAACGGGCACCGATCAGCCTCGAGAGACTGAGGTCATTTTCCTCGCGGCGGCCGCACGAGCAACGTCTTCTCGACCGACGGCCCGGCGGCCCGAAACCGCCAGCTTCTCCTTGGGCACGCGCAAAGCGCGGTCTGCCTGCAGTTGGGCAAGCCGTGCCTGCGATTCGTCCTCCTCGCCGGGCCCATATCCCTGCACCTCGATGGCATCGATGAGGAACCCGCGGCCTGTGTGCAAATGATATCGCCTCGATGCGCACTCGGGGCAACACCAAGTTGCCTCGTCGAGGGCGTCAAGCCGGAAAATGTGCTCGCAAGCCTCGCATTGAACCGTAAAAGGCACGCGCTCGATGACGAGCCTTGCCCCCTCCGCCACCGTGCCACGCGCCATCCACTCAAACGCTCCGGAAAGAATCTCAGGCACGACGTCATGGACCTCGCCAAGTTTAAGACGCACCTCCACGACCCTCTTGGCATGACCGCGCAAGGCGCTCATCTCGACAGTCTCGACGATGTCTCGACACACTCCGGTCTCATGCATGGTCTGCTCCAATGCTCTATATGGACAAGGCCCGCGCCGTCGCGCAGGGGTTGCGACAGCGCGGGGCCTATGTCGGCTACATCAGGGGGACGACTGCCCCACGGGCACCACGCACTCGGCACCCGCAGGTCAGCTTTTAGAGCTCAGCCGTCGCTGGGGAAATCTTTTGGGCTTGGGCGGAAGCCTCGACAACCGGCTCGCGCATGAGTGCGCCCTCGGCCTGCGGCAGCACAGACTCACGCACGACACCTGTCTGATCCATATGCAATATCTGGTCGTACAGCGTCTCGGCCGCAACGGGCTCGCTAGGCAGAAAGTCGTACAGATAGCCCTTCATGCGGCGATAGACGGCCTTCTTGTTCCAGTCATCGGGCACGTTCTCGGGGTAGTCAATCTGTTCCTCAACGGGCTTGACCTCAAGGGTGCGAGCATAAGCGGGGCACACGTAGGCGCACTGGCCGCACACGGCGCACTCGGGCGCCATCTGGGGGTAACCGTCATCGCCGAACGTGATGGCCTCCATGGGGCAACGCTCGATGCACGCGCCACATTGAATGCACGTGTCCTTATCGAGTACCAAACGGTAGTTGCTCTGGCAGTAGATGGCGTCGCCGGCTCCGGCGATAGCCTTCTGCGGAGTGAGAATGGCGCACTGGTCGCAGCGGCACTGGCAGATAACCTCAGTGTTGGCGTCATAGAAGTGCTGGATAACAAGGCCTTCTTCCATGGACTGCTCAACAGAGGCAAGCGCCTCATCACGAGTAACCTGCCAGCCCACGCCCTTCCAAATGTAATACTCGGCCAGCTCGCCCATGGCGAGGCAGATGTTCACACGATCCTCATGGCCATCGGTCATGCGAGCGTCGCGGTCAGAGAGATAGCGGAAGTCGCCCTGGCTCGCCAGGTGCAGGGTCTTGCAGGCGCAGGGGTCAATGACGAAGGTGTCGTTGCGATTGATGATCGCACGCCAGTCGTCGAACGGACTCACAATCTCGGAATTGGCGCAGACATCGGCGGCCACAGGCGAGACCGAGTACGTCTTGGTACCCGAGTCCATAGCGTCCATCGTAGCCATGGAGGTATACATCGTGTTCCAACCATGCAGGTACTCTGGGTCATTCCATTTCTGGATATGGCCAAAGGCAAGGTCGGGGCACAGGTAGTATGGCTGTCCGCCCCGCTCAAAGCGGATAAGAAGGCCCTTCATCGCAAGAGTCTCGCACATCTCGGCGCACACATACTCGGGCCAGCCTGTCTTGTCGGCAAACTGGGGAGCAGTGAAGGCACCCGGGAATGGCATCATGCAGAAAAACCAGGCCTCACGCTCCGAGAAGTTGTACATGAACCAGTCCCAGCAATCCTCACTGGTGTCTGCATCCGAGCCGCAACCCAGGCCTTGGCGATTCCAGCGATTGCGCAGGTTGATATAGGCCGCGGGGATAACCTTACCGCCGGGGGTGGTGTAGGGCTCGGTCACCATGAGCTGGTTGGCAATCCAGGCTTGCGCCTCCTCCTTAGTGCAGATAGGGTCGGCCGGGCCCTGGAACATCGGGTTTGCACTGCCCTTCACGCCCGGAATGCCCGCGCGCAGCGCGGTTGTGGCGCCATCGCCCGTCACGGGGTTCACTTCGGCAAGCTGGTCGGCGGTAAGGGTCGCGCGGTACTCGGGATCGCTCGCGTCGCCTGTAACCGTAGCGGCCTCGTCCGCCTGGGCACGCTTGACGGCAACGAACTCGCTCAGTGCGGCACCCGCCCCTGCCGCCGCTGCCATAGCGCCCATCGAACCCAAGAAGTCACGACGGCTGACGTTTTTCTCCATGTCCTTCTCCCTCTCTTCCTTGGGCCCCATCTCCCTGAGGAACCCGTGGCCTTAGTGTGCAATCGGATGCAGGGGTGTCGCCCTGAGGAATTCGGCATCGATTATCACGATTCACGGCGACAAGCCGCCCTCCCTGCCTGCCGTTATCGCCCATAGCGATTCGGAATCGCCAACAGGTTTGCATCCCCCACACCAGAAGGGGCACAAGGCAGAATGCCAGGGCAAATCCGCCGGTCCGCATCGCAAACACCGAAGACAGCGTCATCGCGTGGTACTATCTCAACCAACGCCTTTGGGAACAGGGAGAGGTCTGGGGGATGGAACTGGAGAAAGTCAGGGAGTTTGTCGAGTTCACCGACTCAATGAACTTCACCGTTGCTGCTCGAGTGCTGCATATGTCCCAGCCGGCACTCAGCAAGCATGTCAAGGACTTGGAAAACGAGCTCGAGGTCGTACTCGTAGACAGAATCCCTGCAGGAGGAGGGAATACCCTCACCCCGGCAGGTAGGCGCTTTCTCGAACGCTCGCTCACTCTGCTGAGCGACTACGCCGAGGCTGTCGAGGATGTCAGGCGCGTCTACTCCTCACAACAGCCTGCTCGCATCCAGGACTTCCGCTCCACGCTCAACATCACGTCGCAGCTCAGGCGCCTACTCGAACCCACAGGCGGCTACTCGGGCAATTTTGCCTACGTCGCCGTCGAGGGCTCCGTGTGGACCGCGCTCGACAAGGGCCTTCTTGACCTTGCCGTGCGAGTCGAAGTCGGTTCTGAGCTGGTATTTCCATCTCATGTTCCCAATCCGCAAGACTACGGTTGGATGTCCCTGCAGCCCGAGCGCCTATGCGTGCTTGTGGGACAGGACAATCCCCTGGCCCTGCATCCTGAAATCCCGGCGAAGGAACTGGAACACTGCCCAATCATCACCATGGAGGAGGCCGAACACACCAACTGGGTCAAGACGCTCAGCCAACTGTTCGGCTCGCATGGCTGCTCCCTGCACTATCGCGTCATCAACGACAACACGCGATTTGGCGGAGCCTTCCCCCTGGGCAGGCAGGGGGCCGCCATCTGCACTGAACGCTTCGCGCATTTCTACGAGGACCTGGACGTCGAAACCACGTGTAGTCTTAAAATTGGGGACTTCGACCCTGTGGTCAACTTCTTCCTCGTCTGGCGGAAAGACTTGAAGACGCCCTTGGTGCGGCAAGTCATGAAAGCGCTTGGAATGTAGCAACCCACCCCGGCAATACGCGCCCTCCCCTCCGAGGCGGCACAACCGCACTCCTACCGCATCCAGAGCCTATGGATACCTCTTCATGCGTGGCATCGATAAAGCCGCGTAAGCGCATGCCAGGGGCGCTCGCATCGGAGCCGCAGCCCCACACGTCTTCACGCACAAGCACGAAATCCAACAACCGGCCGACCGTTTTCGTGTTTGACGGCTTCCGGCTGAGCGGGAGACCCGAGCGAGACGTCGCCTGCAGCGGCTCAACGGCCCTGGGTGCCGTCGGCGCTATCCATACTCTGGCACAGCTCGTATGTGCGCTGGTAGTCATCCTGATAGGCGGCGATGCGAGCATCGAGGTCGGCAAGTTCGGCGGCATCGAGCGCATGAGTCTGCAGCGTCTGAAGGCTCTCGGCGTCCTCGCGCTTGAGCAGGTTGGCGATTTTGAACTCCGCCTCGTTGACCGGGCCTTTGGCAAGGGCCACCTGGTCGGCATAAAAAAGGACCTCGCGACGGAAGTGGTCGGCACGGGTGGCATCCCCTGCCGCCTCAGCTGCCTCCAACTGTGCACGCGCCTCGGCAAGGTCGGACTCGCGGAGGGCAAGCGTGGCATGCGCGACCGTCCGCTCGTAATCGAGCGCCGCCGCCTCACCGGCAACACGCGCCAAGCGAGCCTTCTCGCCAAGCTCCTGCATGCCAGGCAGCCCATCAAGCAGCTCCTGAAGATGGGCGAATGCGGCGTCTGTGCTTTCAAGCCGTGTCATGGGTCGTCCCTCCACCAAGTAAAACCGTCAGCATTCTACCCTACAGGAATGGCCCCGCACCCAGGCATTTCCCAGGCACGGGGCCATCATCAATCCAAACTACCGGGCGGGTTTGACTACTCGCTCACGCCAGCGAGCTGCTCGGCGAGACACTTGCCCTCCATGAGGCAACGGCCGTGGCTGTTGCCCTGGATGTTGATGGGAT
>ERZ1034980.487-NODE-487-length-28863-cov-36.171098_pt1 | contig 28863 bp, 27 predicted proteins | sample MGYA00520622_ERZ1034980 | MGnify/ENA primary metagenome ERZ1034980 (study PRJEB33766, sample SAMN09781791) | gut metagenome | biome: gut microbiome | host: Homo sapiens | place: Madagascar | study: EMG produced TPA metagenomics assembly of the PRJNA485056 data...
AGCCCCTCAAACTAAACCCTCAAAAACGCAGCCCCTCAATAAGTTTGGAGACCCGTTTTTTGTATTATCAATCTTTTTATGAACTTATTGTGAAGGAACTTTGCATTTGCTGATAATAATGATATGATAATCGACGTTGGACTGTAGAAGATATAATTTGCTCATAAATATTTTGCGTTTATGCTGTATATACAATTATGGTTTGTTGCGCACAATTAGAGTGGGCGTGGAAGAGACGGAGATTTGTTGATGAAATATATGAAAAAACTGTTAATAATGTGCGTTGCGTCGATTTCTGCCATAGCAATAATAGGATGTAAGCCTAGCTACCAAGCACCAGTTGAGGCCCCTGATATGACTACGATGGCAGCTGATGCGCCGTATGATATGGATTTTATTCAGTTGAATAATGATGTTATTGATGTGATGTCTAGAAAGGTGGATGTATTTCCGTTTATAAAAAATCTGGATATAGATGGAGATAACGCTGAAAAAACGATCATACTTGATATAGAAATTCAACAGGGGGTTAGCGATGAGGCTGTTCAGGTATTGCTCTCGGATGTTACTAAGCAAATCGCAAATAATGCGTATATTCAGGATTTTCGCTTAAAAAAGGCGGATGACACTCAGTTCGGTTCTGTATATAATATTTATAGTTACGCATATAAAGTGACTTGTGATAATCAGATTTTATATGATGAGACTATCCCTGCGGGTGGAGAAATTCCACTTGACCCAAGTGTGGATGGTGATGTAGTAAAGGAAGCAATAGAACAGTTCGAAGAGTCCTCTTCTTCAGCCGAAACAACTTTGGATGGTAACTAATTCATTTATTCGTAATCCCTTCTTAGGCATGTCCTTGGAAGGGATTATTCTTTTATATCTATTGATTTTATGGTGGCGGAAATGTGTAACTTGATGGCTATTTTGTATGAACTATGGTAACATAAAAATTTAGTGGCTAATATAATCCTGGAGAGTTGTATATTATGATTTCGGTTTTGTTGAGTGTATATAAAAAAGAAAAACCAACTTACCTTAAGACGGCTTTGGACAGCATATATGCTCAGACTTGGAGGGCGGATGAAATCGTCTTGGTAGAGGATGGAGAACTGTCGAATGCATTATTAGAAGTGATTGCACAGTATCCTGACCTCCATATAGTCAAGCTTGAGCAAAATGTACAGCTTGGAAGAGCTTTGGAAGCGGGACTTACAGTATGCTGTAATGATTTGGTAGCTCGGATGGATACTGACGATATTATGATGCCGGATCGGCTGGAGAAGCAGTATCGGTTTATGATGGAGCGCCCGGAGATCGCAGCCTGCGGTGGTGATATAGTGGAATTTGTAGAGGAAGGTGTTATTCTTCGCGAAAAACACATGCCGACATCAGCGCAGGAGCTGTACCGATATGGCAAGAAGCGAAATCCGCTCAACCATATGACTGTGATGTTCCGTAAGTCTGCAGTCGAGGCAGTCGGTGGATATCGGCACTTCCCAGGACTTGAGGATTATGATTTATGGAGCCGACTCCTCGCGCATGGCTATCAGATCGCGAACATACCGGAAGTGCTGGTGCAAGCGAGAATCGGTGACCGCTTCGCGAGTAGAAGAGGTGGATGGGCGTATTTTAAGCACTATCTGGAGCTTCGTAAGGAACAGCACCGGATCGGATATTTGAGTACGAGAGAATACATCGTGGCCTGTGTCCTGACCTTTGGGATGACCGTGATGCCGGAGAAATTGAGAGAGAGAGCGTATGCAGTGCTGCGAAAATGATAAATTGCTGACGGTGGTAGTGCCATCCTATAATGCATCGAAATACCTGGATTTTAACCTCCGGTCTTTTCTGGAACCTTCTGTGCCGAAAAAGCTGGAGGTGATCGTCGTAGATGACGGCTCTACGGATGATACAGCACAGATTGCGGATGCATATCAGGAGAAGTATCCGGAGACCATCCGTGTGATCCATAAGGAAAACGGAGGCCATGGATCCGGGATTAACGCTGGGCTGAAAGCAGCGACAGGAAAGTACTTTAAGGTGGTTGATGCGGACGACTGGGTAGATCATGAAGCGCTCGAAAGACTGCTGGACTACATAGCGTCTTTTGATGTCGCGGATACTATTATTGATACTGCTCAGGTTCAAGATGAGGCTAAAGCTCGGGCGCAGGACAAGGCTGTATTCGTTCCTGATGTCATCTATAATAATTATTATTGGCGCTTGACAGATGAAGCGAAGTCACCGAATGAGTATGAGTGCAAGGCAGAGTTTACAGAGCCTTTTTCAGGCGTAGAATACCGTAAGGTCTATGATTTCGAGGCTATCGCCGATCGCTGCTATGTGAAGATGCATAACATGACGATTCGTACAGCGATCTTAAGAGAGCATCAGACCCATATCGATGAGCACTGTTTTTACGTGGATATGGAGTATATCCTTTATCCGATGCCATATGTGGAGACGATTGCCTTCCTGCCGGAGTTCCTGTACCAGTATCAGATCGGCCGCCAGGGCCAGAGTATGGACCCTGCGAAGATGCAGCGAAATGCAGCGCAGTATGATCATGTACTGGCTTCGATCTATGCTTATTATGATGCGCACTGCAGAGATATCGAGCAGCCGAATAGAAAGAAGTATATTGATCGTCTGATTTCCCGCTTTTATGCGAGCCGTATAAAGATTCTGCTGAGTATGCCGGATGCTTGGAATCGTAAGCATGAGTTCGTGATGATGGAACAGACCTTGAAGCATGATTATAGGGATATTTATGATGCAAATCTGAATCCGGCGATTCGCATACTAAGAAGAAGCGGATATCTGTTTTATGGTGCCGCTGTGATTGCGATAAAGAAAAAGTTGATGACGCAGTACAGCTGAGAAGTAGTGGTAAAGTGATATGAAGATTCTGACATTCGTGATACCGGCATATAATAGTGAAAAGTACCTCGATAAATGTATCACCAGTATGTTGAAGCCGGAACTGCTGGATGAAATCGAAATCATCGTTGTCAATGATGGCTCGACGGATCGCACATCTGAAATTGCTTCGAAGTATGTCGAATTATATCCGGATACGGTACGTTTGATCGATCAGGAGAACAGGGGACATGGCGGTGCGCTGAATACCGGCTGTATGGCGGCTAAAGCGAAATACCTGAAAGTAATCGATGCGGATGACTGGGTGAATACAGATAGCCTGATTCCTTGCGTAAAAAAACTTCGTGAATGTGAAAGCGATGTAGTCATCACCTTCTATCATACCATTCATCAGGGAACAGCTGAGGTGCGAAGCTGGCGCTGCTTCCCGGAGAAGTTTGACGTAGCATATTCTATGACGGATATCATGAAAGCATTTTCGGCGTTTCATAGCAGCTTTATGTTTCATGGGATTCTTTATCGGAGCGATTTCTATCAATCCTATTCATTGCCCTTGCCGGAACATATTTTCTATGATGACCATGTATTTACGACATTCCCGTGTTGCTATGCGAAAAGTATCACTCCTTTAGATATATATGTTTATGAATATCGAATCGGCGATAGCGAGCAAAGCGTATCCAGGTCAAATCAGGTGAAACGCCATACGCATACGGAAAAGGTACTGTCGGTTATGGAACATCGTTATCAGACGATGGAAGACACAGCGGGACGGCAGTATGTCGGGCAGAAAATCATCGATTTGATGATCAGTTACTTTTCGATTATGTTATTATCGGACGTCGATCGTAAAGAAGGCCGTGCACTGGCACGGACGCAGTATAAAAACACTAAGATGCTGGCACCGGACTTAGTGAGTGCGGTTCGATATAAATATTATTTTTTTATGATGATGAATTATCTGCATATCTCTGAGGACGTGTGGGATGGGATCATCAGCTCTTCGTGGTACGATAGGATACGGGGGAAGCATTCGCTGAACCAGATATAGGATGAACTGTCTATATAGTTGAAGGTATTTATGATTATTGAGTGGATTAGAAGAAGAGAAAACTGGGTTAATAAGGCGTATTATCTGATATACGCCATTTTATTTTTCAGCGCATTGATGGGAACAACGGAATTTATGCGCTGGGAACATATGACCGAAGTGAGGAACGGCTTATATATGGGGGCTACGGCTGCTATGCTGCTTCTATGGCTGCTCGGAATAGCAGTTCAGCAGGATCGCAGAGTGAATGCTGTGAAAATAGTCCTTCTCGTGCTCGGCATGGCTCAGTTTCTATTCGGAGGAGGATCATCGCTCTTTCTCATCCTGATGATTTTGATAGGCGCAACAGATCGAAAGTCGGCGAAAGTGATTCTGACGGAGTCCCTGATTATAGGGATCTGCATCATGATCATCACCTATCTGGCTTCTGTGAAGGGATATATCGCATATAATATTACGAGCGATGGCCGCCGTTCGTTTGGCTTTAGCTACTATTCTCATTTTTCGGATAAAATATTATATTTTTACATGATGTATCGATGCCTGAAGGCGAGAAAACTCGGCATCGTTGAAGGCGTGGTGGCTGTAGTGCTGATGTATCTGGATTTCCGATATACGCATGCAAGGACGGTGACCATTTGTTTCATCGCCTTTTTGATCTTATGTATCGCTTATGATGTTATGCAGATCCAGCGTATAAAGTCGATCAAGCTTCCGACATGGGTCGGGGATTTGATGGCATTTATTGCGGCGGGCGCGTATGTATGGGCGACGATGCTTTCGTTTTTAGGTATATATATATACCGCTGGATGCAGGGGTTATCGGAGCTGTCTATTCCGCCTTATCTTCAGTCATTTATGGCCAGATTGTTTTTTAACAGCCGGGCACTTGAAGAGTATGGGATCCGCTTGCTTGGGCAGAAAGTATATGAGGTAACGAATCCTTCGGCTGGAGAAAATATCATTTCAGGTAGCTTTTACCTCGATAATTCGTTCATTCGCCTGTTTATCATTACAGGCGTACTGGCATTAGGCGTTTTCGTCGTATACATGAGTTGCTTTGTGTGGAAGTCGATTCGTGAAAATCGATGGTATCTGGTGTTTGCTTTACTGGTAGCAGCCATCGGTGGATTAAGTGAAACGTTCACTATTAATTTTTACTATAATGTATTTGCGATTCTTGCTTTTTCAAATCTGGGTTATATTGGTAAATCAGATGGGAGTGCCCGCCCTGGGACTGTAGAAGAGTGCGGAGATGTAGGATAGGAAGGGTAACGAATGACCAGGAAAGATACGATAAAAAATCTTTTAAAATTACTATATATGCTACTGAGTCTCTTGATTGCATTTGTTACGGCCGCTGCGAACTGGTATTGGAATGTGGCTCCCGGATGGAGTCAGGGATTTTTCGGCACACAGACACTGGTTCTGGTTGGTGTACTGTACTGCATCGTCTACATCGTTTTCGCAAAGATGTATGATGCACATAAAATCGGTCTATATCGCCTGCAGGAGCTGGCATTTTCACAGATGCTTTCCTATGGCATCGGTGATGCAGTGCTCTTGATCGCGACGTTCTTCTGGTTCCACAACTTTCAGAGGATAAGAGTACGTCTGTTTCTACTGGACTTTCTGATACAGCTGATCCTGATTCTCCTCACGACGTTCGTCTTTAATCGTATATATGCACACTATGATGAGCCTCGGAAAATCATGATTCTCTATGGATCGGATGACTACAAGCGGCTTCTGGTGAAGATTCAGGAAAAAAAGAAGCGCTATCAGGTGCTGGCAGTCATGGATCAGTCGGAGGATACGCATCGGATTTTTGAAACCCTGCATGAGTGCAAGGATGTGTATCTCTGTGATGTGAAGGATGAAATCAGAGATAAGGTGATACTGTATTGCAGGGCGCACCATAAGGATATGCATATTTCGATGGATATCGGAGATTTGCTGATGCTGGGAGATGAGGTATCGCATACGTTTGATACGCCATTTCTGAGGAATCGGAAAAAGCTGGTTGCGTGGTACTATCCTTTTGTGAAACGATGTTCGGACATTATGATCTCGCTCCTTGCAATCATTCTCCTGTCGCCGATCATGTTGGTGACAGCTTTAGCGATTAAACTGTATGATCATGGCCCTGTATTCTATAAGCAAACGCGATTGACCATGGGCGGAAGGCGATTTGAAATCATCAAATTCCGCAGTATGAAAATCGACGCAGAGAAAAATGGTGCGCAGTTATCCACTGTACATGATGACCGGATCACGCCGGTAGGAAAGCTTATCCGAAAGCTCCGAATAGATGAACTGCCACAGCTGTTTAATATTCTGAAAAATGATATGGCGGTGGTGGGACCGCGACCGGAGCGACCGGAAATCGCAAGACAGTATGAGGAAAAACTGCCGGAGTTCGGATTGCGGCTTCAGGTAAAAGCGGGACTTACGGGTTATGCGCAGGTCTATGGCAGGTATAATACGACGCCGCTGGATAAGCTGAAACTGGATCTTATATATATTACGCAGCGTTCTGTTCTTTTCGATTTACGCATTCTGTTTTATACCATCAAAATTATCTTTATCCCGGAAAGCACAGAAGGCATCCCGGACGGTCAGAGCACCGCATCGTCTGAACCATGATATGAAACACAAAAGTATACATAAAAACTATCTCTGGAATATGAGCTATCAGGCGCTGACGGTTCTGACGCCACTGATCACAACACCATATACCTCCAGAGTACTGAAACCAGAGGGAATCGGTATCTACTCGTTTGCCTATTCTGTCGTATCGTATTTTGTGCTTCTGGCAAATCTCGGCACAGTGACCTACGCCCAGCGGGAAATATCCTACTATCAGGATGATATTTCGAACCGAAGCACCATATTCTGGAACACGTTTTGTTTGCGACTGCTGACGTCGCTGTGCACGCTGCTGATCTATCTGATATTTTCCTTCTGTAGTGAATTTCGCTATCTGCTGCTTATTCTGTCGGTGAATATCGTTGCGGTGATTTTTGACATCTCCTGGCTGTATCAGGGCATGGAAGATTACGGAACGATCATGAAAAAGAATATCCTTTTTCGGATTCTGACCGTCGTATTCATTTTTATATTTGTTCGGCAGGAAAAGGATCTGCCGACCTACTGCCTGATCATGGCTGCTGGGACTTTTTTAGGAAATGTTTCTATGTGGACACAGATCACGTCCGTGATCGATCGACCTGACTGGAAGCATATCCGACCATTTTCCGATATAAAAACCGTGCTGTCTCTGTTTGTTCCGACCATAGCGATTCAGATATATACCATACTGGATAAGACGATGATCGGATTATTTTCCGGAGTTGGTGCAGAAAACGGGTACTATGAACAGGCGATGAAATTTGCCAGACTTACGCAGATGGTCGTGACCTCGCTGAGTACGGTGATGATTTCCAGAATCGGATACTGTTTTATACAGGAAGAGAATCAGAAATTAAAAAATTATATCTATCGCTCCTATCAGTACGTATGGGCGCTGGCAATCCCGATGAGCTTAGGGCTGATCGGGATTTCAGATAACTTTATTCCATGGTTTCTAGGAGAAGAATTTTCGAAAGTCGGCAGTCTGCTGAAGCTTCTATCGTTGCTTGTGATCAGTATTGGCGTCAATACGGTGACAGGAAATGAATACCTGATCCCGACGAAACGGCAGAATTTGTATACGAAAACGGTGGTGACCGGGGCGCTCATGAATGTTTGTCTGAATGCGCTGCTGATTCCGGCTTTTTTATCCATAGGGGCTGCGATTGCCTCTGTGTGCGCAGAAACCTGGATTGCCATGTATCAGCTATACCTCATGCGGCATGAATTATCTGTAAGCGAAGTTATGAGACGAGCAGTGACGTATCTACTTGCCGGGGCAGGAATGTTCATCGTGCTTTCGCTGGAAAACAGATATCTGAATCCTTCTCCGCTTCATACACTATGTATGGTGGCCACAGGAGCGTCGACATATCTTCTGCTGCTGATTCTGCTTAAAGATCGATTCTTGATTGATAATTTGAAGAGGATAGCGAAGGCCGTAACGAAGAGCTGAGCAGAGTGAAGCGATGCAGAGTGAAAGTATATATGGAAGATGGCTGACATCATGAAAAGAAGCGATGGAACCTTAGAGCAGAGGATGTTTTTTTACTGTTCCTGTTTTTTCCGGAGCATTATATGCTAGAATAAAAAAGATATCGAACATGAAGGAGAGTTAAATGGACCAGTATCAGAATATGAAGTTTCAGGACGACGAGATCGAGATCAACCTGCTTGATCTGCTGCACTATATCCTTCGCCGGTGGCGTTCGGTCCTGGTATTCGCTGTGCTGCTTTGTGTACTGCTCGGCGGGTTTAAGGTCGTGAAGGGGATCGGCACATTAGGAAGCACTGATTTGAAGGAAGATCAGAAAACCTACGAGAGTCAGCTGGAGGGATATACGCTGAGCAAAGAGCAACTCGAGAATCAGATCAAGGCGCTTACGCAGTCCATTCAGAATAAGGCGGATTATTACGAGCACTCTGTGCTGATGAAGCTCGATCCGAAGACGGCGTATAGAGGCACGTTGACATTTGTGGTCGCTGATGCAGGCGAGGCACCTGCTGCAGAGGCAAATCAGGAGCTGAACCTCGCGATCGATCGTAAGCTGAATAGTGTACTCGGCTCGTATGCGGCGCTGATTCAGAACGGAACGATTCTCCGGGATGTACAGAACGGATCGTCAGCGAAGCTGGATCAGAAGTACCTCGCAGAGCTGATGTATACACAGATAGATTATCAGTCGAAACTGCTTCACATTACGGTGCTTGGGGAAGACGAACCGCAGGTGCAGTCGATCAGCGAGGCCATCGTACAGGGACTTCAGACGGCCAGTGTGCAGATGAACGCAAGCGTGGCAGCACATCGTCTGGAACTGCTTTCATCTTATGTTGGAAACGATGCGGAGACGAGTATTCCGATCGGCATGATACCGGAAGACGGTGCGATTACGAGTGGTGCGAGCTATCAGACGAGCATCGAAGCGCTTCAGAAGGGCTACACGGACGCCATCACAGATATGCAGAACCAGCTTCTGGACTGTAATAATCAGCTGAGTGAACTGGAGGAACCGACGGCACCGGAAGGGAATACGCGTACATCGGTGATGAAGGAAGGCGTAAAGTATGGCGTCATAGGCTTCATCGTCGGTGCGATATTCATGGGATTTGCCTATGCCTTACAGTATCTCGCATGTGGAAAGCTGATGAACAGCGAAGAATTAACTGACCGCTATGGGATCTTGCTTCTGGGTGATTACTACGCTCCGATGCATGCGCAGCCGAACAGGATTGATCGCTGGATCGACCGGCTGCATGGGATCACGGAAAAGAAGCAATCTCTGGAAAGTGTATATGCACTGAGCGCGTCCAATATGAAGGCGCAGGTCAGCGCGGAGAAGAATCCGAAGCTTCTTCTTCTGGGCAATGCGAAGACGAAGGATTTTGAAGCGGCAGCAAACGCACTTACAGAGAAGCTGTCCACGAGTGGAATTGATCTGATCGTGGCAGGAAATATAAACGAAAGCGCGTCTGCCATTGAAAAGCTTCAGGAGGCCGAACAGGTCGTTTTGATCGAGCAGCGTGGTGCCTCACGGCAGCAGGCGATCGAGAAAGAGCTTCTGACACTTCGCAAGCTGGGGAAGAAAATCGTCGGCGCGATCGTTCTATAACAGAGAAGGAGATTCGATGAGCAAACGACATACATGTTGTTTGCTCATCTTTTGCATCTTAATATGAAACGTAAAAAACTGGAACTACTGATAACAGCGGTCATTTATCTCTTAAGTGTACTGCTCTCAACATCCATCGCCGTCGTGATTCTGTCCAGCTATTCCAAGCTTACGCCGGGATTCATGGCGGGAAATATCTGGCAGGGCGTGATTTTTCCGGCAGCCGTTGCGGAACTGCTCGCGATGGCGCTGGCACTTTATGATGGCAAGTATGCCTTTGAACGAGCACCGATCTGGAGCTATGCCCGGAAAGCAGTCAAGGGGACGATGTTCTTTGCCGGTGTCTGGGCGGCGATCCTTCTGATCCAGAAGAACAGCATCACGGAATCCCGCTATTTCTTCGTAGGAACGCTCTGCCTGCATTTGGTGCTTCTGACGATTCTCCTTTACATAGGCCAGCACCTGATTATCGCTAATTTCTATAAAACGAACGCAGCGACCATCGTCGGTATCGTCACTACGCGCGCCAGGGCGGCAGCGACCTCGGAACTGCTGAAGAATGACTGGTCCAGACGTATCGTGGGGATCATGCTGATCGACGAAAAGAAGAACCGTGAGCATTCAGCGGCAGAAATAGAGAACGAGGATAGTTCGGAGATAGATAAGCGTGTCCGGGCCGAAAGTGAGATACCGGAGGAAATCGATCATGTGCCGGTCGTGGCTGATGCACAGACACTCGTCGAGTGGGTTCGGGCCAATGCAATCGATGAAATCTTCATCGTCGTACCAAATAACGAAGCACCACTGATCGCCGAAGCCGTAGAGAATTTCATCCAGATGGGCATCGCGGTGCATCTCAACATGCCGAGCATCGAGCGCCTGGAGAAGCGGCTTACACGTAAGACGAAAAAGTATGTGCCGAAGACGACGACGCGCCTCGCCTACCTGCATAAGATTCCGATGATCATCTTCGAACAGCCGACGGCGAAGCTTCGCTATGCAGCGGCGAAGAGAGTGATGGATATCCTGGGCGGGATCATCGGATCCGCCATTGCGATCATCCTCTTCGTGGTACTGGGAATCATCATCAAGCTGGATTCGCCGGGGCCGGTCATCTTTGCACAGGAACGTGTGGGTAAAAATGGTCGAAAGTTCAAGATGTATAAATTCCGTTCGATGTATCAGGATGCAGAAGCGCGTAAGGCGGAGCTCATGCGGCAGAACGAGATGAACGGTCTCATGTTTAAGATGAAGGATGACCCGCGGATCACGAAGGTCGGAAAGTTCATCCGAAAGACCAGCCTCGATGAATTCCCGCAGTTCTTTAATGTACTGCTGGGCGATATGTCACTGGTGGGGACGCGACCACCAACCGTGAACGAATTTAATGAATACTCAAATTACCACAAGCGCCGCCTGGCCATGAAGCCGGGTATTACAGGCATGTGGCAGGTCAGCGGCCGCTCGGATATCAAGGATTTCGAAGAGGTGGTAAAGCTGGATTGCGAGTATATCGATAACTGGAGTTTAGGGCTTGATTTGAAAATTCTCATAAAGACCGTAGGAATCGTGTTTATGAGAAAGGGATCGGAGTAAGTTACATACCGGGCTCCGGACGAGATTTAGGAAAGTGTATGAAGCCATGAGAAAGCATGCGTATCTGATCATCTGCCATAAGTATGATGAAGCTTTGCAGTACCTGCTACGTTCGATAGATGATGAGCGAAATGATATCTTCATACATGTGGATGCGAAGGCGAGTGACTTCGACTTCACGGGACTGAAATCCCTGCTGCGTAATTCGGATGTATTCTTCACGGATAGAGTCAGGGTGCGATGGGCTGGGTATTCGCTGGTGGAAGCGGAAATGATACTGCTTGCAGCGGCGACCCGGCACGCCGAGTATGCATACTATCATTTTCTGTCGGGAAGTGATATGTGTCTGAAGAGTCAGGATGAAATTCATCGCTTTTTCGATGCGCATAGCGGAAAACTGTTTCTCACGTTTTGTGGCGAGGACTGGCAGCGGACGCAGGCACAGAAACGCGCACGGTACTACTATATCGAGGCGGGAAGAGCTCCGGTTCTGCGGGCAATGAATAGAGGCCTCGTGACGATGCAGAGGATCGTAGGCATTGACCGACGGAAGAAAGCGGGGATGACGATCGTCGGGGGCTCAAACTGGTGCTCCCTGCCGCATGATTTTGCGTGCTACCTGGTAGAGCATCGGGCGGAGATTCGTCGTGTGTTCCGTCATGGCTTATGCCCGGACGAGATGTATATCCATACGATGGCATATAACAGCCGCTTTAAGGATAGAATCTACCTTCTGAAGATCCGGCCGCAGAATGATGATATGGATCCGGATATGTTTCGGGCAAATCAGCGGTACATCGACTGGAATCGGGGAAGACCGTATACATTCTGTGAGGATGATTTCGATGAATTGATGCGCGCGGATGTTTGCTTCGCGCGGAAGTTCACGTATACAGATACGAATCAGCTGATGAGGAAGATTTTAGAGTATAATCTTGGGTGACTTTAAAGGCGGCAGGCCGCGCAAGACATTGCGGCCAGGCCCCGGGAATACGTACGGTGTTTGAAGTTGTGGAGGACATGAATATCGTTCTGGACATTGGGGTCAAACATTGGGGTCAGGCCCCGGTAAAAAAGATGGAAAGTATATACCGGAGATGAAGTTTCGATATCGGGAGCTGATCTATCGTCCGGATTTCTACGATTTCGATAAGGAAGATTGTACGGAGTGGATGCCGAACGGCATCTATAATTATAATGTGAGTCGCATGATTCGGGACCTTGCATGCCATGAAAAGGGTTCGGACACAGGAATTTAAGAAAGCATAAAACGATAACCTTTTTGCTTGACAAAAATCACTAAAAATAATGAATTAAGACAAAAAACAGATGTAAAAACGCATTAAATGGTGAAAATGAATATGATTTATGATAATATGTTAATGGAATATTGATTTGCTTTTGAGGAAATGAAATGAGTACACCGCAAACACTTAATGGATTAATGAGACACCTCCGCAATGATTGTGGAATTAATATAAGTGGAAGCAAACAGAAAAAACAACTTGAAAGTTACGGATATTATCATGGTTATAAAGGATATCGATTTGTAAAGCGTAATTCCAACAGGATTCCTTTTACAGACTTTAGCGAAGTAGTTGCAGTTATAGAATATGACAATAATCTTAAGGCAGCGTTGTATCCTGATTTGATGTTTATCGAGACGGCGGTTAAGAATATTGTTTGTAACGAAACTATTGACGGGCTGAATGATGCAACTTTTGAAACCATTTTTCGTGAAAGGATGAATGATAATCTTTCAAATATTAAACTACGTACTTCGCGACTAAAGTTAAGAAATACAATTTATTCTAAAATAGCTACTAAATATCGAGAAGAAGAAAATTACGAGAACCAGATGGTGCGACATTTTTACAATCGTGGAGAAGACATACCAATTTGGGTGATATTTGAAACATTATATGTTAGCGAGCTTGCGCATTTTTTTAACTGCTTAAATACATCAAATAGAGAAGAAATCCTTATCAAATTAGATATGTTCCAACCTGCAATTGATACTAATAGAAGTGTTCTTTCTGATATGATTTTTACAATTAAAGCGTTAAGAAATTCTGTGGCTCATAATAATATAATCTTTGATACGAGATTTAAGGATCGAACAATCAGTAAGGTTTTACAAAAATGGTTGGTTGCAGAGACAGGAATACAGAATATTACGCTATATTCGTTGGTTGACTACATTATATTGGTTTGTTGTTTACTTAAAAGAGTGGACTTCGGTAACAAACGAGCCAGGGAGCTGATCAAATCATTTAAGGATGAGAATGAAAAACTGAAAACTGAATTGAATCCGCAAATATATTCTATGATTATTCAGCAAAATACAACTTCAAAAATAACTGCATTGGAAAGCTATTTAACTAGATAAATAACTTGAAAATAATCATAGAGTAGTGTACTATATATGCACGATAAAGGTGTATGTTTTCGGACTGCACTGGGAGAGTCACTCTGTGGCTCTCTTTTTTTTGATGCACATGTCGAATTTAAACGAAACTATTTAACTACATTGGGGCCAGGCCCCGGGAATAAAGTATAAGCAAATTCTAAAATATTTATAAACATGATGTGGCAAAGGCATGATGATTGGCGGGATCCGAAAGATAGCGCCATGAGAGACTGAGTATGGATGGAGACATTGGCAGAAGCAGTTTTTCTGAGATGGATAGCCACACGCTTTGACAGTGAATTTGCAAACGACTTGAAAATTTTATGATGACTTGGCATGCTATACATGAAAGTTGCGACGCAAACGACGCAAGTGCGAGGTTGAAAATGCTTAGGCGCTACAGTGGGACTCAGGCCTCGAGGAAGTATAAGGCTTTGGGGAGACTAAGGCTGAAAATAGTTTGTAAAGGGGCTTCGGCTATAGGAGGTAAGAGTATTGCTGCTTGGAAACTCCACAAAGAACGCGGGTTTCGTGGTATTATAGAGGAACGGAGAATCTGCGCATGGCTACGTGAAAGGAGCGACAGCGATGAGGACACTGAATATTCCTGTTGGCGTTTCGAATTTTGAAGAAATTCGTAAAAACGGGTATTACTACATCGATAAATCGGGACTGATTGGAGAACTGCTCAGTAGAACCGGGACGAAAGTGACGCTGATCACGCGTCCTCGGCGCTTCGGTAAGACGCTGGGCATGAGTATGCTGGAAAACTTTTTCGACATCCGGAAGGACAGTAGAGCGCTGTTTGAGGGGCTGGAGATTGCGGGAGATCGGGCGCTGTGCGATGCGTGGATGAATCAGTATCCGACGATTTTTGTTTCGTTTCGGCAGGTGGATGGCCTTGATTTCACCGGGGCATACGATATGCTCACCTGGGTCATCTCGGAACTGTATAAAAAGCATCGCTATCTGCTGGACAGCGACAGAATCGGTACCAGTGATAAGGAGATCGCGAAGCAACTGGAATGGGGACAGGCTTCCTTGAAAGACACGAAAGGAAGTCTGCTGCTACTTACCAGAATGATGCAGCAGCACTATGGTAAACCGGTTATTCTCCTGATCGATGAGTATGATGTTCCGGTGGCCAAGGCAAACAGTAACGGTTATTATGCTGAAATGCTGGATGTCATGAAGGGCTTACTGCAGGCTCTGAAGGACAATCAGGCGCTTCAATTTGCAGTGGTGACAGGCTGCCTGAAGATTGCGAAAGAAAGCATCTTTACGGGCACCAATAATTTTGTGTCCGATACGATTACGAACTCTCGTCTGAATGAGTATTTCGGCTTCGTGCAGAGTGAAGTGGACCAGCTGCTGAAGGATGCGGGTGTGACGGAACAGGCGGACAGCATCCGGAGATGGTATGATGGCTATCATTTCGGAGACTTTGATGTCTATTGTCCATGGGATGTGATGAATTACATGCTGGAGCTGCAGCGCGATCCGAAGGCGAAGCCGATCAGCTACTGGAAGAACACCAGTGACAATGCCATCATCCGTTCCTTTATCGACTATGCAGGCAGTACGATCACAAACAAACTTGAAATCTTAATGGCCGGTGGCTGCATCGTTCAGCGAGTGGATGAAAACCTGACCTACGACTATCTGCACGCTTCAGAAGATAACCTCTGGAGCACACTTTACCTTACAGGATACCTGACGCGGGCACGTGAAGCGGATTATAAGGGCGAAGTTCCAGATGGCATGGTTGCGCTGATGATTCCAAACGCGGAGATCCGGGAGATCTTCGAGACGACCGTCATCCGCTGGTTTGATGACAGCACGAAGAAGTGGAATCGCAGTGCGTTGTTTGATGCCGTCTGGCGTGGCGACAGTGAGGGCATGACGAAAGAGATGAATGCCCTGCTGCGGCGCACCATCAGCTACCATGATTATCGTGAGGACTTCTACCATGCGTTCCTGGCGGGCATCTTCACAGGAGCCGGCTATATGGTGGATTCGAACAAGGAGCATGGAGAAGGCCGCAGCGATGTGGTCGTCTATGATCCGGTCAATGCACGCGTCGCTATCTTTGAAGCGAAGTACACGAAGACCCTGGAAAATCTGGAAAGAGAGTGCGATATGGCGTTGCAGCAGATCGATGATCGGATGTATGCTGCGGAGTACGAGGACGACTACGACCAGATTCTCTGCTATGGGATTTCATTCTTCCGGAAACGTTGCATGGTGAAGAAAAAGGGATGATCGGGGAGTCGGATGATCTTGAGAAGTTGGGGCCAGGCCCCGGGAATAAATGGTCAGATAAGATGAAGAAACTCTGTGCCATAGACACGAAGGCAACTATCGAAGACAAGGATGGAAATTAACGTGGATGGTGATGAATAGTGCTATTTTGAGTGGAGATTCTGTTAGTAATGTATGTGCTTGAAATTTGTTTATTTTTAATAGTTTTAATTGCAGGTATAAGTGCGACTATTACGGATTTGAAAAACAGTATTATTTCAAATAAAATGATTGTCCGCATAATGGGATTCAGTATTCCTTTGTCTATTTTGTATTATGGCTGTTTTGCAAGAGATTTGATACCGTTATATTTGATTAATTTGCTCTGCACAACGGTATTTTCATTTTTCTTTTATAGCTATAATCTGTGGGCTGCTGGCGATAGTAAGCTACTATTCGTGATTATGACGGCTATACCAGCAAGGGCATATTATATGAATCCGTTTGGGCCGTTTCCAGGTTTTCTGATTATCATACTGACTTTTGCAACTGCTTTTATTTGTATTGTCATTGATTCGATTTATCAAGGGATAAAGAGTCAAGATTTATTTCAGTGGTCAGTACAGTTGCCACGTTTGCGTACTTTAATATACTCATATTTTTTTATGGTTGGAAGTATGACACTGATTAACATTCTTTTGGTTAATTTGTTTGGAAGGATTTTAGCGGCCAGTGGATTCTTAATAACAGCGCTTGATTTTCTTATCGTATTAAGCCTCATTCAAATTAGAATGAAAATCAGAAAGAATATTTTTGAAATCAGTACGGTGATTATGTGGATTTTAATTATATTTATACAAGGATCAAAAATCATAAATTTGGTTAAAAGTCGATTGGATTTGCGCGCGTGGACAGTTGTGTTAATTGTAATGCTTTTAAGGATGATTTCTGAGAAATATAATTATCAGAAGGTTGCAGTGGACGATTTAAAGGAGCGAATGATTCCATCAGCACACACGGTTCTGATGTTTCAACAATCCAGAGTTAAAAACTTACCTACGTGTATGACGGAGGATTTAAGAGCGAGATTGGATGAAACACAAATTGAAGCAATTAAGCGGTGGAAAAACTCAAAGTATGGGAAGGATTATATTGTTATCGTTAAGAAGATACCTTTTGCAATTTATATTAGTGTTGGAACATTTTTATTTATGTTGATTGAAGTGTTTTACTTCGAGAATTTGTTTTAAAAGCTCGGAAAAAAGTGGATTATGTGATAACATCAAATTATAAGAATGCTTGATTTAAATCAAGGTTTTGAGTAAGAAAGGGAGTCAGGTCATGGATGAGTTTAAATTTCCGCACATAACAGAATCGATCGATCAATTTCTGAATGATGAAGAAGGCAGTATCCCTCGTAATAAAATTCTGACGATTGGCTCGATGATGATTATCCTTGGCGTATTGATGACAGATGAGGCTTTTGCAGGGCATCGCTCACATTCGTCACATCGCTCACATTCGAGTGGAGTCTCGAGTAGCTACCATGGCTCACATGTGTCGCATCAGTCGCATACATCTCATGTGAGTGGGGCGTCAGGTTATCATTCCAATAGTGCGGGCTCTACAGGTGGCACTGGTGGATATGCAGGCGGTGGTACATCTGGCTCTGCAGGTGGAAGTGGCTATGGCTACACAAGCGGTACGGATGTTCAGAATATAGTACCGAATAACACAGTGAATTCAAATGTCGCGGCTGTTGCAAATAATCTGGAAGGTTGGCAGCTTGACAACATTGGCTGGTGGTGGAGAAATGCAGATGGCAGCTATCCAGCTGGAACATGGCAGTGGATTGATGGTAACCATGATGGGATTTCTGAGAGCTATTGCTTTAATGAGCAAGGGTACTTATATCAGAATACGATTACACCAGATGGTTATTCAGTAAATGCAGATGGTGCATGGACCGTAAATGGAGTGGTGCAGACGCTATGAAGATATTTTCCCACACTGGAAGGTGAGGTTCTCATGAATGAGGATGAGTATCCGGACAGTGTGGGAGTTTTTGCATATCGCAATAATAAGAGAGTGAAAGGACTTTATGGAATCGATTTTTGCAGAGTATGATTCAACGATATATGAAAAAGCAGCATTGTTAAAGGCGGCATATGCTTTTATCGATGAATACTATATTCATTTAGAATTCAATGCTTCTGGGAATTATGGCATTCGATTTACACCGAAACTGGACGATATGAAAAAGGATATCGTTGAGCGTTTTGAAAATGAGCTTTTAGCCCAGACCGTGCGTCAACATGTATATAGAGAAACAAAGGCTTTGCGAGAAATAATGGTCGCAAGAGCTATGGCATCATCAATGATTGTAAAAGATGATGCTGCTAATGTAACCGTTTCTGAGAAAGAAAGTCAGAAAAGCTATGATTTAAATAACATTTTGACGGATTGGTTTAAACATGGAAATAAATAATAAGAGTTCGTATGATCTTTCTCTTTATAGTAAAGAGAAGATTCTGTGTGCTGTGGCGGCTTATAGAAGATTTTGCTTGATTAAAATCTCTGAACAAAATGGCAGAGTGGTATGTGAGTTTCAATCGAATAAAATCTCTGTAACTCGTCTCATTAATGAATTTGATAATTATTTAATTGAGTTAATGCAGACCAATGCTTCTGCCAAGCGTTAGTGTTTTGAAAGGAAAAGCTCCATGGCTTTATTTTTGCAGGATTATAACGGAGCACATCGACTTGTACGAATTATAAAATCTGCCACGGAAGTCTGTACAAATGCCGATTTATTGTTGATTAAGGATGATTGTTGTACATTTTATCCGGAAAAAATAATGTATCCTCTATCAGAACGTAATCAAGAGGATTTCGCCACTTTACATAGTGGAGATATTATAGAGATTACAAATACAGGGCGTTGTTTTCGCCGGTTTGACGTTACAGAGAATGATGCAACGATCTACCTGGGAGGACAATGCAATTCAAATTGTGTGATGTGTCCTTCGTTTGATGAAGAACGGCAGGAATCACCAGAAGATGAAGAATATGTTCGACAGTTCATCGAATTGTTGCCAGATGAGCTTCCGAATTATGTTGTAACTGGTGGTGAGCCAACGATGCAACTGAATTTGTTTTTTGAATCGATGGGACGGTTGGCAGAAAAAATACCAAAAGCAGAGGCATTGCTTTTGACAAATGGTCGTTCGTTTTCTTCTGAGAAGGTTCTGGATCGATTGTTGATGCATTGCCCGCCATTTCTGACAGTAGCAGTTCCTGTACATGGTTCAACATCTAAAATTCACGATACTATTACGAATTCGGATGGAAGCTTTGAACAGACGATGCAGGGAATATTAAATCTGTTAAACCGTCATATGGCGGTGGAAGTCAGAATTGTTGTAACACAGCTTAATAAAGATGATGTGGAAAATATAGCAGATATGATTTGTGATAGATTCCCTTCTGTACTTCGTGTGAATTTTATCAGTCTGGAGGTTAGAGGTAATTGCCTTATAAACAGAGAAAGTGTGTATATTTCACCCAAAGAATCATTCGATAAGAGTAAGAAGGCCATTCAGAAACTCTTAGCAAAGGGGATAGATGTTGGTTTATATAACTATCCTTTGTGCCATGTAGATCCTGGCTACTGGTTCCTTTGTAAGAAAAGCATATCTCCAAATAAAGTGAGCTATGCGAAGGAATGCTCCGATTGTGAGTTAAAGGATAAATGCGGAGGAATATTTGTAACGACTATGAAGGCAACAAAACTAAAGGTGGTTCCGATATAAGGCAGAGTATTATGTTAAATCATTTTAATTTTGATAAGTTCAACGGGAAAGTTTTAATTACCAATGATTTAGGAAAATATCGTTTTTTAAATGAGGATGAATTTTCCGACTATGTTACTGAAAGACTGGACACAAAGTCTGAGTTATATGCAAGTCTTAAAAATGACTATTTTTTATTAGATAGTAAAGCGGATATTTTAAATGAAGAGTTAGTTCACAGGATTCGGGATATGAAGAACTATCTTATGGAGGGACCATCTCTCCATATTTTTGCTGTGACAAATATCTGTAATATTAACTGTGTTTACTGTCAGGCCAGAGATCATGCATCAGAGTCTGCTGGATACATGACACTGGAAACCGGGTGTAAAGCGATTGACATAGCATTGCAATCGCCTGCATCGAATCTTACGTTCGAGTTTCAGGGAGGAGAGCCACTCCTGAACTTCGAAGTCATTAAAGGAATGATTCTGTACGCAGAGGCTCACAAGCAAGCAAAAAAAATAAGTTATACGACAGTTTCTAATTTACTGGCATTGACGGATGATAAGATAGAGTTTCTGAAAAAGTATAATGTGTCAGTGAGTACTTCTATGGATGGACCGAAATATGTCCATGACTTTAACCGAAGAGCTGGAATTAACAAGAGCAGTTTTGATTACATGGAAAAAGGATTGAAAAAACTGCAGGACGAAGGTATCAGTGGAGGTGCGATTGAGACGACGACTCGTTACTCGTTGAACTATCCGAAAGAAATCGTTGATGCGTATAGAAATCATGGTATCGCAGGCATATTCATCCGACCATTGACACCGCTCGGATTTGCAGCAGAAGATTGGGCGAGAATAGGGTACACACCCAAGGAATATCTCGATTTTTACAATAAGGCGCTAGATTATATTATTGAGATTAACCGAAAAGGTGAGCGCTTTCCTGAGTTTTTGGCGGGATATTTTCTTAAGAAAATACTAGGGAATTTCGCTCAGAATTATATGGAGTTACGGTCTCCGTGCGGTGCAACTATGGGCCAGCTTAGTTATTATTATAATGGTGATATTTATACCTGCGATGAGGGTAGAATGATTTCGGAGGCTGGAAAATACGCCTTTCGGCTTGGAAATGTGTATGAAAGTTCGTATGCGGATTTAATTCAAAATCCAGTTTGTAAAGCGACTGTAATTGCATCCGTTATAGAGACGTTGCCAAGTTGCAGTGGTTGCGTATTTCAGCCGTACTGCGGTGTTTGCCCAGTAGTGACGTATGCTATGGAGGGCGATATTTTTCCGAGAGAGCCACATGGATTTCGCTGTGAAATATATAAGGGAATACAGAAAATTCTGTTCACAAAACTTATGGAGAATGATGAAGAAGTTCTAAAAATCTTTCAATCATGGTTGTAGTGTCTCGATTGACAATTACCCTAGATGTGTTACTATAATCCCACACGTGAAATTGATAAATTTTTATTAGAGCCGTGCGTACAGCATGGCTCTCATTTTTTGTAGTATGCAAGTGAAAAACAGACCTTTCCTCCTGTCGCCGGCGGCCAAGGATTATATCTGGGGCGGTACGCGGCTGCGCGAGGAGTATAATAAACATATTGATGTGACGCCGCTGGCGGAGACCTGGGAGTGTTCGACGCATCCGGATGGGCCGTCGCGGGTGGCGAGCGGTGCATTTGCGGGCGAGAAGCTCGTGGATGTGCTTCGTGCGCATCCGGAGTTCATCGGGACACATCCGAAGACAGACGGCGAGGGCGGCCTGCCGGTGCTGATCAAGTTTATCGATGCGGCGCGGGATCTGTCGGTGCAGGTGCATCCGAGTGACGAGTACGCGCGGACGCATGAGCACGGGCAGCTCGGGAAAACCGAGATGTGGTACGTGCTTGAAGCGACGCCGGGGGCGAGCCTCGTCTATGGATTCCGCCAGAACCTCACGAGGGCGCTGCTGGCAGCTTCACTCGAGGACGACACGGTGGAGCAGTATCTCCAGAAGGTGGAAATCCATCGCGGTGACGTCTTCCTGATCGAGTCCGGCACGGTGCATGCCATCGGTGCGGGCGCGATGATCGTGGAGATCCAGGAGAGCTCGAACCTCACCTACCGTATGTATGACTATCATCGGCTCGGCAAGGACGGGAAGCCGCGGGAGCTGCACATCGCGAAGGCGCTGGACGTCGTGGATCTCCGGCAGAAGCCGCTGCCGGAGCAGCTGCAGCGCGCATGCGAGGAGCATGACGGCTACAGCGTGGAGCTCCTAGAGCAGTGTAAGTACTTCCGGACCGAGCGGATCCACCTGGACACGATGTTAAAATCCGTCGCTTTTTCGACGGGCCCGGCGTCCTTTGAGGTGCTGCTCTGTGTGGATGGCAGCGGTACGCTGCGCGGCGAGGATGTGGAGATTTCGTTCCGAAAAGGCGACTGCATCTTCGTGCCGGCCGACAGCATTGGCCTCGAGATCCATGGACAGAGCGAGCTGCTGAAGGTGACGTGCTGAGACAGGACCTTGCAGCCGCGGTTTCCCAGAAGAGCGGGCTGCGTGACGGGAGAGTCTTCCCGGCGTGATCGATAGAGAAAAGTGAATGAAACCATCGGAAGGAGAGCGTAATGGCGAAATATGATTATCTGGTAGTGGGTGCTGGTCTGTACGGCGCGGTGTTTGCGCATGAGGCGCGGAAGGCGGGGAAGTCGGTGCTGGTGATCGACCGGCGGCCGAACATCGCCGGCAACGTGTATACGGAGGACGTCGAGGGCATCCATGTGCATAAGTATGGTGCGCACATCTTCCACACGAACGACACGGAGGTCTGGAATTACGTGCAGCAGTTCGCGACCTTTAACCGCTTCACGAACTCGCCGGTGGCGAACTACCACGGCGAGCTGTATTCGCTGCCGTTCAACATGTACACCTTTAACCGCATGTGGGGTGTGGTGACGCCAGAGGAAGCGGCGGCGAAGATCGACGAGCAGAAGCGGGACTACATCGCGCAGAAGCAGGCAGAGCGCGGGCTCGCGGCGGATGCGCCGTTTGAACCGCAGAATCTCGAGGAGCAGGCGATTTCGCTGATCGGTGTGGATATTTACGAGAAGCTCATCAAGGGCTACACCGAGAAGCAGTGGGGCCGTCCGTGCACGGAGCTCCCGTCCTTCATCATCAAGCGCCTGCCGGTGCGCCTCACCTTCGACAACAACTATTTTAACGCGCTCTACCAGGGGATCCCGGTCGGGGGCTATACGCAGATGGTGGCGAATATGCTGGACGGCATCGAGCTCGAGCTCGGCGTGGATTACCTCGCGGACAAGGCGAAGTATGATGCGCTCGCGGAGAAGGTGGTCTACACCGGTGCGATCGACGCGTACTTCGGCTACCAGCTCGGCACACTCGAGTACCGTTCGGTGCGCTTCGAGACGGAGCTGCTCGATCAGCCGAATTTCCAAGGCAATGCTGCTGTCAACTACACCGACCGCGAGACGCCATGGACCCGGATCATCGAGCACAAGTGGTTCGAGTTCGGCAAGGACGCGGAGGGCCGGGACCTTCCGAAGACCGTCATCTCCCGCGAGTTCTCGAGCGAGTGGAAGCCGGGCGATGAGCCGTACTATCCGGTCAATGATGAGAAAAACGGCGCGCTCTATCAGGCATATAAGAAGCTGGCAGATAGTGAAACGCGCGTGATCTTCGGTGGCCGCCTCGGCGAGTACAAGTACTATGACATGGATCGGGTGATCGCATCGGCACTTGAGATGAGCCGGCAGGAGCTGTAAAATAAAGAAGGTAGCTGCGCGTGGCCGAAGGCACCGGCAGGAATGGACAAAAGTACATCCCTAAGCGGAGTGTGTTTGGATTCTAGCGCAGGACCGAACAATAATGTAAAACAGAACCTTTACTTTTGATGGAGACACGTGGGAGTCCGTGTGGAAGCACACGGATTCGATGTGGATAAAAGATAATCAAAAGTAAAGGTTCTTGGTTTCTAAGAGGAGGAAGAAGATATGAGCGAGCAATATGTGGCAGCAGCAGGCCGTTACAGCGACGAGGAGAAGCTTTACCGGCGTTGTGGAAAGTCGGGGCTGAAGCTTCCGAAGGTGTCCCTGGGCCTCTGGCACAACTTCGGCACGGATGCCGATATGGACGTGATGAAGTCGATGCTGTTTACGGCATTTGATCACGGCATCACCCACTTCGATCTGGCGAACAACTACGGCCCGGAGCCGGGTGCGGCAGAGGAGAACTTCGGAAAGATCCTGAGCTCGAATCTTCGTCCGTACCGTGATGAGATGATCATCTCCTCGAAGGCAGGTTTTACCATGTGGGACGGCCCTTACGGTGACTGGGGCTCCCGCAAGTATCTGATGGCATCGCTCGATCAGTCGCTGAAGCGCATGCAGCTCGATTATGTGGATATCTTCTATCATCATCGGATGGACCCGGAGACCCCGCTCGAGGAGACCATCATGGCGCTCGATCAGATCGTACGCTCCGGTAAGGCGCTGTACGTCGGCATCTCGAATTACGACGGCCCGCACGCAGCCGAGGCACGGAAGCTGGCGCGGGAGATTCACCTGCCGCTCATCATCAACCAGAACCGATACTCGATTCTCGACCGCACCATCGAGAAGAACGGGCTCAAGGACTTCGCCCGCGAGGAGGGTATGGGCGTCATCTGCTTCTCGCCGCTCGCCCAGGGCATGCTGTCCGAGAAGTATCTGAAGGGCATCCCGTCCGATTCCCGTATCGCGAAGGACGGCCGCTTCCTCCATGCAGACGACCTCAAGCCGGAGAAGATGGAGGGCATCCGTCGCCTCGACGAGATCGCGAAGCGCCGCGGTCAGACGCTCCCGCAGATGGCCCTCGCCTGGGACCTCCGCGACCCGGAGATCACCTCGGTGCTGATCGGCGCATCGAAGCCGCAGCAGATCCTCGAGAACCTCGGTGCCATCGAGAACACCAGCTTCTCAGAGGAAGAACTGCGTGAGATCGACGAGATCCAGGCATCCATCGCCGGTGAGCTCGACGCGAGAAGACAGGTTTAACAGCTTAGGGTCCCCGGCTTAGATTGAACCGGTCTCGGAGTACTGAGCCTCCGTTGCCGCCACTCCGGGTCCCCCTGGCTGAACTGAAAACGGCAGAGGGTTTCCCTCTGCCGTTTCGAGCTTTTTATCGGTTTTCGGTGGTGACGCTGCCGCCGCGGTTCGGGCCGTCACTGTTCGTGATGACGGTCTGCGGGCCGCTCGAGCTCGAGGAGCTCGTGTTTTTCTTCGGGACGGATGGACCGAAACCACTGGTGGATGGCGCAGTCGTGCTCGGATCCACACGCTCGGTAGTTGAAGCAGCGGCACCGGTACCTGTGCCGGTAGTGGTGCCATCGCCGTTTGCGTCCGTCTTGCCGACGGTGATCTTATTCGTCACGAGATCCTTCTTCGACACGCTTGCCGTGTTACCGGCGTTCGTCTTGCTGCTGGAGCTGTGGTTCTTCGAGCTGGACGAATGCGTCTTGTTCGTGGACGTATTCTTATTATTCTTGTTGCTCGAGCTGTTCGTCTTATTGGAAGCGCTCGTTTTCGAGCCCGTGCGGCTCGTCACGAGACGCGTACCGTCCGACGCATAGCCATACTTCTGCAGCCCCTCGATCGGCGTCGGCGCGACATGGGTACCGACCGGATACGTCCGGGTCACCGGCGTCACTCCGTCGAACCAGGCCCCCGCCTCCCCGACGAGATACCCGTCCGGCGTCGTCTGATTCAGCATGAGATACCCGTTCTCATCGAAGGCGAAGCACTGATAGATGCCATCGCCGTCACCGTCGATCCACTGCCACGCATTGGTCGGGTAGCTTCCGTCATCATTCACGTACCAGAACCCCGTCGAGTTTGCCCGCCACTCACCCGCAAGCGCAGGCGTGGACAGAAGCGCCGCACTGAGCAGCACCGTGGCACCCGTCGTCAGCAAGCACATCGCCCTTTCTCTAGAAACTCTTCTGAATAAATCGAACTTACGCATAACACCTTCCCCTCGTAGATATAGATGACCGGATGGCAGCAGGATCTCAGCATTGCTCCGCCCCGTGGGAACAGGAGAAATGTGCAGGCACTTCATGCCGCATGCGCATACCGGTACAACGTACTATAATGTATGAATAAATATACTATAGCATGCCGAGGGTGCAGAAATCCGCGGGATTCGATTGCGATTCGCTTACAGATTTTGACATAAATGTTAAGAAATCGTCAGAAATTGGAGGAGAACCTGATGGCGCGGCAGGCATGATCGTGAGTTAAAGCGCTTACAGTGCCTGCAATTGGAATTCTCCAGCAAATCTTAAGCAAATAACAAGAATTTAAGCGCTGTTCTTCATATTCCACTGTGGTATAGTATGACTATCAGCTGAATCGGTTTACCGATGGCGAAGCTGAAGCGGTTTACAAACAAACCACCGTCTGTCTCTGAAGCCTTTCAGAGTGCGTAATGTGATCGCCGGGTGCCCGGCACCTCGAAATAACCTGCGGGACCTGCAGGGAAATGGAGAACGAATATGAGAAACTTCACGAAGAAAGTAGTCGCAACCACCACAGCAGTTCTGATGAGCGCATCCGTACTCGCCACCACTGCACTCGCTGCCGGTACAGGCACCGCAAACACAGCATACCAGAGCCTGGTAAGTACCGTCACCTCCACGAAGCAGGTACGAAACGCATTTAACGCGAAGTCCGTCGCAAGAAACGCTGCGAAGGGCACACGGAAGGTCGGCAGCACCGCATCCCTCGCTGCAAACCAGATCGTGACCAACGTCATCAAGATCAAGGCAGCCGGATCCACCACGACCACCATCAGCGATAAGGCAGCGAAGTCGAAGGCCGCCGCAGCCGCTGCAAACGCAGCCTATGCAAACACCGCAGATGTCAGTGCCATCGGCGATCCGAACATGGAGCTCACCGTCGGCGCAACCTTCGGACCATCCGTACCGGCAGGCGCATACACGAACCAGATCGCACCGGTCATCGACTACACCACGATCAACGTACCGGGCCCGGACGGACAGATCTCCGACGGAAACGCCCAGGACTGGTAAAGAGAAAGATCACTGAAATCCAGATAAAATCAAGACAGAACGTTTAGAAGCTGTGCCGAAAGGCACAGCTTTTTTTCGCTTGCGCTCGGTCTTGCCAGCATCGTTACTGTTCAAACGTAGTTAAGTCGAGGCGTAGCTCGGCGGACAGCAGCCGGAAGCCATACGAAGAGACCGTGTAAAATCAAGCCAGGTCCCCTTAGCGGCACTTGGTGTTATCTCTCCTTGGAACCCTCTGCAACGCTGAGTTTTCATAAAGAAAACTCAGCGATTGCAGAGGGCCTAGTGCCGCTTAGGGTTCCTGGCTTAGATTTTACCGGTCTCGTAGTACTGTGCTTCCGACTGCTGTCCGCCGAGCCACGAGTGAACAGTAACAGCAGTCGGTCCGCAGCGCGCCTTTACACGTTATTTCCTTGATTTTATCATCCCCCTACTTTATAATGAGAAGGCTATAAAGGCCGCATTCTGCCTATTTTTCGGGTTAGAGGTCTGCAACCGGTCCACACCGGTTTATACTTATATATATTTTGAAGGAGAAAAGGCGCTTATGTTTAGAAAAGTTGATACAAACATGAACTTTGTAAAGCGCGAGGGCGAGGTCGAGGAGTTCTGGAGACAGAATCATATCTTCGAGGAGTCCATCAAGGAGCACGAGGGTGATCCATCCTACGTTTTCTACGATGGCCCGCCTACGGCAAATGGTAAGCCGCACATCGGCCATGTCGAGACGCGCGCGTTCAAGGACATGATTCCGAGATTCCACGCGATGAAGGGTGCGATGGTACCGCGTAAGGCCGGCTGGGATACCCACGGTCTTCCGGTCGAGCTCGAGGTCGAGAAGCAGATCGGCATCAACGGCAAGGATCAGATCGAGAACTACGGTATCGCGCCTTTTATCGATCACTGTAAGGAAAACGTCTGGAAGTATAAGGGCATGTGGGAGGACTTCTCCTACAAGGTCGGCTTCTGGGCCGATATGGAGCACCCGTACGTTACCTACCACGATGACTACATCGAGTCCGAGTGGTGGGCACTGAAGGAGATCTTCAAGAAGAAGCTTTTGTACGAGGGCTTCAAGGTCGTACCGTACTGCCCGCGCTGCGGAACCCCGCTGTCCAGCCACGAGGTGGCACAGGGCTATAAGGAGCTGACAGAGCGCTCGGCGATCGTCCGCTTCAAGGCGAAGGATCAGGATTTCTACTTCCTCGCATGGACGACCACCCCATGGACCCTTCCATCGAATACCGGCCTCTGCGTAAATCCGGATCTGGATTATGCGAAGGTAAAGGCAGCGGACGGCTACACCTACGTGATGGCCTGCTCACTGCTTGATAAGGTACTCGGTCCGCTTGCAAAGGACGGCATGCCGGCCTACGAGATCCTCGAGACCTATAAGGGTACCGACCTCGTCGGTATCGACTACGAGCCACTCTATGCATGTGCAGCGGAAGCGGCTGCGAAGCAGCATAAGCGTGCACACTTCGTGATCGCGGACGGCTACGTAACGGCAGACGATGGTACCGGAATCGTTCATATCGCCCCTGCTTTCGGTGAGGATGATGCCCGTGTCGGCCGTGAGAATGGCTTCCCGCTCATCAAGTTCGTCGATGAGAAGGGTGTGATGACCGAGGAGACGCCGTTCGCCGGCATGCGCTGCAAGCCGACCGAGAAGGAGATGGCCGCAGGTGCGATCAGCGCGGATCCGGAGGTACTGAAGGATCTGTCCGCGCGGAAGCTGCTCTTCGACGCACCGAAGTTCACCCACTCCTATCCGCACTGCTGGAGATGTGATACACCGCTTATTTACTATGCAAGAGAGTCCTGGTTCATCAAGATGAGTGCCGTCAAGGACGACCTCGTGCGTAACAACAACACCGTCAACTGGTTCCCGGCGACGATCGGTACCGGCCGTTTCGGTGCATGGATCGAGAATGTGCAGGACTGGGGTCTTTCACGTAACCGTTACTGGGGCACCCCGCTCAACATCTGGACCTGCCCGTGCTGCGGTAAGCAGGAGGCCATCGGCTCCATCCAGGAGCTCCGCGAGCGTTCCACGAACT
>ERZ1034980.489-NODE-489-length-28783-cov-19.212336_pt1 | contig 28783 bp, 30 predicted proteins | sample MGYA00520622_ERZ1034980 | MGnify/ENA primary metagenome ERZ1034980 (study PRJEB33766, sample SAMN09781791) | gut metagenome | biome: gut microbiome | host: Homo sapiens | place: Madagascar | study: EMG produced TPA metagenomics assembly of the PRJNA485056 data...
TAGAGAGAACCAATCTGATTCTCTCTAGATGTTAGTGATAAGTCACCCACTACAGGTAACTTCTCTTTAAAATAGGTTAAAATAGGTAACTAAAACACTGATATACCAAGGCTTCGTCTTTATCTTTGGTATAGTAAAATAATGAAAGTTGACCAAAGGTTGACCAAGTGACCAAATTTCATTTCTAAAATCTAATGGAATAGCGGAGTCTTTCCATTAGATGGTGAAATCCAAAACGGACAGGCTGAGCTGTCCGTTTTTTATACTCAATAAGGATAGTTTTCTTCCTATTACATAGTCTTTAGTTTGATGAACCTGTCTTCATATTCTGACCCATCTCCAAGGACAACCCACTTATTAGGAACTATCTCCTTGATACCAGTAGCTTCTCCTGCTTTCTTGGCATTGATTAAATAGTTTCCCATATTGTGAAAACCTACAATATTTGAGGTATGAAACCGAATCTTTGAGATATTGGGGTTAAGTTCTACTAACTGCTTAACCAACTCATAGCCATCCATCTTATCTTCACCAAGGTCATGGTCTAAAGATAATAAGGAAATTTTCACATCTTTATTTTCTCTCAAGAACATCAATAAACTTTCACCATCTCGGTAAACTTTATTATATCCTACTGGGTAGGGACGTTCATCATCCACAAATATTTTTAACGGTAAAGCCATCTAGTCAACCTCTCTTTTAAAGCTTAAAATGAGAACCATTTATTTCTATATCTTGGACTGTTAAAGTATCTGACTTCAATCTCCCACCACTACTTAAGAGAACATTATCAGCTAATGTTTTAGATAAATTATAACTCTCATTTTGTTTTCCTTGTAACATGACTGTTCTAGCATTGTAGTCATTGACTTTAGTTGCATTTTCAACGTTAGGCGTATCTGTCTCATTTTGACAGACCTCTGTTGGAAAGTGCGTTAAATCATAGTGATGACTACTTCATGACCTTTTACTTCATGGGGAATATTATAGATTCTTAAGAATTGAATAATCATATTGTTCACCTCTTTGTTATTTTGTCTTACTATCTATACCAAAAAAGTTAAGACAAGACATCTTGTCCTAACCTTAGGTATGATTATCCACCTAACGTTTACCTATAATTAGTAACGTCTATGGACGTCATATTCATTTCCATACTGGTCACGTACTTTTCCTACATAGGTGGTTCCACCCGCTCCTGCAATAAGTCCAAATAGTAATAGCCAAAATGATATTTTTAATATTAGACCACAAAAGAGAAGTAGGAATGTCACTTTGACACCACCCCAAAACGTTCCTTGTGCAAACCACATCAGACTAAACAAGCCACCTACTAGCCAACGCATTTGGCTTGGGTCATGATGTTTTGTCATCAACTGATAGACAATTATGATACCAATGATAAAAGTAATAGCTCTCACAACAAAACTGTTACGTAAGTTAGTCATGACTAGTTTAGCTCCTCAAGTAAAATGTAATTGCTTTTAATTCTCTTTACGTTTGCCTGCTAGGGCTAGGCTTGTGCCAAGGGCTAGAAGTCCCAGCAAGCTGTAAAGTGCTGTCTCTTTATCGCCTGTGTTTGGTAGGCTTGCTTGGTAGTTAGCACTTGTGCCACGACGAGCTAGGACTTGGTTCGTCACGGCTTGTGTTCTCAGCTTAGCTGAGGCTGACTTGATTTGGTTTCTAAGTTCAACCATCTCACCGCCATAACCACCCTTAGTCACCTTTTTACCTGCTTCAGGTTTAACTTCTGGTTTAACTTCTGGTTTAACCTCAGGTTTAACTTCTGGTTTAACTTCTGGTTTAACTTCTGGTGTCACAACATGACCTTTGTTAGCATCATCTAAAGCTTTTTGAGCTTCATATTTAGTCAACAATTCATCATATACGGCTTTAGCTGATACATATTTGCTACGAGCGTCTGTAAGTTTAGCTCGTTCGATTGCAAGTTTAGCTTGAGCCACTGCAAGTTTAGCTTGTGTGTCTGTAAGTTTAGCTTGAGCGTCTGCAAGTTTAGCTTGTGCATTTTCCAACTCAGCTTTATGAGTTTTTGCAGCTTCTACGGCCGATTTTGCATTGTCAAGAGATTTTTGAGCACCAACAACATCATTGTTTGCTTTTTCAGCTACTGATTTAAGTTCTGCTAATTTAGCTTGTTCAGTTGCAAGTGCAACCAGTACATTATCAGCTTTTTCTTTTGCAACTTTAGCATTAGCTTTTGCTTGTGTAAGCGCTTGAGCTTTAGTTGCTTCATCCGCTGTTACGGCTGCAAGCACTGCTTTAGCAGCTTTAAGTTTACCTTCAGCTTCTGTCAATTCAGCTTTAGCAGCGCTCAATTTTGCTTTTGCTTTTGGTGTTTGACGTTCATGTGATTTAAGAGCTGCTACTTTTGCCTTAGCGTTATCGACAGCTTTTTGAGCTGTTGTAACGGCTGTTTTAGCTACTGTAACATCTTCTTGAGCAGCTTTCAATGCTGCACCAGCAGTTGTTTGTTTCAACAATGCTTTGTTATATGCAGCCACACTTGGTTCAAAGTTTGCTTGACCCGCTGACAATACATCATATACATGTCCGCCGGCAATATCTTGTCGGAGGTACGCATCATTCAATCTTGAATATGCATTTACAACATTGAACAAGGCTTGACCTTCAGCTGAAAACATTGTGCTATTGTCTTGTAGGTACATGGAAATACCTTGTTGGTCAAAGGCTGTCAACCCCAATGCGTGACCATAACCTTGGTCCCCGTCATCCACTGTGAATAAAAACACAGCATTACGAACGCCGTCTAGAATTTCGCTCAATGTTGCATAATGAGATTTTTGGTAGGCTTTATCAATAGAGAATAGTTTGTATCCACCTTGAAATGTTAAATTTTCCCCAACACCCAAGCCCTTTAATTCAGGATTTACTTCTGCTGGTGTTTGATTCATAATGGATTTGTCATGACCCATTTCATCAGTGTTATCACGCAATGCATTGTATTTTACTGCGCGTGCTTTCGCAACATCCATCATTACGGTGTTTACTGTTGCATTAGGTAAACCTAGTGCACGACGAAAGGCATTAACTTGGTCCACAAAATATTGGTTTACAAGCTTGCTCACGTTTTCTGGTAGATTTTCAACATCATATTTGGTGTTGTCATCTGATTTGATTGTGTTGGGGTAAAAGTAATTAACACTACCATTATCACTCATTGTGTAATGGGTATTACCATCAGTAACCGTTACGGTTTTCGCATATTGATTGCTGACATTGATATCTGTTGTGATTGGAAGCTTGTCATAAATTGCTTTAGCGTCTTTAATTGCTTGCACACGGTCAGCACCTTTGGCATTCACCCATTTCTTCAATGCTGTCAAATATTCTTCTGGAATATTGACTTTTGATTCCCATGTTGCTAATGGTTTGGCAGCTTCTGCAGCTGCTTTTGCCTGGTCAAAGTTTGTTTGTGCTTGACTTACAGCAGCTTCTTTAGCTGATACATTTTGTTCTGCAACTTTAACACCTTGTTCAGCTGTTGATACTGTACCTTTTGCATCTGAAATTGCTTGGTCAAGTTTTGAATCAGCAGTTTTAGCTGTTTCAAGATTTGTTTCTGCAGTTTTCACATCTGCTGTAGCACGTGCTACAGTTGCTTCTGCCACTGTCACATTATCTTGAGCGGTTGATACATCTGTTGATTCGTTTGTTAGAGCATTGACTTTTGCTTGAGCTGCGTCGCTTTCAGCTTGCGCATTATCAGAAGCTGCTTGAGCGTCTGACACAACAGCTTCTTGGTTTGTCACAGCTGTTTGAGCGCCTTTAGCTGTGGCTTGTGCTTCAGTTACAGTCTTTTCTGCAACCGGTACATTGCTTTCAGCTGTTGCAATAGCTTCAGTAGCTTGAGAAATAGCTTCAGGTGTTGCATTTGCCGTTGTGGCTTGTGCTTCAGTCACTTGGCTTTGAGCTTCAGTAACTTGACTTTGAGCTTCATTTACTTGGCTTTGGGCCAAACCAGTTGCTGATTCCTGAATAACAGCAGCGGTTTCAGCTTTTTCCATGTTTTGCTTTGCGTCTGATACTTGTTGTTCAGTCACGTTTGATTGAGCTTGTGTTTCAGATACAGCATTTGTGTCTGGTGTAGTTGCTGTTACTTCATCTGCTTGTACAACTGTTCCCCCCATCAAAATTGCTGTACCAATAAGAGCAGATACTGCCCCAATTTTTGATACTTTCCTAATACTAAAACGTTGCTTCTTATTGCCGAGTAAATCTCTCATAATTTCCCCTTGTTTTTTATATTACAAATACATATACCTTTATTATTCCCCCCCCCCCCGAATGCCTTTGTCAAGGGTTCTTGAGAGATTTTTTGAACTATTTTAAACCAAAAACCCACGGTTCTTGACCGTGGGTTTACTCATTATTTTCTCATTATTAAAAAAGGGTGCAATAGCCCCAATTGTCGGACGGCTTGGCTACCCAAGCCTAAGTACGGGGTCAATACCCCGAAATCACGTCGTGATAACCCCTTTTCCCTTCTGAATAAATTTTTTTATTCGGTACGTACCTTATCAGTATCATATAGCTAGGTTAGCTCTCGCCATCACCTATCTTATTTCCCTAAAAGGAAGATTATCACATTTTTTAAAACTTGTCAAGTATAAAATTGTTACAGTTTTATGACAATAGTTTTAAGCTAACCTAGTTATCACTCCTAACTGACTAAGGATGGCTTAGTCAGTCTTTTTTTATCATAGAAAGTAGGTACCTTATGGTATTTAAAATCAAACAACACGGCGGGTATTCAACCGCTACTGCGACAGAAGCTCTAGGGGATGACAACCTTTACCTTGTCGGTAAAATTGTTGAAACTCAATACGAGTACATCGATAACAAGCCCACCAAGAACGTGACAGGTTATCAAGTTTGGGTAGCCACCGACAACCAAAACCCCTTTAAGGTCAAGTTTCTTGAGGACAAGCCAGACCTTTCTGGTCTTGCCATTGGGGACGTGGTGGTCTTTGACCAGCTAGAAGCTATCCAAATCAAGTCAAACGTCTACTTCCGTGCGACAGGTATTCAGAAAGGGTAAATGACATGGTTGAAACAAGACAGTTAGGGGGTGAGGAACTGGAAAAGTTCCTCACGACTAACTTAAATAATACGCTAAGCATTAACGGGGAAACGAGTTATACCAATTCCTTTTCCATTCGATTGGTCGAGGGTGATAAAGGCTTTCTCTTTATCCCTAACCTCCCTGTCTCCTATGCCTTAGACAGTCAGCTCTACTTCCAAATCGCTGACATCTGTTCGGGCATTCTCTACCCCTATAAGACACTCTTGCTCCAAAATAATACGGTCTTTGTGCCTTATGCCACTAGCGACCCTAGCCTTGCCCGTGCCCTCTTCTTTCCTTGGGTGGATGGTATTCCTACCCGCCTAGAGATAGAAGATATAGATAGCTTTATTGCTAGAGAGGTCTCAGAAACCTGTATCCCTCTCATGGCAAATCACGTCTCCTTAGATTTAACCTCTATGGTGCATTTAGCCGTAAGCGGGGTCAGCGGTTCGGGGAAAAGTTATTTTGTGGAATACCTTATCCGTTGCCTTAGACATATCACCGATGACATCACCTTGGTTGACCCCAAGATGGCAGACATCTACGTCTTAGGACAAGACTTAAACCTCCCCGTCCTTGCCCCTAAGCACGGCTCAAACCTCAACAGTTTTATCACCCAAGTCAATGAGGTCTTAGGACAGGTGATTGATAAGATATACCAACGCCAACAAGTCCTCCTTAAAAAACCAAAGGCAGAGTTGAAACGGTCTTACCTTGTCATTGATGAGTTGCTTGCCCTTGTGCAAGGCTCATCTAAGCAGGCTAGAGATACCTTTGCCCAGCTCTTAGGGACTGTGGCCTTGCTCGGACGTGCCACAAACGTCTCCTTGGTACTTCTGTCGCAACGCTTTGATGCCTCAGCCTTTGGGGGAAATCTCGCCGTTAGGGAACAAGTCAACTGTGCTATTATCTTGGGAGAGATTAACGCCAATACCACGCAATTCCTCCTCCCTAATGCCCACATCGATAACCTTGTTGTCCCTAGTGGCTTAGGGACAGGTATCATTAAGTTTACGGACGGTAAGCATGACAGTCACATCATGCCCCTACTGACCCCACACTACCATAAAAGGGAGAAGAGCCATGACTAATCAATACAATCTTATCAAGGTTAGCTTAGGAGTGCTAGGACTTAGCCTAGCACTTGGCTGTCTCTGCTTATGGGGTCTAAATAGCACCACTAATCTTGGCTTGACTGCTTTCTTTAGACTAGGTTTCGCTATCGGTCTCATAGGAGCTGGACTAGCTAGTCTGGTGGGGCTAGTTCCTCTAGTCTATTGCTTGGTTAGAGGAAACAGGATAAGCGACCTTATCCGCTCCCTTTATACCACCTATCGCATTCGTCGCTATGCCCACTTTATCCCACAAGCTCAAACCTTGAGCTTAGAGGGCAAGCCCTTAAGTACGACTCAAAAGGTTTATCAAAGAGCCAACCGCTCCTTGTTAAGCCTTAATGTTATCATCAAGGGAGACAAGGCGGTCTTATCTTGGTACCTCCCTTTGAACCATGAAAGTAAGCAAGTCTTACTGGACTTACTTCCCAACATACGAACAGAACTCAACCTCATCACCAAAGACTTTGTCTTTAGTGATATTACTAGCGAGAGGGGAAACCAGTATCAGGCTAAGGCTCACCGTATCACATAGCCCCTTTGTGGGGGTAGCTTTGTCGCAGACAAGGAGCTATCCCCACAAAAAGGGGCTAAATGACAAAACTGTGCCATTATCCCTTTTTCCCCTCTCAATCCCTTTTATTTCCTTATCTTTAGCGAGACCGGTCTTGGCATTGGTCTCGCTTTTTAACTGTGCTACTGTGCCAAACAGACCAAAACGAAAGCAGGAACACCCCATAGAACAATGACAACAACGAAACACTATACCAAACAACGCTCTATCATGTACACCCAACAACTAGACCGCCTTGTCCTAGAGGATTGGGAGGCTGAAATTGACCGTATCGTCAAAGCCACGGAACCCCTCTACTGGGCAGGCATTGTCCATGATAAAGACCTTAATGACAAGGGAGAGCCTGTCGCTCCCCACCTCCACCTCATGCTTTACTTTAAGCATGCCAGAAGCCCTCAGAACGTGGCTTGGGAAATCCAAGGCAAGACAGGCAAACGAGAGGACGCTCAAATAGAACGCCTTGAGTTTTTCAAACGTCCCAACAATGGCTATAGCTACCTTGTCCACCGCACTGAAAATGCCAAAGACAAGTACCAATATCCCATTGAAGCCGTCAAAAGTAACTTTGACTTTGCCAAAAAGATAGACCAAATCACCCGTAGCGTGGAACGGTCACAAGCCACTAAAGACAATGACCTTATCGCTGAATACCTTGACCTCCTCTACACGGGAGACATTAGCCTTGACATGATTGAAGAAGAATTGACAGGTAGCCTCTACGCTAAGGCAAGTCATCGTCTCAAGACCGTTGCCGAAAAGCAACAAGCCTTTTTAGCCAAGGACTTTATTAAGCAGATGACAGCCACCAACCAACACAAACAAGTCATCTACTTGTACGGTGAAGCTGGTTATGGGAAAACTCGCCTAGCTAAGCACTATGCCCAAAGTTTAGGTGTCCCCTACTTTATCACGGGGTCAAGTTTAGACCCCTTTCAAGCCTACCGCAATCAACCAACGGTCATTATTGACGAGTTACGAGCGACTACGTTTCGCTATGCAGACTTGTTAAAACTCCTTGACCCTTATAACTTTGACGTCATGATACCCTCACGCTATCAAGACAAGGCACTAACCGCTAACATGATTTTTATCACTAGCCCTTACTCACCGAGACAACTCTATGACGCCCTCTTTCCCGATAGAAGCATTGATAGCTTTTACCAGCTAGAGCGTCGCCTTGATACGGTTATCTTAGTTGACCGTGACAAGCTCCATCTCATGGCTTACGACAAGGAACAAGCAAGCTATCATCCTGTCCCACACCATAGCCTTGATAACCCTTTTCCACCACAAGACGAGGCTACCAAGCCCTCAACCTTTTTTGATAACCTTAGCACCTTATTGGGAGATACACCACATGACACGAACAACTGAAATAGACCGTATTGATAGTAAGCTCTCTTATCTCAAGAGACAGCTCCAAACTCCTCAACTACACCCCTATAAACAAGCGACTTTGCTTGATATGATAGAGGATTATCACCAACAGAAAGAAGACCTTACCATGACACACGACATACACATTCAAGCCCTTAAGGGAGAAATTAGTTACCTTGAACAACGCCTCTTGCACCCTAGCTTAACCCTAGAGTTAAAGCAAGAACTCCTAGACGCCTACAAATATAAAGTAAGGCTCTTAACAGCTTTAGAAATCAGACAAAGAGAGAACTCAAATCATGATACGCTATAACCAATTAACGCTACAAGAAAAACGGCGCTTACGACAACTTGAGCAGGAGCTCCTCCACCTAGAGGAGCTTCTTTCTGCTCCACACATGCACCTCTACCGCCACCAGCTCCAGTCTGAACTGGAACAGGCAGAAGAAAACTATAACTACTATCTCCACACATTAGAAAAACATTATCAGAGGTAAACCAATGACAGATAAAGACTTAAAACAACTGGAAGAAGAACTCAAAGACCTTTTGGTCAAAGCCCTTGCCAAACGTTTAGAGGAGGTTATTCATGACTACCTTAACGCTTGATTTACATAACCTTACTATTCAGCTACCCGCTGATAAGATTATTCTTGACCGAGAAGAATATGGTAACTTAAAACATCAAAACGACCTCGGACGCTACCTTAGTCTAAGCCAAGTCTTAGACTTACTATCCGTTAGCCGTCCTTGGCTCTTAGAAAAGGTCTTACTCAATCCTAGCATTAGACCACAGATTGACATTGACCAAAACCCTGATGGCTTTGTCAAATATCCCATCAATCGTGGCGGAAAATATTTATTTTTAGCCAGTAAAACCAAAGCTTACTTTGAAGAACACTTTACAGACATTCTCACATCATGATACAATAACCAAGACGAAGCCTTGGTTATCTTTATCTAAACAAGAAAGGATAACACATGGCAATATCATACCGACAAAGAGGCAAAAAGAAAACATGGAACTTTAGAATATTTGACAACAGTAAGCACTGCATTGCCAGCCAGTCAGGCTTTAAAACTAAACGTGAAGCTATGGCTGTCGCAACAGCCTTAGAATTAGAGCTATTAAACGGACATATCATTGATAATAAAACATCTTTATATACCCTATGGGACAACTGGTATCACCTCCAAATCCTCCCACTAGGAAAAAGTGAGGGGACATTAGACCACCACCTCCATAGAGGGCAAAAAATCTTAGATTATTTTGGAGATACTCCAGCTAGTCGTATTAAAGCCAGTGATTACCAACGCTTTATTAACGATTATGCCAAAACGGTCAGCAAAGATACCGTAAGACGCTTAAACGCTGAAATCCGCAAAGTGGTACAATTTGCCAAACGTGATAAATTGACCATTACAGATTTTACAGATGGTGTCATCATCACAGGACAAACTAGCCGAAAAACAAAAACAGAAAAAGCCATCACTAGTATCAGGGACTATCATACACTGCTCAATACCTTAAAAGTAAACATGGCCAAACGATACAATATCCTTGATTATCTCTTATATATTCAATTAAAAACAGGCTTACGTTTCGGTGAAGTCTTAGGGCTAACTTGGGATTGTATTTCAAACGCTAACCAAGAAATCTATACTTATAGACGTTATGACCCACGCAAGCAAGAATGGCGACCACCTAAGACGGACACATCTGTTCGTAGCGTCCCAATCGACTCAGAAGCTTTGAGGCACTTATCAGAATTAAAAGGGTATCAAACAAAAGAGTTGAAACAAGCTAGCATACAGAACGCTGATAATCATATCTTTTATTCAGCACTTGATGGTGTACCAAGCAATCACATGGTCAATAAGCATCTACGTGAGTTATTAAAAGAACTTAAGATTGCCCCTTATGATTTATCAGCTACTGGCGTCCGCCATACCTATGCCAGTATCATGTTAGGGTATGGGATTGATATTTGGGTTATCGCTGCGAATATGGGGCATAAAGACATCACACAAATCACTAAAACTTATGGTCACTTAATTAAGGAAAAAGCAGAAAAAGAAAACAATCGCATTCGTGAAATCTTAGTTGCATAATATTTCCATAGAAAGGTTGACCAAAAGGTGACCAAAAACAAAAGAAACCTTGATTTAACAAGGTTTCTAGAGTTATTAGCCAACCACTACAGTTGACAATGAGCCTAATTATTTACGTTTACGGGCAATCAAATTGATTGGCGTTCCTTCAAAGACGAAGGCCTGACGAATTTGATTTTCCAAGAAACGGAGGTAAGAGAAGTGCATAAGCTCTTCTTCGTTAACAAAGATAACAAATGTTGGTGGTTTAACGGCAACTTGTGTTGCATAGAAGATTTTAAGACGTTTTCCTTTATCCGTTGGTGTTGGGTTGATGGCAATGGCATCCATGATAACGTCGTTAAGCACAGCAGATGGGATGCGTTTGTTTTGGCTCTCGCTGATGCGCTTAATCATCTCAGGCAACTTGTGCAAACGTTGTTTGGTTTCAGCTGAGACAAAAACAATCGGTGCATAGCTCAAGAATTGGAACTGGTCGCGGATGTCTGCTTCCCATTTAGCAACTGTATGGTTATCCTTTTGAACAAGGTCCCATTTATTAACAACGATAATGATTCCTTTACCAGCATCATGGGCAAAACCAGCGATACGCTTGTCATACTCACGGATACCTTCCTCGGCGTTGATGACCATGAGGACAATATCTGAACGGTCAATGGCACGCATAGAACGCATAACGGAATATTTCTCAGTATTTTCATAAACCTTACCAGATTTACGCATACCAGCCGTATCAATCATGGTGTATTCTTGACCGTCGCTGTCGGTGAAGTTAGTATCAATGGCGTCACGCGTTGTACCAGCGATTGGACTGGCAATCACACGGTCTTCACCCAAAATAGCGTTAATCAAACTTGATTTTCCAACATTCGGACGACCAATCAAGCTAAAGCGGATAATGTCTGGATTGTCCTCTTCTTCCTCAACTGGAAGATTTTCAACGATAGCATCCAAAACATCACCAGTACCAATCCCGTGAACAGATGATACTGGGAATGGGTCACCAAGACCAAGTGAATAGAAATCGTAAATATCGTTACGCATTTCCGGATTGTCAACCTTATTGACAGCTAGAATGACTGGTTTGTTAGTGCGGTAAAGAATTTTAGCGACATATTCATCGGCATCCGTCACGCCTTCTTTACCTGACACCACAAAGACAATGACATCTGCTTCATTCATAGCGATGTCAGCTTGATGCTTGATTTGCTCCATAAAAGGTGCATCGACATCATCGATACCACCCGTATCAATCAATGAAAATTTACGATTCAACCATTCTCCGGTTGTGTAAATACGGTCACGCGTCACACCCTCAACATCTTCTACGATTGAGATGCGCTCTCCTGCAATTCGGTTGAACAATGTTGACTTTCCAACGTTTGGACGACCAACAATAGCAACTGTAGGTAATACCATCTTACTCCTCTTCTCTATCTGGATACTCCCAAAATCTTCTTAATTATTGACGGCGGTTAACGCCTTCTAAGTGAAACTCTTTTGCCAAATAGCGCACGCGCTCCATAACGCGCTTAGCTTGCCAAGTTTCATCATTTCCCTTAATATTGCTCCACTTTCTTTCCAAATCAGCAAAGCTGTAATTTGACGTAAAGAAAGTCGGAACCTCTTCTAGCATACGGTACTGCAAAATCACCTGCAACACTTCATCGCGAACCCAAGGTGTTGTCTGCTCCGCACCGATATCATCAATAATGAGCACAGGCACCTTCTTCACAGCATCAATTTCATCCTTAACAGAACCGTCTGAAATCGCATTTTTGACATCAATGGCAAAGCTAGGAAAATGCAACAAGGTCGTTGCCACACCCTTCTTCTCAGACAATTCATGCGCCATGGCAGCCATGAGATAGGACTTGCCGACACCCATGTCACCATAAAGATAAAGCCCTTTTTGCCCATTTGCAGGATAGGCTTCTACAAAATCCAATAGGGCTGACAAGGCAATCATGCGGCTTTCATTATTGATGTCGAAATCTGCCATGGTGATATTGCGGTAAGACTTAGGTAAATTAACCAGATTGATGCGGTTAGCGATAGCTAATTTTTTCTGAGCCTCAATCAACTCACTAGTCTCTAAATAAGAGACGTCTGCATAGCCTTCATTCATGACCAAAATCGGTTGATAGCCCTTGGCGCTGTAGGTCGGGTCACCGTCTCGAAACTTCTGACGCTCACCAAGAAACTGATTGAATTTGGAAAAACTGATTTTAATTTCACGCTCTGTTAGATGATTAGCCTTGATAAAGGCAGCAATTTCTGGGTCTGCTAAAATAGTCTGAGCCAAATCTGCACTGGCTGCGCGGGAAAAACGCCCTGATTGCTCCAAAGCCTGTCCAATTGATTGCATCTAGTCACCATCCTTTCCAAGACGCTCCAAACGTTTCAAAGCATCTGACCTAAATTTCTCTAAATTTGCCTGTTTTTCAGGACTCGTTTCTTCTTTATAATCGGGATTACTCCACTCAGGAACATTTGATTTAGGGGCTTGCGCTACTTTTTGAGCCTGCTTACGCTCATTGAAGCTCCGCATTTTCAAAACAGCATCTTCTGCCCTTGTGACATTCTGATAAGAAAAATCATTAGCAATCTTCATCAGATAGGGTTTGTTCAAGTTAGCCGACTTGGTTTTATTGAAGGTATAAAGAACCATCACATTGATGACAGGGTCCAAAAAGCCCATGTTGGCCAGTTCTTCTAGCAGGTCGCGCTCGCTCTTAGTCACCACAGCCTTACGAGCTTGCTTGATTTTTTCAAGGAATAGCAGAGCTGTTGACTTATTGGCTTCACGGATGATGACTGTCTCTTGTTGACTGAAGTCCGTACCAGCTGGCGCTTCTGTCAGATGCCCAGCTTCTTCTTTTTGCACCCTCATCCGCTTGGGGCTAATGGTTGAACCAATAGCCGTTTGCTTAGCCAAGTCATAAGTCTCAAACCAATTCAGATTAAAACGGTCAGCGACAGCAAACAAGGCTAGGACATCATCTTTTTCATTGTTAAAGCGCAAGCCATCACGCACCATCCGATGACGAAAACTCTCCAAATCAAAATCCGTCTTTGCTGTCACGGGACTTGCCGTATTATTCTCTAAATCAGGAAAAACATCTGTCAATTTTTTCGAGAGGTCACGCGCATTTTCAGGAACAGTCAAGGCTAATTCAGCCACTGCCACCTCACCAATCCTGCGCTCTAAAAGGCTGCGATAGATAGGATTCGCTAGAAAAGCTTCATTGGTCATAGCTGGCTGCATTTTAATCAAATAAGCCCCCGACCAACGGTACAACTTAATCAAATCAATAGCAGTCAACATAACCAAGGCATCCTCAAAGCGACGCATGTCAAATTGGATATGATTTAAAATCTCGCTAAATTTATGTTTCTTACGCCCATCATCAAAAAACTGCACCAAGTACTGATAAATCAAGGTCGCATCATTACCAATAATAGGCTGATAGAGGCGAATGAGGCTGGCGCTATCGTAACTGATACTATTATGCTTCAGATAAGAAAATTCTTCAATGGGACTCATCTGTCACACCGTTTTTCTTCTTACTACGGACACGGTTAGTAATCTGCTGTAAGAGTTCCTCAATCTCATCAACATCCTTGAAAGACTTATAGACACTGGCAAAACGCACGTAAGTAATCTCATCCAGCTCTGCCAATTCATCCATGACAAGATTGCCGATAACAACGCTAGAAACTTCATTTTCATATTCGCTGCGAATCTCGCGTTCGATACGGGAAATCACTGACTCGATATCTTCGCTAGAAACAGGTCGTTTTTGAGCACTTTGAATGATTCCGTTAAGAATTTTATCACGTGAAAATTGCTCACGCGTGCCATCTTTCTTGATAACCAAGAGAGGAACCTCCTCTAAGCGCTCGAAGGTTGTAAAACGAGCATGGCACTGCTCACATTCTCTACGACGTCTAATGGTCGTCCCTTCTTCAGCTTGACGGCTATCAATGACACTTGATTTATTGTATCCACATTTGGGACAACGCATATAAACACCCCTATCTATCCAATTTACTCAGTATACTATTTTACCATAATTCCGCCAATAACAAAAGAATCAGAATCAATTTGCACGCCTTAGACAGATAAATTAAAGAGAACCGAACACTTAGTTCAGTTCTCAACGTTAGTATCATCCAAAGGAATAGTCAAGAGGAACTCTGTCCCTTCATTGACCTTGCTCTTAACATCAATTTCCAAGTCATAAGCATCAACAATCTGCTTCAAAACAGACAAACCAATCCCCAGACCCGCTTGCGTACTTGTTCGATTGCGAGATTTATCGGTTCGATAGAAGCGGTCAAAGATAAATTTGATATCTTCCTCAGCAATTCCTTCTCCCCAATCCTTGACCGAAACGATGGCATAATTATCCTTAACATCTAAAGTAACGGCAACGACTCTTTCATTGATGGAATATTTAACAGCATTATCTATCAAAATCATAATAGCCTGCTCAAAGTGATTCTTATAAATTTTCCCCACGACAGACGCGCCAGCCTTATTATCAAAAGTAAATGTAAAATCTTCTTTCAAAACCTTGAAATTGCCAAGGACGGTTTCTATCGATTTTTCAAGGTTGGCAACCTTACCTTTGTGGAGGTCAAAACTCCCTTGCACGCGAATCATGTCCAGCATGTCGTTAATCATAATCGACATGCGGTCCGCTTCATGATAAGTGGCAGCTAGGCTCTCATCCAAAAGCTCCGCATCATCCTTACCCCAGCGTTGTAGCATGCCAACATGCCCTTTGATGACCGCAACGGGTGTCCTCAATTCGTGACTGACATCGCTGATGAAACGCGACTGCCTCTCCGTATAACCTTCCAATTTGTCCAACATATTGTCAAAAATCATGGACAATTCTTCAATCTCGTCACCTGACTTAATATGACTTCGCAATTTTAAATTACTTGGATTATCGGCAATTTTTCGCATGACATCATGCAAATTTTCAAAAGGATGAACAAACCGTCTCGTCGTCAAAATGATAATCATGAGAGCAATTCCTATCCCCATCGTTTCAATAAAAACCAAGAAAATGATTAAATTACGACGCATATCATAGTAACGATTGAGATTATAGAAAACCTGAACATAGCCAATCAATTTACCAGTTTTCTCCGAGTAAATCGGTTCAGACTGGAAAAAGCCCTTATCCTTACCTAAATTATCAATCTGGACAGTATCTATATCTGACCCGTTTAACTTTTTGGGAACACTATCTTGAACTGTTGTTAAAATCGCACGCTTATTATTGTCATACAAAGTCATTTCTTGATTGAAATAAAGCATGCTGTCAAAAGTCTGACCAGTACGGTAGATGTAAGTGGAGCCATTTGTTTTGGAAAATCTATCTACCTTCAGCTGCGCTTGGATAATATTACTAATATTGTCCAAGGTCAAATTAGAGCCCGTTTGTGCTAAACGGACTCTAATATTTTCTATTGATTTTGCTACATTCGTACGTTCCCGATGAAGCATGAAACGCGTCGTTGAAAAATAAACAACCACTGAAAAGATGGTAAATAGACTGAAGAACAAGGTGAAGACAACTATTGACAATTTTCGAGACAAAGTCTGTCTCACTCGGCTCACTTCAGTATTATTTTTCACGAATCACATACCCCATACCACGAACTGTTTGAATGTAAGATTCTTTACCAGGAAGGTCAATTTTCCCACGAAGGTAACGAATGTAAACATCGACAACATTAGTTTCTGCTGCAACATCATATTTCCAAACATTAGCAAGCAATTCTTCGCGTGTCATGACACGGTTCATGTTATTCAACAAAACTGACAACAAGTCAAACTCACGTTTTGTCAATGAAATTTCTTCATCACCACGGATTGCTGAGCGATTTTGAACATTAAGTGATAAATCACGGAAACTACCGAGAGGTTCTTCAATTTTAGACTTAGCTTCTACATCTTGACGACGGAAGATTGCACGAACACGCGCAAGCAATTCTTCAATGGCGAATGGTTTGACAATGTAGTCATCAGCGCCACGGTCCAAGCCAGCCACAATATCCATGACCGAATCACGTGCTGTCATCATCATTACATAAGTGGTTTTTTCAGCTTGGAGACGACGTGTCACTTCAAATCCATCCATTTCTGGAAGCATAAGGTCCATCAAAATCAAATCAAAATCTTTTTCCAGAGCAGTTTCAAGACCCTCGCGACCACTATGCTTTACAACAACTTCATAACCTTCGTGCAACAACTCTAGTGAAACAAAACGTGCTAAGTTTTTTTCATCTTCAATGATTAAAATTTTCTTACTCATTATATCTTATACCCTACTATTCTTAATTTTAAAATCATCCATAACAATCTATTACCAGATTATCATTTTTTTCTAAAATTAAAAACCCATTGATTCTTTATTTTCTAATGTCACTACAAAAGTATACCAAAAAACGAACATTTTTCAATAGAAAATTGACTAAACTGTTTTATTTTATTCTTCAAACAATCCATTTAATGCTGCAAATGGGTTATTTTCTTTTTTCTTTTCTGATTGAAGGGCTTCAAATTGTGATTCCGTTAACACTGACCAATTATCCCCTGATGGCATCTCATCAGATTCTAACTCATCCTCTGCGAGAACTTGAAGTGGAATTGACAATAAGATATTATCAATAACGCTTTCTTCAAGGTCAATGGCATCGCCTTCTAATAAAAGAACAAGACTCTCCTCAACCAAATCAGCTTTTTCATCAGCGTTAGCTTCTTCAATAAAAACTTCGTCAACCCATTGGCTTTTACTCAAAGTAACAGGTTTCATTGAGCGACTTGAAGGCAGGGTAATATCATAGTTAAGCTGATACCCCAGCAAATAGAGACCATCATCATAGGTAACAGTCCCCTTTACAAGGACATTTGCGATATCTAAAATTTCTGAGCTACGCTCTAATAATCTATCTTTAATAGACAGGTCTTGGTCAAAAGTAATCCCATCAAGGTTTTTCTTAATTTCTGTTAATAATAGCATGAATAATCCTCTTTTTGTGATGTCCTTTTCTATTATAACAACTTTTTCTTAACTTGTCCTTTAATTTTTATCAATTTGGTGACAAGCAACCATGTCGGTATCTCTTTACATTTGACGAAGGCGTTCGATACGATCTGCAATTGGTGGATGGGTGTAAAATAGGTGCTTGAAGCCGTCTTTTTTCATAGGGTCGTTGATGTAAAGTGCTGCGCTGGCATCATCAACAGGATGTTCCATAGGGCTTGATTGTTCTAATTTTTCTAGGGCTCTAATCATTCCATGGGGATTACGAGTCAGCTCAACTGAGCTAGCATCCGCTAAATATTCACGTTGGCGTGAAATGGCTAATTGAACTAGAGTAGCTGCGAGGGGAGCAAGGACAATTGATAAAATAGAGAAAATCAACAACAAAATGCCTACTCCCTCACTTTCTCTGTCATCATTTCGACGTCTGCCACCACCGTACCACATCATACGACTTCCAATACTTGAAATCAGGGTGATGGCACTAGCCAATGCTACCGCAATGGTTGAAATACGGATATCGTAATTACGAATATGGCTGACCTCATGCCCGATAACCCCTTCCAATTCTTCGCGATTCATAAACGCAAGAAGGCCTGTTGTGGCTGCGACTGCTGCATTTTCAGGGCTTGAACCTGTTGCAAAAGCATTCATAGAGGCATCTTCAACGATGAAAACGCGAGGCATGGGAATCTGAGCTACCATAGCCATATCCTCAACGATGTGATAAAGGTCGGGTGCCTGGTCAACCGTCACTTCACGGGCGTTGTTCATGGACATAACAACATCAGTCGATTGGAAAATCATGCTGGCTGCATAGATAATCCCGATGATAAGGGCGATGATTACCCCTAATTGAAGATTACCAATAAAGAGGTAACCGACGCCTGCGCCAATGGCTGATAAGAGACAGAAAAAGACAATCAGCAAAACGACCGTTTTACGCTTGTTACTAGCAATTTGATCATACAGCATGATTGCTTCCTTTCTGATTAAAAGTCAAAAGATACTTTTGGAACTTCTTTTTCATCTTCTGGTGTTTCCAAGAAGTCTGCTGCTTTGAAGCCAAAGAGTTTAGCAACGATATTGCTTGGGAAAGTTTCCAATTTGATATTGTAGTTCGATGTTGTTGTGTTGTACAACTGACGAGAGTAAGAAATTTTATTTTCCGTATTAGTCAACTCGTCTTGTAGTTTAACAAAGCTGGCATTAGCCTTGAGGTCAGGGTAATTTTCAGCGACTGCAAAAATGCTTGAAACTTGTTTGGTCAATTGGTCGCTAGCTGCCATAGCTTCCGCTGGTGACTTAGCTTGAGCGATTTGGGCACGAAGCTCTGCAATTTTTTCAAGCGTCTTACCTTCATAACTTGAATAGCCTTTAACCGTCTCAATCAAGTTAGGAATGAGGTCATTACGGCGTTTCAATTGAACATCAATCTGACTCCAAGATTCTTTGGTCTGCATGCGTGAGCGAACAAGACCATTGTAACTAGTAATTACCCAAATCACTAGAACAACAATAATAGCTAAAATAATCCACATCATAAGTGTTGTCTCCTTTTGTTTTTATCATTATAGCAATTTTAAAGAACTTATGTAAAGTAAAGACTATGCTTTTATGATTCTTTAGTTTTATGATAGAATAGAAAAGGATTTTAATCGATTAGAATGTAAGGAGTTACTATGACACCAGAAGAATTTTATCAGGCACTTGAAGCCTTTAATATCAGCCTATCTGAGCAACAAAAAGAGCAGTTTGAAACCTACTTCAGACTCCTCGTTGAATGGAATGAAAAAATCAATCTGACAGCCATCACAGACAAGAAAGAAGTCTATCTCAAGCACTTCTATGACTCTGTTGCTCCCGTTTTACAGGGGCATATCACAAATGAACCTATCCGTCTCCTGGATATCGGAGCTGGGGCTGGTTTTCCTAGCCTCCCGATGAAAATCATCTGCCCTGAGATTGATGTGACTATCATTGACTCGCTCAACAAGCGGATTAATTTCCTTAAGTTATTAGCTGATGAGCTTGGTTTGACTGGGGTGCATTTTTACCATGGGCGTGCTGAGGATTTTGGACAAGATAAGGCATTTCGTGGACAATTTGACATTGTCACCGCACGCGCTGTCGCCCGTATGCAGGTCTTGTCTGAGTTGACTATTCCTTTCTTGAAAGTTGGCGGACGCCTCATTGCCCTCAAAGCCGCCGCAGCTGACCAAGAAATCGCTGACGCTAGCAATGCGCTTCGTCTCCTCTTCTCACAAGTCAGTCTTAACGAAAATTACAACCTTCCAAATGGTGACGGACGCAATATCACTATCGTGGATAAGAAGAAGGAAACGCCTAATAAATACCCCCGTAAAGCTGGCACCCCTAATAAGAAACCCTTGTAATTGCTATGAAAGATTTTTTCAATTTGAAGGCTATGCCAATTACACGTAAACTCAGTTTCAGCTTTTTGGCAGTTATTTTGATTGGTAGTCTATTGCTCTCTCTTCCTATTTTCCATTATGCCAATGCACCGCACACGACTTACCTAGACCATCTCTTTATAACAGTGTCCATGGTTTGTGTGACAGGATTATCTGTCTTTGCAGTTGGAGATGTTTATAATGGCTGGGGGCAAGTCGTCTGTATGCTGCTCATGCAGATTGGTGGGCTGGGGCTCGTAACGCTCATATCCCTGTCCTACTATGCTCTCAAGCAAAAGATGTCTCTGAAGCAACAAAGTTTGCTCCAGTCGGCTATTATCTACGATACGGCTGATCAGCTCAAAGATTACCTTTTTCTCATTTTCAAGGTAACATTTGCTGTTGAGGGGATTGCTGTCCCGCTACTCATGATTGACTTTATTCCTCGTTTTGGGCTTGGTCATGGCATTTTCAATAGTATTTTTCTTGCTGTGTCTGCCTTTTGTAATGCAGGTTTTGACAATTTTGGGTCTACCAGCCTTGCTTCCTTTAAATTAAATCCTCTTGTTAATTTGGTTATTTCCTTCTTAATTATCGCTGGAGGACTTGGTTTTGGGGTTTGGAAGGATTTGCTGGCTGCTGGGCGCAAGCTATTGACCAAAGGTCCTAAAACAAGCAAAACGTTCAGCAGAGCTTTGAGTAATCACTCTCGCTTGGTCTTGCAAACAACTGGCCTGCTACTGGTTGGTGGGACGGTGCTGTCTTGGGTTCTGGAATTGGGGAATCCAAAGACAATCGGTCAGCTGAACGTTTTCCAGCAAGGTTTGGTGAGTTTCTTTCAAACGGTAACCATGCGTACGGCTGGCTTTTCAACGCTGGATTACACACAAACAGATGCTTCTACTAATCTTGTTTATATCATTCAAATGTTGATTGGTGGGGCACCTGGAGGAACCGCTGGGGGATTTAAAATCACTGTTGCAGCCATCATTTTCTTGCTCTTTAAGGCTGAATTAAGCGGACAAAGTCAGGTGACCTATCATTTCCGCGTCATTTCTTCAAGGCTGGTGCGTCAGACATTGACTGTCCTTGTCTTTTTCTTTGGCACTCTCATCGTCGGCTATCTGCTCTTGCTCGAATTAGAGCCACAGTTAAACCCATTCGCCCTTTTCTTTGAAGCGTCGAGTGCTCTTGCCACTGTCGGGGTGACCATGAATGTGACAACCCACTTGTCAACTGGAGGTCGCCTGGTCGTTATGGTATTAATGTTTTTGGGACGTGTCGGTCCTATCACGGTTTTAATGTCTCTCATGCAAAAGACAAAAAAAGACATTCAATATGCCGAAACTGATATTATTTTAGGTTAGGAAAATTTTCTATGAAAACAAAAATTATTGGCGTGCTGGGTTTGGGGATTTTTGGTCAAACCGTAGCACAAGAATTAAGTAAATTTGAACAGGATGTCATCGCTATTGACAATAGGGCTGACAATGTCCAGGCCGTCTCTGACTTTGTGACCAAAGCAGTTATCGGGGACATTACCGATATTGATTTTTTAAAACACATCGGTATTGAAGACTGTGATTCTGTCGTCATCGCAACAGGAAATAGCCTTGAAAGTTCGGTGCTAGCTGCCATGCACTGCAAGAAGCTTGGGGTGCCACAAGTCATTGCTAAGGCCCGCAACAGCACTTACGAAGAAGTCCTTTACGAAATCGGTGCAGACCTAGTCATCTCTCCAGAACGAGAATCTGGTCACTATGTTGCCTCCAGTTTACTTCGTCACCGTATTACAGATATTTTTGAAATTGAATCAGGAATCTCAGTGGTTGAATTTAAAGTTCCAAAATCTTGGGTTGGTAAAACCGTTGTTCAGCTAGATGTTCGAAAGAAATTCGAACTCAATCTTATCGGCACGCGCGATTCTAAGAATGCAACGCTCAAAACTGATTTTTCCCTCAATCACCCACTTAAAGAGGGGACAGTCATTGTTGCCATTGCCAATACCAATACCTTTGAAAAGTATGATTATCTTGGTTATTTTGACTAAGCAAAAAGCCTTCCGAAATTCGGAGGGCTTTTCCTATTCTTCATTTATGACCATGGATTGTAAAAACGACCGTGATTGATGTAAAAGAGTGCAAGGCTAACAGCCAAAATAAGCATGGCAATGACAATAGTCAACACGTCCTGCTTTGAAAATGCCTTGTAAGTATACCAAGTCCGCTTTTTATTTTTACCAAAACGGCGCAATTCCATGGCAGTTGACACCGTATCAATCCTGTCCAGTGAACTGAAAATCAGAGGAATGACAATCTGCAGATTACCCTTGATACGGTCCACCAACTTAGCCTTCTTTGACAGTTCCAAACCACGCGCTTCCTGCGACATACGAATCATATAAAATTCTTCCTGCACATCTGGAATGTAACGTAGGGTCAAGCTGACAGCGTAGGCAATCTTGTAAGGGACCCCAATCTGATTGAGACTGGAAGCAAACTGGCTAGGATGGGTTGTCATGAGAAAGAGCACCGCCAATGGCACCGTACAAAAGTATTTAAGGGACAAATTCAGGAGATAAAAGAGTTCTTGACTAGTCAGATAAAACCTTCCCCAGCCAGCCCAGAGCAATGTCCTAGCCTGATAAATCTTCTCACCGTATTCAGGCGCAAAGAGATAAACAACGACAACGTTAATCAAGGCAAAAAAGCTGATAAATTTGACGACGAAGGACACCTGATGCCAATGAATATTGGCCAGCTTAAAGAGATAAAGTGACAGCAAGCCAATAAAAATAATGAGCCGCGTATCATAGGTGGTCATACAAGCAATCGACACTAGGACAAAGAAAAGAAGCTTGCTGGCACCCGACAGACGGTAAAGAAAGCTGTCACCGTCTTGATAACCAATGAGTTGATTAGCCATGCTGTCCTCCTTGCTGTTTAATGTAGTACTGGGTGAGGGCAATCGGATCCGCCTTCAACTGCTGTGCCAAGTCAAATAGGCTAGTTTTCTTCAAATTAGCCCGCTCCAAAATATCATCCTGGTTGAAAATATTGACAGGACTGTCATCCGCGAGGATTTGCCCATCATAGACTACGACACTGCGATCCGAATATTCCAGCATGAGCTGCATGTCGTGGGTAATCATGATAATGGTATGACCAGCTGCGTTCAATTCATCCAAAAATTGCATAATTTCAGTGTAGTTGCGCTTATCCTGACCAGCGGTCGGTTCATCCAAGAGAATGATTTCTGGATTTAATACCAAGATTGAGGCAATGGTCACGCGCTTCTTCTGACCGAAAGATAAGGCTGAAATAGGCCACTTACGAAATTCATAGAGCCCACAAGTTTTCAACGTCTGATAGACACGTTCTTCAATCTCCGCTTCATCAAAACCGCGCAAATGCAGACCCAGCGCCACCTCATCAAAAATCATGGTCTGACTAATCATCTGATTAGGATTTTGCAGGACATAACCGATGCGCTCAGCACGCTCCTTGATGGAATCCTCGGCAATAAACTGACCTTGGTAGAGAATCTGGCCTTCCACTGGGATAAATTGGCAAAGAGCCTTAGCCAGAGTAGATTTGCCAGCCCCATTTTTCCCGACGATAGAAATTCGCTCGCCCTTATGAATAGTCAGTGACACATCCTTAAGAATAGGCTGCCCCAGCTCATAGGCAAAGTTTAGATTCTTAATTTCCAACAGTTTTTCCTTAGGTAATGGCTGCGCTGTTGAAGCTTTTTCATTGAAACTAATCTGACTTAAGTCCATCCGACTGAGTTTGGACAGGTGCTGCGCAGAATCAAGATTCAACCCTAAATCACGTAAAACAGTCACATAAAGAGGTTCGCGGATGCCATTTTCAGCCAAAAGACTTGTCTGCAAAAGCTGATCAGACTCACCGTCAAAGAGAATACGCCCATCATTGACCAAAATAATCTTGTCCACCTGACGGTAGAAAACATCCTCCAAGCGATGCTCGATAATGATGGTCGTCGCACCAGTCTCCTCGTGAATGCGGTCAATCAGGTCAATGGTTGCCTGCCCAGACTTGGGATCAAGGTTAGCCAGAGGCTCATCAAAGAGCAAAATAGGACTTTCATCAATGAGCACCCCTGCCAAACTGACGCGCTGCTTTTGCCCACCAGATAAATCCTGTGGACGTTGTTCAAGCAGGTCAAGTAAATCTAGCTTGTCCGCCCAATAATCGACCTTTCCCTTCATCTCATCAAGGACAAGACAATCATTTTCCAAGGCAAAAGCCAAATCCTCAGCCACAGTCAGTCCAATAAACTGACCGTCTGGATCCTGCAAAACCGTAGAAACCAAATGAGACTTGTCGTAAATAGACAAGTCAAAAGCATCTTTGCCACCAATGGTTAAAGAACCAGACTTCTCACCATGATAGATATTAGGGATAATGCCATTAAGACACTGCCCCAGAGTGGACTTCCCAGAACCAGACGGACCAACAATCAAGACCTTCTGCCCTTTTTCGATAGACAGATTAATATCTCTCAAAGTGGGCTCTGCCTGAGCATCATATTTAAAAGTAAAGTCCTTAAATGCAATAAAGTTTGTCATCAAATTCTTCCTTAAGATAGGAGTTTAGTCTTTAGACAAACTACCAGACTGTGTGCGAGTCTTGGCATAGACAGCCAACAAGATACTACCTGCGATACCAATTGTCAAAGCATTTGAAGTCGCTGCAATCACACCTTGAGTAAAGACTTTCTTAGCTGGTTCACTGTAAATAACGATGTCACCAAGCGGAGCAATCAGTCCCCAGGCAATAAAGTTTGTCACAATTTGAACAAGGTTAAACCAGACGTAATCATTCGTTGAAAGTTTACCCTTTTCAATTTGAAGTTTATTTTTCAAAAGACCGATACCAAGTCCAACCAAACCACTTGGCAAGACCCATGACCACCAAACACCATATCCTGAAAACATGTCTTTAATCATGTGACCAATGAAACCAACGAAGAAGCCAGCAACTGGACCAAAAATGACAGCAAATAGTGCTTGGACGGCATATTGAAGCGAGAAGCTAGTGTTTGAAAATACGGGAATGTTAACAAACAAACCGATGATAACGAAGAGGGCTGCCCCGATACCTGTTGCGACAACCGTTTTGATAGAATTATTTTTCATGAGTTCTCCTTTATGTGAATGATTGATTAAGCAATGCGACGAATTTCGATACGCCAGTTTGAACCGACACCAACATTATAAGCCTTGGCAAAAGACCCTTGGTTGATGGCTAGACCGAGGCGATAAAGTGAATTAATATAGAGGATGGGCTGACCGATGCGGACATCCGCAAAGGATTTGCCATAAGTGACTTGGTTTTGATAGACCAACATATCATTATTGTAGATAGTCACTTCGAAACGGTCTCCGAATTCTGGCGCCAGCGTATAAAACTCCTCACGCTTGATAGAGGTCCAGAGTGAACCAAAGCGAACATCCAGAATATCAATAGCTCCGAAAACTGCCTCGTCTTCAATCCTCGTTGCTACCTCTGGTAACTCTATGATATCATCGACAGACAGCTCTGGACCAACTTCTTCAAAAGTGATATGACCGCTAGCCAGCTTGGCACCCGTGTAGGCATAAACATCACGGCCGTGGAAAGTATAGGAATACTCGGTGTTCTGACGGCGGTTTTTAACTTCAGAAATTTCACGAATAGCCTTGATACCGACATGATTCTTGATGTAAGAAAGCGTCCCGTTGTCAGGCGTTACGATGAACTGGTTACTTTCTGTCAAAGCCACGACGCTCTTCCGCTTAGAGCCCACACCTGGGTCAACAACCGAAACAAATGTTGTTCCCTGCGGCCAATATTCAACCGTCTGGAAGAGACGATAGGAAGCCTCGAAAATGTTGTAGGGAGTGATGTCGTGGGTCAGATTGTGAATCTCTAACTCAGCTGACTCCTGCAAAGCCACCCCAAACATAGCAGCAACGGCACCGTCAACCAAACCAAAGTCCGATTGCAGCACCAACAAATTATTAGTCATACTTATAATTCATTCCTTTCGTTTCACTCAAGGCACAGCACCGAATGAAAAGGTGTTGTGCTTTGAGTCTATAATATAACTGAGAAGCCCTATCACTACTACAAATCACGGGGAGGTGAATAAGTGAGTGGTACACCACTACCTCGCATGTTTATAGGTGCAGTTCTTCCTATCAAGCACAACTAACTGTGACTAAGAGCACGTAAACTTATACTTGGATAAACGACTCGTTTGTGTAAGGAATGAGCAGTCAAGGAATAGGGACTTCTCAAATATGATGAAGGGAGACCCCTCATGTTAATCTTGTTTACCCTAATTGTTGTGGGATTGATGTCCATAAAACCTTTGTCGTAGCGGTTATTGCCATCACCAACAAGCAAGGAATCACTGAGTACCATCGTAAACGCTTCTCAACCTTTACCAATGGTCTCATTCAGCTACGCGATTGGTTGGAGTATTATTCCTGCTTCGATGTCTGTATGGAATCAACTGGTAAGTACTGGATTTCTGTTTTCAATATCCTCGAAGAAGCCTGCAATATCTGCTTGGCTCATCCCAAGTATGTCAAAGCGATTCGAGGAAAGAGGACCGACAAGAAAGATGCTCCGTGGATAGCCGACCTCTTTAAGCACGACTTAGTGGCTTCTAGATTTATCCCTCCGCTAAAAATCAGACAACTTCGTGACCTCTTTCGCTATCGCATGAAATTAACACAGCTTCAAGTCAGTGAGAAAAATCGTTATCAAAATTGTCTCACTTGGTCTAACCTTCAAATTGCAAGTGTCGTTTCCGATGTGTTCGGAAAAAGTGCTCAAGCTATTATCAAAATCATCCTTGACAATCCGGAAAACAAACCAAATATTGAGCAGCTGGTTCACAAGAGAATGAAGAATAAACTCCAAGACTTGGAAATCGCTACAGAAGGCGAATTGACCCCTGAGCAAGCTGAGAAAATCAGAGTTATCAAAGCTCATTACGATGCACTCGCTATCTGTAAAGAGGATTTAGAGCCAGATGATTTGGGAACTAGGGGCTGAATATAGCCAAGAGGTTGAACTTAGCCAAACCCTTCCTTGTTCAAATTGCCAACGCTGTCGTCAAGTCAGAGAAGTACCCTGAGTTTAGAAATAAATATCTTAAACTCAAGAAGTGCCGTGGATACCGAAAAGCAATTATCGCTATTGCCGAAGATTACCCGTCTCTATTTACCAAGTCCTCTTAAAACAAGAAAATTACAATCCTCTTCTACAAGGACTAACCGAAATACGAAATCCTGACAAAACAATGTCTATTCAAGACGCTGTTCGTTTTGCACAACAACACGGATTCAATGTCAATTAATGTCAAAAATCAGGTCTCAAGACCTCTCTTTAGTGTGCTCAAAATTAGGATAAACAATAAATCAATTAGCTTTTATCTTTTTTCAAACTTCACCCATTTCTTTTTATGATTTTCCTATTTTACCATAGATAGCAAGGTTTTTGTAATTGTCTCTTTATTAGCGAAGCTATAGGTAAAAACTATAGCTAAAAATGGCTGAGCTTTTGCCCAACCATCTTATTATAACATTTTCTTTTTACCCCAAACAGACTTTTCAGCAAGAGCTGTGAAAAGAACGTCTGTTGATGAGTTGAGGGCTGTTTCACAAGAGTCTTGGATGACTCCCACAATAAACCCGACACCGACAACCTGCATGGCAATATCATTTGAAATACCGAACAAGCTACATGCTACTGGGATAAGGAGCAAGGAACCACCTGCAACCCCTGACGCACCACAAGCAGAAATAGCTGCAACAATGCTAAGAAGAAAAGCTGTTGGAAAATCGACTGTAATTCCCAAAGTATTAACAGCAGCGAGGGTCAAGACGTTAATGGTAATAGCTGCGCCAGCCATATTGACCGTAGCCCCCAAAGGAATAGACACTGAGTAAGTATCTTTATTCAAGCCCAAGTCTTCGCACAACTTCATATTAACAGGAATATTGGCTGCTGAACTGCGTGTGAAGAAAGCTGTAACTCCTGACTCCTTCAAGCAGCGGAAAACCAAGGGATAAGGATTTTCACGTGTCACGATAAAACCAATAATCGGGTTAACCACCAATGCCACAAACAGCATGGTACCAACCAAGGTCAAAATCAAAAGACCGTATTTAGCAAGAACTGAGATACCATTTTCAGAAATCGTTGTAAAGACCAGCCCCATGATTCCAAACGGTGCTAGATTAATAATCCAACGAACCACTTTTGAAGTCACTTCAGCAAAAGTTTGCATCAAATCTTTGGTGTGTTGACTGACTGAGCGCATTCCTAGACCGAAGACAACTGCCCAAAAGAGCACGCTGATATAGTTAGCCTGAGCAATAGCGTTTATTGGATTATCCACAACTTTTAGCAACAATGATTGGAAAACTTCTGCAACCCCCTGCGGAGCTGACAAATTAGTCTTGGTAGACTTGCTCAAAACTAAAGTCAACGGGAAAATATAGTTCACCAAAACAGCGACCAAAGCTGCTGCAAAAGTCCCTAAAAGATAGAGGAAGACAACTGTTTTCATGTTGTTTTGCGTTCCCTCGCGGTGTTGGGAAAGAGCACTGGCAACCAAGGTGAAGACTAAAAGCGGAGCAACTGCTTTCAAACCACCAACAAATAAATCTCCTAGTAAACCAATTGCTGAGATTTTAGGAATAAGTATTCCTAAAATTAATCCAACAACAACTCCTATTGCGATACGTTTAATGAGACTGGCGCGATTCCACGCGCTAAAAATTCGATTCATATCTATCTCCAAAATATTTTTTCAAATTTTATAATATTACAAAAATTGTATAAAGTCAATATTCTCTCAAATGCTATCACGACAAACGCATGAAGAAAATGTGCACAACTTCAATTTTCATCGTATGCATTTTTTATGAAAGTTTCCTGAGAATTATCGAGATATCTAGATTTTTTCATTCAACAGTACCTGTTTCCGAGTACATT
>ERZ1034980.490-NODE-490-length-28778-cov-12.863594_pt1 | contig 28778 bp, 26 predicted proteins | sample MGYA00520622_ERZ1034980 | MGnify/ENA primary metagenome ERZ1034980 (study PRJEB33766, sample SAMN09781791) | gut metagenome | biome: gut microbiome | host: Homo sapiens | place: Madagascar | study: EMG produced TPA metagenomics assembly of the PRJNA485056 data...
GAGCGCTTGACTGGCAGTCAAGAGGTCAGGGGTTCGATCCCCCTCGTCTCCACCACCGTGAATACAAGGCCACTCAATCGAGTGGCCTTTTTATTTTGCAAAATTTTGCCGTCAGCTGCATTTTTGCATAATTTGCAAATTGCTTTCCTACTCAAGACCAGCTTACACAAGGGGACTGGCTCCGCACTAGTTCGCTGTCAGCTGTAGTTGTCGCAAAATTTGCGACAACTACAGCCCAAAAAGTTGCGCAATTACCTTCCCGGTTTTGTACAAAGTTTGTTAGCCAAACTTAATAGTTTGAGCAATTCACGCCCTCAGCAATACAACTCAGGCGGTGCTCACCAACCCACACACCTCCATAAACCTGCGGCAATGTGTGCAAGATGGCACAATATCCCCCATAACCACGGCAAATAAACAATATGTTGCTCAACACACCCCAAAACGCATGGGCCACCTGCTGTGCTAGGATACCTAACGTTACATGGGTTCAACTGTGCTCACGGCTCCAGCAAGCCGCAAAGCACAGGGTCGATCAGCATCCGGCCGTAACGGCGGTGCCAGAAAAACCACGAGCTCCAATAGCGTCGTCATGCGTATCGCTTTGAATGACTTTGTTCTTGCCTATTCGCAAGCTGTTCTTTCAAATCGATATTTATGACAATTCGCAGCAGTCCTACAGCTGTTTGCGTGCGGCCCAGTTTTGTTCCCGCTTGACTGGATCGCACGCAGCCAGCTGGGGTCGCGTTCTTTTTGCGATACACGTCCGCGACTCTAGCAACTGCACTTATACATACCGTTCACGGTGGGGCAGAGCCACGTGCTTGTCTAACTGGGCTCAGGGTTTGAATATGGAGCGCCTTCGCGCACAAGCGCCCTGGCGAAGCCATACCCAAACCCCGTGAGCCACACGTAAGACAGCAAGGGGGTGGTGCTCGTGTGGTATGTGATCCAGGTCATTAACGGTCGCGAAGACGTAATGCGTGAGCGCATCGAGCGCATGGTGCCGGCGAGTGCCATGCAAGAGCTCTTTTATCCCCAATATCAAACCGAGATCAAGGTGCACGGCGAATGGGTCAATACGACTAAGCCGCTCTTTCCCGGTTATCTTATCTGCGATACGCCAGATCCCCGTACCGTGCAACAGTATCTGCTGCGCATGGACGACTTTGCTCGGGTACTTTCCCAGGACGGTCAGTTTGTGCCGCTGGCAAAAGAAGAGGTCCAGCTTATTGCCAGCTTTACGCATAGGGGAGACCGCGTGGTGCCTATGAGCGAGGCCTTAAAGGACGGCGACCAGGTCGTAGTGACGGCAGGTCCGCTGCTGGGCCACGAAGGCCTTATCAAAACCATTAACAGACGCAAGAGCACTGCTTATCTGGAGCTCGATCTGTGCGGCCGACGCGTAACCACCCGCGTTGGCCTTGCCGTGCTTTCAGCCGAGCAGCGCGTAATGCGAAACCTTAAAAAGGCGATCGCCTAATTACGGGCGACTGTTTTACGGGACAGGGAGGATCCCCCGGGGACGGGGACGTAGGTTTGAAGGAAATAGTGGGAGATAATCAAATGGGGGATGCATCAACTGTCGCTGTAACGCATGAGAGCAGGCGAGTGGCGGCCAAGCTCCATAATGTGGGAAAACACGAGCCTAAGTTAACCGAAAACGGTATTCCGGCAGATGTGCTGAAAAAGCTGCTACCAGGTGATGACATTGTTGAACTGGAAAAGCCTGCCGTTAATGGCGGACTGTTCTATCGCTTCATTAAGCGATCTTTTGATGTTGTTTCCTGCGGTTGCGCCTTGATTGTTCTCGCCATTCCTATGGCAGTCATTGCGGTCAAGATCAAATCAGAATCTGAAGGCCCCGTTATTTACGCCCAGCGTCGTGTTGGTAAAGACGGCAAGGTTTTTAACATCTACAAATTCCGTAGCATGTATACCGATGCAGAATCTCGAGGCGCACAGTGGGCACAGGACGAAGATCCGCGCGTTACGCCTTTCGGCAAGATTATGCGTAAGACGCGTCTAGATGAGATTCCGCAGTTCTGGAATGTATTCAAGGGCGATATGAGCCTTATTGGGCCGCGTCCTGAGCGTCCTGCATTCTGCAACGAGTTCGAGAAGCGTATTCATGGTTGGCATTACCGAACTTTGGTCCGCCCGGGTATTTCTGGTCTTGCCCAGGTGACCGGAGGTTATGACCTCCTCCCAAGCGAGAAGGTCTTGTTTGACCTTCAATACATCAAAACAAGAAACGTCAAGATGGACCTTGTGATCATGCTTAAGACGCTTGGGGTTGTCAGCACGGGAGACGGTGCACGATGATGAGGCTTCTGTTTCTGACCGACAGCTTCCGCCCCAGCCGCTCCGCATGCGCCAACCGCGCATGCGTTCTTGTCGACGCGATGCGCGAGGCCGGCATCGATGTGCAAGTTCTTGCTTCAAGCGACAGCCTGCTCAACTCGTCCGAGGGCTACGCGAAGCCCGATTACGTGACCTTCTTCGAGACCTTCCCCCTGCAGGAGAAGACGCTCGTGAACCGCCTGCGGAACAACTTCGGGGGCCAGCGCGCCTCCGTTAAAGCCGCCGAGGGTATGGGCGACTTCGACGTTGTGGTCTGTACCACCCCGCCGTTGCTCCTGACAACCTCCGCCATCAAGATTGCGGAGCGCAAGGGGGCCAAGCTTGTTTTGGACGTGCGCGATGTGTGGCCAGACGTGGCCTACGAGATGGGCTCGTTCACCCCCGGAAGCCCCTATGGCCGCTTCTTCGCCCACATAGCCAAGCGCGGCTTCAAGGCCGCCGACATCGTGTCCACTGTGTCCGCTGGCAAGGCGGAGAAGCTGAAGAGCCGCGTCCCCGCCGGCACCCCAGTTGAGCTTGTGCCCAACGGCATCGACGAGGCCTTCGTCCGCTACGACGAGGACCCCGCCGTTGTCGAGCGCTTTGAGCTCGGGCGCGGCCCCATCTGTTGCTACGTCGGCAACATCGGCCTGGCGCAAGGGCTGGACACGCTGCTCGACATCGCCGCCAAGCGCCCCGGAATCCGTTTCCTGCTCTTCGGAGCGGGTGCCGACAGGCGAGCGCTCGAGGAGCGCGCCACCTCCGAGGGACTCTCTAACGTGGAGTTCTGCGGTAGCGTTGACGCCCGTGGTGTCTACACGGTGCTCAGGCACTCCACGCTGTCGTTCGTCCCCCTCGTGAGCTCGCGGCTCAGGGACAGCATACCAACCAAGCTCTATGAGTGCATCTCCTGTGGGTGCCCCGTGCTCCTTGCCGCCCAGGGCGACTCGGTCGACCTGCTCGAGGAGACGGGCTTGGGCGCGCATGCTGCACCAGAGGACTTCGAGGGACTACTGCGTGCCTTTGATGGGCTGCTTGTCCGTGGCTTCAGCGCTGAGCAGAAGGTGACTGCTGCTCAGAACATGCTTTCTGGGCATTCCCGCCAGAATGCGGCTCGTGCCTTTGCCGCGACCTTGCTCGACCGCTTTGGGCGGGGTCGATAGACATGGGGATGTCGACGCTGGACAAAGCGCTGCTGTATACCCGTACCGTGGCGCGGATGAAACCGTCTATGGTCGTCGCTCGTTTGCGACGGCCGAAAAGCGTGTCTGAGGCGCCCTCCGATGTGAGCCTATTCCCCCTGGGCATAGCCTGCGGTGCGCTCGATGCAAGCTATGCCTATGCGTCACGCTTCGACCTTGACGCGCTTGTCCACGACGAGTTCCTGCTGATCAACGAGACGCACAAGGTGGACCTTACCAGGTGGGCAGTCTCTGAGGCTTCGCATCTTTGGAACTTCAACCTGCATTATTTCGAGTACTGCGTGCCGCTGGCTGCTCGCTACGCGGCGGGTGGATCTCGCGAGGACCTTGACTTGTTTAAGCGCCTGGCGTTGACGTGGATGGCTGCGTGTAAATACCCGCGAGGGGACGCGTGGCACCCGTATACGATTTCGTTGCGCCTTGTCAACTGGCTTATCTGCATCGATCTTTTCGGCGAGGCGCTTACGTGCGACAAAGTATTCATGGGGGCTCTCGCCAGGAGCATGTACCGTCAGTACCGCCACCTGTTGGCCAACCAGGAGAGGCATCTGCTGGCGAACCACTATCTGGAGAACCTGAAGACGCTCGTCGTCTGCGCGCTGCTGTTCGGTGAGGACGATGTGCTGGCGCGGGTCGAGCGCGACTATCTTACGCAGCTCGACGAGCAGGTGCTGCCCGATGGAGTGCACTACGAGCGTTCCATGATGTACCACAAACTCATTCTGGAGGGCCTTCTGCGCGTGGAGCTTGCGTACCGCTCTGTAGGCAAGGCCGCCCCGACAAAGGTAGCCTCCAAGGCGCGGCAGATGCTCGATGCCATGGCCTCTATCGAGCGTGGCATGGGCAAGACTCCCTTCTTCAACGACTCGGCCGATGGGGTCGCCAAGGAATGCGGACCGCTCGTCCGCGCCTGCCGCGACGTCTACGGCTATGAGCCTGACGACGCCAAGACTGCCTTCCCTGACTCCGGCTTCTACAAGCTATACGACGGCGACGCCGCCCTGGTCTTCTTCGCGGGGGAGCCTGGTCCGTCCTACATGCTGGGCCACGCACACTGCGATTTACTGAGTTTTGAACTTTCCATGGATGGAAAGCCTGTAATTGTCAACTCCGGCACTTACGCATACCAGAGCAAGCTTCGTTCCCGCTTCAGGAGCACTATTGCTCACAATGCTCCTCAAGTAGAGGGCGACGAACAAATGGAATGTTGGGCCGAGCATCGTGTGGCTCGCAGAGCGCGCAACATCAAGGTTATTGAATTTAGCGAGAATCGAATTCGCGCGAGCTTCACCAGTTGCCGTGGTATGCATTACGAGCGCTCTTTCGATCTGGGAGGTTGTGTACTCAAGGTCAAGGATAGAGCTAATAGCAAGGACGGAAGTCCTGTACCCGTTACCACTCGTATCCATATAGCGCCACATATCGACAACGTGTGCATTAAGCCTGTCGGCGCTGCATCCAAGGACAAATCACAATACGACTATTCGCCTCAGTTCGGTGTTTTGGAGCAATCCGGGCTGGTAACAGTTGCGAATTTGTCATCCGTCTCCTATGAGTTGCGATTTGGAGACGTTCGATGAGTGAAATCCTCTATATCGGCAGTTTCCCGCCGCCCTATGGTGGCGTCACGGTGAAGAACGCGCTGCTGTTCGAAGCGCTTTCTGAACACGTTGACATCGGCAGACTCAACCTTGTGGACGTTAAGGCTCTGAAGCCTAGGGCCGTTGTCACATTTCTGGTGGCAGTCCTGGGGCGCAAGGGAGCTCTGGTCATCGGCACGAGCGCCGACTGGCGCCGCCGCATTACTGACCTCATGTATCTGCTTAACCGCAAGAAAATACGTCGGTCGCTACTATTCGTCATGGGCGGTAAGGTGCCTGAGGACGCGAAGTATATCCGTCGCATGGGCTGCTACAAGCGCATGTACGTCGAGACGGAGAGCATGCGTGAGGCGTTCGAGGCTGCGGGCGCTCAGAACGTATCGGTCTACCCGAACTGCCGTAAGCGTCCCGCTGCACCATGTCGGGTGCGTAAAACCGTGGGGGGGGGTACGCGTAGTGTTCTTTAGTCTCGTCGCCGTTGACAAGGGCGCACGGCTCGTGCTGGACGCTGCCGACATACTGTCAAACATCGAGTTCCACTTTTATGGCCGCGTGGAGCCCACTTTCGAGCAGGAGTTTGCCGAGCGCGTAGAAGGTCTTGGCAATGTCTCATACCACGGCGTGTTCGACTCCGTGAAAGGAGATGTGCTCGCCGAGCTCAACCAGTACGACCTGCACGTGCTTCCCACCATGTGTCCCAACGAGGGAGTCCCGGGTGTCATCGTCGAGACCAAGCTTGCAGCGGTGCCCACGGTGGCCTCTGCGCGTGGATACAACGCCGAACTAATTGAAGACGGTGTTGACGGCGTTCTCACCCACGAGGATTCGGCCCGGGAGATCGCTGGGATCATCGGCTCTCTCGCTGAGGAGCCGGCCCGTGTCGACTTCATGAAGGCGGCGGCGCTCGAATCCGCCGAGCGCTTCTATGTCGACCGCTATCTGAGCTGGATCGTGTCTGATATGCCTGAAGGGGCGGTAATGAAATGAACTTGATGAGCGTCTACGATCGACTCCCGGTCTTTGCGCAGAACATGGCGTTTTCCTACATGGGTGGGCGCATCCAGAAGACTCGTTTTGGGGCTGGCTTCCACCAGATGCTCTCCGAGTTTGAGTCTCATGAGGGCTGGAGCCGAGATCAACTGTTTGCATGGCGCGACGAGCGCCTGTGCGAGCTCGTACGGCATTGCTACGACACGGTGCCGCACTACCGCTTCGTCATGGACGAGGGAGGCATCGACCCGGCTTCCATCAAGACAGGCGAAGACCTCAAGCGCCTGCCCGTCATCACCAAGGCAGACGTTAGGGCCGACCCTGAGTCTTTCGTCTCCTCGAAGGCCAAGGGGATGAACCTCCTGCACGTGCACACCTCGGGCACCACCGGGTCAGGGTTCCAATTCGAAAGCACGGTGGAGTGCCAGCAGGCTCAGTTCGCTTGCTTCTGGCGCTATTACCGCAAGCATGGTCTCGACCTAGGCACGTGGCAGGCCCAGTTTTCCTCCCGCGCTGCGGTTCCCAGGCGCATGGCCAATCCGCCCTTTTGGCGCGTGGATAAGCCTGGCCGTCGTTACTATATGAGCGCCTTTCACGAGAGTCCGGCGAACATGCGTGCTTACTATGAATTCATTCGCGATGAGGGGCTTCCCTGGATTAGCGGCTATCCGTCCCTCATGGTCCTGCTGGCACAGTGGATGAACGAGCGAGGACTCAACTACGACTTCGTGCGTGCCGTCACCTGCGGTGCAGAGAACCTGCTCGACCATCAGGTCGCTGCTATGGAAAAGGCGTTCGGGGTTCGTCCAGTTCAGACCTACGGCCAGACCGAGAACGTTGCCATCTTCTCCACCGAACCCGATGGGCGCATCCTGGTGGATGAGGACTTCTCGGTTGTCGAGTTCATGCCCGAGGTCGTTGGGGGGGGTACCGTGTCGTCGGTACATGCCTGTTCAACTACGCCACCCCGCTTCTGCGCTACGACACTGGCGACGTCGTCAGGCTCGGCGACTGCACAGGTCCGCGCCGAGAGGTCGCGTCCATCGATGGGCGCCAGGAGGACTATGTCTGCCTTCCGGATGGCACCAGGATCGGAAAGCTCGACCACGTCTTCAAGGACACACCTCATTTCCAGGAGGCGCAGATTTACCAGTCGAAGGACTACTCGTTATGCCTGCGCGTAGTGGGGGAGCCGTACCTATGCGAGGAAGACGAGAAGACAGCGCTCGTGGCGCTTCGCGCATCCATCGGCGAGGATTTGCCGGTCCGCTTCGAGTATTTATCAGAGCTTCCGCGCTCGAAGTCGTGCAAGCTGCGCTTTGTGGTGTCGGAAGCAGGCAGGGAAGGCTAGCAGCATGAGATGCGTGTTCTTCTCGCTGGTGAGCAAGGTGAAGGGCGCTGGCCTCGTGCTCGATGCCGCAAAGGAGCTGCCCCAGGCCGAGTTCCACTTCTACGGCAGGGTCGAGGAAGACTTTAAGGACGAGTTTGAACGCCGACTCGCCAAGCTTCCCAACTCTTCGTATCACGGCGTGTTCGATTCTGTGAAGGACGACGTGCTCGCAGAGCTCAACCAGTACGATCTTCACCTGCTGCCCACCTCCTGGCCGAATGAAGGGGTGCCAGGGGTGCTTGTAGAGACCAAGATGGCTGCCGTGCCCTCCATCGTCAGCGACTGCTGCCACAATGCCGAGATCGTGCGCGATGGCGCAGACGGTATCGTCCTCGACCGCTGCGATGCGCCAAGTCTCGTCAAGGCCGTGCGGGGGCTCGCGGAAGACCCCGGCCGTTTGGACGCCATGAAGGCATCGGCGCTCGCCTCGGCGGAACGCTTCTACATCGATCGCTACATCGGCTGGATAGTGCAAGACCTCGTCGCGTAGCGCGGCGGGCAAATTCATACATAAAGAAGGAGAAATCACCAATGGTTAACGTTATCGGTCTCGGCTACATCGGCCTGCCCACCGCCCTCATGATGGCATCCCACGGCGTGGAGGTCGTGGGCACGGACTACAACGAGGAGCTCGTCGCCACGCTCAACGCCGGCAAGACCACCTTCAAGGAGGAGGGCCTGGACGAGCTGTTCGCCGACGCCTTGGAGTCCGGCATCAAGTTCTCCACCGACTACCAGGTCTGCGACACCTACATCGTCTCGGTCCCCACGCCCTACGACAAGCTCGACAAGAAGATCGACCCGTGCTACGTCGTGGCGGCCTGCAAGACCGTCCTCGAGGTCGCGCCGCAGGGCGCCGTGCTCGTCGTCGAGTCCACCGTGTCTCCCAACACCATCGACCGCTTCGTGCGCCCGCTCCTCGCCGAGGCCGGCCGTGGGGACGTCCAACTCGTCCACGCCCCCGAGCGCATCATCCCGGGCAACATGGTCTACGAGCTGCTGCACAACAACCGCACCATCGGCGCCGACGACCCCGAGGTGGGCCAGGCCGTGGCCAAGGTCTACGCCAGCTTCTGCCAGGGCGAGATCTCCGTCACCGACATCCGCACCGCCGAGATGACCAAGGTCGTCGAGAACACCTTCCGCGCGGTCAACATCGCATTCTCCAACGAGCTCGCCAAGATCTGCCGCATCGGCGGCATGGACGTCGCCGAGGTCATCCGCATCGCCAACAAGCACCCGCGTGTCAACATCCTCAACCCCGGCCCGGGCGTCGGCGGCCACTGCATCCCTGTCGACCCCTGGTTCCTGGTCGGCGACTACCCCGAGACGGCGAACTTCATCCGCCTCGCCCTTCAGACCAACGCCTCCATGCCCGAGTACGTCATGCACCGGGCCCACGAGGTCATGGCGGAGCGCGGCATCACCGACGCCTCCAAGGTCGGCATCTACGGACTCACCTACAAGGAGAACGTCGACGACGTCCGCGAGTCCCCGACGCTGCAGATGCTCGAGTCCATGTCCGAGCACCTCTGCGCCGGCTCCGTCAAGGTCTACGACCCGTGGGTCGAGCGCGACGAGGTCCCCGGCCAGGTCCACTCCATGGAGGAGTTCCTGGACGGCCTGGAGATGGTGATCGTGATGGTCGGCCACTCCCAGGTCAAGGACAACCCCGGCATTTTCGGCGACCGAGTTCTCATCGACCCGCGTAATGTCTGCGGCGACGGCGAGAACGTCTACAAGCTGTAGAGGGCTTTCGTGTCTAACTTTATGAATGCAATGAATAAATACCGCCGTGCTCGTTGGTGCTATACCCACGGGCTCAAACCCATGGCCAAGGCGTACGAGATGCACATCTATCTGGTGCGCAACAGCTTTATCCCAGCTAGTTGCGAGTTGGGGGGGTACTATCTTCGGCTACAAGGGAATCGGCCGCGTCATACACAAGCGGGTGAAGGTGGGCCGCAATTGCATAATTGGGCAACAGGCGACCATCGGCGGGCGCAGTGGGCATTACGGGATTCCCGTTATCGGCGACAACCGCGAGAAATGCACGGGAGCGAAGGTTCTCGGCCCTATCAAAAGTGGCAACAACGTGACCTTCGGTGCCAACGCGGTCATGATTTCGGACGCACCGGACAATACAGTCTGGGCAGGTGTGCCGGCTAGATGTATCAAGACAATCGATACCGGTCAAGTATCACCCTTGAAAGGCGACATGTGATGCTGCGAACAGGTGAGGACGGCAGGCTGAAAGTCGCCATTGTACTTATGCACTTCAACTATGGCGGCGGAGAGCGAATGGTATCGCTTTTGGCCTCGCATCTCGACTTGTCGCGCTTCGACGTGCGGGTCTTCTGCGTTTACGGGGATCCGCAGGACAACGTTATGGAGCGTGCGGTGCTCGACCACGGTGTGCCTATAACCTATATACGAAAGGGCCTCGGCTTTTCGCTGAAGTACCTCTCCAAGACTTGGTGTGAGCTGTCGAAGTTCAAGCCCGACATCGTGCATACACACCTCAATGCCTGCATGTACTGTGCCCCTTGGGTGATAGTCCATAGGGCGAAAATGCTGCACACCATCCACAACGTCCCTGAAAAAGAGGCAGCTGGTTTCCGGCGCAAGCTCATGGGCTGTCTGTACAGAATCGGCAAGGCCGTTCCCGTTGCTATCAGCGAGCGCAATCGCGAGCTGACAGCCCAGTTCTACGGTCTATCGCCGAAAAAAGTTGAGATGGTCGTGAACCCCGTTGATCTTGGCGCGTTCAAGGATGATGTGCGCATCCCGTGGGAGAATCGAATCTACGATTTCATAAACGTCGCCCGTTTCGAGCCGCAGAAGAACCAAGCAGGTCTCATCAAAGCGTTTTCACGCTTCATTAGGGATGGCCATCCTGACTCCAAACTGGCCATCGCCGGGGACGGTTCACTTCGGCTCTCATGCGAGCATCTCGCCCGCAAACTCGGCATAGCCTGCAACGTGGACTTCCTGGGCAAAAGGGACGACATCGCTGCCCTCATGCATGACTCCAAGTGCTTCATCCTCCCAAGCGACTACGAAGGGCTTCCCATGACCATCCTAGAGGCAATGGCGGCAGGGCTGCCCGTGCTCGCCACTTCCGTAGGTGGGGTGCCTGACGTGGTGGAGGACGGAGTGACAGGCTTGCTTGTCCCCGCAGGAGATGAGGATGCGTTGGTGGCGGCAATGGAGAGAATCGCTCTCAGTGATGCCCGCCTAGAATCAATGTCCCGTGAGGCTGATTCTATAGTGTCTTCTTATGACTGCGGACAGGTTGCCGAGGGCTATTCGGCGTTGTACGAAAGGCACGGTCGTCAATGACGAGGGTTGTTTCGGTTGAATCGAAGGGGCATACAGGCCGTCATTTCACTTTGGCTGGAGTAAGGGTTTTTGTTGGCGACTGCTCTCTCCTTGGTATCTGCTTCGCGATTTACTTCTTCTCAACGGGCTTCGATTTCCTCGCTATAGCTTCAGGAGTTTCACTTGCTCGTCTTATCGCGGTGGCGCTAATTGTCATATGCCTTTTCAACGCTAGGAATCTTCGGTTCGAGAGGTCTTCGGCGTGTGGTTGTCTCTTCGCTTCGATGGGGGTCGCTCTTATCCCCTTGCTGCTCATGGACAATCCGCAGTCGGGAATAAACCCATTCTTTTCATTTGAGCTCAGCGTTGCCATTGCGTTCTTCGCGCTCTGTCTCCCGTTCAAAGAGGGAGATGTGAAGCTGTGCGAGTTCGCCATGGTGGCGGTTGGGCTTGTGATGTGCGTGCTGCTGTTCGTCAGTCCCGGCGCTGTTGGCACTGATTGGGTTTCCGATCGCGTCGTGGTGAACATTGCCGGTTCCCAGCAGGACCCCAACGAGTTCTGTGGATACATGCTGTTCGCCGTCTCGCTGCTCACCTATACGGCAGTCAAACGCCAGCACTGGTGGAATCTGGCGCTTGTAGCCGTCATATTCTATTGCGTTTTGCTTACGGGTTCGCGTGGGGGCCTCATTGCTAACGCGGTGGCGTTCGTCGCGGCGTTCTGTGTGGGCTTCAAGCAAACGAACCGTCGCATGGTCTGGGCGGTTCTTGCCGGCGTGGTCATGTTCGCCGTCGTCGTCAATATCGACGAAGTGCTCGCATCGCTGCCGCCCTCGGTGGCGGAGAGATTTACGGGTGCAAACATGTCAAGCGGAACTGCTTCGTTTCGTACGCAGGCTTGGGTAGACGTGCTGACGGCATATATCTCGTCCGACCCCATTCGTCAGATATTCGGCCATGGCTACGGCGCGACTACGCAGGTCACGTTCAATGGACTGGTGGCTCACAACTCCTATGTCGAGGTGCTGTATACATTCGGGCTAGCGGGGCTTGTATGCTATTTGGGGTCAGTTGCCGTTGCGTTGGTCCGGGCGCTCCACGCAGGTCGTATGCCCCTTGCCATCACTATCCTCGCGTTCCTCACTCTCCTTATGACACTCTCCGCATACCCATTCAAACCGTTCTGGGCCACCATTGCCATCGCGCTCATGGCTCGAAAACCGAAGGGCGATAATGAACCTTAGAAAGCTGATAGGAGACCTGTTCATTGCGTTCGGTGCGCAGGGTATTTCCTTCGTATGCAGCGTCGTTACGACGCTCCTCGTCCCGAAGATTCTTGGCGTCGAGGAATTCGCCTATTGGCAGCTATTCGTGTTCTACACGAGCTACGTAAGCTTCTTTCAGCTGGGGCTCAACGACGGCGTCTACCTGCAGCACGGTGGCGAGTCTCGTGAGAGCATTGACAAGGGCTTGATTCGAGGCGAGCTTTGCGTAGGCATGGGCTACCAGGCCGTGGCCGCTTTGCTTATCGCGGGCTACGGCGTGTTTTGCGGATCGAACGACGAAAGGACGCTCGTCATCCTCTCTTCAGCAGCATACCTCCTGCTCACGAACCTTGCAAGTTATTTGGCATTCGTGTTTCAAGCGATGAATGAGACCAAGGTGGCATCCTATTCCACCATCGTAAACCGCGGGTTCTACTTGTTCCCTCTTGTAGCCTGCGTTTTGCTGCGTGTTGACGACTTTTTTGTTTACGTCGTTTTCTATGAGATCGCTCAAGCCCTGGCCTTGGTTTATCTGCTTTGGAAGGGTCGCGACTTCGTGAGGGCAAGCTCCGTTCCCTTCAAAACAGCCGCACGCGAGACGCTGCGATCCATGAAGCTTGGCATCGTTCTCACGGTTGCGAACGTTTCTTCCATGCTCATCATGGGCATGGCGCGCATCGTCATCGACTCCACGTGGGGGCTTGCCGCATTCGGTGAAGTGTCGCTTTCACTTTCCATCGTGAACTTTGCTCTTACGTTCATATCGCAAGCGGCCATGGTGCTCTTCCCGGCGTTGCGGGCGGCCGGGGACGGCAGAGAAAAGGGCTACTACGTGAAGCTTCGTGATGGCCTTGGTGTTGTACTTCCCGTAGCCATGCTCCTGTACGCGCCGCTTAGGGCACTAGTTGGTCTTTGGCTCCCGCAATACGCCGGAAGCCTTCTTTACCTCGCATTTCTGTTCCCCGTCTGTCTTTTCGAGGTGCAGACAAACCTCACGGTGGTCACGTTTCTCAAGGTTAGGTGCGAGCCTCGGACGCTGCTTGTCATAAACGCTGCAGCTTTGCTATGCGCACTGGGTGCCCAAGCAGTCGCGGTGTTGGCGTTCGACAGCCCAATAGCATCGGTACTTGCTTCACTGTTCGGCATTGCCATGCGCTACGCCATCGGAACTGTCTATCTCGGCGGGGTGTATGAGGTCCGCAATCTCAAGATGTTAGCGTGCATGTTCGCGGAGTCCGTCGTATTTATTGTCCTCGCCTACTTCCTTCCGCTCGGGTGGGGCTTTGTCTGTTGCGTCGGCATCCTCTTCGCTCACTTTGCGGTGTGCCGTGATGAGGCGAGGAACTTGGCAGGGATGCTCCGCGAGGTGGCACCGGGTCAGTAGAATTTGTTAATGATTGAAAGCGAGACACGCGAAGATGAATAACAGTATGCCGGCAAAGGTGGCCAAAAGGCTGGCTCAGATGACGCCGCTCCCGAGGTGCTCATCAAGTTAAAGCGCAAATCAACATGCTCTCTGCCCGATCCCTCGACTGCACGGGAAAAGCTCAAGAAGGTGTCCCCCCCCGAAGCCTTGCTTCGAGAACTTCTCGTATAAATTCCCCGTCACGTGCGACCTTTCAGTTATTGTGCCCGTCTACAACACTGAGAGGTACCTTGCGGAATGCCTTGGCTCCATTGTCGGACAAAAGGTGGATTTCGACATGGAAGTAGTGGTGGTAAACGACGGTTCTTCTGATGGTAGCCTTAACGTAATCAAGAATTTTGCGGCAAAGGATGCACGTATCAGGGTGATCGACCAGGCTAATCGCGGATTCTCCGGTGCGCGTAATGTTGCCATCGATGCGATTCGGGGGGGGGTGCTGTGCTTTGTGGATTCTGACGACGCGCTCGCCCCGGCCACCTTCAAACCCTGTGGGACGAACTTCAGCGTTCCGACGCAGACTGGATTTCTGCCTGTTACAGCAAGATCTCCGAGGACGGACGTGACCTCGGGCCTACGGAGCGCGTGCGAACGCATGGAGGTCCGTGGGCCCGTATGTACCGTAGGCATATGTGGGCGCATGTGCGTTTCCCCGAGGGCTTCTGGTTCGAGGATACGCTTATAGCGTACTGTATTAAGCTGCTTTTCAAAGAGGCTTTCGCCAATGACCGAGGCTACTTCCATCGCGTTCATGCGGGTTCGATAACCTCTACCGCCTCGCGGAGCCCCAAGGGTCTCGACTCGTATTGGGTGGTCGAGGAGACGCTCGACTGGTGCGACAAGCTTGGCATCCCGTTTGCAGACGTGTATCGCCAGACCATTCTACAGTTTGGTCCGCTGCTGGTCAGTAGGGCCGAGAGCCTAGACGAAGAGTCGATGAAGTGTTTGTTCGCGCTCTGCTGTGAATGCATCGGGCGGTATTACCCAAACATGGAGAATGCGACCATCGTCGGCGGGCTCGGCCTGTTGGAGGAGTCGCTATTGAGCGGCAACTACGATATGTGGAGGGAGGCCTGCAGGTGGGGTCGATGAAGGCAGTGGGCTGGCTCACGAGCGGAATCGTTACAAGTCCTTTCTTTCCGGGCAGGCTCCGGAACGTCGTCATACGCAAATGGTGCGGGGGGGGTGCTTGGTGGCGTCTTCCCCCATGTGAGAGTCCAGTCAAACAAGTTGAAGGTTGGTGAAGGCTCTTATTTCAATGAGAACTGCAATGTTTACAACCAGCATGGAACGGTGGAGCTTGGAAATGATGTCGCTGTCGCCTTCGGTGCTGTGTTCGTTACAACAACCCACGATCATTCCGACCCGACCCGCAGGGCCGGCAAGGTGTCTGGTGGTGACATCAAAGTAGGCGACGGTGCTGGATAAGCGCGAATGACGTGGTGCTCCCCGGCTGCAAAATCGGTGCGGGAACCGTGGTCGCTGCTGGCGCAGTCGCGACTGTAGATCTTGACCCCAACTGCCTCTACGGAGGCGTCCCGGCAAAACTGATAAAGAGACTCCCATCGTAAGGCAGGCATGGGCATCGTCTGAGAGCGATAAATAAACTGAAAGGGACCTTGAGAAATGAATAAGAGTAAGGTAATGCTCGTCTTCGGCACACGTCCGGAGGCAATCAAGATGTGTCCGCTCGTAAACGAGCTGAAGGCATGCGCGGATGAGTTCGAGACCGTCGTGACCGTGACGGGCCAGCACCGCGAGATGCTTGACCAGGTACTGCGCGTCTTCGACGTAAATCCCGACCACGACCTGGCGATCATGAAGCCGGGCCAGACGCTGTTCGACGTGACGTGTGACGTTCTGGTCAAGCTCAAGGCCGTCCTCGAGGACGAGAGGCCCGACGTCGTCCTTGTCCACGGGGACACCACGACCAGCTTCGCCGCTGCGTTGGCATGCTTCTACCTGCAGATCCCCGTGGGCCACGTCGAGGCCGGCCTGCGCACGCACGACATCTACAGCCCCTGGCCGGAGGAGTTCAACCGCCAGGCCGTCGACATCGTGAGCGAGTACTACTTTGCCCCCACGGAGGCAAGCAAGCAGAATCTGCTCGACGAGGGCAAGCCCGAGTCCAAGATCTGGGTAACCGGAAACACCGGCATCGACGCCCTGCGCACCACCGTGCGCGAAGGCTACTCCCATCCTGAGCTCGACTGGGCCGAGAGCTCCCGCCTCATCCTCATCACGGCGCACCGCCGCGAGAACCTGGGAGAGCCCATGCACCGCATGTTCCGCGCCATCCGCCGCGTGATGGAGGAGCACCCCGACACCAAGGCGATCTACCCCATCCACATGAACCCGCTCGTCCGCAAGGCGGCGCACGAGGAGCTCGACGGGTTCGACCGCCTTCACATCATCGACCCGCTCGAGGTGCTCGACTTCCACAACTTCATGGCGGCGAGCCACCTCATCCTCACCGACTCGGGCGGCATCCAGGAGGAGGCCCCGAGCCTGGGCAAGCCGGTGCTCGTCATGCGCGACACCACGGAGCGCCCCGAGGGCGTGGCAGCCGGCACGCTGAAGCTCGTCGGCACCGAGGAGGACGTTATCTACCGCGAGTTCAGCCGCCTGCTCAGCGATCAGGACGAGTACGAAGCCATGAGCCATGCGTCGAATCCCTACGGTGACGGACATGCGAGCGAGCGGATTGCGGACGTGCTGGGACAGTAGATTTGGATCGAGGTATCTGATTGATTCCCGAACTGGTGGACATTGGGGCCAAAAGAAGGGTGTTGCCTCTGGGCAGGTATTCCTGCTCGCTCGATGATATACGTGAAAGGTATGTACCCGATGACGATGAAAACCGCTCTGCTATATGGGGTGGTTTATTAACAGTCATCAACTTGGTTAGAGAGACGGTCGGCTGCATCGCTGAGCTGTGGATTGGCGGCAGCTTCATCACCAGTGAAGAAAACCCTCATGATATTGATGTTGTTTTCTTCTTCAAAGAAGACTGCATTAAATCCGTCGATAGTAGAGGCGCCTTTGTTCTTAATCTTTTATCCGGGAGTTACGGTCCCGATCGCAGAGTCAGCAGCTACGTTGATAGTTATATGATAATTGTTCCACCAACGGAAATCGAAAATGATGCCAAACGGGGCTACACTCCGTTGCGAGGGTATTGGGATCAGTTTTGGTCCAAAACTCGTTTTGAGGACGAAGACGAGCGGTGGTTATATCCAGCTGCTGGATATTTGGAGGTGATGATAGATGGGTACGACGATTAGCTCGGATGCCCTGCTAGAGAGTCTCGGTTTCAGCAAGAATGAGAGCTATTCCCTTCCCGAGGACCTGAATGATCTCTCTGTTTCCAGCTTGCGTGCCTTTCTTGACCAATCGTATCTTCAACATTCGAGTGAATCCTCCGCGTTAATTCATATCACTGGACCTTCCGTCATCGGACATAGCGCGCCCCTGCGCAGCGTGGGAGACTTTATGACGCAGCTGCAGTCGACATTTGAGGCTGTGGGGGCTTCTATCGAAGGATTTAAAGCGCTGAGTGGTACCATTCCCACTAAAATTGCAAATAGAACCGAGCTTGCTCTAGTCGCATCCCCGCTTCCTGGATCCGTCGTTCTGGAAGTAGCGCCTTCTATGCCTAGGATTGAGGATTTCCGCCCGGGCGGCGAACCGGCTTTATTCGACGTTGAAACAACCATCGGTGCGAAAACTCTGGCTGACTGTGCCTTTGAAGAGTTTTCAAACCTACTGTCAGATTTAACTTGTGAAACGCCTGATCAAGATGCCTTCGTCGAGCATCTTGCTGAATTGGGTCCCCGAGTTGCTTCAAATTTTCAATCTCTTTGTGAGACTGTGGACAGAAGCCAAATTGATGTTGATTTTGAATGGAAAGAGCCTTTTGAGGAGCGGAAAACATGCAGCATAAGTCACTCTTTTGCTAAATTTGCTGCTTCTGTGATTCAGGATGCCCAGGTTAATGTTGAACAGGTTTATATAGAGGGTGTTTTGTTAACCGTTACTACTTCCGAAAAAGATCATCTCCGAATTAGGGAGGATGTTGGCGATGGGTTGTCAAATGAAACCGTTCTTCCGATTGGAGATATTCCGCCTGAGCAGCTTTACGGTCTTCAGCCTGGCGACAAGGTCGCGGTCGATGCCGAGAGACAGTTATTCACGCGTGCAGGAGGGAGAACTCGAAAAAAGCTTATAGGCGTTGGGATACACAAAATTGATCATTTGAATTAAATAGTGACGATGGTCGCAAAAATCGGCCATCGTCACTATTTTTTATAAATAAATGCGGAGTCAATCTCGATGACAATCGATTCAATTATTTCTGGTTTTCAACGGAACAAGAAGCTATATACGGGCAAGAAGCTATCGCTTGCCCCAAGGAGGCTGTCACTTGACGAAGTCACCCCTTATTACTTGGATATCAATATGGTCTTTGATAACGAAGCCATCACCAATATTGCCGTATCGGGACCATATGGTTGCGGAAAATCCAGCTTTATAAAATCTATTGACCAACTTGATGGAGCCTCAGGGCACAATTTTCTATATGTATCTGTTCCTTCCTTTGTTAAAACAAAAGCAAAAAACTACAAAGAGGCCGAATCTCTAAAAAGGAAACTAGAGAAAGGGATACTGGATCAAATTACAATCGACTCTTCATATTCAAATAGTTCACATGCCGGGATTTCGTCAGTATGTCAATCCGGAATGCTTCGTAGCCTTTTTGTCGCTTCTTTTTTAGTTGTATTTGGCGTTTTGTTATTTTCTATATTCAATAATAATGTTGGCAAATTGATATGTGATTTGATTAATATCACCTTTGCCCAACTATTTATCTTAACGATAGCTTTTAGCTGCCTCGCGCTTTCTCGTATCTTATTCTACGGAGGTTTGCGGCGCTATATAAAAAGTTTTACCTTTATGTCGGAATATTCTGTTGAGTTATCATCGCAGAATAATACTGGAATCGACTCTTTTTCTGATTCTTTGCTTTATTTAATTTCACATTCAAAAAATGATTGCTTTGTTTTCGAGGACATTGATAGGTTTGACACTCTATCCTTAGAGGTTTTAGAGCAGCTCAGGACTGTCAATAAAATGGTCAATGATTACAACAAGCGGCGAGTATTAAATAGGATAAGCCCGAATAGATTGATTTCAAATAAGATTATAAACAATCTTAGGCATAAAACCGGATCAAACTATCCCATTCGGTTCTTCTATCTAGTGAAAGATGATTTGTTTTCAGCCGATGACAGAGTCAAATTCTTTGACTATATTATTCCGATTTTGCCCTTTGCTGACTCATTTAATTCTGGTGAGCTAATTACCCGTCTATTTGATGAGGCGGACATTAGGGTATCAACCGATTTGATAAGTGCAGTTTCAAGTTCATTTGATTCCGCAAGGTTGGTATTTGATTTAGTTAATGAGCTGTTGTTATACGGCACATTGCTATCAATTAATTTAAACACTTACAGTTCAACAAATGATTTCTTATTTGCCGCCGTGGTATATAAAATTTTATTCCCTAGAGACTTCGCTTTTTTTCAGTCTTCAAAGGGGCTGCTGTATGGCTTAATGAACTCCTCGACTTATTTATATAAACAATATCATTCTGCATATAGTAAGGCTTGGGAGACCATATTAATTTCTGAGGAACCAGTATCTATTGTTTCCTATGCCATTGGATATGCGTTGGACGACGGGCTTCTTGAAGATAAAGATTCATCTTTTTATTCTAAGTACGGGAATATTGTTCGCAATGATCAACGTTTCCCTGCCTTTCTTGCATTATTAAGAACCCATCGTCTATCGTTCCAAATGGTCAGATGCGTAAGTAGATCGCATGGCGATTCACTTAGCTGGAGCGATTGGTGCTATCTGAAACTTGTTCAAACTGAGAATATACCAAGAGAACGATATAAACCACATAACTGCGGCGCTCTCCTTGATAGAATTCCTCCTGATCGCCTTGCTCTGCCTGCATATAGAAATATTCATCTCCTTTACTTCATGTTTCGAAACGAGTTTAAGTTCGACACAAAATTCAACTCTTTCGTTAAGGGTTTAATAAAAGACTGTGATATAGACTTCGCAATAAGTTATTTAGCATCGGTCGGTAAGCGCTCTAAGTTTACTGATAGTGAGATTTCTCTGTTTGCAGAATTGTCACGCATTATTTTTAATTTAAGCGAAATCGAAGATCATGATAAGAATAGGCTAGTTTTAACTTTATTTCATTACGCTAACCCTGTTCGCATGAGCTCGCTTGAACTTGAAAAAATAGTAAATAATTATTGCAAGACTCATCCAAAGCTGCTACAAAATACTCCGCTATTCGGTGACATCGAACTTGCTTTTGCCAATATGAATAAAGAGGGGTTGAAGTTTGATGATCCTGCAGCAAACTGCTGCACTTCGGTAGCCTCGCGGTCTGCACTGGTAAATGATTTAATCCCCATTAGCTTCAAGTTAATTTGCAGAGCTGCAGATTTCGAACTAACTGCTGGTAATGCACCATTTGCATTATCCCTGGTGTTTGATATGGCAGAAGAGGTCCTATTAAACTGGGTTGATAAGAATATAGATGCTGTAATCGATAAGTACTTAGATGCGTATAAGACATTGCTGCCAGAAGAGGCTTTATTAATTCGTCTAACTAAGCCTCAGCTCCAGCACATTATGTCTCTGCAAAATCTATCACCTCGTTTGAGGAGGGCGCTTTCTGAAGTTGTTGATTGCACGCCCTAGAGGAAGGGGCGAAATAGTCCCAGTACCATGGCAGTACTAAGAAAAAGACATCCTGCTATTGGTACCTCGAGTTTCATATCCTCTTCTCAATCTTCAACGTATAGGCTTTCTTCTAGGAAATTCTACTGGTGTCGCCACCTTTTATCCTATTGTTTTAAGCTTGGTTATACGGCAATAAGTATTTCCTACAGTTCACCTGGAGCTCGGCTTATGCAATTTAACTATTCCGCGCTTGATAGCTATGAGTTTGAATTGCTTAGTCGTGATGTTGCGCAAAGGCGTACAGGTATTAAGCTGTCCTGCTATACCGAAGGTAAGGACGGCGGGATAGATGCTTCCGACTATTATTTCGGGCCAGACGCTCACCCCTCGATAGTCGTTCAGGCTAAACGGTGGATTCAGCGAGCATCCTATTCTAAGCTTGAGTCAACAATGGTCGCTTTGATTGATCAACTGCATTCTTGCGGCAAACTTCCCTCTAAGAGATTAATATTTGCAGTGGCATCCGGCGTCTCCGAAGTGTTCCAACAGCGGCTGTCTACCAAGGCTAAATCTCTCGGCGTTTCTAATTTTCAGTTATTAGATTCCGTTAAGTTTGATCAGTTTCTTTCGGACGAATCTAATTCAGATATTCTACGTAATCACTTTAAGCTATGGATTGCTGGGACTAATGTACTGCAGAACCTGTACAACAGGTCATTTTTTGTGGGCTGCGATTTATATCTGGCTGATATTGGCGAGCGCAAATCCTTGTTTGTCCAGACTGAACTATTTAATAGGGCGGTCGATATTCTAAAATCAAACCCTTGTCTACTCATCACCGGCGATCCAGGTACAGGCAAAACTACACTTACACAAATGCTCGCTCTTCAGATGTCTGCAGATGGTTATCGGGTGCTCTATTCTTCATACTATGAATTGGAGAGCGCAATTAGCGCATCTTCGCCTGATTCCGATCTACCTGAACTAATTGTATTAGATGATTTTCTTGGACAAAATTTTCTTGACGTTCGTCCCGGCTTGATACGTCAGATAAGCCGTTTGCTTTTTATGGTTAAGACATCTGACAAGCGAAAGATAATTCTCAATTCACGCATTTCTATTCTTAACGAGGCTGATAGGAAGGACGATTCTTTCCATCGCTTAATTCGCCAACTTAATGATCAACTTGTCTATATTGACACCAGTTCCATGGGCTTATTGGATAAAGCCCGCATATTCCTTTCTAACTTGCGATTCGAAAACGTTCCACAACCATACATAAAGGCCTTGTCTGAGAAAGTCGATAAGGATAAGGCGGGCTGCGTTAAGATTTGTGAACACCCCAACTATAATCCTCGCGTGATTGAATATTGTTCACGCCCGGAATTTATTGAGCGATGCGATTTGAACAACTACTATTCAGCGATTGTTTCACGTCTTAATAACCCAGTTGATATCTGGAAAAACGAATTCGAAGAGCGTCTTGGTGAGGAAGAGAGGGTTCTTGCTTATCAGCTATTTTCGTTCGGAAGAGGACCCGTAAGGCTGTCGCATTTAAAAACAGCTTTTAATTCCAGAATCAAGCTATCTTCTGGTATCGATTGTTCTATTGATTGCTTTGATCGTGCAATCAAGCGTCTTAAGTCGGCAGTCGTAAAAACGGTAATTATCGAGGGCGAGCTGCATGTTGCCATGGTAAACCCTTCTGTTGATGATTACTGCGCCGCCTTTCTTGCTGAAAATTCCCTAGAGTCTGCATCGATAGTGGAGACAGCAATATATGCCGACCAGCTGGAAACCATCTTTAAGGTTAATACCGACAGATCCGTTATCGACGCTCTTAAATTAAGAGCTATTAAAGGCGAAGTTTTATCTCTTGAAGTTGATTGGCCCAGTTCTTGGCTCAATCTCTGTACGGAACATTATGTTTGCTTTGCATTGCAGCAGATAATTGAACTTCTTACTGATAATGATTCTGAATGGGTTGGATCTCTTCTGGGGGAAATGCTTGATTCTGAAAATCCTAAGGCCTGGGAATCTGCTTCCCTGTTTTTATCGGGCTCAGATCGTGGTGCTTTCTTTAACAGCACATATTATGCGAACTTGTTCTGCTCCAATTTGCGCTTGAGCCATTTGGCAAAAGGCACAAGCTTTTTATTGGCCTATAACCTATTAGAAAGCCTTGAAAAGGCCCAGAAGATACTGAATATCTCCAATAAAGCATCTGATCGTCTATTACTTGCACTTAAGGCCGAGGCGGATCGCTGGTTAGCAGAATATGTAATTGATTCCGTAGAGAGCTTTGGCAATGGTCGAGACTGGGAATCTGAATATCAACCTTCGATGTACGACTGCTATATCGAGGATTGGGAAACGTTTGTAAAAGAGAAGATCTATGCAGAGCTGGTTAAGGATGTAAATGCACATTCGGTACTTTGTGGTCTTTGCGACGAGTTGGGTGAATTTCTAACTGAAGATATTTCACTAGACCGGGTAGAAGAAGTGATTGAAGATTATGCCTTCGAATATGTGTGGGATCTGAGGCTTGAGTATGAGGACGATAGGGATGACCGCGATGACGGCTCTGCGTGCGATTGCCGATATGAAATAGCCCAATATCAAAATGATACGAGAGCAGTAGAGAGACTATTCATCGAATCATGCTGATGTGATCGTCTCTTCCACGGAACAAATCACTAAAAGATGATTGCAAATAATATATAGGGCCGGAGATCTTCAAGATCTCCGGCCCCTTCAGTGTCCTAGCCCAAGAATCATTATCAGAATCGACGTGATTCTAAAAATGGTCAGCAGACCTAGTTGCAGCAATAAAAGCAGGGACGGGTATTAGGGTAGATTTCTTTTGCCGAACGAAGGGCCATGCTTGCAGAAGCGTACTTTCCAAGTCGGATGATGCGCGTCGTGCGATTAAGGCAGCCGCAGTGCTCAGAGTGAACAACATGCCAGTTGTCACTTTCGTTTACATTAATGAAGTAAACCATTTTAAACTTCCTCGTGTCGTAAGTTTGCATTAATTTTGAGACAGCTTAAAATGGAATAAGCCGCTCCGTACGTCCACGTACTGGTTGGTTTTGCATCGGAAGAGTACCAGTCTTCCGATGCATTTTTTTACTCTGCCTGGCTCAATAAAGCCTCCCTCTTTTTGAGTGTGTATAATGCGTCCCTAAATTGCGTGGGGCTAGGCGCTCGCTTGCCCGCGTAGCAGTATTTCCCCCTTTCTTTCTGCTCTAGAATCCCAGCCTTTTCCAAGGCGCCAACAACTACATAACAACGGTATTCGGATATCTTGCGGCCATATGAATTAGGCGCATCAAGTTTGATCTTTTGTAGGTAGTCCTTTACCGCAACTTTACCGTTTCCGTCCAGCAACAGGCTAATAAGAGTCTCAAGAAGGTAGGGAAGCTCCTCTGCCGGAACCATCTTCTTGTAAAACGGTTTTTTATTATCTCCATTTAGCTTTCCGACTTTGTACAGCTTTTCGTTGTGAATGAAATAAAAGGGTGGCTCTTCGCCGAAGGAAATATTCTTTCCGCGAATAGGATAGTTTTTATACGGGGGATTTGTAACAGTATTGTCGACAGGCTTTGCGGCGACTCGAGCGCAGCTGAGTTCCAATCCACCTTTTCCGTACTCAGACGCTTTCGCGGAAAGTTTATCTGCAATAGAAAGAGGAGACTCAAGGGCTTTTAGCATATCGATGCCCAGTTCGGCATCAGTAAGTTGACCAGCAAGAACCTTGGCAGTGACATACTCCTGGGTTGCAACTTTAACCTCGTTTAGGAGAGAGGAAATGCTCTTGTCCATGCTGTTCTCCTTAAATGAGAAGCCTTACACGAATCGTCTAGTTAATGGAAACCACCGTCGTGTCTGATGTTCGTGTCTGTATTATACCTCACGTCGCGTCAGTCATTTCTGATTACCTAAAATTCCTGTCTGTCCTATATCTTACGTGAGATTCATTGGTCAATGGTCGTTATGCCTGCAGGTTATCCATCGAATCCTGCAATGAAGAAGACGGCTTGAGTAAGTGCACGTATTCTTCAGTATTCAAAAAACACTATCATTCGTGTCCGTTATGGCTCTCATCATTATACAATTCCAATTCCGAGTTAACTTAACTCAGGGTGGCAGGAGTGGCAGCAAGATTCGATGTGAAGGAGATTCAATAGCCATGGCCCAAAATCACTAATATGGGGGCCGAGAAGTTGTGTCTCGAGGCTGCGATCCCTGTAGCCGTCCCTGCTGTTGGCCCCATCGCCGCAGAGCTGGTCGGCCTCCTCGTTCATGATGGCGTTCACGACCTGCTCGGCGAGCAGCCTGAGCAGCGACTGGTATCGACCATCCCGTCGGTCGATCTCGGGATGGCGGCCTTCTCCGGCATCGCGTCTGCGAATATGTCCATAGCGGCCCCTGTCCTTTCCCAGAGCCTGTGTTTGTGGTTATTCCAGATTCTAGGACAGGGGCCGCTAGCGTTTGGCGGTTAACCGTCGACGCGCTTGCACCAACATTTCCGATGCTATCAGTCGTATTGTTGTGAGACATCACGGGCTGCTTAATAAGCATATCCAGGTTTCCAATCAAGAGAAGGGCTGGGGATAATGCTGTCGATACGATGCTTCGCGTGATTTCGGGATTAGACTTTCGGATCATCCCTGTCCTGGCTGGTCATTTAAACTTGTAATAATTTATCTTGTCGTGTTCCGACGTCGTGGCGAAGGAACATTTTTGGGGAAAAGTCAACAAATACCAAGGGGGAATATCAATATGAATGTGGTCATCGAAAACTGCCGAAGTATAGATAACGCCTCTATCTCTATAGAGCCCGGCAAACTTAACGTTAAATTCGCACCTAATGGAACTGGAAAATCGACCATTGCGAAGGCTCTAGTCTCTACCGTGAGCGAGTCCATAGGTCCCGGCCTCGTACCATTCAAATGGCTAAAACAGGGTTCTGCTGAAGAGCATCCTTTTACCGTAAACGGCTTGAACGGGGTCGCTTCCGTAGAGGTGTTCGACGAGGGATATGTTCAGTCCGTCGTTTTTCAGCAAGATAGCCTGTTTCCCGGTAGTTTTGAGGCGTTCGTTCGCACGCCTGAATTCATTAACACGGAAAACAGGCTGAGAGAACAGCTTGGAGCAATGGTTGAGCTGAGCGAGCGTGAGGACGTTAGAAAGCTGGCTGCCGATCTAGAGTCCTTTCTTGCGAATTTGGTAGGCAACTCTGGGCTAGACCGCAATAAAATGCCGAAGGGCTCGTCGCCTGTTGTAAAGGCCTTGAGAGATGGGAACACTTGGGAGCACGAGGACCCGCTGCTCACTCCATTTAAGCCTATTCTCGGGCAAGGTCCTTTCAAAAAATGGGCGGCGTGGCATAAGCAGGGCAGGGACTATCTCTCGCTGATGGAAGGCGTATGCCCGTACTGCGGCCTGCCCACATCCGATGCGGAAAAGCGCATTGATGCCGTAGGCGATTCTTTCGATTCGACCAAGGTGGGCAACATTGAGAAGACCATCAATGCTCTGTCTGTTGGCGGTGAATATCTGAGTGAGACGGCAAACCGCAAGATTAACGCAATAGTCGACTCGCCTGACCCGATTACAGATCAGGAGAAGGGTTTCATCGGTAAAGTTGTCCAGGACGCCCAACTAATTATCAACACGCTTGCGAGGTTGAGGACGGTTTCCTCGTATTTCGTCTTGAGCAGTGTAGACGATCTAAACGAAAGGCTGAGTAACTGTAAAATCGATATCGCGCTTGTTGATAGCTTTGATTCCTCATCCTGCAGCGCACTGGCAGCTGAGATTAACAGGGCCGTCGAAGACGCCATGACAAATGCCGGGAAGCTCAAGGGGCTCGTGAATCGCCAAAAGTCGAAGCTGGCGGTAGCGCTGAAAGGCAGATGCGAAGAGATTAATTCTTTCCTTGCGGAAGCAGGATACCCTTATAGCGTCAGCATTCCCGGTGCCGAGGACGGAAAGTGCTCGGTGAGGTTAGTGCATACGAGCCTGTGGGAGGTTCCGGATTCGCGCGAAGCGCTGAGCTATGGCGAGAAAAACGCTTTTGCGCTTGTGTTCTTTGCCTACGAATGCATGAGCAAAAAGCCTGATCTGGTCATTCTGGACGATCCGATCAGTTCGTTTGATGGAGCCAAGAGGTACGCGTTGCTGAATATGCTGTTTCTTGGCGGCATTGGGGAGGCAACGCTTAAGGGGAAGACCGTGCTTCTTCTAACCCATGATTACGGCACTCTATTCGATATTGAACATACACATAAATCCGCCTTCCAGCCTTCCGCAAATAGCTGTGTTCTTTCCTGCACGGACGGTGTGATTAACGAGACTGTCGTCGCTGCGAACGATATGATATTGGCAGATAACCTTTACGAAAGACTTGCGAAAAGTTCTGGCGCTCTCATTGTCAAACTCGTTTATGCGAGGAAGGTGCTTGAGGTTAGGGATGATAAAGGGGACGCCTACGATGTTGTCTCTTCCTTGTTCCACCATCGCCCAACTCCGATGCGTATAGACAATACTTCCATGAAAACAGCTGAGATTTTTAACGGCGTGGCAAATCTTGAGGCCATTGTTGGCGAGTCCATCGACTATAACGATTTGCTCGAGACGATTAAAGACCCTACGAAGATGCTCGCGATTTTCGATGCATCGAGCTCGAATTACGAGAAGCTGCAACTTGCTCGGATTGCAACGGAAGCCTGCACAGACGACAAAGTGCTCAAAGAGCGAATGGACGAAAGCGTTCACGTTGGAAACGGATTCCTATATCAGCTCGATCCGACAAGGTTTGAGCTTGTGCCTTCGCAGCTTGTGGAGAGATGTCGGGACGAAATAGTTAATTTGGACGGAGGAAGGTAGCCGATGCTCCAAAATCCGAACTTTATTGTGAATGTGATAGCGGCTGGCGGTGCCCTGGCGGCCGTATTTGTGTCCCTCTATCTTTATTGGGCTGCCCAAAGACCTGACATCGTCGCATATCTTTCACATGATAGGGACAATGGATGCGTTCTGTTTGAGGTCAAAAATTTTGGAAGGGGCGTTGCTGAAGACGTGAAGATCGAATCTTTCGATTTTGACCTCGTGCAGGATAAGTATCGCGATTACGTTCGCGAGCGTAGTTTTCTAACCAAGGGTATCCCCGTGCTTGTTCCTGAGGCTTACCGCAATACCGTGATCCTTGATGGTCCAGATATTAAGAACTTCGATTCGATTGTGTCCCGAGTGTCGATCAGCTACAAGAGAAGGGGCCTCCTCGGGCTCAAGACTGAGAAGCGCGTCTTTCCTTTGGACTATTATTCGTTTTGCGGTTCTATCTACAAGAAGAGCGACTTGCACAAGCTGAGGGTTGCGATCGAGGTTATCGCAGGAATCAGGACGAAAGAGCAGGCCAAATGTGATTGATATTTGATGGGTTGAACATGCCGGAATTAAATATCGAAACGATTGCCACATCATCTTTATCTTGGGTATACTACTGTCAGAAATTGGTCGTAGGGCGCGACCAACGGAATCAAAAGAAAGCCCACTGAGAAGATTTTGGTCGTAGGGCGCGACCAACGGAATCAAAAGAAAGCCCACTGAGAAGATGCCTTCAATCTCTTTGGGTTGGAGGCATTTTCTTATTTGGAGGGTCTGAATGAATTCTCAAATCGTATTCTTAAGTGACCTCTTTTACAGAGACCATCCGAACCCGCCGTTCAAAGAGATGGAGCAAAAGCAAAACCGTCCTTATATAGTCTTTTTGGTCGAGATTGAGGGACATATTTGGGGTATACCTTTTCGGTCCCATATTCGTCATGCTTATGCCTTCTTTACTGATCCTGACAATAGATGCGGAATTGATTATTCGAAGGCTGTTGTAGTTGACCGGCCGGAATACATAGATCAACAGACGTGTCCGCACCTGCGCCGGAATGAGTTCGAAGCCCTTCGCGGAAATGAATTTGCCGTGCAAAAGGGATTTGAAAAATATATCAAGCTTTACAAGAAGGCTGTTCGATCAGGGCACCCACGCTATCAATCGCTTATCAAGTATTCGACGTTACAGAATTATGAATTGTAGCGAAGGGGCGCTCTAATGATTCAGGCCCCGGCATATGCTCATGTCATACGATCGCAGTGCGTAAATGCCAAATAGGCGTCCGTGGTGATTTACGATTCCAAGCTTGACTCAACCTCTCCTTTCACCGACTGGCAAAACGATTTACGCCTAATTTTGGGAGCCGATCACAGGTTTCGTTCTTCGTCCGATATCTGATCTCGCTACACTAATAGCTACTGCTACCAGGGAATTTCCTGGCGCAGTTTCCATTGGCTCTTGCGAAGATCGGAGCGGTTATGTTTGTTGCCGCGTTCCACACTAGCCGTCACTACATTCTGTTTACTGCCATGGCCTGCCTATGCGTTTTGCTGGGCGGGCCTTCTTATGCCGCGGGCGCG
>ERZ1034980.492-NODE-492-length-28763-cov-9.174167_pt1 | contig 28763 bp, 30 predicted proteins | sample MGYA00520622_ERZ1034980 | MGnify/ENA primary metagenome ERZ1034980 (study PRJEB33766, sample SAMN09781791) | gut metagenome | biome: gut microbiome | host: Homo sapiens | place: Madagascar | study: EMG produced TPA metagenomics assembly of the PRJNA485056 data set...
CTCTTGGACAGGACGACCGAGCCGCGGCCGCACCTGGGGCACGTCCCCAGCGCGTCCGGGCAGGGCGGGACGGGATGCGCGAGCGCGTCCGAGACGAGCCCCGGCAGCGTCGAGGCGACGGAGGCCTCGAAGTCGGAGACGGGCAGGGCTCCCGCCTCCACGCGGGCGAGGTTCTCCTCCCACCTTCCGGTGAGGGCCGGCGTCGCCACCGCCTCTGGGACGAGGGAGTCCACGGCAAGCCCGAGCTCGGTTGCCGCGAGGCTCTTCCCGTCCCTCGAGACGTAGCCGTAGGACTCCAGCCTCTCTATCGTGTCGGCGCGCGTGGCCGGCGTGCCGAGCCCGCCCGCGTGCGACTCGCTTCCCCTGAGGGCGCGGGCCGCGCCCGCGTCGTCCACGAGCCTGGCCGCGCCCTCCATGGCTGAGAGGAGCGTCGCGTCCGTGTAGGCCGCCGGTGGCCTCGTTTTCCCCTCGTGGAGGCACGTCTCGGAAAGCTCGAGCTCCGACCCCTCGCGCACGTCGTCGGGGACCCTTCCCTCGGCTTCCCTCGGGCCTTGGTCGTCCTTGTCCCTGGGCAACCTTCCCAGCGCGGCGTCCCGCGTCTCGCGCCATCCGGCCACGGCAGCCTCAGAGGCGGTTGCGGAGAGCGCCACGCCCGCGCAGGTCCCCTCGATGCGGCAGACGTCGTCGGATCCGTCGGGCATGAGCGAGCAGGCCAGCCTGACGGTGACGAGCCTGGCCATGCGCGCCTGGTCCTCCGGCAGGCCGGCCATTGCCTCGCCCGTGAGCTCCCGCGTCGGCAGCAGCGCCGGGTGCCCGCCCACCTGGGAGTCGTCGACGATCCTCGAAACGTCGGCATTCGCCAGCGGCGTGAGGCCTGCCGCACCCATGACCTCGGGCGAGGAGACGAGTGCCGCCACCGTAGGCCCGTCGGCCGACGACACGTGCGTCGAGTCGGTTCTGGGGTAGGTGGCCAGCCTCGCCTCGTAGAGCGCCTGGAGCGCGTCGAGTGCCTGCTTGGCAGACATTCCGAACCAGCGGGAGGCGTCGCGCTGCGCGCCAGTCAGGTCGTATGGCAGGGGTGCCGCCACGCGCCTGGTGCGCCTCTCCAGCCTCGTGACGACGAGGGGACGCCCTCCCATCGACGCGAGTGCCTCCTCCGCGGAAGCTTGGCTCGGGTACCTCTCGCTGGACAGCTCGACGCCTTCCGCGATCTTTGCCCTGACCTCCCAGAAGGGGACGCTCCTGTGTCCCGCCCTCGCGCGGGTCCTGTCGCAGACGAGGCGAAGGGTCGGCGTGAGGACGCGCCCCACGTGGACCGTCCTGCCGCGCCAGGCCGCGTGGAGCGTGCAGGCGCGCGTGAGGTTCATCCCGATAAGCCAGTCGGCGATCGCGCGCCCCCACGCGGCGTCGCCGAGGCCGTCGTAGTCGGAGTCCGGGCGCATCGAGGCCAGGGCATCGGCTATGGCCTCCGGCTCCAGGGACGAGCACCAGAGCCTCCTCACGGGAAGCCTACAGCCCAGGAGCGCAAGCGCCCGCCTCGCGATTCCCTCTCCCTCGCGGTCCGGGTCACAGGCATGCACGACCTCCGTGACGTCCTCGCGGGCCAGGAGCGACCGCAGCTCCGAGAGGCACCTCCCCGCAGCCTCCCCGTCGGATGCCACCAGCTCGAACTTCGCAGGCACCATCGGAAGCGTCTCTAGGTCCCACGACTCCCACCGCCGGTAGGCGGAGGGCTTCTTCAGCTCGGCCACGTGGCCGAGGAGGGCGCAAACGACCCATCGGCCGCCCTCGTAGTGGGAGCCGACCCTCCTGGCGCCGATCGCCGACGCGACCTCGCGGGCCACCGACGGCTTCTCGCATATGACGAGCGACTTCCCGCTCACTTCGCCTCGCCCCCAACCGTGAACGAGCACTCGCCGCTGGTGGCGTCGAGCGTCGCCTGGTAGGCCTGGCCCGAGCATTCGATTGTGAAGGAGACCGACGACCCGTCGGCGGAGGGCGCCCCGCTCGAGACGACGGCGCGTGCGGCGCCGGGGTCGCCGACCCCGTTGGCCTCAGCCCAGGACACCCACGAGTCCGCCAGGGACCCGACGGGCGCGTCGCCCACGACGAGCGCCATGGCGCCGGCGTCTCCGAGCGCGACCGCGTCTGAGGAGTGGGCCGCCTCCGCGGCAGAGGCGGTGCCGTCGGCGATCTCGAGCGTTCCCTGCCCGTCGGTGGCCTTCCACGAGGACTCCCTGGCGAGCGTGACCCTCGTCCCGCCGACGTCAAGGACGACCGTCTCGCCGACCTGCGTCGCGGTGGCCTCCTCGGCCACGTCGGCCTCGCCCGGCGCCTCCCTGCCCCTCAGGGCTGCCCAGGCCCCGATGACGCGGGGGAGGTCGGCCTTGGAGGACGCGCTCAGCGCGGAGAGGCGCGAGGCGTCGCGAAACGCGATGCCACCAATCTCCTCGACGTCCTGGCGGGCGGCCGCCTCGCTCGCGGGCAGGCCAGCCTCCTGGCTGCTGGGGTCGCCGGCGTCGCCACCACGGCCGCCTCCGGTGGGGGAGAGGAGGGCGAAGAGCACGTTGGCGGCTATCAGGACGGCGATGAGGGCGGCCCAGAGGGCGATCCTTCTCCGCCAGAAGTCTCCGCCGGCGTCGTCGGTGGGGCCGACAGGGCCCGCGTCCCGCTTCCCAAGCATTCCCATCTCGTTTCTCCTCTAGAGGCTTATGCAGGGCGGAAAGCCCCACCTGACCTCGGACAGCGTTCCGAACTCGGCGATCCACTCGTCGAGCGTGCAGGTGTAGACCTGCCCCGTCGTGCAGTGCATGACCATGCCGTCGCCGACGTAGATGCCTACGTGTCCGTCCCTCGGCGCACCCGACGTGGACGGTGCTGCGACCAGCATGCCGACCTTCAGCTCCGAGCGGTCAGACGAGTGGCAGAGCGACCAGTACGCCGCCGCCGCGTTCTCGTAGACCCTCCAGGACATGTCTGCGCCGGCGGTCTGGAAGGCGTCGTAGACCCAGCCGAGGCAGAAGCCGGCCGCCCTGGCCGGCGTCCTCTGGGCCGCGTCCACGATCGCCCTCTGAACCTCGGTGGCGCTCGCGTACTCCTCTCCGCCTCCCGTCGTTGACGTCAGCGCCGCGTACACCCTCTGGGCGTTGGCCTTCCTCTTGTTCATGTTGGGAAGGCTGCCGCGGCAGACGACGCGCTCGAAGGCCTCGGTGGCCTCGTCGAGGCTCGTCAGCCGTGACCACTCGTCGAAGCTCATGTGGCGGCCGAGGCCCGCCACGGCGCCCGTGTCGTAGGTGTAGAGGAAGTCCGAGTAGGTCTCGAACGTTCCCGGCAGCTCCTCCATCAGGAAGTCGATCTGGACGTCGACGTCGCTCCAGTCGCGCCCGGCGGCCTCGGCGCGCTCGCAGAGGGTCTTGAATCGCCCGTACCTGACGCCGTCCCTCTCGCCCTCCCACTGGATGAGGCCTCGGGCGGGGCCTCCCTCCTGGCAGGCCGACGGGATGCAGCCGCTCTCCTGGACCATGTTGCCGACGATCGCGGCGACCTGGACGTCCGCGAGCCCCCTGGCGCGCAGCCTCTGCGCCACCATTGCCTCGTTGCCGACGAGCGACCCCGTCGAGCCGGTTCTCGCGCCCTGGATGCCGGCGGTGGTACCGAAGAAGGAGAGGACGACGAGGAGGGCGACGGCCAGCACGGCGGCAAGGGACGGCCCGACGACGCGGGACCCGTCCTCCTTGCGCCTGCCACCGCGCAAGACCCGGTCGACGAGCGACCCGACGAGCCCTCGGCTTCCAAGCGCGTCTCCAAGTCCCCGTGTTGCCACGCCCTTGCCGGCGTCTGCCCTCTCCGCGCGCGAGGCCCTGCGGGAGGCGCGCCTGAGGGCGGAGCCGTGGTCCGTGCCGCGCACGGTCCCGCCCGTCCTCTCGGCGACCATCTCCGCGACGGTGCCCGGGGCGCGCCCGTCTGGCGTGCGGCCACCGTCGGCGCTCCTTCCGCGTGGCCCCCTCAGGCTTGCGACCCTGCGACCGCGGCGCGCTGCGCTGCCGGGCTTGGCCTCCTGGCTGCCAGTGCCCGTCGCGACCTCCTCGACCGCTTCGTCCGCCGACGCCTGAGCCTCTTGCGCTCGTCTCGCAAGCGAACGGGAGGAGGCGGCCGTGACGGACGCGACGCGAAGGGCGTTCCTCCTGGCGCGGCGACGCCTTGCGGCGGCGACCTCGCCGACCTGGGCGTCGGGCTCGGGCGTCTCCTCGGCCCCGGCCCTCCGTGCCTCGGTCGCACGCGCTACGGAGCGACCGCGCCGCTCCCTCGCCTCGCGCGTCCTGGCGCGCTTCCTGCCACCGGCGACCGAGCCGCCGCGGGATGCGCCACGGGCCGACGCTCCGGCGGATCGGTTCCTGCCGGCGGCCATCGGCTAGCGCCTCCTTGCCCTGACGACCTCGTCTGCAAGCCTGGCGTCGAGGCCGTAGGCGCGCATCGTCGCGGAGTTGATGTCGGAGCCCACCAGCCTGGTGAGGACCTGCTCGAGGGTGAGGCCCTGGCTGCGCTCCATCTCAGGCAGGATGGTGGTCGCCTGCTCGGCCTGCCCGATGCCGTCTGGCTCGTCGAGGTCGTCGACGGCCTCGACGGTCGCCTGCGCCGCCGAGGTGGCGTGAACGTCCTCCTCCACCGCCGCGTCGGGCTGCTCCTCTTCCGGAAGGTTCTCGTCGACGTCATCGGCCTTGGGGGCCGGGCCCTGGTCGGCCGTCTCCTCGGCCCTGGCATCGGCCTCCTCGCCGACCGCGTCCCCATCGGGGGCTCCGAAGACGTCCATGAGCGCCTTCTTCCCCACGTTGTCCTGCGGGGCGGCGCCTTCCGCTACCTCCTCGCCGCTCCCGCCGGCCTCGGCGGCGACTGCGGCGGGCTCGGTGGTCGCCGTCTGCTGCGGCGCGTCCTCTGCCCTCTCGTCCGCCTGGGGCTCCGGACGCCCCTGGGCGGCCTCGGCCTGGGCGTCGCCAGTCACGTTCGCCGCCTCCTTGTCCTGGACCGCCCTGGGGTCCTGCGCCGCCGCGGGAGCGGCCGCGGGCTGCTGCCTGGGCGCCATCGATGGGGGGAGCTGGTCGAGCGAGATCTCGGTGAAGGCGTTTCCCAGCCGCTCGTGGACGAGCGCGGAGGACCTGCCGAACGAGTCCGTCAGGATCTTCCTCGCCTCGCGGATGGTCGCCATGCGGCGCTGGGCCTCGTCGCACTGCTTCTCGAGCTCCATGTAGACCTCGTCGAGGACGAGCTGGGCGTCCTCGACAAAGGCCTCCAGGTCGTTCGCCGACTGGGCGACTGCCGCCTGGGCCCTGGCGGTGAGGATCATGTCGGTCGCGGCCTGCTGCTTGAGCTGAGCCGCCATGCCGAGCGTCCTGGCGTCCTGCCTGAGTCCCGTCTGGCGCTCCGCCCCCTCGTAGGTGACCTCGTCCCTCTCCTCGTCCATCTCTGACTGCCTTTCTGTGGTCGTCGTTCCAATCCGTTAGCTTGCCTGGGCCCGCGAGAGCAGGTCCTGCATGGTGACCCCTATCTGGTCGCCGGACGCGCGCGCCCCGTCTGCCGCCTCGAACCAGAGGGTCCCGTCGGGCCCCTCCGCGCTCATCCTTATGCCGCGTTGCGCGAAGGAGGCCTTGAGGTCGGCGAAGGGCTCCGGCCCGCGGGCCGCGAACGCCTCGTCGATGGCCTCGCGGACGGCCCGCCCCATGTCGAAGACCTCCGCCACCTCCTTGGGTATGGCCTCGCGCTGCGGCCGCCGCCGTCTCTCCTGGCGCATCTTGGCCTTGATGTCGGCCGGCCTCGTCGTCGAGAGCGAGTAGATGGTCGGGCAGACCTTCGGGTCGATCCGGTAGTCGTAGTGGATGACCTTGTGGCGGAAGACGTACAGGCCCTCGCCGGGCTTCGCCTGCCTCAAGGTCTGCACCTGCTTGTCCGAGAGTCCCAGCAGGTCCCCAAGCAGGTTCGCCGCGGCGGGCGCCTGACCGGTGAGCACCAGCAGCGGCGTGTTCTCGAACATGTAGCTGCACTCCTCGATGTTGAGGAGGCGCTGGACGTTCTGGGTGACCGCCGTGATGTAGAAGTCCCACTTGCGGCCGCGCGAGAAGAACCGGTCGAGCCAGCGGCGTACGACGTCCACCTCCAGCAGGATCTGCGTCTCGTCGATGAGCAGGTAGGTCCTGCGTCCGAGCCTGCGGTTCTCCGTCACGCGGCTCCACACGAAGTCGAGGATGACCATCATCGCGAGGGGCTTCAGCTCCTCGTTGAGGTCGGTGATCACGAAGTCCACGATTCGGTTGTCGAGGTCGACGTCGGTCTTGTGGTTGAAGACGTCGAGCGTGCCCGTCACGTAGCGCTTGATGAGGCTCGCCAGGTGCCTCGCGTCGTCGCGGGTGGTGCCCTCGACGCTCGTCAGGTACCGGTAGAGGTTCGTGAGCGTCGGCAGGTCCTCCTCGCGCCCGGTGTCCATGTATCGCTGGTAGACGTAGGCGCAGCCGGCGTCGATGACGTTCTTCTCCTCGTCGGAGACCGAGGAGGCCATGAGCCTGATTGCGCTTTGCAGGAAGTCGACCTTGCGGGGCAGCGGGTTTCCGGGCGAGTCGGGGTCGGTCGCGCCATAGAACTCGCTCATCTCCATGAGGTTGATGTGGTTGCGCGAGGTCTCGGAGACGTCCACGACGGTGCCGCCCAGGGCGAGCGTGGTCTGGATGTTCTCGCCCTCCGGGTCGATCGTGATCGCCATGGCGTCCGGCTCACGCAGGACGTGCTGGAGGAAGGCCAGCTTGCTCCAGGAGCTCTTTCCCTTGCCCGGCTGGCCAAGCACGAAGGCGTTCGTGTCCTCGTGGAGCCCCTGGTCGTAGAGGATGAGGTTGTTCGTGTCGGCGTTCACGCCCATGAGCATGCCGCCGTCGTCCATGACCTCGACCGACGAGAACGGCGCGTAGACCTCGAGCGCCTCGGTGAGCATCGGCGTCTCGTAGCGGTCGGGAAGCAGCCTCGCCCCGATGGGAAGCGAGCTCGACCAGCACTGCTCGCGAAGGCACGACCAGTGGTCGACCTCCTCCACCAGCTGCTCGGAGAAGACGGCCTCGACCTTCTCGCAGGCCTCGGCAAGCTCCCGCTCGTCGTGGGCGTAGACCGTGACGATCGTGCTGACGTTGAAGAGGTGCTGGTTGTCGCGCGACAGCTTCTCGACGAGCGACAGCGCCTCTGCCTCGGCGTCCTTCATCGAGGGCGGCAGGTCCTCCGCGTCCACGAAGACGCCGCGCTCGGGCCTCGCACCGTTCATCTTGTAGCTGCGCAGCTCGCCGCCCACCTCGGAGTAGTGCCTGTTCGCGAACGCGATGGCGCGGTCCTGCGCCCAGGGGCGGACGTGCTGGCTCACCGTGAGCTCGACCGGCAGGCGCGTGAGGCTGCTGAAGAAGGAGTCCCAGAGCCGGCGCGCGTACTTGGTGATCACGTAGGAGCGCACCATGCGCTCGCCCACGATGAGGTCGCCGCCGTCCAGGCGCACGATGCGAGAGGGCGCCACGAGGTCGCGCGTCGTGAGCGTCGGCTGCACCGTCGTCAGGTCGAAGCCGACCTTGCCGGCCGGCGAGTCCGGCCTCGAGGCCTCGCGGATGAGGTCGAGGCGCTGCTGCCCGTCGAGCTGGCGGCACTCTGAGTCAAGCGAGCTGAACAGCTGCTCTGCGCGCAGCCTCACGGTCCCCAGCTTCATCGCCGCGTCGTCGTGCGAGTCGGCGTAGACGACCACGACGAGGGCGCGCGTCGTCCGCATCGACTTGGTCGAGGCCGACAGCTTGCTCTCCACGTATGCGTTGAACTCCCGGCGGAACTGGTTGCCGCGCTCGTCTGCGGGGTCGTCCGCGAGCGCCAGCTTGGAGACGAAGCGCTGCGAGTCGATGGCCTTCGAGAGCAGCCACACCTTGACCTCGGCGCCGAGGTCCACGAGTCCGTCCAGGAACTCGCCCCAGAGGGCGCCGGTGTCCTCCTTGTCCTCCTCGCACGCGCTCATCCAGGCGACGTCGTCGAAGGTGATGCAGCTGCTCCAACGCCTCTGGTCGATCCGGCAGATCCCGTCCCTGCCCATGGACCACATGGGGATGGCGTTCTGGGTCGCCTGGGGCGAGAGGCTGGTTCCCGTGCAGGTTCCGTCCTCGACGCGCTCGCCGCGTCCCGGCCTGCCCTTCGAGAGCGCCTTGGAAAACGCCCTCCTGGCACGCCTGTCGGTCGCGGCCGGCACCACGCTCCCGGCGGCGGGGGCGCCGTCGGCCGCCTTGTCCCTCTTGACCGTCTTTTTCCTGCCCAGCATCAGGCCTCGTCCCTTCCGTCGTCACCGGCGAGCTCCAGCGCCCACAGGTGGTCCTCCCATTCCTGCCGCTCCCACTCCGCGAGCGCAGCCCGCTCCTCGTGGCGTCCCCGCGCCTCGGTCGCGTCACCCGCGAAGGTCGGCTGCGGGCATTCCCAGCACATCTCGCGCGGCTTCCTCCGCTCGCGCACCACGATCGGCAGGAACTGCTCGGCCCGAAGTCCCTTGAACCTGGCGAGCCCCACGTAGCCGATCGGCGCGGCGGCGACGGCGGCCAGCGCCGACCCGAGGTAGACGTTCAGGCGGAAGGTCCACATGCACCACGCGATCGGCGCCACCACGATGAGGACCATCACGGAGGTCGCCAGGCCCCGCCAGTCGGTGATGCCCGCCACGGGGCGGCCTTCGTAGTCGTTGGGGTTCGCTATGAGCGGTCTGTCCATTGGCCGTTACCTCCCTATGCCAGCCCGAAGAGGCTCGCTGACAGCGACTCTGTCTTCTCGACGACCGCCGTCGCGACCGAGAGGCCGATGATGGTGGGCGCCGCCACCTTCGCGGCGTCGATTACCCACGCGGTGATGTAGCCGGTCGCCGTCAGCTGGACTGCGTCGAGGGCCGCCCCTACGATTGACGAGCAGATGGCGAAGAGCAGTCCCATGAACGAGAGGGCCACGACGATGACGGCCGCCTGGAAGCACGTCGCGGCATAGCGTTTGATGTACGTGAGGCCGATCTGGCGCGACCTCTCGCCAGCGATGAAGGCGAAGGGAACGGCGGCGAACGCGGCCCTGAGGTAGACCTCCGCCATGCGCAGGAAGCTCACGGTGAAGACCTTCACGACGCACCTGTAGACCGTCATGAGCATTCCGCCGGCAAAGAGCAGCAGGGCGATGAGGCCGCCGAACTCCTCGTAGGTGCAGCCGCTCACCTTGTCGTTGATCAGGCCGGATATGGACGCCCCCATCGAGGCGGAGCCGGAGACGAACGTCGTCTGGAGGATCCTCTCCGAGATGAACTGGGACAGGTTGCTGCCGAGCCAGTAGATGAAGTAGACGACGTCCATCGCGTGCGTGATGAGCGTCCAGGCTACGAGCAGCAGAGCCAGCTGCCTGAAGGTAGTGTCGAGCCATTGCTCCGTCGGCATGTGCCCGCGCGAGCGGCCCGGTTCCAGGAGCTGGAGCGCGAAGACGATGCCCAGGAAGGCCGTCCCGTAGGGGACGGCGATGTCGTCGTTCACCTGCTTCGCCACGTCATAGAGCGCCGAGAAGCTGCCGTTCTTGAAGTCTGCCGAAAAGAGGGCGGAGGGGTCGATTGCCGACAGCATGAACCGGCAGAGGTCGGAGACGCAGTAGAGCAGCGGCGAGACGATGTTCGTGTAGAGGAACTTCACGATGAGCAGCTGGAGCGAGCCGGCGATGTCGGTGAGGTCGAAGACGGGGCTGTCCTCGCGGATCGCCTTGCCCTTCGTCTTGTCCCACACGCCCGTTCCGGCCCCGTCCTCGAGGTCTCCCGCGTGGTCGCCCGAGACCTCGCCTATGAGCTCGCGCAGCCTGCCGCTCGCCGCCACCTGGTCGGAGGCGTCGTAGGTGATGTGCGAGAGCGCCTGCTCGGACGCCGTCTTGTTGATCTCGCTCCTGGAGCACTTGGCCCAGATGCCGTCAACGGAGCCGCCGAAGGCCGCGTTGCCGCTCACCTGGTTGTGGTTGCACGAGAGGTCGACCTGGTGCCCCCTCAGCCTGAGCGACGTCACAGGGCTGCCGTTGGCGTCCACGAGGCGGAAGAAGTAGGTGCTGGTCCCCTCGGCGCCCGGCGTGTCGTCGGCCATGGTCTTCGACTCGTCGATCTGCCAGGAGAGCGTGCCATCAAAGCTGTCGAGGTCGATCTCGACGGCCTGCGCCGGCGTGACCAGCGTGGTCGCCGCGAGAAGCAGCGCAAGGGCGCAGGCGAGGGCCGCCCGGGGCGACACTCGCATGCGGCGCCCCGGCGCGAGGCTCACGTCCGCCTCCTCGGCATGCCTGCGGAAGGGTCCCATTGTCGCGTCCGCTAGAGGGTCGGGATGAGGCCGATGAGTCCGGCGATGAACCCGCCGAAGCCGACGATGATGAAGAGGGCGGCGTCGGCAAGCTGCGCCCACTCGGTGCCGTCGGCGGGGCGCCCGCCGTTCGAGTTCTCGAAGTACTTGTGGAGCGCGTTGAACGCCTTGAAGACGCCGACGACGCCGATGAGGGTCGCGAAAACATTGATGAGCTGGTTGAATTGGTTTGGCATGGTCTCTCCCTGCGCATGTGTCCTTGGTGCCCCGCGTGCCTGTGGAAAGGGGCGCCTGCCTGTCATTGTCCTACATGTCCTGGCCGCCGATGCTCACGACCGCCGTGATTGCGGTGTCGGGCGACGTCACCGTGGCCTCTCGCGGGCCCGTCGGGGTCGCCGCCGGGCCCGTGGCGTCGGTGCCGCCCCGCGTTCGGTCCGCCTCCCTGGCGGCCTTGCGCTCCCTCGAGAGCCGGGCCCAGGCCTCGGTCGGGGAGTTGCACCCGAGGCGGTCGATCTCGGCGTCGAGGGCCGCCTGGGCGTCCACCCTCTCCTGCCAGCGCGGGTGCTTGGTCGGGTCAGGCTTCGTCCCCTTGTACCAGCCGGAAGACTTGTAGTGCGTGAGGCACCTCGTGTTCTCGAGCCACCCGTTGTTGAGCTGGGCCGCCGACACCAGCGGGACCACCTGATGCTGCCTCGTCATCGAGACCGAGCGCCCGCCGGCGCCCGACGAGTAGGTCTTCGAGTTGAACCAGATCGTGTGCGTGCCGATCTCCTTGCTGATCTGCTCGGCGCTCTCCAGGTCGGAGTTGCCGTAGTAGAGCGTCACGGCGGCGTTCGAGTAGATGGCGCGCGCCATGCCCTCGCCGTAGACCGTCTTGAGCTGGCCGGTGTCCTGCACGATCGCGTAGAGGTTGATCCAGCGCGAGCGCAGCGTGGCGAAGAGCGCCCCCAGCTGCGGCAGCTTGCCGATGTTGGCGAGCTCGTCCAGGTAGCACATGATGGGGATGTCCAGGTGGCGGCTCTTCGAGCTGTCGGCGATCTGCATGTTCACGTGGAAAAGCTGGTGGAGGGCCATCGCCGCGATGAACGCGAACGAGCCCGCCCCGCCGTCAGGCACGATGCCGAAGAAGACCATGCGCCGGTGCCCGAAGTCGGCAAGCTCGAGGTCGTCCGTGCTCATCATCTCGCGCACGAGCGGGTTGGCGAAGTCCTTGAGCCGCGCGTAGCACGACGAGACGACCGAGGCCATCGTCTCGGGCGACTTCGCCGTGGCCACGAACGCGTCGTACATCGTGAGCACGGCCCACTCGGGCCGCCTTCGGGCCTCCGCCTCGTCGCCGCCACACACCTCCTCGACGAGCCACTGGCGGTAGCCGACAACGCCGTCCTTCTCCCACGTTCCGTAGAAGATGAGCTCGATGCCCGTCATCCTGCCGGGCGACTCCTTGGTGTAGGCGAGGTAGTCGAGCATGAGCGGCAGGTTGCAGTCGGCCTCGTTGCCGCGCTTCTTGAAGAAGTAGAGGAAGTAGCCAAGAAGGCACGTGTAGACGATCTTCTCCATGTTGGGGAAGAAGGGCTCCTGAGACGCCCCCTCGGGCGTCGTGTTGTCGATGAGCATGTCGACGAGCTCCGTGATGTCGCTCATCTGGTCGACGTAGTGCATCGGGTTGTAGTGCATCGACCACTCCATGGCGCCGGCTCCCCTGAGGTCGAGGTACTTGACGTCGTAGTCGTGGCTCGCGTAGAGGGGCGCCAGCAGGTAGAAGTTCTCGCATTTGGGGTCCGTGAAGAAGGCGCTGCCGTTGAGCTGCATCGCGTTCGTCTGGATGAAGCTGTAGGTCTTGCCCGAGCCCGAGCCGGCGATCATGTAGCCGTGCATGTTGGGCACCTTGAGGGCGAAGATCGGGTTTGGCGTGAGCCCGACGCGGGTCTCGTCCGTGACGATGAGGTTGTCGTCCTCAAGCCTCTCGCACCACGCGGGCTTGGGCCACGGCTTGACCTCGCGCCCCTGTTGCACCTCCTCTGCGAGGTGGGCGTAGCGCTGGCGGTAGGCGGTCTGCTCGAAGCAGGCGCCGTCGCCAAGCTCCGGCTCGTCGTTGGCGGGAATAGCGTTCTTCATCGCCATGACGAGGACCGCGGCGACCGACGCGGCGCCAAAGCAGACCGGCATCTGCGCGAGCGAGAGGCCGAGGGGGCGGGCGGCGAGGGCGCGTTCGAGGAAGGGGAGGAGCGACACGTCCTGCGCCGCCGCGGCCGCCTGGGAGGCGTCCAGCACGAGCGCGCCCATTGAGGGAAGCGCTGTCTGGACGTACTGTCCCAGCAGGTCGCCGAGCCAGAAGGCACCGAGGCACGCGGCGATGAGGCCGCACGCCCTGGCGGCCGTCCGCCTGGGTTCTCGCGTGTCCTGCCCGCTCGCCACTGGCCTAGCGCCTCTTGGGGGCCGCACCGGCCACTGCGGCCTCAGACGCCCTCTGGAAGCCCTCGTAGAGGTCCTTGCCGGCGCGCCTGGCCGCCTCGTCGTGGAAGGCCCCGTGCTCCGGCGTCTGGCCGATGCCGCGGCCCGCCGCGGTGCCCTGGCGCTTGAGGGAAGCGTCGATCTGCGCGAAGGTCTCCGCAGCCGTCATGGGCGCGTGGACGGCCCCGTGGGCGCCCCTGCGGGCGTAGCGCACCTGCTCGGGCGCCTGCGCCCCGGCGTCGATGGCCTGCTGGGCCACGATTGCCTCGGTCCTGTCGGCAAGCAGGTCTCCCTTCGTGGTCATCCAGCCCATGACTCCGGTCACGGCCGCGGGGTCGAGCCCCGCCTCGGCGCAGTGGTCCTCCGCCGCCTTGCGGGTGTTGAAGACCCCCTTGTCCGGCGTGACGAACCAGGCCTCGTTGACCTGCTTCACCTCAGCGGCCTGGGCCTTGTGAAGGTCCTCGAAGCGGTCGACCACCTCGCGCATGACCTGCGCCTGGCGCCTCTGCTCGGCGTCCAGGGCCGGTCCCTTCAGCTGCGCCAGCTGGTCGTGCGCGAACGTCCAGCACGCGGCCATCGCGCCCTCGAGGCTCTCCTCGCCCTCCTCGGACGAGCCGTCCCTTGCGAGCGGGGCGCCCTCGAGGTAGGAGTCGCCGAACCTGGGAACGCACTGCGCGCTCCAGGACCCGTCGGGCCTGGCCAGCAGGTCCACGCGGGCGGACTCGTCGAACTCGACCGTGGCCCGCATGGCCCCGTCCCCGGAGGGGTCGGGCTCCCAGGCGATGTCCTCGGGGGAGTCCCCGATGACCGGCTCGGCGGAGCCGCCCTCGATGCCCTCTCGCTCCCGCTGCTCGCCGCTCACCCGCTCGACGTCCGCGATCATCGCCTTGAGGGCGCGGTCGAGCGCCTCCGCGTCGCGGCCGTGGAAGAGGATCACGCGGTTGCCCGTGGCGGGGTCCTCCATGAGGTTGATGCCGATCTTGTAGCGGGCGCACATCTCGCCGAGCAGCGCCATGTCTGCGTCGACGAGCTCGGGCGGGAGGTCCTGCATGTGGACGTCGGAATGCTTCCCGCGAAAGCCCTTGGAGCTTGCGATTCCCAGCGCGCCCACTCCGGCGACGTTGGCGGTCAGCAGGTCGAAGCCGTCGCCTGCCTTCTCGGAGACCTTGCGCGACGCGAGGATGCCGCCTCGCAGGGCAACGCGCAGCGCGCGGCTCGCGGCTCGCAGGACCTGCTGCGGCAGCGGCCTCATGTGCTGGGGGAATGACAGCGCTACCTGCACGGCCTCATCGACTGACCTGTCCATCTGGGCTCACTCCTCGCTCGCCGTCCGTGTCCTTTTCGGGCCGAGAAAGCTGTGGAAACGGCCCAATCCACTCCGTATCGTCCGCCTTAGGTCTCTCCGTGTCAAAGAGGGGGGAACGCGGACGCAGCCCCCGGCTCCCATGCGCCCTAGACGACGCCCGTGACGGGGTAGCTCGCCTGGTAGTCGGCCATGAGCTCGGCCTCGCTCGCGTCGTGGCCTAGCGTCATCGACAGGGGGACGAAGCCGCCGGGGCCGCGGTCTGCAAACCAGGTCCCGTCGGTCGCGCGGACGAATCTGACGGCCCTTCGCCGCTCGGGGGCTCGCCCGCCGCTGCGCTTGGCGCCGACCCTGGCCAGCCACTTGCGTGCGCCGGAGGCCTTCGTGAGCCAGCTCACCAGCCACATCGCATAGCGCTCGCTCCTGTGCCCGCCATTCTTCCCGGCAGGCCCATGGAAGTCGGCGAAGTAGGCCTCGTAGGCATCGACGACGTCCTTGGCCTCCCAGCCGTCGGCGAGCAGATCCGCGAAGGCGCGGCGGGTGTCGGCGAGGTGGGCGCCGTCGACGTGCTTGCCGATTCGCAGCAGTCGGCCGAACGCCTCGCGGTCGGACTCGGGAAGCTCCCAGAACGGCGCTTCGCGCTCGGTGGCGTCTGGGCTTAACTTGCAGGCGCCGCCTCTGCCTTCGGGAGCCGTTTCGGCGCCCCGCCCCAATCCGGCCGTCAGGTCCTCGGACTCGGCCCTTCTGGTTTTAAGAGCTTTTATAGTTCCTTCTCCTTCTCCTTCTCCTTCTATACTAGCGGCGTTGATGGTAAGAGGATTTACGCACCATCCATGAGCTGGGGTTTCGTTGACGTTTTCGCAGGTAGCAAGGGGTGTGGTAGTTTTCAACAATCCGCAGGTAGACCCTATGTCACCTTTGGTTCGCTGTATGTCACCTTTGGTTCGCTGTATGTCACCAGAAGTGACATAGAACCCACCGTTCGCCGCCTCTTCTCGCCAGCGAACGGTAGCAGCCTCGGAGTTTTCAACATTCGTGCGACCTGCGCTTTGTTCAAAACCGCATGAGGCTAGAATGTCTTCGTCGATGACCGGTGCCATGGCTCCATAGGCATCAAAGCTCGAATCGCTCGTGGTGCCTTCCAAACTCGCGGCCAACCTCATCGAGTCGATTGCGGCCGCCACCCGGTTCAGGTTCGCGACGTAGAGCGCCGGGGACTTGGGGGACGAACCGAGGCGGCCGACAATCGACACGAGCCCGTCGGCCACGAGCCCCTTCAGAGCCTCGCTTGTCTTCTGTCGCGAGAAGCCGAGGGACGTTGCGAGCGAGGACTGGCTTTCGAACATGGCGCCCGAGGAGTGGTGGCTTGCGCCGTAAATGCGTGCGTAGAGGACGGCCTTCATGCTGCCCAGCTTGAGTCCGAGCCCGTTGGGCGACCACATCCAGTCGTAGATGGTCAGGAAGTCGGCGTCATGGTATCCACCGGGCGCTTTGGGGAAGTCGCCCCTGATCTCAGATCCAATCACTGTTGACCCCAATCCCGAGCTCGGCGTCCGTCTGGAACTTCTCGAGGCCCGTCTTCTTGCGACTCCTGGTGCGTTCTGCCTCGGCGAGCTGCGACCTTCGCTCGGCAAGCAGCCTCACGCCGTTTGGGGTAAGTCGGTAGGCCTTGCAGCCGGTGGCGGGGCTTATCTGGTGCCTGTCGACAACTGTCGCGAGCAGGTCACCATCCTCGGCGTTCCTAATCGCCTTAATGACGGTCGCCCTGCTGACCTCCATTTCCGCCGACAGGTCGACCTGTCGGATGAAGGCGACGCCCCTGGCGTCAGAATTGCTCTCAACCGCTTGCAGCACCTCGAGGACATGCTGCTGGGGCTTGTGCAGCCTCAGTATTTCGCCGTTGACGCCGACGAAGGCGCGCGTCATCTCGAAGGCGCAATTGTTGTTCTTGATTGCATCCATTTATCCCTGCTTGCCGCCAGATCCTCATTCCCTGGGCAGGTTGGGGATGCGGGTCTGGCGGTTTCTCCTCGATCGTCCATGTCCGAATCGTGAGGTTGCCGCCTTGCCGCAGGACGCCTTCTGGCATCCGCATGGAAAGGCTCGACGGCGCCGCTCGGAGGCTATCCTGCCTCCTCCGGGCGGCCGTGAGGTTTTCTACTAGCCGATTACGACCTCGCGGTCTCGTCGGATCCTGAGTGTTCCGTACAACGCCTCCTTGAGGCGGTTGAGCTCTTGCCGCATCTCGTCGCAGGCCTTCGTCGCGGCCTTTGCCCGCTCGTCAGCCGCCTGCTCGCGCGCCCGCGTCTCTGCGAGCTCGACGCGCAGCGTGGCGTTGGACTCCATGAGCGCGCGGTACGTGTCGCGCTCATGCGAGAGCTCGCCTATCAGCTTGTCCACGGCCACGCTGCTATGGCTCGCTGCCTGCTGTGAGGCCGGGTTGCCCCCAAGGTAAGCCGGGTATCCGCTGCCCACTTGTGGCCTTTCCGGCTCCGGCAGCTCGGGGTCTGGCAGGTTATAGCATCGCAGCAGCGACGTCCTGTCGATGCGCCAGTACGGCCCGCTTTTTGTTGCTTCGATATCGCCTTTGTAGAGGTGATCGTAGATGTTTCGCTTCGACCGGCCGACGAGAGTGGCCGCTTCGTCCGCGTTGAGCGTCTGCTTTATCTTCATGGCTACTCCGCTCGCTCGAGCAGGTACTCGGGGTCTGCGTCAAATAGCTTGCATATCTTCAAGAGATTCATCGTGTCAGGAGTGTAGTGGCCCAATTCCCAACCGCTCCAAGAATTCCGATGCACGCCAATCAAATCGGCCGCCTGTCCAATAGACAAGCGGCGCTTGACCCTCTCGGTTGCAAGATTTGGACGCGATCCCCTCGGTACGTCGATAGTTTGTACGTCCATTTCTACCCCCTCCAACAAAGAATACTTGTAACTCTAAACGGTTACTCGTTAGGGGTCAACAGCTACTTGTGCAACTTTATGTTGTGAAGGAGAGGTTGGAATATGAAGCGAACTGATGAGAACGCGTTTGGAAAAAGGCTTGTAAAGGCTCGGCAGGCTCGTGGATTGTCTCAGTCTCAACTAGCCAATCGAATGAATATGACGCAGCAAAACCTATCCAACTACGAAAGGGGTGTCAGTGAAGCCAGGGCTACTGTGCTTGCCGAGTTTAGCGATGCCCTTCTTGTCTCTCCGGCATATCTAATCGGATTGACCGAAGACCCGACGCCACATTGGAAGTCGGGTTATGCGACTCGTCAAACCACCATGGATATAGAGGAGCTGCTTAATCTATGGGACAGGGTAGATGAAACTGCCAAGTCTCTTGTAATTGCTGGCTTGAAGGCCGTCGCTAGCGATTCTTGTGATGACAATCGTGATGAGAAGGATGGATAGTCATCGTTATGAGCATCCATCCCGATATTTGTCCATCACGATGACGAAGGCTCATCTACATGCACCTCGTTTGTGTGGTGGACATCTATCAGGATGTCCGTCCATCCTAATGGTTAATCATCGGTCGTGTTATCTCCCAGTGACTCCGGTGTCATGGAACCTCTAGGAAGTTGATCCGTTTACCTACAACGGTGGCTTGTTGAATCCGTGGATGGGCGTCAATCCGAATGGGTGCCCATCTACATGGTCACCCATCATGCTGAACGCTTATCCTGATGCGTGTTCATCTGATTGTGCGGCCATGGAAGCGGTTGGAACCGCGAGTCACCACCGCATAGCCTATCATCAATGGGCGTTCATGAGCATGGGCTTCCATCTAGCTGGGTGTCCATCCTTATCCAACCAAACCGACGCGCGCCATCGTCACAAGTTCACTTAGAACGAATTCGGAATGCGCGATAGAACTGCTTGTGCTAGACGTAACTGCCAGATGAATACATATAAGGATGGGTGCCAATCGTGATGCATGCATGACTAGGTGCGCAGTCATCCTTATGGAAGCGCGTCAGCCCCCTGCTCTCGTCGCCAAGAAATGGCGACGCCTTTGCCTCAATTGCCCACAGAACCCTGACGGTTGCTATGAACAGCCATTTTTTATGACCGTCCATCCGGATGTGTTGGTATCAATCCACATCGCCGGTTCAGAATATGAATTACCTACCATTGTGATGGGCATTCATCACAATGAGTCTTCATCTGGATGCAAGCTCATCGCATTTGATGGGCGCGCCACGGCATAGCGCATGTACCTTATGGGCGGCGATGGATGTGCATCACGATGACCTACCATTGTGCATGTTATAATATGTAATCTGCATACAGATGGAGGTCAACATGGCACTGATACAAGTTCGAGTTGATGACGCCGTCAAGGAAAAGGCTGACGAGGCGTTTGCCAGAAGCGGCATGACCACGCCCTCAGGTATGAAGGCCATCATCACGCAAATCGCTAACGACGGCAGGACGCCGTTCGACGGCCTACTCTCGAGCGTTCCCTATGAGGCTATGTCGGAGTGCATGAGGAGGGCGATGGTGCGGGCGGAGGCGACAGAGCTTGGAATCATTCCTGACGACTCCTCAGATGATCCGACTCGAGTTCCGAATGACGTTCTCGACTATCTTGGAATCAATCCCTCGGAGGTCGGGCAGTGAGGTGGCAGGTTCGTGCATCTGGTGATTTTTGGGACACGCTGAAGCCTCTTCGTGAGTCATATGGCCACGACCAAATGGTGACGATTGTCTTGACCATAAAGGAATGCATAGAAGAGCTGGCTGAGAAGGGCTATGTTGACGTCAACGGCTGGGCCGGCCACATCCTCGTAAGGCGTCCTTACGCCGATGGGTGCCACTTCGAGTTCCACATCCATGATGACGATGTGCTGGTTGTCTACTTCAAGGTGGAGAGAAAGAGAAGGATTCGCATGGTTGGCGTCTTTACCCATGAGACAATTCCGACCGAGCGGTTTATGACGCACTGACGAGTAATGGCGCCAGAAGGGAGTCACCGATGCGTTACGTCATGAAGCCAGATGGAAGCATGCACATGGAGAGCGACGTGGGAACCATGCGCTTTGACCTCACCGACGGCTCTGTGAGCACCGTCCTTGGCAATGGCGTCACTTCGAACGGCATCCATTCCGTCTTTAGCCAGGACGGCTCGGCCAGCACCGAGTGGCAGTCGGGCAACATGCGCTTCACGATGGGGCAGCCTGGATTCGACTTCATCATCAAGGATTAGCTAACTCTGATGGGCGAGCATCATGATGAATGCCCATCATGATATTCATGCATCAGAGTGGACGGCAACTAAAGTGAAAGGCCATCTAAATGGGTGCAGATAATGATGCCTACTCACTTTCTTGATGGCTTTGCACAAGTGCTGGGGTTGCGGTGATAATTGCGCTAAGATGGGGATGCACCAGCGGTGCCCGTTTCCTGTTAAGTGTGCGCGGGCGGCGCGGTGGCATCGATTTAGGGCCCGGTCGCCACCGGGCCTTTTTCATCTCCCTACTCGTCCGACATGTGCGTGATCTCCCGCCACAGCTCGAAGATGGTTCTTGCCGTGCTCGCCGCGAGGGCGAGGGCTTGCAGAATATCGAGGATGCTATCCATGGCGTGCTCCTTCCGTGGTTGGAGCGCCGCCCGCACGCGGACACCGCTGGTGCGTCGTTGATTCTACGCCACGAGTCGCCATCCCGTTTCCGTAGGGCAGCGTGTGCCCGCCATTTGATTTTGGCTGTCCATTTGGATGGACGGCCATGCCGATGACCGCACATGAGGAGCGGGCGCTGGCAGGGCTTCTGACTCGGCCAGCGCAAGAGACGTGACGACGCCCGCTTCGGCGACGACGTCATCGACAGGTGGGTCCCGCCCGTTGCCGTCATGGGCGGCGGTGGCTCTGAGGTCATCCACCGGGCAAGGATGCCAAGGTGTTCAGATGGTGTCGGTGGACCATCATCGTGACTGGCCATATGGATGGACGCACACGAAGATGGATGCTCATCGGCACGCACGTCCACGCCAACTTGGGGCCGCAGGAAGGCGTCAGTGCGAGTGGCCGGCCTTCATCCCTGCGATTTCGCGAGACCTCTCGAGAACCATGCCGACTGTCTCATAACTCTCTTCCCTGTAGTCCAGGAAGTCGCAGTAGCTCGCCAGGGCCGTCTTCCAGGCGGCCTTGATGTCAGGACGGTGGTCGAGGGCGGACGCCCCGCCGAGGGGCGTGTCGAAGGCCGCCTCGTTGCCGTCTGCGCCGAGCAGGACGGTCTCGCCGTCCTCGTCGTCGCCGTAGCAGAAGACCTCGTAGACCATGTACTCGACGCACCCGATTCCGTAGCGGGTTGGGGTGACCTCGACTGATGGGGCCGCCTCGGCGGCGAGACGGTCGACCTCCGCCTGCGCCTCGGCGAGCGTGGGGAACGTGCCGGCGCGACAGTCCTCGCCCCGCATTTCATCCATCTCTCTGCCCTCCTGTTCGCACAGGAGGCGTTCGCTCTCGAAGACGTCAAAGCCGATGTTCGTGAATGCCATGCCAATCCTCACTCTCGGAGTTGCGGTGTAAATGACGGCAGCGACGTCAGTGCGAGGGGCCGCCCAGCGTCTTTTGGCCATCGAGGGTCGACGGGGTGGGGTACTTCGTATAGTCCGTTTCCCACCCGTCGAAGTGCGGGTAGTCGACTTTGGCGGCTGCATAGGGCGACAGCCTTCGCGCCTCGGCGTCCGCCGCCTCGTAGATCCAGCTGGCGAAGTCGGCGCCCTCCTCGGAGAACTGCTGGTCCTCGAAGGCGCGCTCAGCATCCTCCTGGCTGATTCCGTACCATCTCGCAAGGCGCTCCGCGTCCTCGACGTTCATAAACGTTCCCACGAGTATGTCCTCGCGGTCTAGGTAGCGCTCCCTTGACGCATCAAGGACCTGCGACAGCTTCTCCCTGGCAAGGTCTGCCTCGTTGGGACTGGCCTCGCCATCCTCGACCATGGCGTCAATCCCCATGAGGTAGCCATGGCGGTAGCACTCTATCAGCTCGTCGATCGTGACCGTGGATGGGACGAATATGTCCCCGAACTCGTTCTCGCTCATGGCCCATTCTCCTCGTGTCCGTGTGGCAGGCGCCTGTGGAAACGCGCCTTGTCCCAATTCTTCTTCATCCCATGCGTCAATCCGGGGTGTTAGCAAAACGAAACGGCCCATGGGCCCATGCGTGGTGGAGCTCCGGTGAGGGCAAGGTTCCTCGTCGGGAAATCTCCGGCAGGGAGGGGAATGGCCGGGCAGGGTCCTCTCGGCCAGCGTCGCTGGCGATACGATTCAACGAGGGCGAAAGTAGAGGGAGACGACCATGCTCGAGGCCATGGAGAAGTTCACGATAGGGGCGCTTGCGGTGCAACGGGCCGTCGAGGGTTTCGTGAACCCGGCGTCCTCAAAGCAAAGGGGACTCGTCGTCGCGAGGCTAACCTATAGGGAGCTCTGCACGAGCGTCAGAAGGAACATCCGGGCTGAAATGGACTACGAGGACGTGAGGGACGGCCTCGGGCTCCTTCTCCTGGACTCGAGGGTTGCCTGGTCGCATGAGTTTGAGATTGCCTGCACGGCCTTGAGGACCATGGGCTTTGAGCCGGTGATGGAAGCCATCGACGGGTCAATGGACGAGGGGATCTCATACGACGATGACGAAATGATGAGGGAGTTCTCCCTCCGCCCTGACCTGCATCTCATTTTGGACAGCGACTACATTCGCCAAAGGGGGATCGTAGACATGGGGCCTGAGTCATAGCCAGGCAGCCTGGCCATGGCGGTCGCCAACCTTCGTCACAAGTCACAAAAAAGGCCCCGGGATAGACCCGGGGCCTTTTGACTGTGGGCAGTTTCCACGCTACCCGCAGTCGGACACGGGCGCAACCGAGTGGGTCGTGCCGAATGAAATTATATGAAGCCGGATGAAGGTTTTCAACCACGAATGGCCGCCCATCCAGATGGATGGCCATTCGTATGTGAGTCCACAAAAGTTTCCATCCATTCTGCCGGATGTATGTTATTATGTTATTGGGTCCTTTCCACGCTTTCGGACCCGACACGGGTGAGTTGATTCGAGTGGCTATGGTGCCTTCAATTTGGGACGGGTGTCCCGAAACCCCAAGCACATAGCCTCGCAAGGAGGCGACATACGTATGGGCGAGCCTGAGGCCAGGCCGGTCTGCAGCGAGTGCGAGGGCTGCGCGTTGCCGTGCAAGCAGCTCGAGCCAGTCGAGGTCGCCTTCTGCCGTCTCTTCAGGAGCTCTGGTGGCGAATCGCCGTCGGAGTCGAACGGTCATGGGCAAACCCGAAGATTGGAGCAGAAATGAAGACAAGGGTGATTGCAGTCGCGAACCAGAAGGGCGGCGTCGGCAAGACGACCACCTCCCTGTGCCTCATGGACTCGCTGTCGCGCAGGGGCAGGAGGGTGCTCCTCGTCGACCTCGACCAGCAGGCAAACGCCACCAGGACCCTCGGCGCCAGGATCGACGGCGTCGCCACCGCCTACGACATTCTCACGGCCGCGGTGAAGGACGCACGGGAGGCCGTCCAGCACGTTGGTCCCGGTGACGTCGTCGCCGGTGACGTCGCCCTGTCGCAGATCGAGGCTGAGATGGCGTCGATGACGTGCAGGGAGACCGTGCTTGCCGACGCCTTCCAGGACCTCGTCGACGAGGGCGCCTACGACTACGTACTCGTCGACTGCTCGCCGTCGCTCGGCATCGTGACGACAAACGCCCTGGTCATGGCGGGCGAGGTGCTTGTCCCCATCCTCGTGGACGGCTACTCGCTCGACGGCCTGGACAAGCTCTTCCGGCTCGTCTCCGCCATCCGCTCAAACCGGCGCCTGAACCCGGACCTCTCCATCTGCGGCCTGCTCGTTTGCCAGAGGGAGCCCGGCCAGCGACTCACCACGGACTTTGACGAGCAGCTGCCCGAACTTGCGACCGGCTACGGCACCAGGGTCCTCGAGACGAGGATCCGCCGCTGCGTCAAGGTCAGGGAGGCCCAGGTGCGAGAGACGATGCTCCACGACTACGCCCCGCTGTGCTCCACCAGCGTCGACTACGACCTCCTCGCCGAGGAGCTTGACGCCATCCACTAGGTAGATTGGAGGAAGGCATGTCGCTTTCCAAGAAGGACCCGTTCGCCATCGTGGGTCGCAACCCGAGGGTCGGGGCAGATGGGCCGGTCGACGCCGAGCCCGCAAGCAATGGCGAGCCGAAGCGAGCCAAGTCCGTCTCGCAGGGGTCTGGCGACGTCAGGACCAAGACCATCAACGCAAGGCTCTCCTATGGCTCCTACATGCGGTTGCAGGAGGAGACGGCCAGGCTCTCGGCGGAGTGGGGGCACAGGGTGTTTCCGGCGACCGTCGCCGAGCGCTGGCTGAGGCGCCTCATGGACCTCGGAGTCGACGAGGCGATTGACAAGGTCGGTTCGCTGCCCATGGACTCCGAGCTCGTCAACGGCGTCAGCTTCCAGGCCCCGCTTGACGTCACCCAGTGGGTCGTCGTCACGGCGGCCACCCGGAGGACGGTCGGCAGTCCCTGCTCTACCGTGCGGCAGATCGTCGAGCTGGCTGCGCGTCTCAGCGAGGAGCCGAGAGATGCCCGCGGCTAGGGCTGGCTCTCGCTGGCGCATCCGGCCGGGAGGCACGGCGGCGTCGGTCCTCTCCGTCCTCGACGGCAGGGAAGGCGGCGTTACCGCGACGCAGAGGGAGCTGTCTCGTCTCTGCGGCAGGCCCGCCTCCTCGGTCGCCGACTCTCTGAGGCGCCTGAGGGATGCCGGTGCCGTCAGGGTCGTCAGACGCTACGGCAAGAACGGCGCTGCCCTCGGCAATCGATACGAAATCACCGATGCTGGCAGGAGGATGCTGGCGGAGGTCGTGTCAAGAAGCCGCGGCGAGGGGTTCGGTCCCGGCGGCTCTCAGGTCCTGGTCGCCTCGGACCAGATGGGGATGGTGGACGCGCTCGCCATCGAGGAACGCATGAGCAAGCGCGGCGTTGTCAGGATGTTGCTTGCCGAGGCCCTTGAGGCCCGCGGCATGAAGGAAGGGGATATGTGATGGCCATCGACTTCGAACAGCTGAAGTTCGTGAGCACGCTCAACGAGCTCGCGAGGAAGTCCGCGCACGACTTCGTCGACATTGAGTATCTTCGCAGCCACGAGTTCATGCGCGAGACCTGCAAGGACTGGGTCGTCTATGACAAGGAGTCCGGCTCCATCGTCTCGCGCGTCGACAGGGATGGCACCGTCCACCTCTACGACGACCAATACCCTGAAATGCACTTCGGCATCCTTCGCTCGGCTGTGGGGCAGCGCCTGAAGGTGATGGTCACGGTTGCCGACGGGAAGGACGCCAAGCAGGTCGTCATCGTGGACGGTGGCCAATGGTATACGGCCGAGATCGTAGGCTTCAACCGCTAGGAGGGGAAAGACGGAGATGGACATCTACTTCGACACCGAGACCACGGGACTCGACCCCGAGCGGGACGAGGTACTGACGCTGTCCGCAGTCGATGGCAACGGCAACGTGCTCTGGGACAGGGCGTACCGTCCGACCCGAGTCGCTGAGTGGTCGGAGGCTGAGGCTGTGAATGGGATTTCCCCGGCCGACGTGGCGGCGTGCTCCGAGATCTCTGAGGACGCGGAGGCGCTTCGCGAGCTCTTCGACGCCGCCGACAGGGTCGTCGGATACAACGTGGGCTTCGACCTCGGCTTCCTTGTGGGCGCGGGCGTCATGCTGCCCGAATCTTGTGAGGTCCACGACACCATGCGTGACTTCGCCGAGCTCTACGGCGAGGTGGACCTGGCGCGTCATGACTGGCGCCGGAAGAGGCTGGCCTTTGCCGCGGACCACATCGGCCACGACTGGGAGGGAAGGGAGGCGCACGGCTCGCTTGCCGACGCGCTGGCCACGCTCGACGTCCAGAGGTGGTGCGACGAGCGTAGGCGCGAGCACGAGGACGACGTCGCCGCCCTGAGGAAGGACGGCACCCTGCGGACGGTGCCTCGCGCCAACGCCACCATCGACGAGCTTTGGCTCTCCTGCTGCGCCCTGTGCTGCTGCCCGTTCGACGCGAGCGAGGCCGAGGCCGCCGAGCTTGAGGCCAAGGCAAGGAAGATGGCGCTGGACGTACCCTCTGACGTCGAGGTCTTCAAGAGGGAATTCGAACGCTGCGTGTCCGCCTTCGTCTCGGGATGCGAGGACCATGGCATGAGCGAGGCCGTGGGCGCGTCGTTCATGAGGGTAGCCATTTGGAACCGCAACCGCGCCATCGCCAGCGCTGCCGGCGTTTCCGCGGCCGTTTAAGCGGACGGCCATGTGAGGAGGAACCAACCAATATGGACCGCATTGAATGCATCTTGATCGGACTTGCCTGTATACCTCTAATCATAGGCTTCGTCCTCGAGCTGGTGACGATACTCATGGGCTAACCACGCCTTGCCCAATCGAGATTTACATGAGTTTTTGGCTTCCCGCGCCCGTCGTGGGCCGCTAGCTCAGCTGGACAGAGCGGCCGCCTCCTAAGCGGCAGGTCGCCGGTTCGAATCCGGCGCGGCCCACGATGGGCACGGGAACCAGTCCATTACCCTCTCTTCGTTTAGGTGGTTTCGCCCATGGGTGGCTTTCCGAGTCCGTCCGATGCGGACGCGCGCCTTGGGACGTGGGATGTCCTTGACCGGGCCTTCGTCCTATCGACCAGGTTTGTGAGCCTCGCCGCGGGGGCGACCGGTCTTTTCGTTGCGACCTCCATCGCCTTCTCCGCGTCCTGGTGGCGTGCGGCCGCCCCTTTCGCCGGCGCCGACATGCTCCTTCTGGGATTGGCCTATCTGCTCGTCGGCGAGCTCCGCCTTGTGGCGGCCCGCAGGGTCCTTCTCGCCGGTCCGAGCGTCTACGTCTCCATCGCGATTCTGCCTTCCCTGTCGCGACGCGGCGGCGAGGAGACCCAGGCGGGGGATCTGGCGCCTGAAGGGGAGACGGCTGACTGCGACCTTCAGGCGGAGGCCGCGTTGGCCTGGGATCGTCAGCTTTCAAGGCTCGAGTCCCTCAGGCCCAAGCTGCTCTGCCTCGTCGAGGTCTGCGCGGGCGCCCTCGTCGCGAACGCTCCCGTCGAGTCGCCCGACATGGGCCTCGTTCTCCTGTTTGCGGCCGTCGGCCTTGCCTCCTTCGTCGCCCTTGTCGCGGCTGAGCGACGCGAGACGCTTCTGAGGGTCAGGCTCGTCGACGCGCTTTTCTCCGATTGTGCCTGCGACGACGATGCCGTATGGAAGGGTTAGGTGGTCTCGTGACAACTGTCGGCACCGTGTACTCAGAGCGCATGGACGGCAAGATTGTCCAGTTCAGGGGAGTAGTCCGAGGGAATGCGAGGCCCATTCCCGTCATTATTCTCTGACCCGTCATACGACCCTGAGGAACGGTCTGCCCTCGCGTCCGTCGCCTTTCTGCGCCTCGTCGCCATTGTCTTCGAACCACTGTGGCCCCATGCCGGGGGAGGGGGCTCCCGGCCTCCCCTCGACGGCGGGTCCGCCGAGCATCGCCCTCTCGGTTATGTCCCTTGAGGCAGCCTTGGCGGCCGGGTCGGCGCTCGCGTACACGTCGAGGGTCATCGACGGAGAGGCGTGGCCCGCGTTCGATGCCGCCGTCATGACGTCGCCGCCGGCCGCGAGGTACATCGTGATCCACGTGTGCCTGAGGTCGTGGAAGGTGGGGTACCTGCCGGCCGTTCCCCTCACTCCCACGGCCCGGGCGATGACGGGCCAGTGGTGGGAGACGACGTCCGGGCTTGTGTAGCCTGCCGGTGTTCCGATGATGAAGGTCTCGGAACCCACCCTGTGACCCAGCTCCTCGAAGTCGAAGCTCTGCCGGTCGCGCCAGCGCCTCAGGTACCTGACGAGCGTGTCTGGCACCGCGACGTCGCGCACGCGGTCGGTCTTCGCGAGCTTTAGGTACTTGCCGCCCAAGGCCACGGCCACCGATCTCCTGACCCAGATGACGGGGGAGAAGTCGTCCAGGTCGCCCCACTGGAGGCCGCATATCTCGCCCACGCGCAGCCCCGTGTATAGCGAGATCATGGCCGCGCATGACGTCCGGGAGGGCTCGAAGGCCATGAGGGCGGAGACGAGCTTGCGCCTGGCCGGAGTGGCAAGCGAGTTGATGCCCTGCTTCTTCTTCGTGTTCTTGGGCGGTCGAACCTCCTCGCAGGGGTCCTCGGCGATGAGGTGGCGCCGTCGCGCCTCGGCGGTGCAGGCCTTGAGCAGCGTCAGCGTCTTCCTGACGGTCGTGTTTGCCAGGGGCATCCCGCCGTCGGAGCCGTCCAGCATGCCGGCGACCCAGTCCCGGACGGCCTCGTAGGTGACGTCTTGCAGGCGGAAGTCTGCAAGGCCGCCTCTCCTGAGGCGCCGCATGGACATCTCGTAGTCGTCGACCGTCCTCCTCTCGACGGAGTGGGTTCGCCTCTTTGCCTCTATCGACTGCGCCACCAGCTCGCCGACCGTCAGGTCGCATTGGGCGACGGGCCTTTGAGGGGCCTCCTCCTCTGCGACGAGCGACTGCCTCCATCGCTCGCAGGCCCGCGCGGCCTCTGCCTCCGTGCGGGCGCCGGCAAGCTTCCTGCTCCTCTCGCGGACCTTGCCCCCGGCGTCGCGGTAGTACAGCACGCCCCTCCAGCCCGGCCCGTTTGGGTCCCTCCTGACGCGAGAGGAGAAGTACCGCCCGTCGGTCGATTCCCTCATTTGAATTCCTCCAAGCGATAGCGTGCGATCTGGATAATCCAGGTTCTACGGTCTCTGCGGCGCATAGTTGCAATGAAGCCGTATGACGCGGGGATGAAGTGCATTTGAAACGATAGCATCGCGCTTCATTCGACTTCACATCTAAAAGCCCAGTTGGCGGCGGCATTCTGCCATCGCTGGGCCAGCAGGTCAAGTGATGTTTTATGTAGCTCTCACGCAGCGATAGCGGTCTGCTATCCGAGTTTTTTCAACGTTCAAAATTTGGGAGCAGAGGGTCGCTGGTTCGAATCCAGTCGCCCCGACCACCTTCGCGGGTGTGGTTCAACGGTAGAACCTCAGCCTTCCAAGCTGATGACGCGGGTTCGACTCCCGTCACCCGCTCCATAGATTCTAAGGGCCCGCGCAAGCGGGCTTTTTTGTTGTCTAGCTGGGCGTATGTATGGAATGTTTCGCCCGCCACAACAAAAAGTTACGCGTCGGGTCAATTTGCCTTTCAAGAAGTCGGACAAACGTATTCTTCTCAATGACGTTTTTAGCTCAATGATTGGAGCATGGCATGTCCTACACCGAGAAGGTCCTGGCGGAGCTCAAGCAGCGCTACCCCGAGCAGACCGAGTTCCTCCAGGCCGCGACCGAGATCCTCGGCACCATCCAGCCCGCGCTGGACGCCCACCCCGAGTATGAGGAGGCATCCCTGCTGGAGCGCTTCGTCGAGCCCGAGCGCGTCATCATGTTCCGCGTGCCCTGGGTCGACGACGAGGGCAAGGTCCAGGTCAACCGCGGCTACCGCGTCGAGTTCAACTCCGCCATTGGACCCTACAAGGGCGGCCTGCGCTTCAACCCCACGGTCACCCTCGGCATGCTGAAGTTCCTGGGTCTCGAGCAGATTCTCAAGAACTCCCTCACCACCCTTCCCATGGGCGGCGGCAAGGGCGGCTCCGACTTTGACCCCAAGGGCA
>ERZ1034980.497-NODE-497-length-28629-cov-58.845174_pt1 | contig 28629 bp, 27 predicted proteins | sample MGYA00520622_ERZ1034980 | MGnify/ENA primary metagenome ERZ1034980 (study PRJEB33766, sample SAMN09781791) | gut metagenome | biome: gut microbiome | host: Homo sapiens | place: Madagascar | study: EMG produced TPA metagenomics assembly of the PRJNA485056 data...
ACGGCCGCCTTATAGGCGGTGGACAAACCACCAGCTAAGCTGGTGGTTTTGATTGTGCTCATTTTTCGGTTTTGTCCGCCATTTGTCTACGGAATTTTGGCCGGATTATTATTTATGTTGCTTTGCGTAATCGATCGCAGTTTGTGCTAAAATAAAAAAAGATTTGTTTTTGAGCTTTGAAAGGATGTGAATATATGGCAGATTTCAGCACCGAAGAGGGAAAGGCAGCGAATAAAAACGGTATATTGCGGGCACTTTTCGTCGGGCTGGCACTGATCATTCAGATTCTCCTGATCATCTCCTTTTTTACGAGACTGAGCCGGTACGCGGAGTGGGTACAGAATGTGACGGAGGTGATCGCACTGATCATGGTGCTCGTCATCTACGGGCAGCATAAGACGAGCTCGATGAAGATGCCGTGGATCATCCTCATCATGGCGTTTCCGGTGTTCGGCATCGTACTGTACTTCCTCATCGGTCTCGATGTGTCGACGCGGAAGATGCGGGAGCGCTACCAGGAAATCGATCATGTGCTGTTCCCGGCACTGAAGGATACTGCGGATCCGGCGGATCTGAAAGCGTTGAAAAAGGAGAATCCGGCAGCGGCCTCCATCGCACAGTATCTTCAGAATTATGCCTCCTACCCGGTTTACCGGAACACGGATGTCGAGTATTACGATGATGCCGCGAAGGGCCTGGAGGCGCAGCTTCGCGACCTTCGGAAGGCGGAGCAGTTCATCTTCATGGAGTACCATGCCATCGAGGATAAGGAGTCCTGGTGGCGTATCGAGGAGGTGCTCGTCGAGCGTGTAAAGGCCGGCGTCCATGTGCGCGTGTTCTATGATGATATGGGCTCCATCGGCTTCATCACGACGGATTTCGTGAAGAAGATGGAGCACCTCGGGATTCACTGCCGTGTCTTTAATCCGTTCGCACCAGGCGCAAACCTCTTCCTGAATTACCGTGATCACCGAAAGATCACCGTCATCGATAACCGTGTCGGCTTCACCGGTGGCTATAATCTCGCCAATGAGTATTTCAATGTAACCCACCCATATGGGCAGTGGAAGGACAGTGGTATCCGCATCGAGGGACCGGCGGTGCAGAGCATGACCCTCACCTTCCTCGAGATGTGGAATGCTGTCCGCGCGACCGACTGGGATGACCCGGATGCGCTTCGTTTCCTGAAGAGCTATCACTATACCGCGAAGGAGCCGACGGGCTTCATCCAGCCGTATGCCGACAGTCCGATGGATGATGAGCAGGTCGGGGAGAATGTCTACATCAGTATGGCGAACAAGGCAGAGAAGTACTGCTACTTCATCACGCCGTACCTGATTATCACGGATGAGATGACGCACGCGCTCGGTCTCGCGGCGAAGCGAGGTGTCGATGTGCGCATCATCACACCGGGCCTCCCGGATAAGCGGATGGTCTACGGTGTGACCCGCTCCTTCTATAACGGCCTCGTGCGGAATGGTGTCCGCATCTTCGAGTGGACGCCGGGCTTCTGTCATGCGAAGATGAGCGTGGCCGATGACCGGATGGCGACCTGTGGTACCATCAACCTCGATTACCGTTCACTGTATCACCACTTCGAGAACGGCTGCTTCCTGGCGGACTGTTCGGCGGTACAGGAGATCAAGGCGGACTTCGACTGTACGTTTAAGGAGTGCCGCGAGGTGACGGATGAGTACCGCATCGGCCGCCGGGGAACCTTTAAGCGACTGTGGCAGCTCTTCCTTCGCCTGTTTGCTGAGCTGATGTGAGGGAATACATATCCGTCGGAGTCATCGGTATATGACACTTTACGTTATTTTATGAATTTGAGAGCTTTGTCTTTGACAAAGCTCTTTTCATATGTAGAGGAGAATGCTATCCTAAGAAAACGCTCATTTCAGAAGAGCGATACAGGAATGTCTGGAGAACAGGTATATGGGAATTTCTTTTGTAGTAAACAGCGTGCTGCTTGGTGTCGGTCTCGCGATGGATGCCTTTTCTGTATCGATGGCGAACGGGCTCTCGAATCCGAAGATGCCGCGCGCGGAGATGGGACGGATCGCCGGCTGCTTCGCATTCTTCCAGTGGCTCATGCCGATGCTCGGCTGGGTGCTGGTCCATACGATCGTCCTGTACTTCCAGGCCTTTCAGAAGCTGATTCCGTGGATCGCGCTGATTCTTCTCTGCTACATCGGTGGCAATATGCTGCTGGAGGGCATTCGGAACCCGGAGGGAGAGGAGAGTGACATCGAGGAGACGGATGTGAAGCTTCCGCTCGGAAAGCTCGCGATGCAGGGCGTCGCCACCTCGATCGATGCACTTTCGGTCGGCTTCACGATTTCGGAGTACCACCTGATGGAAGCATTGGCCGCGACCATCCTCATCGCGGTCGTGACCTTCGTGATCTGTAGCGGCGGACTCCGCATCGGACGCGCGGCCGGCACGAAGCTGAGTGGTAAGGCGGCTATCCTCGGTGGTGTGATCTTGATCGGCATCGGGATCGAGATTTTTGTCAGAGGTCTGTTCTTTTAATCGTCGCAACAGTTCAGCTATGGGAAAACCGGAGGGGCGGCAACGGAGGCCATACGTAGAGACCGTGTGAAATCAAGCCGGGTCCCCTTAGCGGCACTTGGTGTTATCTCTCCTTGGAACCCTCTAGCAACGCTGAGTTTTCATGAAGAAAACTCAGCGATTGCAGAGGGCCTAGTGCCGCTTAGGGTTCCCGGCTTAGATTGAACCGGTCTCGGAGTATTGCGCATCCGTTGCCGCCCCTCCGGGGTCCCTGCCTGAACTGTAACTAATCGTCTCTTCCGAAAAGCGAAGCGAGTGCATACAGCGCGCCGCCGAGACAGATCGCGATATCACCGATGTTTACGATGATCTTTTTCAGGCTTCCGATGCGGATGTTCAGGTAGTCCGTGACTTCGCCATGCATTCCGCGGTCGAGAACGTTACTGAGCGCACCGCCGATCACGATGGACATGCCGAGCTTCCGGAGCTTATAGCGCTTCGGGAAGTAGGCGGTCAGATACTGGAGTCCGCCGGCGAGGAAGCCGACCGCGGCCATGGAGCTCAGCTTTACGAACTCCGGATATTCCTTGAGATGCCCCTTCGAGAAGCCCGGATTATGTGCGCGCATGATCTGCACATAGCCCTTCGTGCCCGGCATCTCCCGAGGGAAGTTCTCCTCCGGCTCCGTATCGATCGCTGTCTTAAACATCTGGTCGATGGAGCAGATGAGGCTCGCAATCGCCGTATAGTGCATGAACTCACCTGAAATCGTCCAGATCAGATGCGTGGTCTTCATATTCTTGATCAGTCCCATAAGGCACCTCCTTTTATAAACTATATTATATCAGTTTTTTTCGATCCTGACGACGTTTCCGGCGCACCCGGTTGATATATCGCTCGAAGGCACCGCTGTTCAGATACTCCGCGAGCACATACTGATCATAGGTCGGAACCGTGCAGGAGTAGAAGCTGATCTTCGCCTTCAGCTCCGCCGCCCGCTTCTTCGGAAGCAGCATATAGCCGGTTCGGATCGCCGGCGAGATGGTTTTCGTGAAGGTGTTCATATAGATGACCGTCTCCTCCGGTGCGAGCGAAAAGAGCGTGTCCTCCGATTTCGTCGATGGTGAGAATTCGGAGGCGTAATCATCCTCGATGATCATAGCCTGCCGCTGCTTCGCCCAGGAGATGTACTCCTGTCGCTTGCCGGCGGTCGCCGTCACACCGCTCGGATAGGAGTCGAAGGGCGTCACATGCAGCACGCCTGCGTCCGAGTGCCGGAGCTCGCTCGAGTGGATGCCGTGATGGCCGAGCTTCAGAAGTTCACAGTGCGCACCGTTCGCCTCATACACCCTCCGTATCTTCTCATAGGAAGGATCCTCCAGCGCATAGACCCGCTCACGCCCGAGCATCTGCACGATCAGGCTGTAGAGGTACTCGGATCCGGCCCCCACGATGATCTGCGAAACATCGACATGGATACCCCGGCTCCGCTGCAGGTAGCGCGCGATGCTCTCGCGGAAGTAGAGTGTCCCCTCGTTCGGCGAGCGCTGCATGCACTCCTCCGCATATTCCGACAGTACGCGCCGCATCGTCCGTGCGAAGCCCGCGAAGGAAAGCTCTGCGGCGGCTGCCTCGTACTGATCCGTCGCCGGTACGCCTTCTGCCTGGGCCAATGCGGAGATCATGGTTCCGCCCGCTGTTTCTGCTGAAGCTCGGAAGGTCATATTCTCTGCCGGCCGACCGTCTCCGGTGGCGACAAAAGAGCCGGAAGGCGTGCCATCTGCCTGCCTGCCGTCTGCGCTGTCCGACACATCCCCGACGGGGAAGGCGTCCTCCGAGCGGTAGCAGACGAAGTAGCCGCTGCGCTCACGCGCCTCGATGTAGCCCTCGTCGATGAGGAGATTATAGGCGTGCTCCACCGTGATGACCGAGGTATCGGTCTGCTCCGCCATCGTCCGCTTCGACGGTACGCGCTCACCGAGCGCATAGGCGCCACGCGTGATGTCGTCGCGGAGTGCTTCGTAAATCTTCAGATAGGCTGGTCGTTTCGTTTCATCTGCTGGCCGCATAATTCCTCTTTCCTGACGTAAAAATCCATGACCAGATTATAACATGAAAATTTCGATGTGCGAAATCGGCATCAGCGTATATACTATAGCTTCAGAACCAACAGGATATAGTTACAGTTCAGGACATATAGGAATCAAACGATGGAAGTATCAGAACAGATGACACAGAAGCTGATCGAGTGGTATGCGGCGAAGCGCCGGATCCTCCCGTGGCGTGAGGATCCGACCCCGTACCATGTGTGGATCTCCGAGATCATGCTGCAGCAGACTCGGGTAGATACCGTGAAGGGCTACTATGCACGCTTTCTCGCGAGCTGCCCGGATATCCGTGCGCTGGCAGAGGCCTCGGAGGACGTCTACATGAAGCTCTGGGAGGGGCTCGGCTACTACTCCCGCGTGCGGAATATGCATAAGGCGGCAGAGGAGATCATGACAGCATATGGCGGGGAGATGCCGGAAAGCTATGAGAAGCTTCTCGGGATCACAGGCATCGGACCGTATACCGCGGCGGCCATCGCCTCCATCGCCTTCGGGGAGAAAGTACCGGCGGTCGATGGGAACCTCCTGCGCGTATTCGCCCGGCTCAGCGCCTATCCGGAGAATATCAAGACGGAGAAGGCACGAAAGGCGGCTGCCGAATACTACCTTCGCTGGATGCCGGAGGGCGTACGCATCACGCAGGGGACGGCGTCAGCAGATAAACGTCTCGAGACAGCGCGTCTGTCGCGGACGGATACGGGGGCGGGCGATTCCGCTGCAGACAGCGGCACCGTCGCTGCCCGCGACTTCTACACCCCAGGCAGCTTTAACCAGGCTCTGATGGATCTCGGGGCGACGATCTGCCTTCCGAACCGTGCACCGCTCTGCGCAGACTGTCCGCTTCAGGACTTCTGCACCGCGCACGCCTGCGGAGAGGAGACCGCCTACCCGCTCATGCCAGAGAAGAAGGCCCGCCGCATCGAGGACCGCACGGTCTTTCTGATTCATGACGCGGGCAGAATCGTCATCGGCAAGCGACCGCCGAAGGGCCTCCTCGCAAGCCTCTATGAGTTTCCGAACACCGAAGGCCACCTCTCCGAAGCAGACGCCCTCCGGTATGTGGCCGGCCTCGGCATCCAGGCGCTCCGCATCCGTCCACTGCCGGCTGCGAAACACATCTTCAGCCACATCGAGTGGCATATGATCGGCTACGCCATCACCGTCGACGAACTCGCACCCTTCGACAGCGACCATCTCCTCCTCGTCTCCATGAAGGAACTCGCCGAAAACTACTCGATCCCTTCTGCCTTCGCCGCATACCGGAACCTGCTCCCGGAAGAGGGATGAGATGCAGCCCTCCGGGCGCTCCTGTCCTGGTCACACGAGACCGGAAAGGCCGGAAAACACAGGTCTTTTCGCAGAAACCTTGCTAGTCATACCGCGTTTTGTTATAATATCGTTTGCTATTGCCCTCAGGTGGGGTCTCTGTACACGCCCGGGAGCCGGCAAATTTTATATAATAAAGGAAGATTTTCCAATGAACAAGAAGATGAAGGGTGCACTGGGACTTCTGGCAGTGCTGGCGATTACCGTCGGTTTCTGCTTCCTCGGAGTTCATGGTGCGAAGGACATTAAGCTGGGCCTGGATCTGAACGGCGGTGTTTCCATCACCTACCAGACCACCGAAGACAACCCGACCTCTGAGCAGATGTCGGATACCGTCTATAAGCTCCAGCTGAAGGCACAGGGCTACTCGACCGAGGCCCAGGTTTACCAGGAGGGAAGCAATCGTATCAACATCGATATCCCTGGTGCAACCGATGCAAATGAAATTCTCGAGGAGCTCGGTGAGCCGGGTACACTCCAGTTCGCAGATTCGCAGGGCCAGGTGCTCCTGACCGGTGATGATGTAAAGAACGCAAGTGCGGGTATGACGGATCAGAACGGATCCCGTCAGTATATCATCCAGCTTCAGTTTAATGATGCCGGTGCGAAGAAGTTCGCAGATGCAACTGCTGCCAATGTCGGTAAGCCACTCTACATCATCTATAACGACCAGATCATTTCCGCTCCGAACGTACAGGAAGCCATCACGGGTGGACAGGCTTCCATCACCGGTATCACCGACTACGATGAGGCGACCCGTATCGCATCCACGATCCGTATCGGTGCACTTCCGGTACAGCTCACTGAGCTTCGTTCGAACGTGATCGGTGCAACCCTCGGACAGGAAGCGATTTCGACTTCCCTTCGTGCGGGTCTTGTAGGTCTCATCCTCGTCATGCTCTTCATGATCGCGGTATACAGACTGCCGGGCTTCGTAGCATCCCTTGCGCTGATCCTGTACACCGGCCTCGAGCTCGTGCTTCTGCAGGCCTTTGAGGTCACCCTGACACTTCCGGGTATCGCCGGTATCATCCTTTCGGTGGGTATGGCGGTTGATGCCAATGTCATCATTTTTACACGTATGAAGGAAGAGCTGGGTGCCGGCCACACGATCGAGCAGGCTGTGAAGGCGGGTTACAGCAAGGCACTTTCTGCTATCATCGATGGTAATGTCACGACCCTCATCGCAGCAGCCGTTCTCTACCTGAGAGGCTCCGGAACCGTCAAGGGCTTCGCAACGACCCTGGCGATCGGTATCGTGATCTCCCTGATCACCGCACTTTTCGTTACAAGAGCACTCCTTGCATGCTTTATCAGCTTCGGCTGCACGAGTCCGGCACTCTATGGTGTACGTAAGGATGTAAAGGTCCTTGATTTCATCAAGTTCCGTAAGATCGCCTACACCATCTCCGCCGTGGTTATCATCGCAGGCTTCCTGTTCATGGGCATGAATAAGGCTTCTCTCGGAAACCTGTTCAACTATGACCTCGATTTCCAGGGTGGTTCTTCTACGAACGTCACCTTCAACGAGGACATGTCCCTCGAGGAGATCGATGCGAAGGTTGCACCGATCTTTAAGAACATCACCGGTGGTACCGCGTCCGTACAGGCTTCGAAGGTTGCCGGCACGAACGAGGTCATCATCAAGACCAGAACGCTGACGACGGAGGAGCGTACTGAACTCTACAAGGATCTCGTCGACGAGTTCCAGGTAGATGAAGCGAAGATTACGACCGAGAACATCTCCGGTGCCGTATCGAAGGAGATGAAGGCGGATGCTGTATGGGCATTCCTGATCGCCATCGTCTGCATGCTGATCTACATCTGGATCCGTTTCAAGGACATCAAGTTTGCGTCTGCAGCCGTTATGGCGCTGACCCACGATGTTCTGATCACCACCGCATTCTATGCGGGACTGAAGTGGGCGGTCGGCTCCACCTTCATCGCCTGCATCCTGACCATCGTCGGTTATTCGATCAATGCAACCATCGTTGTATTCGACCGTATCCGTGAGAATCTCGAGGATCCGACGAAGCGTGGTGATCTGGCAAACGTTGTTAATGATGCGATCTCCCAGACCTTCACCCGTTCGATCAATACCTCCCTCACGACCTTCATCATGGTCCTGGTACTCTTCGTGATGGGTGTATCCTCCATCCGCGACTTCACCATGCCGCTGATGGTTGGTATCGTCTCCGGATGCTGGTCATCCGTAACGATCGCCGGTCCGCTCTGGTATGATCTCAGCATGTACGCTGCGAAGAAGAAGGCAGCGAAGAAGGCCGCCGAGAAGGCAGCGAAGGCTGAAAAGAAGTCACAGAAGATGCAGAAGGGCCAGCAGGTTTAAGCCCCGCGGCTTTCGACAGAGCGCTTGACGTATCTGTAAATCTCCGTTACATTAGAGACCGATCCTCCGGGATCGGTCTTTTTGTGGCTATACATAACTGGAATTCTGGCCAGAGGGGTCTGACCCACTCGGAAAGGGATTCACCCCACTTACGCCTTTTGGAAAGGGGGTCTGACCCCCAGCGGTTATGGATTATTCATGGGAGGGGGAGCCTCCTCATAAAGGAAGGAACTTTACGCGCCGGGCTGCTTTCCCGGTCTGCGTTTGAGAGAATCAAGCAATCGAGGTTCAGAGAATGAAGTATGAAATTGTCGCGACCAGCGGACGCGCGAAATCCGCTCACATGGAGACGGTACATGGAAACATCGAAACACCGGTCTTCATGAATGTCGGCACGGTCGCTGCCATCAAGGGCGGCGTGTCGACAGATGATCTTCGGGAGATCGGCACCCAGGTCGAGCTCAGCAACACCTACCACCTGCACGTGCGTACCGGCGATCAGCTCATCAAGGAGTTCGGTGGTCTCCACCAGTTCATGAACTGGGATCGTCCGATCCTGACCGACTCCGGCGGATTCCAGGTCTTCTCCCTGGCCGGTACCGGACGAAAGATCAAGGAGGAGGGCGTTACCTTCCACAGTCACATCGACGGTCGCCGTATCTTTATGGGACCGGAGGAGTCGATGCAGATCCAGTCAAATCTCGGCTCGACCATCGCGATGGCCTTCGACGAGTGCCCGCCGGCCCTCGAGGACCGGAAGTACATCGTGCCATCCGTCGAGCGTACGACCCGCTGGCTGCAGCGCTGTAAGGATGAGATGGCGCGTCTCAACAGCCTGCCGGATACCGTGAATAAGGAGCAGCTCCTGTTCGCCATCAACCAGGGTGGTATCTTCGAGGACATCCGTACGGCGCATGCCGATACGATTTCCGCGATGAACCTCGACGGCTATGCGGTCGGTGGCCTCGCGGTCGGTGAGACCCACGAGCAGATGTACCACATCCTCGATGTCGTGGTGCCGCATCTGCCGAAGGAGAAGCCGACCTACCTCATGGGTGTAGGTACCCCGGCGAACATCATCGAAGCCGTGGACAGAGGCATTGACTTCTTCGACTGTGTATATCCGTCGAGAAACGGACGTCATGGTCATGTCTACACGCATAAGGGGAAAATCAATCTTTTCAATCAGAAGTATGAGCTCGATCATCGCCCGATCGAGGAAGGGTGCAAGTGCCCGGTATGTGCCGGACGGAAGCTTGCGGATGGCAGCTACACCGGCGGCTACAGCCGTGCGTACATCCGTCACCTTCTGAAGGCGAAGGAGATTCTCGGCATGCGCATGTGCGTACTGCATAATCTGTACTTCTATAATCATCTGACCGAGGAAATCCGCGGTGCGATTCGTGGCGGTTACTGGGACAGCTGGAAGGCGGAGGCCCTCGATCAGCTCGAAACCTACGACCGTGGCGAAGAATAATATACTGTTACCAAACTGATTTTTCGAAAAATCACCCCCCACACAAAATGGTTTGATTGCGTAAAAAAATTATGCTATCATGACTTCATACTATTTTGGGAGAGTATAGACCGTCGATAATCGGAATCGGAGACAGGATGAACGCGATACTTTATGAGTCAATCAATACGGCAGAGGAGCAGCTGAAGGTCAGTCTGGACTGGCATGATGACCCGGAAATCATCTATTTTAAAAACGGGCACTACAAGTTGACCCTGAACCTCCGGGAGTATGAGATCCAGGATGAGTGCATCTGCATCGTAAATGCCGGCGTGCTGCGCAAGCTCGAGTCCATCGGGACGAAGGGCAATGCCTACTCCCTCCGCTTTCATCTCGCGGATCTCTGCTTCCGTCAGGCGGAGGACCCGGTCAATACCGCCCTGCTCGAGCCGCTCGCCAGCGGCCAGCTCTGCTTTTCGGATTTTATCACCGTGTCAGATTTCGGCTTCCTGCAGATCCTGCGCCTGTTTAACGAAATGGTGCGCCGCTTCCGGGACTATGGAACGAAGACGGAGCAGGAGGACAGCAGTGTTCGAACCTATGCACTGCCGGCGGTCGCCGATCAGTTGATGATCATGGCCGACCTCCTGCACCTCATCGCCATGTTCGACGCGAACGCCCTCATCCATGAAAAGGAGGAGAGTGAGTCGGAGAAGCAGGTGCTCGCCATCAAGGAGACCATACAGTACATCCGTGCGCACTACCAGGAGAAGATCTATGTCAGGAATCTGTCGGAGCTCACCGGACTCAACGAGCAGTACTTCATCCGCTTCTTCGGAAGCGTGACCGGCGAGTCTCCACTCGATTATATCAATGCTTATCGCGTGGAGCAGGCGGCCCGCCTCCTGAAGGACTCCGACACCCATGTCTATGAGATCGCGGAGCAGTGTGGCTTCCATAATATAGGAAACTTCATCAAGATCTTCCGTTCCTTCATGGGACAGACACCACATAAATATCGTAAACAGTTTGGAAGAGAGGACGATTAAACCATGACCTTATACTATCCTGCAATTATTCGCAATAAGACGAGCGACGGCTACCGCGTCGATTTCCTGGACCTCGACGACTGCTACGGCGTCGGCCCGACCGAAGAAGAAGCACTCGCCGATGCCCGCTATAACGCCATCAACTGGATCCAGCTCGAACTCGAGGACACCAACGACCTCCCGCCCCACACCGTACAGGCGGATGTGCACCTGGCACCAGGCGAAAAGTATATCGACATGATGATCATCATGCCACGTGAAGGCTGGGATGAGTAGACAATTTTAGATTATTCCGAACTCGAAGTACTGTGTTTCCAGGGCCTGCCCACCGGGCCTCTGATACCATGATTTCGCCCCTTGCAAAGGGGTACTCCCTGTGCTATAGTATCTCGGAACTAAGGACCGCACGGATAGGAGGAACCATGTCTACTCTTCTTAAAAATGCATCGATTTTCACGAAACAGGGCTTTCGAAAGCAGGATGTTCTGATCTCTGATCACAGAGTTCTGTTTACTGATTCCATTGACAATTTAACATCTGATACCATTGATACCGTTTATGATTTAAACGGTTTGTTCATGATTCCGGGCTTCGTTGATGTACATGTACATTTGCGTGAGCCCGGTTTTTCGTATAAGGAAACGATCCGCACCGGCACGGATGCGGCGGCGCACGGCGGCTATACGGCTGTCTGCGCGATGCCGAATCTGAAACCGGCACCATCGTGCCTCGAGAACCTGCAGCCGGAGCTCGACGCGATCCGGAAGGATGCACTGGTGCATGTGTACCCGTATGGCACCATCACCGAGCAGCAGACCGGCCGCGGTGCGCTCGGAAAGATGGAGGAGATCGCACCGTATGTCATCGCCTACTCCGATGACGGAAAGGGCATGCAGGACGAGGCCTCTATGCGGGAGGCGATGCAGCGGGCGAAGAACCTCGACCGTATGATCGTGGCACACTGCGAGGACGAGCGTGAGCTCGTACCGGGCGGCTGTATCCATGACGGCGAGTATGCACGTCTTCACCAGCACATCGGCATCAATTCTGCGTCCGAGTGGAAGCAGGTCGAGCGGGATGTACGCCTCGCCGCGGAGACCGGTGTGCGCTACCATGTCTGCCACGTCTCTACGAAGGAATCCGTCGAGATCATCCGTGCGGCGAAGAAAGCCGGTACGCATGTGACCGCGGAGACCGGACCACACTACCTCATGTTTACCGATATGGACCTGCAGGAGTCCGGCAGCTGGAAGATGAACCCGCCGATCCGCAGCGCCGAGGACCGTCATGCGCTCCTCGAGGGCATCAAGGACGGCACCATCGACTGCATCATCACGGACCATGCACCGCACAGCGCGGAGGAAAAGTCGAGAGGACTTGACAAGTCTTCCTTCGGCATCGTCGGTCTCGAGACCTGCTTCCCGTCCCTGTACCGGAACCTGGTACTCCATGATCCGGAGCATCCGGCATCCGGTGAGGGCGCGATCACACTGGAGAAGCTCATCGAGCTCATGTGCGTGAACCCGCGTCGGACCTTCGGCATCGCCGGCCCACAGTACATCGAGGATGGCGTTGAAGCGGATCTCACGATCCTCGACCTCGATAAGGTATGGACCGTCGACAGTACGAAGTTCTACTCACAGGGACACAGTACCCTCTACGATGGCATGGAGGTGCAGGGCGAGGTCGTGAAGACCTTCGTCGGTGGCCGCGAGGTCTATGACCGCGAGAAGGGCATCGAGCGCTGACAGGTCGCTGATCGTGAAAATGCATCGCACGACCGCATACATGATATAATCTGAGCATCAGGCAGAGCCCGCAGGGCGCGGACGAGGCCTTACTATAAAGAATACAGAACAGGAGGAGAATCAGAGACCTATGAAGGACGTTGAATTTAAAGTACTGAGCAACGAAATGATCGCCCAGGACATCTTCCGTATGACACTGGACGGCGACACCTCGGACATCACGAAGCCGGGGCAGTTCGTCGAAATCAAGATTCCGGGACGCTATCTCCGTCGCCCGATTTCCGTGTGCGACTGGAGCGAGGGGAAACTGACCCTGATCTATAAGGTCGTCGGTGAGGGTACCGAGGACCTGAGCTTCATGGAGCCGGGCGAGTACCTGACCGCACTCACCGGCTTAGGTAATGGCTATGACCTCCGGAATATCCCGAAGAACCCGGTCATCGCCGGCGGCGGTGTCGGTGTACCACCGATGTACGCACTGGCGAAGGCACTGAAGCAGCAGGGCATCACCCCGTATGTGGCCCTCGGCTTCAACTCGAAGGACGATGTGTTCTATGAGCAGGAGTTCCGTGCGCTCGGGGTACCGGTCAATGTCGCCACCGTCGATGGTAGTCACGGCGCGAAGGGCTTCGTCACCGACATCTTCGGTGATCATCACGACTACGCCTTCGCCTGCGGCCCGGAGCCGATGCTGAAGGCCGTATACAATAGCGTAAAGGATGGACAGTTCAGCTTCGAGGCACGCATGGGCTGCGGCTTCGGTGCCTGCATGGGCTGCAGTAAGAAGACGAAGCACGGCTTCAAGCGCGTCTGCAAGGATGGTCCTATTTTCACATGGGAGGAGATCGTATGGTAGATATCACGACAGAGCTTTCTGGCATCAAACTGACAAACCCGGTTCTTCCGGCCTCCGGAACCTTCGGCTACGGAAAGGAATACTGGGATCTCTATGATCTCGATATCCTCGGCTCCATCTCCTTCAAGGGAACGACCGTCGAGGAGCGTTACGGCAACGAGCTTCCGCGTATCGCCGAGTGCCCGTCCGGCATGATCAACTCCGTCGGCCTCCAGAACCCGGGCATGCATGAGGTCATCGAGAAGGAACTTCCGGAGCTTCGGGAGCACTTCCATAAGCCACTCGTGGCGAACATCTCCGGCTTCAGTATCCCGGAGTACGTACAGCTCGCGGAGGCCATGAGCGAGGTGCCGGAGGTCGGTATCCTCGAGGTCAATGTCTCCTGCCCGAACGTACATGGCGGTGGCATGGCCTTCGGTACCAGCGCAGAAAATGTGGCGGCGGTCACCCGTGAGGTGAAGAAGGTCGCGAAGAAGCCGGTATACATCAAGCTGAGCCCGAACGTTACGGACATCGTATCGATCGCGCAGGCGGCAGAGGAGGCCGGCGCAGACGGCCTCGCCCTCATCAATACCCTGCTCGGCATGCGCATCGACATCCGTCGTCGTCAGCCGGTCATCAAGAACAAGATGGGTGGTTTCTCCGGTCCGGCGATCTTCCCGGTTGCGGTCCGTATGGTTTACCAGGTATCGCACACAGTGAAGCTTCCGGTCATCGGTATGGGCGGTGTCTCCACGGCGAAGGACGTCATCGAGATGATGATGGCCGGTGCCAGTGCGGTCGAGGTCGGCGCTGCGAACCTCGTGAATCCGTATGTCTGCCGTGACATCATCGAGGACCTGCCGGAGGTATGCGCGGAGCTCGGCATCGAGCGGCTCAGCGACATCATCGGCTGCGTGGAATAAATATTGAATATATAGGAGGAATATATGGGTAAGGACGTAATTATTGCACTGGATTTTCCGAGCGCGGAGGAAACCTACCGCTTTCTCGATCAGTTCACCGGCCGCAAGCCGTTCGTAAAGATCGGTATGGAGCTTTTCTATGCCGAGGGACCACAGATCGTGCGTGAGATCAAGAAGCGCGGACACAAGGTCTTCCTCGACCTGAAGCTCCACGATATCCCGAACACCGTGAAGGGCGGTATGCAGTCTTTGCGTGATCTCGGCGTCGACATGACGAACGTACACGCGAGCGGCGGTATCCGCATGATGAAGGCAGCTGTTGAGGGCCTCACCAGAGAGGATGGTACCCGTCCGATCCTGATCGCCGTAACTCAGCTCACCTCCACTTCTCAGGAGACCATGACCGAGGAGCTGCTCATCGATCGTCCGATCGCAGACGTCGTCGTACAGTATGCGAAGAACGCGCAGGCAGCCGGACTCGAGGGCGTCGTTTGTTCACCGCTCGAGGCAGGGCGTATCCATGAGGAGGTCGGTGCAGACTTCCAGACCATCACCCCGGGTATCCGTTTCGCAGGCGATGCGGTCGGTGATCAGGCACGTGTGACGACCCCGGCGAAGGCACGCGAGATCGGCTCTGATTACATCGTGGTCGGCCGCTCGATCACGGCAGCCGCCGATCCGGTTGCAGCGTACGAGCGCGCGATGGCGGATTTCGTCGGCTGAGACGCTGTGGCGCTTCATGACGATGTGAAGCCGGAGACATTGGACGAAGGAACATAAGAACAGAAGAAACAGATCGGTGTCCGAAGCACGGCCGCTGATCCGCTTAGAATAAGGAGTATGACTATGGCAACGAAGGAAGATATCGCAAGAGGTCTGTTATCGATTAAGGCAGTATTTTTAAAGCCGGACGATCCATTTACCTGGGCATCGGGCATCAAGTCCCCGATCTACTGCGACAACCGTCTGGTACTGAGCTACCCGGAGGTTCGTTCTCTCGTAGAGCATGCGATCGCCGATAAGGTGAAGGAGCTCTATCCGGAGGCAGAGGCACTCGAGGGCACCAGCACCGCAGGTATCGCACATGCCGCGATCGCAGCGGACATCCTCGGACTCCCGATGGGCTATGTGCGTGGTTCTGCGAAGGATCACGGCCGCAAGAACCAGATCGAGGGAAGACTCGAGAAGGGCGAGAAGGTCGTCGTGATCGAGGATCTGATCTCCACCGGTGGTTCCGTGCTCGACTGCGTGGAGCCGCTTCGTGAGGCGGGCGCAGAGGTGCTCGGCATCGTGTCCATCTTCACCTATGGCATGCAGAAGGGCATCGATCGCCTGAGTGCAGCGAACGTGGTGAACACCTCGCTCTGTGACCTCGACACCCTCGTCAAGGTAGCGGTTGAGGAGAACTACATCAAGCCGGAGGATGAGGCGAAGCTGCTTAAGTTCCGTGATAATCCTTCCGATGAGTCCTGGATGACCCACCAGGGATAAAACATACATACATGAGACATTGGCATAAGATATAAGACTGAAGGAGGCTTTCTGATGGCAAGAAGTATTGTAAATATTCTGGATCTTTCAGTAGATGAGATTCATCATCTGCTGGATCTCGCCGATGATATCGACCAGCACCCGGAGAAGTATCAGGATCGATGCGCACATAAGCAGCTCGCGACACTGTTTTTCGAGCCGTCCACGCGCACGAGACTGAGCTTCGAGTCCGCGATGCTCGCACTGGGCGGACAGACGCTGGGCTTCGCCGGTGCATCGAATACGAGTGCGTCGAAGGGCGAGTCGGTAGCTGATACGATCGACGTTATATCGAACTATGTTGACATCATCGCGATGCGTCATCCGAAGGAGGGCGCACCGGTCGTGGCAGCGATGCACACCAGTGTTCCGCTGGTCAATGCAGGCGATGGCGGACACTTCCATCCGACCCAGACACTCGCGGATCTTCTTACGATCCGTCGTACGAAGGGCACCGTCGAGGGCCTGACCATCGGTTTCTGCGGCGACCTCAAGTTCGGCCGTACCGTGCACTCCCTCATCGATGCGATGCTCCGCTATCCGAATAACCGCTACATCCTGATCTCCCCGGAGGAGCTTCGTCTTCCGGAGTATGAGATCGATAAGCTGAAGGAGGCCGGTGCCGAGTTCGTCGAGACGAGATCCCTCGAGGAGGCGATGCCGGAGCTCGATATCCTCTACATGACCCGTGTGCAGAAGGAGCGTTTCTTCAACGAGGAGGATTACCTTCGTCTGAAGGATATCTATATCCTGACCCCGGAGAAGCTGAAGACCGCGAAGGCGGATATGGTTATCCTTCACCCGCTTCCTAGAGTCAACGAGATTTCCGTCGCAGTGGACCAGGATCCGCGCGCGAAGTACTTCTACCAGACCCGCTGCGGTAAGCAGATGCGTATGGCACTGATTCTGTATCTTTTAGGACTGGATAAGTAAGGAGGCATGACATGAAGGTAGATGGAATTGAGAATGGTATCGTACTCGACCATATCACAGCTGGAAAGGGGATGCTGGTGTACAAGTACCTGCACCTCGATCGCCTCACGTCACAGGTGGCGCTGATCCAGAACTGCAGCTCCGGAAAGATGGGACGGAAGGACATCGTGAAGATCTCCGAGGATCTCGATATCGACCTCGATGTCCTCGGCTACATCGATCCGGGTATCACCGTAAACTACATCAAGAACGGTGCACGTGTGGAGAAGAAGGCACTGAGCCTGCCGGAGACCCTCACGAATGTGCTGACCTGCAAGAACCCGCGCTGCATCAGCTCGACCGAGCAGGAGCTTCCGCAGGTCTTCAAAATCGTCGACCGGAACCGCGCACTCTATCGCTGCGCGTACTGCGACACCATCGTACGGAACGAAGAGCTGAAGTAAATACATCATCGTACGCCAGAGCCCCGGAGGGCCGGCAGCAGAAACGCAGTACTCCGAGTTCGGAAAAATCACAAATTGGGCCCTAAGAACCAGTAAGCCCTCTGCAATCGCTGAGTTTTCTTGATGAAAACTCAGCGATTGCAGAGGGTGCTAAGGAAATTATAACTAACTGGTTCTAAGGGCCCAATTTGGATTTATTCACGAACTCTCCGTATGGTTTCTGCTGCCGGTCCTCCGGGGCTCTGGCTGTACGGTGACGAACTTGATAAGCAGAGATGACTCCGCTGCCTGTCGCTTCCAAATGAACAGGAAAGATGATAGACTAGGGGAAGGTTTCAAAGGGAATCATAACGATAAATAAATGATATAAAAGAGTGTTGAAACGTCAAAGGAGTTAAAGAAATGAATGCAGCATTGGATGCACTGCGTCAGCAGATGAAGAAGTATGATATCGATACCTATCTGGTACCGACGGATGATTTTCACTTGAGCGAGTATGTCGGCATGTATTTCCGCGCGATCCGCTTCCTGTCGGGATTCAGCGGTGAGGGAAATCTGGTGGTGACGCAGGACAGCGCCGCGCTTTTTACGGATGGCCGCTATTTCATCCAGGCGGAGCAGGAGCTGGCCGGTCGGGATGTGGAGCTGATGCGCATGGGCGAGCCGGGGGTTCCGGCGCTTGATGATTACCTCGTTTCCGTGACCCCGGAGGGAGGCTACCTCGGCTTCGATGGCCGCTGTGTCGACTTCCATCATGGCATGACCCTGCGGGATCGTCTCGCGGAGAAGGCGGTCGCCGTGAAGGCAGAGCAGGACCTCGTCGGTCAGGTCTGGACAGATCGCCCGGCGCTCGCGAGCTCCCGTGTATGGATCCTCGAGGATCGCTTCGCAGGTAAGAGTGCCGCAGAGAAGCTCGCGGAGCTTCGGGCACTGATGCAGCAGAAGGGTGCCGGCTTCCATATCATCACGAACCTCGACGACATCGCATGGCTCCTGAATCTTCGTGCCGATGATATCCCATGCAATCCGGTCTTCCTTTCCTATATGATCATCGATCCGGAGAGTGCTTACCTCTTCATGAATCCGGCCGACCTCGATGAGGAAGTGAAGGCCTACCTCGATGGCCTCCGGGTAAAGGTCGCACCGTACGATCGCTTCTATGAGGCTGTTCATCAGCTGAAGGACACCACGGTCCTGCTCGAGAGTGCGAAGACCAACTACGCGACGATCAGCGAGCTCCCGGATTCGGTGCGCATCCTCGATGAGATGCTGCCGACCTCCATGTGGAAGTCGCAGAAGAATCCGGTGGAGATCGAGAACATGAAGAGAGCGCATGTGAAGGATGGTGTCGCCATCACGAATTTCATGTACTTCATGAAGCATGCATTCACCGCCGATGGACAGCTCACAGAGGAGGCGAAGAAGCTGCTCGGCAGCGAGGAAATGAACGAGTGGAATACGGCGAAGCTGTCCGAGCGTTACCGTGGAGAGCAGGATGGCTATATCGAGCCGAGCTTCACGACGATTTCGGCCTATGGTCCGAATGCGGCGCTGCCACACTATGCACCGACGGCGGAGAGCTATCGTGTGATCGAGCCGAAGGGACTCTACCTCCTCGATTCCGGTGGACAGTACTTCGAGGGTACCACTGACATCACCCGTACCATCGCGATGGGACCGATTACGGAGATCGAGCGGAAGCACTTCACCCTCGTGCTGAAGGCCATGCTTCGCCTCGGCGATGTGATCTTCCTGGAGGGATCTTCCGGCATCACTCTGGACCTTGCGGCGCGAGAGGTGTTCTGGCGTGAGGGCCTGAATTTCAACCACGGCACCGGCCACGGCGTCGGCTTCTGCCTGAATGTGCATGAGCGTCCGAATGCGTTCCGCTATCGTCAGGCGCAGGGACGGATGGAGCACCTGCCGCTTCACGAGGGCAACATCACCTCCGACGAGCCGGGCATCTACATCGAGGGTTCCCACGGCATCCGCCTCGAGAACCTGACCCTCGTCGAGCAGGCCTTCCAGAACGAGTTCGGAAGATTCTTCCGGCTCTCCTTCATCACGATGGTCCCGCTCGACCTCGATGCGATCGATGTCCGTCTGCTGGAGCCGCATGAGATCGAGCTCCTGAACCGCTACCATCAGCAGGTCTATGCAACACTGGCACCGTACTTCAGTGGTGACAGGCTCACATGGCTTCAGCATGCAACGCGTGAGGTACAGCTTTAATGGATAAAAATGCACTTTATTATCAGGATCACTATGTGAAGGAGTTCGACGCGGAGGTGACGGACTGCACAGCTGCAGACGGGCACTGGCTCGTTGAGCTCAGTGTCCATGGCTTCTATCCGGAGGGTGGTGGTCAGGATGCGGACCACGGCAGCATCGGTGAGGCGACCGTGCTGGATGTGCAGGAGGTGCCGGTGACCGACCCGGCAAGCGGTGAGAAGCAGCGGGACGCACGGGGCAATGTCGTCGTCTGTGTACTGCATACCGTGGACCGGGTGTTGACGGTCGGCGAGACATATCACTGCGTGATCGACTGGGCGCGCCGCATGCGAAACAGCCGGAACCACTCCGGTGAGCACATCGTGTCCGGCCTCGTGCATCGCCACTATGGCTATCACAACGTCGGCTTTCACATGAGTGATGTGATGACCATCGACTTCGACGGTCCGCTCAGTTGGGAACAGCTGATGCTGATCGAGCAGGAGGCCAATGCCATCGTCCTCGAGGATCGTCGTGTGCACGCGATTTGGCCGACTCCGGAAGAGCTGGAAGCCATCGACTACCGCTCAAAGAAGCCCCTCTCCGGCGATGTCCGCATCGTGGACCTCGGTGGTGCCGACCTCTGCGCCTGCTGTGGTACCCATGTCCTCAGCACCGGCGAGATCGGCCCGATCAAGATTCTCTCCGTGCTCGGCCATAAGGGCGGCGTACGACTCGAGCTTTTCTGCGGCTACGATGCACTTCAGGATGCCGCACGAAAGCATGAGCAGGTGGTGGAGATCTCCCGCCTGCTGAATGTAGCGCCATCCGACATCGTCGATGCACTGAAGACCTACATGGCAGACAGCTTCCGGAAGGATCGCCGCATCGCCGCACTGAATACCCGTTACTACGAGCTGAAGGCACAGTCTCTGCAGGAGATGACCGGTGTACTCATCGACTTCGAGGAAGGCATGAACGCGGTCGAGGTACGGAAGTGCTGTGACTACTTCATGAAGCACACGAAGGCCTCCGTCGTCGGTGTTTTCTGCCGGAAGGACGAAGGCGATACGGACGGAGCAGCGTCTGCAGAGGACATCGCTTCCTACAGCTACGTCATCGGCTCCACGAACGTCGATGTACGCGCACAGGCGAAAGCCTTTAACGCCCTCGTCGACGGCCGCGGCGGCGGACAGAAGGAGATGATCCAGGGCAGCCTCCAGGCGTCGGAAGAGAAAATTCAGGATGCGATGAAGCGTACTTTTGAGATATAACTGAAATTCCTTACAGTTCTATAACGGTTCTCAGACAGCTGTTTGCGCACGCAGACAGCTGTGTTATAATATTCGCGTCTTATCAAAAGACGAACAGACAGAATATTACAGTATATAAGGAGATAAAAATATGATTCGTATCGGCTTACTTGGTTATGGAAACCTGTCCCGCGGCATCGAGGCTGCCATCAAGCGGAACCCGGATGAGGAACTCGTAGCGGTATTTACACGTCGCGATCCGGCGAGTGTGAAGATTCAGACCGATGGTGTCAAGGTCGATTCCGTCGATCATATCCTCGCCTATAAGGATGAGATCGATGTGCTCATGATCTGTGGCGGCTCGGCGACGGATCTTCCGACGCAGACGCCGGAGTATGCACAGTACTTTAACGTCATCGACAGCTTCGATACCCATGCGAAGATTCCGGAGCATTTTGCAGCGGTCGATGCAGCCGCGAAGAAGGCCGGAAAGCTCGCGATGATTTCCTGCGGCTGGGACCCGGGCATGTTCTCCCTGGCACGTATCTATGCGGAGTCGGTACTGCCGGATGGAAAGCACTATACCTTCTGGGGTAAGGGCGTTTCCCAGGGCCACAGTGATGCAGCACGTCGCGTAGAGGGCGTCAAGGATGCGCGTTCCTATACGCTTCCGGTCGAGAGTGCGATGGAGGCAGTACGCAGCGGCAGCCAGCCGAGCTTCACAGCACGTGAGATGCATACGAGAGAGGTATTCGTCGTGCTCGAGGAGGGTGCGGATGCAGCGAAGGTCGAGCAGGAAATCAAGTCCATGCCGAACTACTATGCCGATTATGATGTGACGATCCACTTCATTTCTGAGGAGGAGATGCAGCGGGATCATGCGGCACTTCCACACGGCGGCTTCGTGATGCGTTCCGGTGTGACCGGGGACGGAAATCATCATGAGCTGATCGAGTACAGCCTGAAGCTGGATTCGAATCCGGAGTTTACGGGCTCGGTACTCGCTGCGTATGCGAGAGCGGTAAGCCGTATGGCGGCGAAGGGCGAGACGGGCTGCATCAGTGTATTTGATGTCGCACCGAAGTACCTGAACCCGAAGTCCGAGGAGGAGCAGCGTCATACGCTCCTGTAAGCAGGCATCAGTATCACAGATCGCGCGTGCGACGACATGAAGTGACGTACCCGAACGATACGTTGTCTGCGCGGCTGTCAGCTGACGCGGAATGTGAGAGGTTTATGATGAGAAAATTCAGAAAGCTGCTGGTCGCTGCCATGATCGCTGCGGTCGCAGCCATGACATCCACGGTGCCTGCATTGGCACAGGAAATGTGGATCACGACAGCGGATGGCGCGAGTCGCTTCGTCACCTGCGACGAAAACGGCACCGCGAGTGCATACCAGGGCTGGTACCAGGATCCGAACAGCGGGAGCTGCTATTATTTCGAAGATGGCGTACTCGCCACGGGCTGGATCATCGACGCTGGGAAGTTTTACTATCTCGACCCGTCGACGGGCGCGATGGCGGTGAGCCGGATGGTGGGCAATTTCTATGTCGGCGAGGATGGTGCCGCGATGAGCGACACGACGACCCCGGACGGCGTAAAGCTCGCCTACAACGGCTCGCGCATGGACGGGAAGTATCCGGTGGAGGAGCTGAACGAGAAGCCCTACACCTACCGGGAGCTTCTCAGGGAGAATCCGAACCTGATCGCGGAATTCTCGGATCGTACGAGCGGCACAGGTCATCAGATCCTGCGGGAGACCGCACGAGGCTTTACCTGGGTCATCTATGCGACGATGAAGCTGTATGAGCCGACCGAGGACGGACAGAAGGGGAAGCGTGTGTTTGAGGGCGATGGAGCCTTCCGTTTCGACGCGCTGATCGAGCGAAAGGAGAGCGATGGCAGCGTCCGCTATATCCGACCGTTCGGGCTGATCCAGGAGGACCGCCAGCAGTGGACGGCGGCACACATAAAGATCGATCCGGCGGGCTTCATCAGCTACGCATCGGATGAGGGCTGACAGGGTCCGGTCATGTCCATCTACAGTGAACGTGCTGACGAACCAGGCATCCCCGGATCATAGAGCCTGGTCGGAGCTTCAACGTAAACAACATCACAGCGCTGCCTTCGGCAGCGCTATTCTGTCATCTGGGAGAGGGGACATACATGACATTACAGCAGCTTAGACAGGTGATCGCCGTCGCGGACAGCGGCTCCATGAACGAGGCCGCAAAGCGTCTCTATATCACACAGCCGTCCCTTTCGGCGGCGATCAAGGAACTGGAAAAGGAGATCGGGATCGAGATCTTTCTTCGGTCGAACCGAGGGATCGTGACCACAGCCGACGGCGAAGAGTTTCTGGGCTATGCACGGCAGATCGTCGAGCAGTATCAGTTGATGGAAGACAAGTATGTCAATGTCGGCACCCGGAAGAAGAAATTCTCCGTCTCGATGCAGCACTATACCTTCGCGGTCGAGGCCTTCATCCACCTCGCACGGGAGTATGGCATGGATACCTACGAGTTCGCGGTCAAGGAAACGAAGACCATGGAAATCATCAACGACGTACGAAACCAGACCTCGGAGATCGGCGTGATTTATATGAATGATTTCAACAGTAAGGTCATCGGAAAAATCCTGCGGGAGGATTCGCTCGAATTTATCCCGCTGTTTGACTGTAACATCTATGTGTTCATGAGTAAGGGAAATCCGCTGGCCGGGAAGGACATCATCCGCATGGAGGAGCTCGCGGATTATCCGTGCCTCAGCTTCGATCAGGGCGAGCGAAACTCCTTCTACTTTTCGGAGGAGGTGCTGAGCACCTACGATTACAAGCGGATCATCAAGTGTGATGACCGGGCGACCTTCCTGAATCTGATGGTCGGACTGAACGGCTATACGCTCTGCTCCGGCATCATATGCCAGGAGCTGAACGGTGATGAGTATACGGCGGTCCGCCTCGATACGGATGAAATCATGACCATCGGCTACATCAAGAAAAAGAAGATTCCGCTGTCCGGGATCGGCGCACGTTACGTGGCGGAGCTTCAGAAATATAAGGCGCAGGCACTGTAGTCTGCAGAGGTTTTACATACACACCCATAAAGCACAGGCATGTTCGTCTGCAGGTCTCGTAATGCCGAAGGTGCATCTCGGTGTGGCATGCCGGCACCCTGGGTGCAGAAAGGAATACTATGTTGAATACGTCGGTCATCATCATGGCAGTGGTCGCACTCGTGCTGCTGCTTGCCGTGGTACTGTACATCGTACAGAGAAATCAGAAGCGGAAAAATGCAGATAAGCTTTCGATGAAGCTCCGGGAGGACGAGAAGCTTCATATCACACTCGATGATCAATCCGACGCGGCGGAGGTCGCCCGGATCATCCTGGAAGGCCTCGGCGGCCGCGAGAACGTCAGCGAGGTACAGCATGACGGTGCGCGACTCAAGGTGGCGATCCGGCAGTATGATGCCGTAGATGAGAAGAAGATCCGCTCCGCTCAAGTGGGCGGCGTGCTTCGCCCGGGGAAAAACGCAGTACAGATCATCATCGGCCCATCGGTCGAACCAGTGGAAAACGAGCTTCATAAGCTGCTTGGTATGTGATATGAGTAAGAAATATGAGATGGATATGACCACCGGCGTCATCATGCCGAAGGTCATCACCTTTGCACTGCCGCTGATGGCGGCGTCTGTGCTTCAGCTTCTGTTTAATGCGGCCGACATCGTGGTTGTCGGCCGTTTCGTGAGCCCGCAGGCGATGGCCGCCGTCGGATCGACCGGATCGCTGGTGAACCTCATCATCCAGCTCTTCGTCGGCTTCTCCATCGGTGTCAATGTCTGCGTCGGAAAGTATTATGCGGCGAAGCGCCAGGAGGAAATGTCCGATACCATTCACACCTCGATCCTGGTGTCGGTGATTTTCGGTGCGATTCTCTGCGTCGCCGGCCTGTTTCTGGCACGACCGATGCTGGAGCTGATGGGATCCCCCGCGGATGTCATCGAAGACTCGGTGCTCTATCTTCGCATCTACTTCCTCGGTATGCCACTGATCATGCTGTATGACTTCGCAGCGGCGATTCTGCGTGCCGTCGGTGATACGAAGCGCCCACTGTATTTTCAGATGATCGCCGGGGTGATCAATGTCATTCTGAACCTGTTCTTCGTCCTCGTGGTGGGCATCGGCGTGGCGGGTGTTGCGATCGCGACGACGGTTTCACAGGGCTTTTCCGGCATCGCCCTGCTCATCACGCTCATGCGGGAGAAGGGGGCTCTGCACCTCGATCTCCGAAAGCTGCATGTCAACTGGAAGCTGCTCCGTTCGATCATGGAGATCGGTCTCCCTGCCGGGCTTCAGAGCACCGTGTTCAGTCTGTCCAATGTCGTCATCCAGAGCTCCATCAACTCCTTCGGATCGGTTGCGATGGCGGGTGCGACAGCGGCACAGAATATCGAATCGTTCGTATATGCTTCGATGAACTCGATCTATCAGACGAATCTTTCGTTTACCGCACAGAATCTGGGCGCCCGGAAGTACAGCCGTATCAACCGCATCTTGAAGGACTGCCTGATCACCGTCGTCCTCATCGGCCTCGTCATGGGCATCGGTGCGGTGATGCTGGATCCATGGCTGCTGCGCTTCTTTACGACGGATGCAGAAGTTATCCGTTATGGACGGGAGCGACTGCTGGTGGTGTGCGGACCATACTTCCTCTGCGGTATCATGGATGTCATGGTCGGCTCGCTCCGTGGACTCGGTTACTCGGTGATCCCGATGTTTGTGAGCTTGATCGGTGCCTGCGGACTGCGGATCATCTTCATCCTGACCCTGTTCCGGCTCCCGTACTTCCACTCTCTGCACTGGCTGTACATGAGCTATCCGATTACCTGGATCATCACCTTCACCGCGCACTTCATCACCTTCCTCCGCGTCCGGCGGAAGTTCCCGAAGGCCGATGCCTGAATACTGAAAAGAACCGCCGGAGGCCTCCGACGGTTCTTTTTTTCACTGCATCGCGGCGTAGAGCTTCTTTCGGCAGAGGAAGTAGTAGCTGTATTCGAAGAGGATCATCGCGGTCCAGCCGATCGCGCAGGCGTAGGCTTCGCCGGTGATGCCGATCTTCGGAACCAGGATATAGACGAAGAGGGTGCGGATCGAAATCTGCAGAATCGTCGAAATCAGCGTGATGGTCATGTTGCCCATGCCACGCATGAAGCCCTGCATCGCATTCGTGACGCAAGGGAAGATGATGGTGAAGGCCTTTATGGACAGGTAGCTCACGCCGAGACGGACCATCTCCTCGCCGCCGCTGGTCGGTGCGAAGAGCTGGATCAGCGGATGACGGAAGAGCAGGATGAGTGCACAGATGATCGGATAGTAGATGAGTCCGATCAGGATGCCTTTCCAGAGCGTTTCCTTCACCCGCTTCCGGTCGCCGGCACCGCGGTTCTGCGCGGCGCAGGTCATCATGCCGTGGCTGATCGTCTGCGCCGGGATACGCCCGTAGTCCTCGATCTTGCAGCCGGCATTGAAGGCCGCGATGACGTCGATGCCCTGAACATTGATCACACTCTGCACGAGCAGCTTTCCGATCGGCTGACAGGACTGCTGCAGTGCGGTGATGAGGCCGCTGGAGAGGATGCTCCGGAGAAGCTTGCGATCGAGGATCATCTCATCCCGCCGGAGCGCGAGTGCCGGGATATGGCGGTAGACGTAGATATAGCAGAGCACCGCCGAGAGAGCTTCGGCGATCACGGTCGCGAGTGCAGCACCGAAGACGCCCCAGTGGAAGAGGAAGATGAAGACCCAGTCCAGAAAGGCGTTCAGTACCGACGAGATGCCGACGAAGGTCACCGGCGTTTTCGAATCCCCGACTGCCCGCAGTGCACTCGACATGATGTTGTACTGGAAGGTGAAGAAATTACCGAGGAAGAGAAGCCGGAGATAAACGCTCGAATCATGCATGATATCGAGCGGTGTATGCATGGCCTGCAGGATCGGTGCCGCGAGCAGGATACCGAGCAGGGTGGTGATGCCGCCGGCGATCGTACCGAAGAGAATCGTCGTGGAGAGTGAGCGCTTCAGCTTCTCGCCTTCCCCGGCACCATAGAACCTGCTCATATAGACGGAGGCACCGATGCCGATGCCGGAGATGCTCTGCACCAGCAGCACCGATACCGGATTCGAGACGGACACGGCGCTGAGTGCAGCGACACCGGCTCCCTTACTGACGAGGATGGAATCGACGGCGTTATAGGTGAGTTGAAGGAAGTTTCCGAAAATCAGTGGGATGGCATAGGCAAGAAGATGGCGGTAGATACTGCCGGAGGTCATATTTCTCATAGTAGGTCCCCTTTAAACACAGGCGATATCGTTTTCCTTGAGAGCGCAGATGGAGCGATGACAGCGATGAGATCGGCTCGGACTTCACCGATGGATTCTTACATACACCGATGTAGCGACCGGTATAGGAGCTGTCTGACTTGAAAGCGCTTTCAGGATGCGTCTGCTATTATAGCACGACGCCGACGGGCTGACGATAGAATTTACTGGATATTTGAGCATGCCTATGGTAGAATGTTGATTTAGACGATTCGGAGAGCGACTGGTATCCACCATTCGGCTCGAACCGATAGTATACTTTCACGGAGGAAAAAAGAATGAGCGTAATTGGTTGGGTAATTTATATCATTGCCATCGTGGCGATGTTTTACTTTATCGGTATCAAGCCATCACAGAAGGAGCGTAAGAAGCAGGAGGCTCTCCTTGCATCGGTCGCTGTCGGTGACACGGTTCTGACCACATCCGGCTTCTACGGCGTGATCATCGATATGACCGATGACACAGTGATCGTTGAGTTCGGTAATAACAAGAACTGCCGTATCCCGATGCAGAAGGCAGCCATCGCACAGCTTGAGAAGCCGACCACGGCTGTAAAGTCTGACGATAAGAAGTAATCCAGCGCGATTCATGAGCCCACCGTGTCCTGCACGGTGGGCTTTTGTTGCGACAGGGGAGCAGAGGACTTCGTATGAATCTTAAAACACTGAGAGAATTAAAGGGTATCAGCCGGAAGGAGCTGGCGGAGCAGAGCGGCATATCGGTCCGCTCGATTCAGGACTACGAGCAGGGGCATAAGGATCTGGGGGCGGCGAAGGCGGCATCGGTTCATCGACTGGCGCAGGTGCTGGACTGCTCGATGGAGGACCTGATCTCGGAGGTGGATTTGAGCGAGCTGAAGCCGAGTGAGCTTCGCTCGGATGAGCTCCGGATGCAGAAGCGTCTGCTGGCAGAGTGGAAGGAAAACACGCGGCGGGAGCGGATATCTGCGGCGGGCGGGTCGCAGGCTCCGACGTCAGCATTGGCAGACGGCGAGTGGACGACAGACGAAGTCCGCTGGATGAAGGAAGACAGGATGGAGTAACGATGAGAGTAAAAATCGATATGCAGACACGCCAGACCATCGACGGAGATACGGACATCATGGAGCACAGCGCGGAGGGTATCCTGCGCGAGCTCTCCGAGGGACAGCATGTGCTGAGCTATTTCCAGGACGGCGTCCATAACGAGATGCGGATCAATGTCTCCGACGAGGAGATCATCGTGACCCGGAACTGGAAGCAGGAAAATCAGTTTCATTATAAGCAGAATAAGCACCACATCATGAACTATGAGACCCCGATGGGGATGATGGAGCTCGGCTTCGACACGAAGTATGTCGAGATCGACCGCATCCATCGGGACTGCCTGATGGAGATCCGCCTCGTCTATACCATCACCCAGGGCGGACAGCCGGTGAGCGACAACGAAGTCCGGATTCGGATCAGCGAACGGTAACCGTGCGGGCAGGTAACCCGGAGGGGCGTCCCCTTTTAAGGTTGCATTTTGATGCGCTAAATAGTAAGATTAAGGGCAGATTTATGGAAAGACGAGGATTTACTCTATGACATTA
>ERZ1034980.499-NODE-499-length-28600-cov-20.276231_pt1 | contig 28600 bp, 60 predicted proteins | sample MGYA00520622_ERZ1034980 | MGnify/ENA primary metagenome ERZ1034980 (study PRJEB33766, sample SAMN09781791) | gut metagenome | biome: gut microbiome | host: Homo sapiens | place: Madagascar | study: EMG produced TPA metagenomics assembly of the PRJNA485056 data...
ATGCTAACAACAATAACAATAATGGAAATAATGGTTTTAAAAATTTTTTTCATAAAATCTCTTTTCCGCTGATAATCAGCAACTAAACATTTACTAATCCAGCCGCACGCCTTGTCATATCAATTTTTGTTCCATTTTCATCTATTGTACTAATAAAAACACATCTATCATCATAGCCTATCTCATGTACAAATCCAATTTCTGTTTCATCATCTTTAAAATTGTAGCATTTTCGCATTTCTTCAATGCAGTTATTCATTTCTGATATTTTCATAATCTCGCCCCCTCAACAATTTATTTTTATACCATCTGTCAATATCGCAGTATTATCCTCATCCAGAATTGCATTTCCGTTTTCATCCGTTTTATGCCATCGTGCATCAACTTTAATCATTGGACTTTGGTTTGAATGACCGATAAAATGCAACTCCATGTCCGTGCAGTTTACTTTTTTACCGTCAATAAACACTTTTGCAGTTTCGCCATTTGATTTTATCATAATTTTTTCTTCTGCCGACTCAAATGGTTCACATTTATACATAGATTTCCAAGAATCTTCATACCACCTATCCATCTCTCCAATAATGGAATTTGCATAATATGTAGGCTTGCTCATAGTTTTTGTTCGACTGCATAAAACTTCTTGATAATTCTCGATAATAAACTCACATTCAGCACCGTTATATTTATAATCTTTATAAAACCGATAAAAAGATTTCAAATTTTTGATAAAATCAATTAGTGTTTTCATTCCTATTTACTCCTTAAAGCAATCTCTCAACGCTTTCCTGTCAGCTTCATTCTGATACTGCTGTGATGGCTGTAGTGACATTTTTAATATCTCCTGTAGAGCCACGACCATCTACGATAGCTTTTAATGTTTCTGTTTCATGCTTATCATACCGTTTTACGCAATCTGCAAGATTGTAAACTAGGTCAACTCTTCGTTGTTCCTGCACACTAATATCAGATTTTGCAGAGTCTACAGATTCTTCCAAAACAAAAGCCTTATTCTGCGAACTCTGAACTCCAAATATGCACAAAACAATGACCGCTATTACTCCTGATGCAATTATTGATCCCATTTTTCAGTTATTTTTCATTAATCTTTCCTCTCTTTCCTATCTTGCATAAACCGTATTGTGGCACAATGGACATTCAGCTTTCCATTTGTCACCTTCAATCTGGCATCCGCAATATTCATATTCTCCCTTATCCGCTTCAAATATGGTCTTACATTCCTTACACTCAAAGCGAATAAGTTTCTTAGCAAATTCCAAACTGCCCTCTCTAATTATCTTCATTCTTCCCACCGTCCATTAAAACAACATGTGTTACTTTCCCAGTTTTTGTTACTTGGTCTACTTCCAGTTTTGTCTGAAGCTTATCAATATGCATATCAATATTTGTCATATGCCTAATTTGCTTATCCCCGACACACAAACTTGTACTGCCGTCCTCATACTGTAAAAGTAATAATTTAATCTTTTGGCTTTCCTGCATTTTTGACTTTATCGTTATATCTCTGATAATCACAATCAAAATAACCGATATCCAATAGCACGCATATGCTATTTTGCCTAACAAAATATAAAAAATTGCTCCTATTACGCAAGCCACAAAGCAAATAGCAATTATTCTGGCATATTCAATTAATGTCTTTGCTACAATTTTAAGTATTCTTTTCATTCTTCATAAACCTCTCAAAATCTCTCCTGCACTTAGGGCATAAATCATATGTTCTTTCAAGAAATTCGTATCTTCGAACATTCTTGATCTCCAGACATATCTCATTGCCTTCGAAAATAGGAACTATGTCTCCATAACTTCCGATTGGCTTAAATTTAACTTCTTTCCTAGATTTAGGTATTATCTCTTTCCCACACCTGTCGCAAGTGCGCCATTCTTTTTGATGTTTCATCCTCTCAATCCTCTTTCTTATATTCTTCGATAAACTTCGTAATCTCCTTAAACGGTATATCCTCTGCTGATCGTGGCATATGGCGTACTATCTCCTCAATCTTTTTCCACCGCTTTATGTTTGCAAGAATCATTGTAGATACAGGATTCTCTAACATAAACATGGAATATCCGACTGTGAATCTGTCTCTTTGAACCATTTTAGCAGAATCAATGGCATGGAAACGAATTTCTATATGTTTGGTATCTATGATATTCTTTCTAAAATCAAAGAACACGCAACCTGGAATATTCGAGTCTGTTATTCGAGCTTCTAACTCTTTCATTGCCAGTAATTCTCGACTGCAAGTATCTGTAATAATCAAAATGTTGTCTTTCATTTCTCCACCTTTCTGTGCGGATTAAAAAATTCTTTGTCCTGTCCGATTCCAAGATGTTCTCTCAATGAAAATTAGTTATCCGCTCTCGATTAAAAGAATTTCTAACAATATAATTTGCTAGCTCCCCATCTTTCCATCCGTCCGTACTTGTCATAGAATCATAAATCTGTTTATATTCTCCTGTCAGTTTGCCAAATTCAAACCATCCCAAGTCAAGTGTCACTCCGTAATCATAAAATCCCTTGTCACACCACTTTCTGACATAATACATTAACTGCTTATATGAGAATCCAAGCCTTTCAAAAATATTTCCAATAGCTCTTATGCTCAATTCACGGTCACTTAAACGCAATTTTCTTTTCTGCTCATTCACGCAAGCTCTAAAAAATATTTCTTCTAATGGCTTCATTCTTCCACCAGCTTTCTACATTTCCGATATATCCTTTATTTCACCATTCGGCAGTTTTACCTTAACTTCGCTCGCAACTACCTTTATTGTAATTTCCTTTGCCATGTCTTTTGAGTAGATACCTGATATGTTATCAATACTTGTCGCTCCTTTTACAATTTCTCCATCAAGTGATAATGTAATAAATTTTCCACTTGAGTTGTCAAGTAATGCTTCTTTAACCATCTTCCGCCAGCTTTCTAAACACCATTCATAAACATATTTCCAAAATGCGAATCATTTAGTGCTTTTTCTAATTCGTCTTTGTACCGAAATGGACTTAAAGGGCTTTTTATTTCTTCCCTCAATATAGGTGACATATTGTCTATCAAGATACCTTGTGTAGCACTTGCAAGATTTTGCGGTGGCAAATCTGCTAAAGCGCATAACTCCATTCTTTTATGGTCACATTTTTCAGATTTTGGGCAACTTTTACATTTTTCTGCTAATTTGCTTAAAGGTTCTGCCATCACTACACCAACTTTCTACCGCACATAGGGCAAAAATTAACTTTTATATATCCAAGGCAACCGCTATCTCCTGTGTCGATCAACAAACCAAATCCATTTTCGTCTTTGAAAATAAAATCTCCACCAGCGTATCTTTTTTCATAATATTCATCATTATTCATTGCTATGTTTTTGCAAAATTCACACATATTACACCTCAATACCGTATTCTTTAAAATAGTTTGCAATATTTTCTGGGATTTCTACACCCATTTCCTTTGCTTTTTTAAGTGATTCTATTTCTTCATCAGTTGGCGCATTTGCAAGTCTGAACCATTCGTCTGCGTCAATCATCCTATTTTTCAAAGCATTATCAAAATCTGTTACGTCATAGTGTGCTTTAATGCATTTATCTTTAGGATAAACAACATGTGTTTTTGTATCTCCAGTACATGTGCAATCCAATCCAGAACTTAATTTTCCACATCTTTCTTTAAATTCGCATGTATCGCACTCTGTGTCTTTTTCAACATATTTCTTTGGTTTGTATTCCTTAAAATCCTTACATTCAAAATCTAAATCTGTATCATTTCCCTTTTCACAATCATAAATTGGATGTTCGTATCCTGTTTCTTCGTCAAAAATATAATCCTCATAACAGTATTTACATTTTGAACAATCTTTCATGTCTCTCTCCTATCTGTGCAGTTTCCCTAGGCGGTTCGGACTCCAAACAACACCTGCGGTACTTGCAAAAATCAGAATGGCAGGAATCGAACCTGCGACCGCCTGTATATAAGACAGGTGCTCTAACCGACTGCGCTACATTCTGCGGCGTTAGGTTCCAGTTTTTTACTTGCTCCACACCTAACTAAGTGCAAGTTTGTGTTAGTCAGAGGTCTATCAAAACCACTCTAGGGGATTCATTTGCCGCAAAACTGCGCATTTTCACGGTTTACAAAGAATCAGCAATAACATTACATGATCATAAAATTGTACACAAGACGAACTGAAATGATATTAACAATTCTCTGCACTTCTCATAAACTGCTACGCTGATGCATCAGCGCAAACTTCCAAAGTGCCACTTGCTACCCACTGGCTATTGCTGTCACAGTATCGCTTTATCTCCACAAGTGTAGTTTTTCAAGATACCTCAAAGCAAACTATTGGTATCTCTTAGCAGATGTGGCAATTACTTGAATTACCGATAGTGGCAAGGTGGAATCGAACCACCGCATAGGAAACCTCTGCCCTGCTCTGCCTTTTAAGCTATTGCCACTAAGTAAAGGGGAATCCGACTGTAACGGTCATATCTGCGTAAGCTATGGTTCGGGGTTTCACCAAGCGGTCAAGTGTTGTGGAATTTCACTCGACCGATACCAGCCGGACGGTCTCTCACCGCCCTTAACAGTAGTCCTAACTGGTGTAGAGGAGTTTACATACCTATCTCGGAAGAATATGTAAATGGTGTGTGCGTCCTGCCCAAAATGCTAAAAACAGGACTAATAGCAACGGTAGGAGTCGAACCTACTCTGCCCGTTTTCGTTGCCTGATAAGTTGTAATAGCTTGGATGGTTTACATTGTCCACAATTACTCCTTTGGAATTTCGTATATATTTCTGTTTAATACCTGTAACTCTCTTTTTGTGGCGCTCATAGTTTGCATAAGTCCTATTGCATCAAGAGATCGAATATCAATAGGATTATAAAAATCGTTAATCTCGTCAAATACTTCCCTTGCACGTTCTGGCGTTTCATATTGCCCTATGACACGTTCTTTATCTCCTACAAGTACCAGTACATGATTGTAATTTACGCATATAGGTGTTCTATCAAAGTCTATTGATAAATCTCTATTCTGACTGATTATTCGCATTTTCTCTTTTCTCCCTGTGATTAAATTGGCATTCCAGCATCTTTGATATGTTCTGTCGTTCACATCTGATGCCATGCCCCTGTCGGAACAACTCGCATTCTAAGACTTGACCGCATCTGGAGCACTCGTCTGTAATTTGCTTGCCGAAGATTAACATGGCTATGACTCCTTACCTGTTTTGTAAACGAACATAAGTATTTCAAAAACTGACCATGCCATTTTCACGCCTGCTAGCCAGAACAACCATGTTGGTGCTTGTAACTTAATCAAAATCCATATAAGAATAATTCCTGTGAACATATTGACTCCTTTTTTTTAAATTCACCATTTACCAGCCTTGTGTAAAATCCATCAGCATTACAATTAACCGAACAAACATTTCCCAAGGTTTTTGTAAAACTTTACTGCTTCAACTTTGTTCTTTTAGCTTTGAAAGAAATAAACTTTGATTTTTGAGATTTAAGCATTGAACTTTACCCTTTAATCTTTACAGTAAATTTTTGTTTGTAAATTGCCTATACCAGTTTGGCTATGACTCTAGTACGAATCAGTCGGATTTGAACCGACAAAACATTTACCCATTCTTTATTCTTTTTGCAAAAGAAAAGTTTTCGGGTTTCTTTTTGTTTGCATAAGTCTATGCCCGAAAAAGACTCATGAATTGTAGTTTAGGATTTTCAGTAAACAGTGAATGTTATTTTAGTATTCTATCGTGATTTCAGTAAGTGCATTGGAAACTGATAACTGTGAATCAACCTCTGACAAAAATCCAGATGTAATTTTGTCAATATCATCAATTTTCTCAAGTACACCGATAGGGTCTACCAGTTCAAACTGGTTAGAAGTTATGAAATCATTTCTGACTTTCTCAATATCCGCAGCAGTTGTTTTACTGTCTTTCTGACCGTAGATAGCAGTTACGTACTGGTCTGCTCTTTCTTCAAGACCGTTTTCATTTTCTTTTGATATGGTTGCCTGTGCCTTTGTGTAATCTCTCTTCATGGCGCTTGAAAGTCTCTGCTCAAATTCTATGCCATGGTTTTTCATTTCTATTGCTTCTGCAACTGTGTATTCAACGCCGCACACGCTAACTTTTGTAACCGCATTAGAAAGAACCACAGCACGTTTAATAGCTTTTCTCCTGTTGATCAAGTCAACAGCCTTATCGTAGTAAGACCTGATATTCTTTTCAACTTGCGTAACATCAGTTCCAGCGATTTTGTCTGCTGAATGTTTTTTAGCACAGCAGTAAACAGGCGTATTAATAGCTGTTTCAATTCTTGCATCTAACACCTTTAATTCTGACAGTGCCTTGTGGATAGTCATTGTTTCTCTTGTCATTTTCACATACCTCCATAAACTTTATATTGCATATAGGTCTTTTTTATTTTTGAAAAATTTTTAGAAATAGGGTGTCTGGATAATTAATATCTGCGTGTTGGATAAGGGCTTTTTGTTTATCGGGTTGTTTTGCTGACTTAGTAGGGGCTGTCTCGTCCGTTCTTCCGACCCCCTCGCCCTGCCTGCCAGATATATGCCATCAATCGAACATGCGTTAACTATTCGCAAAATATTAATTTTCCGCACTCTTTAATACCATTGATAAAACCTTGAAACCCTTATAAACACTGCATTCTAGCCGTTTCCCTTATCTTCCAGTACTGCATTGTTGTTCTGCATCTGTCCGATAGTGCCATTAATTGCACCAAATAACGGCAGTTTCGAAGCTGGTAGAGCTGTATCAGATGTCTTTTCCCTGCTAACGCCTGGTAGATTCCATCCATGTTTTTTATTAAGTGACGGCAATACTTTCATGGGATTTATACGCTTGTCATGTAACATAGCTTCTAACGATTGCTCGTTATCGTCCATAATTTTTTCGTGCAAGTCGAATCGGGTGTTACTTGATTTCCAGTTATAGATAGTCTGTTTATCTATACCTGTCATGTCTATAAATCCTTTAAGAGTAACCTCTTGACAATGATTATTACATATCCTCTTGTATATATAATTATATATATATAATACCTTATCCTGATTATATTGATTATATGGACTAGGGATATCTTTAAGCAGTATAGTGTTATCCTTAAAGACATTTATGTAAATCTCATCAATGATATCATTCCAAATCTGTGGAGGTATATCATGCTCGTCCAGATCGTTTACTGCACAGTATTTGGCTATAATATCTTTAACGATGCTTATACAGTTAGATTGGTCTATAGATTTAATATCTGCCATGTTTACACCTCCTTTGGGTAAAAATAAAAGCAATTAATAAAACTACTAGGATTAACTAATAGTCTATTAATTGCTTTATGAGCCGACGTATGGCTTGTAATCTTTAAATAAATCTTAATCGTGTATAGCTCTCGTATGAGCTTATAGACAGAATAAAACACATTTAGGAAAAATGCAATAGGTTTTTTAAAAAAATATCCAGTAGATAATCAGTTAGATAAACGGTTAGATATATTTGCAAATGGAAATTTAAACCGATAAGTAAAATCTGTCTTTAAATCCAAAATTTAAAACTGTTTTGTTTACAACAGGAAAATTTTTGCTGTCTCGCGCGTATACGCGATATATAACCTATACTAACCTTACCTAACCTATACTAACCTACGTATACAAAATGTATACAAAATGGAAACAACGGGTAAAATTTGGAAACATTTATAGGTTTAAAACGGTGGTTTATCTGGTAGTTTTATGTCGGTCAAGGTCGGCTCTTGCTCTACAGGCTTAATGATGCACGTCTTTCTTGCGTTTATCTCTTCCTGTAGTTTCAATAGTCTCATGCGGTTGTCTGTTTCCTCCTCTTCTGTCGGTATATGCTTCTTAAATGCCCTGGAATCAATTTTAATATCGTTGTCGATAAAATTATCATTAAAACTATTTTCATTCGTCCTAGAGGATTCTGTGACGTTTAAACGGTATTCTGATACATTTGATAAGTCAAGACTATTATGTAAATCTGATTTGTTTAAATCTTGATTAATTAAATTATTAATATACTGGTTAATACTTATATCCGGGTATTTATCTTTTATTTTGTCTATAGTACCCATTGGCAACCGTATAGATGTACGGTCAAATTTTGCTTGATAATTATCTATCGCTTTGCGTGTGTAATTGCTTGTCATGCCGTTTATCCTCCTTTGGTGTTTATATATAGTGCTTATATAAGATGTTTATATATAATGTTTATATAAACACTACTATAACACAGGTCTTTATATAGTGCAACTATAATGCAAATAAAAAGCACCCTGTCGGATGCTCTTATAATCTATTAAATATGTGGGTCATATCTTGTAATCGTGTCCATGTCTATTATTTGTATTTGTCCTTTATCGTCCATCTTAAATGCTAACATTATACCGCCTATTATGGTTACGTCCGGCAAATCTCCATTTTTAACAGGTAATATGTTGTTATCCCAAATATACAGCATGTTATACCCATGTCTATACATGCCCTTTAGGATATCGTAAAAGATTTTAATTTGTACGCCCTGTTCCCGACTAACCAGATAGATATTACGTTGGCTAGTCATGTAAGGTTTTTTAGGGTTTATGCTGTACCCAATCGGTACTCCTACGTCTAATCCTTTGCTGTATTTTGTCTTACTTATGCTCTTATCGTACCAATTAGCAAGTCCGGCTGTTTTGTATTCCTCCACTGTCCCGGGAAAAAATATCTTTATAAGCCCTTTATACTCTGCCCCAAATGCTTTTATATGTTCCAGCACAAAATCCCTGTACCACTCTTTATCCTCTGGTAGATCTAATGCATCGTAATAATTATAAATGTCTTCCATAGTTAATTTTTGCGTGTTTTTGCAAAAGAATGTATAAATATTATTACTTGTAATTAGTTTGCTTGCTACAGGTTTATTCATGGACACAAGACCGCTGTAGTAGTCCATGCTACGATACTTTCTGTTAAATTTCATTCTCCGCTCGTTTATTACAATATAGGTTTTATCTGGATTGACTATTACATAATTACCTAATATTGGCTTATGCCAAGATAAAGCCAATTCTTCCAGTTTATCTGACCCGATCATGTCTATTGCTTGCTGTATCATTTTTCCCTCTCCTTAATCACAAAAAGGCTACCATTGCAGTAGCCTTTTATTTTTATATTAGATATATATCTGTTATCTCCACAACAGCATCTCTTAATGCTTCTGTGGCTTCGTCCAGATTTGTATATTCTTCGTATTTTCCAATTTCTGGTTCTACCTTTTCACCGCATTCTACGATTTTAAACAAGTAGTTAATGCCGTCCATTCCGTTTACCATGTAAGAGACACTATACTCTTCTCCGACATGGTAATTATATGGGTCTATGCCTGTTTCACTTTCACCATCCCAGACATCCCAAAGTCTTACAACATCCCCAACCTCTAAATCTGGGATAGTTGTATCTGTACGCTCGCTCTCCTCGATTAACTGCATTGCTTTTTCTACTGCTTTATTCATTTTAATCCCTCCTGTTTTGCTCTATCCATTTCCACAATCATTCTTTTTATTCTATTCTCATCCTTGTGCAAAGCTTCTATTTGCTTTTTTGTTGCTTTAAAGATAATTTTGTTTACATTGCACTTGTTTTTAACAAGACACATGTTTCTTATTGCTTCGTCTACCGTATCGCCACGATCTAAAAGCTCTTTTTTGCTGTGATGCCCCATAATAAAAGTGACTTTTTTCACCGTCTATCGCCACTACTGTTATTTTCTGGGGAGTTGTTCCATGCCCTTTAAATAACTTATAATAGTTTCCGTACAGTTCTATCACTGTTATCCATCCTCTCTCTTATTCTTCCGTTCCTATTTAATTTTGAATATCATTTCTGTTATCAAATCAATTAAATCACCCTCGTAATCATCCGGGTTCGTTTCTGTCTCTATTTCATAAAGTCTGAAATATTCAAGCCTTTTCTTCTCTTCTTTTGTCAAGTGGTTTAGACAAATTTCGTAATGTCTAACCGCTTCTTCTTTGTTTTCAAAGACTGTTACATCGTAGTTCTTCTCAAATACATAATATTTCTTTTTCATGTTTTCTTCTCCTCTCTATTTCAACTCAAATTCTCCGACCTTGGAGAACTCAGACTCCCAACGGTCGTATGCTTCTTGGGTCAGTATTTGACCCATTGCTGTATGCTCTCCAACCTTACAGCAACTCCAGTTACCGTCATAGGTGGATATGGTGTATACAGTATTATTACTGTATACGTAAATGAATCCCATTTCTCTTTTATAGCTTCCTTTTACTTTTTTCATATTTCGTTCTCCTCTCTCTTTGCTTGTTTCCTGTTCCTTGACTATAATATAACATTATTAAACTATGCTGTCAAGTACTTTATTAAACTATTCTTGCATTTTTTTGAGTTGTTCATCCACGCAAGCCATGACAAACGCCGATAGGCTCAAACCTTTTATTTTGGCGGCGGCTTGATATTTTTCTTTCTTGCCCTTGTCTGCCATTACTGTTATACGGTCGTAGTTATCCTTTTGATATTTCGCTATATAAGATAACTCATTCTCTTTTTTGCTGTATGCCATTTGCTACACTTCCTTTCTTTATATAAGCATAGTATCATATTAAACTATGCTAGTCAATTATTATTTTAAAACGCATATAATAGGAAGAAACAAATATTTTAAAAATTATTAAACTATGCTATTGACTATATTATTAAACTATGCTATAGTTATTTCAACAACAAAACAAGGAGGAAAACACCATGGAAGATAGAAGGAAGGAACTTGAAACACTGCTTACAGAGCAGTGTGGAAAATATGACAGAGATTGTACAAGCTGTCCGTACTCTAAGGAGTGTGAAGAGTACGCAAAATTAGAACAATTAAATCCAATGTGCCTTACTTGTAAAAAGCTCGGCACAGATTGCAAAGGCACAACTTGCCAAACATGGACAGGTTGCGCAATGAAAAAATAGTCGAAACCGCCATTTCTGGCGGTCTGTAGGAACTGCCCCACCTGCACTGATGAGACAGGGCGCACAATGATAAGGAGGTATACACATGAGAAAATTAACATTTGATACAAACAACGGTGGTATTTTATCCGTATAGCAAAAGAAACATGATGGGAGCATACAGGTAAGCACAGGAGAAAAAATAAGTGCTGGCGACTTTGTAATGTTGCTGAATTATTACAGTTATGTAAAAAATAACGACATTCAAAACGATTTTATAAATTACTGGGGTAAGAATTAACTTTACAGTATATGTATAAAATGATATAATTTTCAGAAAAGGAGAGGTAAAACGATGGAAAGAAATATTGAAATCTTAGACTTGAGAAATGGTGATGTATTTATTAAATTTGGTGCAAATTATGCACACATCTATGCAAAATGTGACAAACAGGAAATACTGGACTCGCTGAAAGAGTTTGAGGGCTGGGAAGAAGCCCCTGAGCATTGGGATAACAACGAAATCGAGCACTGGGAAGAATGCTATGATAGCGATACCACGGATTTACTTACTGTGGACGATCTGAAAGAAGAACTTGAAAACTGGTAAAACTATAGGGTGGTAAATACCACCCTATTATATTATTTTTATGTTAATTAAAGGGGTATATTATGCCTAAAAAATACGAAATCGGTCAAATCGTCGGCGGTGTTACCATTATAAAAAAAGAGAGTTGCGAAAAATATAATAAATATCTTTTAAAGTGTAACACTTGTGGGAGTACATTTATAGAGTATGCATCATCCGTTAAAAAGCACAAAAACGGTTGTTATAATTGCAACAACATAAAAAAAGCAAAAGAAAAAATTGAAAAAGAAGTGGGTAACACTTATAATTTTTTAAAAATATTAGGTTATGACGTGACACGGAAAAAGTCTATTTATGTAAAGTGCGAATGTATTAAATGTGGTAGCGTTGTATCTATGCCTATAACAAGGGTAAAAAATGGATATGTAAAGACTTGCGCTAATTGCGCAAGAAAAAATTTAAACAAAGGACATGATCTTTTAAAAATGAGTGCTGTTAACGGTACTAGCGTTATTTGTTTACAAAGACATCAGAATAATAAAAATAACTCAAGTGGGTTTAATGGTGTTAATTTATGTAAGAGTGGCAGATACAGAGCATATATAAACTTTAAACGCAAACATTACCATCTAGGCATGTACGATACAGCAGAGCAAGCGCACGAAGTCCGAAAAATCGCAGAAAGTAAAATTTATGGAGATTTTTTGGAATGGTATAAAAAAGAATATCCAGACAGATGGGAAAAAATGCATAAATAGTTTTTTAGGGTGGACTTGTTCCGCTCTTTTCCCAGTACCATGTTACTGTACATGGCTATGTGTGCGTTATACGTCCATATAACCGTATGCAGTAACCGTACCTTGACAAGAGCATAAAACAGGCGTAGAGTGTTTATAACTATATCCTTGCTATAAGTGTACCCTGTTAGCTTTAAACTGCCTTACAGTGGCTTACAGTGCGTTATATTGGTATATCCTTTATGTGCCTATGATATACAGTAAACAGATACAGCCTGTGCGCATATAGTCCGCACTTTAGCATTGTAAAGTTTTGCATCCATTTTCTGGTAGCAATCTTCCAAATATTGCACATAAAGCTGGTCACGTTTTCAAAATGGTTTTTCCAGTCCAAAAACCACCCCAAGGGGGTTCAAAATTTTTCCGAATGTTGCGGAAAATCAGAACAAATTTTTGCTTCAAAACCGTTCTGAAAATCCCAGTCAGAAAAGTACCATAGGGGCGGTCAAATTTGTTTCAGAATATTTTTTTCTCATAGAGATTTTTAGGTACACATCTTTTTTCAACATTTTTCTGTGGAAATTTGAAATTTCTTTGTAAAAATTAATCTTAAATTGCATTAGTACGCAACTTTGCCAGCAAATCATCTAACAGATATATTATCTCTTTCCCGTAATCAGCCATGAAATTGCACAACCGTTCTTCCAAATCTATAGGTATAGACACATCATGCGCAAAGCACATAACATGAGTTAGTTCATGGCAAATTACACGTTCTGCCATATATGCAGACATACCGCTTGCAATTGATACTGTCTTAGTGTTGTTGTCTGTAACACCAAATGTGTACGTTCCGTCACTGCGCTGTAAGTCTTGGCTATTGGCAGGAACAAAAGCCAATTTCCATGTCTGACCGTTTACTGTAAAATACATAGCATACTCCTAACTAAAAAGGCTAGAGTTATTTACCCTAGCCTTTTTCCTTACATCTTAGCCGCAAGTGTGGTAATCCTTGTCTTTGCCATTTGCCGCTCTTCTGGTATCATATACGGCAGCAACTCTGTCAAATCCTCGGATAATTCTTTCAGATATTCTTCCAGACTGTGCATATTGGCTTCTTTGTCCTGTGGGGTAGTTCCTTTGTGCATTTCCTTTGTCTCCATGTAGCCTTTACGCATCATGCCAGATTTGCCCTCTCTGCTGTCTCTCATGCTACCGTCTTTGTGCATAGATTCCGTTTCAGTATAGTACATACGTCCTCTTGATGCCCTGTCAAGGTCACGCATACGCTCACGTTCAGACATGGAATCCCAGTCCTGTAAATCTTCCCTGTTCATCATATGCATATATGGTGGTTCTTCATAACCACGTCTGCCTACATACGTACCTTTGCCTTTTGGTGCATATCTGCCAGTAGTCTTATAACGGTAATCGTCATAAAATCTGCGGTCAAGCATTCCCAGCGCATCTTCTACGTCAGATTCTTCCATGATGTTTGTCAATGTACGGTAATACATGGCTTCCGCAAGGTCTTTGAGCATATCTGTGACTTTTCCCATCTCATCCGTATTCACGTTCTCAATGCCTTTGTCAAATTCGCACTTTGCACATTCAGACAGTTTTTCAATCATATCATGCATTCTTTTGATATCCATAATATACGCCCCCTTATGCTTCCCTTGTTGCGATTAAGTTGCTGTTCTGAACCTCTATAGCCTGCGTGGACGTATTCTGCACGGCTACGGTACTGCAACAACCGCAAGGCACATCAACGTATGCCTGCGCTGATACATTAAATAAATTTTCAACTGCGGCTGGCGTTACGATCATCTTTGTTGACTGCAAAGGCTCTCCGTCAACTGCGATTGCAAGTGAAATCTCTCCAACTGTGCCGCCTGTCGGAATCTGAATGTTGCCGGAATACGATACCAAAAATCTAGCCTTGCACTGATTAGTAATACCTCTTAACTTGATAATTCCGCTTCCCTGTCTGTGTACGATACATTTTGTTCCGTTTACTGCTGTTTCTGTAAATGCCACATCTTCTCCAGCGGCAACGGTTTGTAATGCAATTGCTGTAATTTCCATAATTTTTACCTCTCTTTCATAAAAATAAGGGCAAACATTACAGTCTGCCCTTTGGTTATAAGTAATACTGCATAGCAGACATGATCGAGTTAAACTCAATTAAGATACTCAATTATTTAGTTTTAGCAGTTACAACCTGTGTTGCATCCGCATCCATATGCATAAGCATTTGGGTTAGGTACAACATATGCCGGGATAGCAGACGGATTTACTGCATTGATAATCTGCTGTGTCTGAGCCGCCATCTGAGTTGTAAGCAGTGCACTCTGACGATCCTGTGAAGCCGCTCTACGAAGGTCGCTATTTTCTGCCTGTAAGTTAGAGATCTTCTCATTGCAGAGATAATCAAGAATAGCGCGTGTTCCTGCGTTCTGACTGTCGATAATGTCTCTTGTGTTGCTGTTCATGGTGTTCTGCAAAGCGCAAGTGTTCTGTGCCATGTTGTAGTTTACGCCCTGGATAGCTTCTCTTGTTTCGCAGCAGCAGTTAGCAAGCTGTGCTTGCAAAGCATTTGTATTCTGCATATTAGCGACTGTATCAGCGTTGATCGCCTGCTGAATGCCGAATCCAGTCTGCAAAATGTTTGTGTTGATGCCATTCATGCCGTTTTGCACTGCGTAGAATCCATCACAAATTCCGTTTGTAATGCCATCAAGTTTTGATACAACCGCCTGATTATCAAATCCGCGCTGAATTTCGCTTCCGACACCGCCATTCATTCCGTTTCCTCCAAATCCGTTACCGAATCCACCCCATCCGAAGATAGCGAAGATAACGATAATGAACCATAACCATGAACCTTCTGCTCCCCATCCGTTGTTATTTCCGTTTCCGTCAATATTCGCGACTAATGGAACGGATGCGCAATTGTTTGAAAACATACTTTTTACCTCCATTAAATTTATTTCTAATCTTGCAAGAATTAGCTTTTATAAATGAAACTGATTTTTAATTTGGTTCATTGCTTCATCAGGGTTCAATCCCTTTTCTCTGCACAGATTCCTAGCCATCTGCTCAATGCCTTTGGTATCTCCGTTCTGTGCCATCTGCATAGCGTTTCTAGCCATTGGATTTTGCATTAACTGACTGTTCCCCATAAGCTGTTGTACAATCTGTTGTGGGTTTCCACTTTTCATCATTTGCATTAACTGCATTGGATTGAACATACTTACTCATCCTTTCTCTGTGACTGTGAAGGTTTTCTCTGTGATTGCAAAGATTTTTCTAACTGCCCTAGCCTGTCAGATATTTCATCAAACTTGTTCATAATACCCTCTGTAGCTTCGTCAGAAAGCTCACATTTCAATTTTTCTGTATCGGTCGGTACATTCTTAGGATCGTTATCCAAAACAGGCTTATAAGTAACTGTGCGTATTGTACCGTCTGCATTCCAGCTCTTGGCGTATACCTCTGACAGGTCCTGCTTTGGGAAAAACGCAACACTACCGTCCATAGGTACATCATTTGCTGTTATCTGACTCATCTCCGCAATTATTTTTCCGTTAATTCCCTGTACAATCTGATTCTGCTGGTAATTGTTTGGTGTGTTCTGCTGATAATCTATTGCTCTATTTTGCACCTGTGCCAGTGGGTTATAATACTGCGGATAGCTCTGCTGGTTCTGCTGTAGGTAATATGGATTCACATACGGTTGCATATTGGTTCTCCTTTTTCAACTTTTCAGTCTCATATAATATGTTCGTATCATCATAAGATAGGTATTTAATAATCTGTTCCTGCTGATTGCATATTCTCATTAACATCTTTTAATACTTCCTGTATCGCATGAGTCATGGCTACTTGGTAGATTGTCGGTATCGCCTGTACATCTTCCCTAGCACATAACTTTTCTATGATTTCGTCCGTTTCAATATTCATGGGTTATTCCTCCCTTTGTAATAAGCATAAAATAAAAAAAGCCACTATAAGTGACAAATAAATGCCATTATAGTGACTCTAAAGTGTAGTAAATATGCGCATTAGCACTAACCCCATGCCATGGGTATGGCGCTATTTTACTGCTAAATTAATATACCTATATTAGCAGTAAATATATACCATAGGATAGCATTATTGTAGTGCTAAAAATCTTTCAATTTTATCTCAATATTTCCATTGCTAATTACGATTTTTTCAATTATACTTTTTAGTAACATATTTTTTTGTTTCTTGTCGATATCTTCCCAAATGTCGGCAAGATTTTTTATGTTCTTAAATACATTTTGCCTAGTTTTATTCGTTTCTATTGCAGATTCTTCCTTGATTTGTTTACGGATATCTTCTATTACTTTCTCAATTTCTTTAATCATGCTGATAACATCATCATTGCCCTCTGCATACAGGTTATATAGCCTTTTACGCTTAGTCTGCTCTTTTTCTAGTTGCCCTTGCAATATTTCCAACTTAGACTCTTTCACTCTTGGCTTATATTCTGATATATTAGCAGATATTAAAAGTATTTCGTCCTCTACAGCTTTTTCAATATCCGAAGCCCATTCCAATGTATTATTACAATTTGGATTGTGGTTAGGAAGATAATGCAAGTCCTTATTCCTGGAACAACAGTAAATCTTATGCTTTCCATGCGTCCACTTCTGATACCTCATAGCGCATCCGCAGATTCCACAATAGCATAAACCTGTCAATAAGTTAGTTTGAATGTTATGGCAACTTGCCCTTTTGCTTTTTCTTATTGCTCTGAATTGTTTGGCTTTTTCAAACACTTCCTTATTAAATATAGGTTCATGCAATCCCTGATAGATATTCCCCTTATACGGTATCATTCCAATGTTTACAGGGCTTGTGAGTACCTGCTTCACAACAAATTCGCTTTTAAATCCTAACATATCACGGATTTTTACGTCTGAATATCCTTGCAAGAATAAATCCATTGCTTTGTTTGCTTGTTCCTTGCGTTCTGGAATTGGTATAAGTGTTCCTGTATCTTTGCTGTATGTATAGCAGTATGGAAGATTTCCACCGCCCATCCAGTAGCCTTGCTTGACACGCTCTAACATTCCACCACGCATACGCAGCAGCATTGTATTCTTGTCCAGTTGTGCGAATACTGCCATCATCTGTGTATAAGCCTGCTCCATTGGATTATCATAACTGATACTGTCATGTACACACTTAAACTCCACATTATTTTTAAGGAATACTCTTTCAATTAGATAAATACCGTCTACCATGCTACGTGATATTCTGTCCAGTTTGAAAGCAACAACATAGCCTACACGCTTACGCTCACAGTCTGATACAAGTCGTTGCAATTCTGGTCTGTCCATATTTGCGCCTGTATACCCATCATCAATGTACCAATCTGTAATTACCAGTTCATTTTTTCTGCAATAGTTTTCAATATCTCTCCTTTGGCTGTCTAATCCGTTTCCCTCTTCTGCCTGTTTCTCCGTGGAAACACGCATATATGCGACACATTCCATTCTCGTTCCTCCATCAGATATAAAAGAATGCGCCATATTCACTACACATGACGCATTCTACACTATTATCAATTTTTCGTCAATTAATCAGTTCTGCAATCAGCTTTAGCACTTCTGACGGCAAAACTACATCTTCTGGATTAATTTCTTTCCCATTCTGCGTAAGCACAACTGTCATATAGACAAACCTCCGATTCTATTTATTTTTGATTTTATTTTTTCAATTCTTCGGCTAACTGTGCGATTACACGCATTTGTCTTTTGTGCTATTTCTGTAATAGTCTTTCCTTTTGTCAACATTTTAAACACTAACAGCTCTTCTTCTGTAAAATTTGCGTTTTCAGTGATGCTTTCAAGTTCTGGTCTTGTAAGCTCTGAAAAACGCAAGACTCTTTTCCCCCTCTCCTATTTGCTTTTTGCGCATTCATTACAGTAAAATGCATCCTCAATACCATAATAAACGCCATTTTCATAACTGCCTTTAATGCAACGTATTTTTCCGTCCTGTCCTCTCTGCTCTGTCAAAATGTATTTACCACACTTCTTGCAATTAATATCTTGTTTTTCTGATTTCATAAAATTATGTCCTAAATCTCAGTTTAACTGCCTAATATTATCCTCAATAAATCCTTTCAGAGTAGAAAAACCTTTATTTTCTTCAATTCCTTTTCTTTTCAACTCTGCCTTTATAGTATCCATTTCCTCTTTTACTGACTGATATGCCAGTAGCATTCCTTCTTTCATTTCATCATTCATTTTTCTACCTCCACTAAATCCTTAATATACTTTCTGACCGCATCCGCAATAGCCCGGATATTTCATAAGGTTCTTGCATTTAGGGCAAAAATATCGACCTTCGATTATTACTCTTGATACTGGTATTTGTTTTTCGAGAGCTGTCGTAATATTCAATAAGTCTTCTTCTGTCATACCATCTATTAAAACCGTTCCATTTCCCAAATTATTAATTATATGTAGTGTTTCGATATATGTTCTCGCCATGTATTTACCTCCCACATGTACTTTATTTTCATAATATATAAATCCTTATTCTGTGTAATAGTCACAATCTCCAGAACAGTAACTTTCTCCCATTGGACATCTGTTTATATCAAGTGGGCTTCGTTCATCATCATCTGCACAACATTTAGCGGTCTTTGGTAAGATACAAATTTCAATTCCATCTCTGTACATTTCCATGATTTATTTTTTTCCTCCTAAAATCCTTATTTAGTCCCTATCTTGATGCGCAGGCTTTTTAACTTTTTCAAAATTCACTTGTTTTATTGCTTTTGAAAAAGTTTTTGTAAAATTTCTTACGACCATTTGAAGACTAAAAATAGCAAAATCTGTTGTTGCTAATATCTCTGGGTAATTCTGCTTTACATATTCTGCAATAATGTCATTTTTACTCAACTAAAACCACGCTCCTAATACTCACTATCGCATCTGCTCTCAATCACCATTGCCACGATCAATACAATCACCGTCAGTACAGCTTTCCATGCATCACTCATTTTTAATTCCCTTCCAGTCGATTTTCTGACCGCACATTCTACAATAGTTAAACAGAAAATCACCGATTTTTAAATTTCCACTGCAAATAGGGCAATGATAGTATTTAGCATGAAATAACTTATTTTCTTCTATCACCGGTTTTCTTGCTTGCATTTTAATTCTTGCTTCCAACAGGGATTTAAAGGTAAATCCCAACTTCACGCATTCATCCTCAAACTGTATGTATTCTCTGATATGGTCTATTGTCAGATTGCGCTTGGATAGTTCAGATTCAAGGTCTTTGTACTTCTGGACTGTTTCAAGTGCCTGTATTGCCATATCTAATGATTTGTTCAAAATATAATAGCCACTTGTGGGCTTATTATCTTTTATTGCCTTGATTGCTTCATTCTCTGTCATTTACTCCACCTCCTTTCACGATTGCAATCACATCTTCCGTTTTTATTTCGCCACGTTCCCTGATAGACAATTCTTTAATTTGCTTCACAACCTTGTCCACATCATAGGCAGTCGGATATACTTCTAGTAAACACAATATTGTATTTGTGTTTACTAAAGTTCCATTGCTTAAAGTAACCGATTTTAAATCTTTATTTAGTGCATCTGCATCAATTAGTCTCATCGTTTTTCATCTCCTTTTATTCTCCAAATACGCCGCCGCATCTTCATGTCCTGCCAGTCTAAGCGCATTGATGATGCCTGTTACCTTGTCAACCTTCCCAACTCTTGCATCCTGTTTATCTGCCATATCCGTTGCAAGTGTTGCCTTGATTACGTCCAGTCCTAAGTTATACTTCTGATTTAACTCCACCGCATAATCTTCCAGTGTCACATAATGCTCACCCATATAATCAAGATTCATAAGATTAGCTGTAGCCTTATCAAATTCGGTTATAAACTGCTGTAACCTTTTCTGTCCGAATCCAAAAGCATCATGTAAAACCCATACAACCGTAGTAATCATGTTCTGCCCGATATTATCAGACAGTGCGCCCCACATATCATTTAACTGTTTATCAGATGCAGTTATGTCTACCTTTGTCACACCTCGTTGTTTTACGGTCTTTACAAGTGCATCTACACCTTGCTCCTGTGCAAGTCTGCAAGCATAGACCATTCCCTGCATACGCTGTTCAAATTCTTTATCTCTTGCTATTTTATCAACTCCTTATAGTGGTCCTGTGTAGATTTCATCGTTACTACCCACCAATTCTTGTATGTTTACTCTTAGTCCGCTGTATTCTCGATTTTTTTAAAAAAGTCTCTGTATCAAAGAAATATAGATTCCCTTTTGTGTCAGTTGCCATACTTACGCGATTATTCTGTAGCGTATTTGCTAATAACAGCAACATTGCCTTAATCTGCTCTTTTACTTCCTCTTCCATTTTTTACTTCTCTTTCTTATCTCCAATTAGTTCCAATAGTTCCATCGGGATGAATAATAATATTTGAATACCCATCTTTGTAATCATTGTTTCTCTGCTGCCACATATCTCCTAATGTCAATCTTGCATGTTTTCCAATATAGTCAAATGTTGCATATACAAAAAAATCGCCAATTCTAAAAGTATGGATATTTATTTCATCATCATCTTGCAAATCATTCCATATCTGTACTGGATAATCTTGCTTTTCAAGTCCGCTAAGAAATCTAAAAGAAAAATTATCTGCTTCCTTTTCCATAAAACCCTTAATGTAATCTATATTCGGATTTTTGATAATAGTCTGTACTGTACAATTTGGAAAATCTTTAGGATTTTTATGCACATAATCGTTATATGATAAGTTGATATGTGCTAATCCGTTAAGTTCTTCTGAATATCCTGTTGTATTGATTGAACAAAACACATTATTGCTGTGCTTTTTGTATGTATCAATAAGTTGTGAAACGTGGTTAGGATATAGCCCTGGCTCACCACCTGTAATTGTAAGTCTCGCATTGGGATGTTCCGACAGTATCTTTTTTAATGACTCAATCTGTGCCTTAAAATCATTGTCACCCTGCATAGGGTTCTTTCTCTCTAAACAGAACGGACAGTTATAAGGACATTCCTGTGTCAATATCAACTGTACATTTATTCGATAATATAAAGGTCTGCCAAGAGATGTTTTATCTTTTCTATTTTCAAGCCTGTACTGTAAATCTTTTTGCATTTCAGCTCTTATATCATCATAAGTGTTAAAATGTGGTATTTTGTGCAACTTATTGCTCATTGTTCTCACTCGCTTTCTTATCATTAACAATCTTTATTTTTCTGCCACAAGCATTGCAGTAAATGTCAATGCTTGTCGCACAACTAAGCCTTATTCTTCCACATCCTGTATTGTAAATAGGCATTCCGTGTGGTGTATCAACAATCTTCCATTCGCAGAATTTATTTTCTTCTGTATCTGCAATTTCAATGGCAAAATCAAGTATTTGGTCGTATTCTGCATAGTTGTTTTCTTTGTATGCTTTCTGCAAATCTCTTAATTTGTCTGCGATTACACCCATTACCATCACCAACTTTCAATAAATCCGCAAAACTAAGATTTGTTCGTCTCATTCTTACCTCTCTTTCCGACCGCCCATGCCGTATATTCGGTCGGATCACAACCTCTTCATTTTCCAACCTTATACGCGTAATCACATTTGTAGCTGTGCCAACAGGTAAATCATTCATGTTATTCCCAAGCCTTTCTCTATCTTGCCATAATCGTAATTGTTCTGTTCTTTACAATTAAAGCTGTTCCTGCTATAAGCAGTCTTTTTCTCTTTCTTCTTGAAATCCTGTATGCACCTTGTAACCATTTTAGATTCATCAAACGTGTATGCCTTATTCTTTTTTAAACCCAACATGGATTTTTCCTCAACGTAATCAGTCGGCACGTATCGGTCAGATTGTATGTAATTATGCATCTTCCAGTGCTTTATCACTATGATTCCGCTGTCGAATGTCAGTACAAATGACTTAGCAATCAACAGTCTAAAATCATCGTCAGAAGCACCGCACATCCGTTGAATCTTCTTCGGGTTGTTCACAAATCCGTCATCGTCCGCATTCATGCAAAAATGAAAGTATAACATCTGCGTACTACTTGGCATTTCCAGAAACGCATCACTTTCTGTTATCTTCTTCGTGAACATTCTTCGTTCTGCCGTACTAATCACTTCCTTACTTCAAGTTCTTTGTCTTAATTATTGCAAAAGTTCTGGATTGTCAAAAATGTTGCCGATAACTTCATAGTCAACGGATTTTCTATATTCTTTAAAGTCATTGGTTTTCCAATCACAAATCATTGGTTCCCATTTTCCTATTGGAATGTTATGTGAATTATTTAATACAATGTCAAATCTTGCACAAGGCGCATTCCATTTTACAACAAAATAATTTCCATTATGCAGAATATCATTTTCCCAAATCAGATTACCGTTCCTGTCTTTTGAGCCTGTACATCGGCATATTGTATCTGGAATTACTTCGTGCATCACAATTATTCTTCCAAGCTCATTCTTAACATTTACAACATTGCCCACAGGATGTATGTAATACTTCCAATTGGAAACAATAAGATTTCCAGTAACCCAAACATTGTTAAATTCTCCTTTTTCTTTTGGAGTTGTCTTAGCTTTATACAGATATCTATCTTCCATATTCTCTCCTTTTTAATTCCTCTAGAATTTTCTCAGCTTTAATACTGTGTTCACAACATCTTTCATATAATAAATTCATTATCGAAAAATAAAATTTTATTACTGCGAGCTGAAACTCAAATCTAACTTCATTCATATTCTCTCCTATTCTGCTTCTGATTGAAGCCATTCTAATATACACTTCTTGCACATCCCTACATCATCTACATTGGGGCACTCGCCTATATGCATAACTTCAAGACAGCTATTAACTAATGTATTTGCCAATTCTTCATCCGACATATTCCTTATCCTGTCGGCATTTGTCTGCGTTTCTCTTACAACCTCAAAACACTCATCTCTCCAAGCTAAAACATTTTCTAGCTTATACGAACTGTAACCAACGTGGTAATAGCCCTCTCCGATTTTCTTGTACTTGATTTCGTAATATGGCTTGTTGTCTATCATCCTTATGATAATTTCCAGAAATGTAACTTTGTTTTTTGTATCATCATTTTCTGAAACTTTGCTATCGCATCTACAACAAGGCTCATTATCTCCTGAATTGCTGTTGTTCTGGCAGTTACAAGTGTGTGCTTTTTCTTTTGTGGCTAAGTCAAGGTAATATTTCAAATCTTTTATCAAACTGATAGTTCCGTAGAGTTGTTTTTCCTCAAGCATTTCAACAACTTCCGATATTCTTCTATCGAAGTCACGCTTGTTTACACTTTCAAGAATCTTAATCATTTTCTCCATCTCTCAATTCTTTCAGCTTTGCTTCTGCTTCGGATTTTCCTAATTCAATTCCAGCAAGACATCCACTTGCATATGCTTCTGTATAGCATCTGTCAATAGCCTTGTAAAATTCATCACAGAATAATTCCGTTAATGGGCATTCTGAGCATTTGCATTCTTTATGATGGCAAGTTGCTTTAGTGTGAACGCATTCCCTTTGTTCCGCTTCACTATTCAAAAGCGGCAATTTCAAAAGTCTGCCCTGTTCCTCTAAGTCCTCGTAATTTCCTAGCTCGGTTAATATTTTATTGTAATTCGCTTTTGAATACTCATTATCTACAACGTCTACAGGGTCGAATGTGTCATAAACTTTATCCGTCCATTTTACTGTTAATCTCTCCATTTCTGCTCCTTTCTGCCATTTAATCGCTCTCCTCATATGTATTTTCAGAAATCAAAGTCATAAACTTCTCATACTGCTTTTCAGAAACCTTGTTTCCCTGTTTCTCCGGCTTTAAACGAATTTCAAGGTGCTTTTCAACAATATGCGATAATTCCCTTGCAAGATTGATTTTCCCCTGTCTAAGACCGTCACGATAGCCCTTAGTAGGTCTGTATTCATCAATCTTGGCTTTCCCCTCCCCTTGGCTACCGCTTGTCTTGTTCCGTAACTGATAACCGGAATCGGCATAAGCTTTAATATAGTGCTGTTCCTGCTTATCCAATTCTGATATTGGGAAATTCAGAAACCCGATTTTCCAACCGTAAGGGTTATCATCAGCATATAACCCATGTTTCTTCAAACTAAGGTCTATATGCTGATACCCTACAAGATGTTGTGCAAGACGTTGCAAAATATGTACCGCCTGTCCGATATAAGCGTATCGAAAGCCGTTTTCATCAGTTCTTGTCAGAAAGTAGATACCACTTTCATCCGTAAGGCTAGAGTTGACTTCCAGTAGCCGTTTACGGTTCTTTGATTCTATTGCGTACCTCTGTCTTGGATTCTGCAAAATAAATCACGCTCCCTTTTTAATCAAATGGTAATTTTTCATCTATTCCAGATGGAATATCCATAAATGTATCTCCGCTTGGAACCGCACTACCGTTTTCCTGTTCACCGCTACTGCTCTTGCTTTCCGCAAACTCGATAGACTCAACCATGCAATCATTTGTGTAAATGGTATTACCGTCCTTGTTCTTATAGCTTCCAGTCTGCCATCTGCCGTGAACCTCAAACTTTACGCCTTTTCTACCGTATTTCTCGACAAATTCAGCCATTTTCCCAAATGCCGTACAGTTAATAAAATCTGCATTCGGTTGTCCGTCCTGTTTAAATCTTCGGTTTACTGCAAGGCAGAATTTTGCAAACGGCTTATCGGCTGCATACCTTACTTCTGGCTCTCTTGTCATTCTTCCAGATATATCTACACTGTTCACTGTATTTCTCCTTTCTCTACTGCTTCCAACTGTTCCCTTAACCATTTCAACTGTTTTTCTTCATCAGATATTTTTTTATTAATTGTTTCAGCAAATATACTTCTAGCAAGGGAATCATCTTTTTCAAGCAATATAACAGTTCTTCCAATTTGTTTACCAATGCTTTCTTTACTTATTTGTCTGTAATAAAAACCTCTGGGATATACATGTAGCCAATAAGTCTTAGGCTTCTCATCCGCTTCACACTCTTCAAACTGAATAAAAGGCTTACCATTATACGGTTCTTCCAGAGTATAAAAATACAATTTCATTGATTTAATCCTCTCTTTCTCCTAAAACGGACATTCATCCGCATTTCTAATCCATTCCATCGTAGAAATTTTTTGAAAGAGAAATTTCTCTTTCATCTAAATCTCTAAGTGCATTAATAATTTTCATTTTTGTCTCTTTACAAGGAAAGTAACCATATTTTGCATATCTGAACATTCTTTCAAATGTACTCATTGGATATGGTATTAAATCATTAATCACAAGCCTTTTCATGTGCAAATGTTCAAAAAAATGTTCGTCATGAATAATTTTGTATTCAATGTGTGTGCTAGGCTTATTGTTTTCAAATGGAATTTCTGCAATTTTATCCTCACCCTCTTCTTTGTAATAAGCAAATTTAACAATAGTAAAATCAAATTGGCTTATTATCTGTTCAGCAGTTCCGAAAATTTTATTACACAATTCAAGTTTTAAACCTGTTCTCTTATGCACATAGCCCTTAACATTATCATTCTGATATAAAAATCTATACTTTGCTTTATCTTCTGAAAGTGGTTCTGTATTATAATCTGAATAGCCTGCTGTCATGCTATCAAAATACTGTACCGCATTTTCCCAGTCAGATGAATTTTCAAAGAAAATATCAAGGTCTTTTACTTTTTCCTGATTAAAAATATTTTTAAAGCACCCACCGCATATAAATCCTTTGTGACCTTCCATAAATTCATCAAGCCAATTTAGCATCCAGTAATTGTCTCTATCCTCTTTAATCAAAATGGTGGTTCATCTCCTTTCCATAAATCCCATTCCATACCGCCCTGTGCAACGCTCACATTTACGCTAGGAACGATTTTCTGAATCTCTGTAATAATTCTATCCTTGTCGCACGTTTCTTTTGCTGTGTGGCATAATATGACGTTCTGCAATGCATCTGACTTATTGGTTTCTACAATCCCTTTGCAAGTTTCCAGTTCGCAATGCCCTAAAATCTTATGTTCGTAATTTGGGATATCCCTGTCCACCATTTCCGCTATGTAGTTGCACTCAATCAGCATGTGATCTACCGCCTGTTTCCTAAAACTGTAAGGGCAATACTCCATGTCAGTCATGTATAATAGCTTTTGTCCGTCTGCCTTGATGTAAAATCCGTAATTGGTAGTTCCGTTATGTGGCAACTGGAAACACTGGATTGTGAAACTACCGTATTTCTGCATCTTCGGATTTTCTTCTTCATATGGTTTCCATACTGGAATACCTATTTTCTCTATTGCATCTGCGCTTTTGCTGTGGTCTTTATGGATGTGTGAAACCACACACCCAACCACGTCTTTGATATTCCAGTTCAATCCTTTTTTGATATCCATAATTGGCACACCACAGTCAAGAATAATGGATTTACCGTTGGAATCTGTTAGTATATAGCAGTTGCCTTGTGAACCACTGGAAATACATTTAAGTTTCGTTTTAACTACACCTCGATTTCATCATCCTGTGGAAACTGAAAGACAGCATTGTTGATAAAATCTACTTTTGACGGCTGATTTTCTGCTTGCACTATCACACCGCATTTCTTCAATCTTTCAAATTCCCTTGCCACATTTTCTGAAACATCAACATTCTGCATTACGATAGGCATACCGATATATGTATCTCTAAGCATTTCCATAGCTTTAACTGCCTTTTCTTCGGTAGCATATTCAGCCAACGAAATGTCATTAATCAAGTCTTCTACTCCTGTTAAATTACGGTTCAAAAAATAAATAGCATTTCTGAATCTCTGAATGACTACCATTTCATAAGGGATATCCAATGTTCCGTCCTGTGAAATTACTCTCATACCCTATTCCCCCATAAAACTAGGTGTTTCTTCCACCTCTGTTGCATCTGTGTCAATTGCTTCTGTTTCTTCTTGGAAGTCTACTGTGTTGGCGTTCTCAGCAATATCGTGTTCCATATCTGATAAAATCATGTCCTCTCTTGCAACCTCGTCCAGTCTGTCAGAAATTTCAGAAATATTTCCGTCCGTACTGGTGTTACCGATTAATTTACAAAGACGGTTAATAACGGTTTTCTTTGCCATCTGATCACGAAATTTTGTATGTGTACTGGATGCATCCTCTTTCAAACCACCCATGCGCTGATTCCATGCTTTTTTAAGCTGTGAAATGTTCATAACTTCGACTACCTTTGACCCATCATCCATAATGCCGACCGCATAAGCACCCTTGATTTTATCCACATCAATGTTCATAAAATCCTGTTTATGTTCGTCAATAACCTTGCAACCGTCCTCAATGTGATAGGAAAAGGTATCTCCCTCGTAGATAACTTCTGCGCTGATTTTCTTCAAGCCGTTTCTTCTGGCAAGTGTGATGTTTCCGAAGTAAGACTTCTGAAACTGGCATTTACCGCCATATGCGATAAAATATCCCTGTTTCTTACTTGCGTTCAGCCCCAAAGTACACATATCCATAAGAGAATTTGCTATACTTGCTTGCGAACAACTCTCAAGAATGCATTTACCGTTCTTGTCCGTAGTCTCTTTCATAATCAGATACGCCCCCATAAGAGCATTTGTTGGGTTGTAATCAGACGGAAAAGACAATCCATACTTCTGTTTTTCCTGCAACTGATTTGATAATCCGTCAATAAAAGCATTGTTTACTACCAAACTTGCCTGTTTCTTCCCTGTCTCTGTTAATGCCTGCTTTGTATCTGACATAATTATTCCTCACTTTCTACTTCCTTAATTTCTCCATTAACCATTGTGTACCATGTATTTTCTTTTATGATTTTACCGTCAACTTGAACCATTTTCGCACCTTTTAATGTCCAAAGATCTTGAGTCCAGTAATTATCTTCATCGCCCTCCCAGTCAGCTAATACAAGAAAAGAACCGATAACGCCTTTTGCTTTTCCGTGATATCCCCATGCCACTGCCACGCTGTCTTTATCTTCTGCGGATGAAGCACCTTTGTAGCCTGTTGCCGATGAAGCACCGCAGTTGCCTGTTGCCGATGAAGCACCGTAGTCGCCTGTTGCCGATGAAGCACCTTTGTAGCCTGTTGCCGATGAAGCACCTTTGTAGCCTGTTGCCGATGAAGCACCGTAGTCGCCTGTTGCCGATGAAGCACCTTTGTAG